>ENA-OQCZ01000506-OQCZ01000506.1-human-gut-metagenome-genome-assembly--contig:-NODE-506-length-9965-cov-3.647896_pt1 | contig 9965 bp, 10 predicted proteins | sample MGYA00242505_ERZ504594 | MGnify/ENA primary metagenome ERZ504594 (study PRJEB26092, sample SAMD00036329) | human gut metagenome | host: Homo sapiens | study: EMG produced TPA metagenomics assembly of the... | reverse complement strand
AAGGCAGCATTCCCTCCTCAGTATAATGCTTCAGGGTACTGTAACGGCACCCGGTCAGACGCGCCAGCTCCCCTATGGAAACATAGTCTGAAGCAAGAATCGCTTCCATTGTTCTCCGTCTGGACATATTTTATATGCCCCCCTTCACCGGTATACAGGAGAAAGCAGCGCTCCCTGGACAGGAATTCCCTGGCATGAAACAGTTTTGGGGACAATGCGGTAAAAATATGTTGTCTATTTTTAAAAGAGTTTCTGTTCCATTCTTTACTTCTTCCACAAAATGCCCGTGTTCGCATAAAAAACTCATCATTGCCGTTCTGCGATCACTGACTGTAGTTCCAAAAATAACAAAATCAACAAACACAGCCTGACGCCTTTCCAGAAATGGAAAAGTAAGATTTATCCCCTGCATATAAGGATTCTGAAAAAGTTTTTCTTTTTCCTTAAAAAGGCTGTCCCCAAACTTTCAAAGGCTTATGAAATTTCCTGATTCCACAACACACCTGTCCACTGACCGGATGCTCGCATACGCACCATTTTCTGAGATATTTCTTCCTGTTCTTTTGCCGAAAAAATCTCATGGATAAATCCACTTTCACGGATCATCCACAGAAGCAGAATCCCATCATCGGTCAGCGCTCCTTCTTCCAGAAGTTCTGCCCGAAGGGCTTCTGTCACCTTTTGGTAAATATCCTGGTCACTTCTGTACACCATCATATCCACGCCTGCAGTATCGTAATACATATCACAGCCCAGAAGATCCGGAACCTCGTCCAGCACTTCCTGGGATATCAGAAGCCCAATATCCTCTCTGGCCTCTTCATTCAAAGCTTCTGTTTTCAGAGATTTTACAGTTTTCATTTCTTTTTCCAGCTTGTCTGCAAAAGCCCGGGCTTTTGACAGTCACCGGAGGCAAGAAGTCTCTCTGCCCGTTTTCCCGCGGCAGCTGCGCGAAGGACAGCACTTTTGGCAACCGATTTATGTCTGCTGTCCGTTCCATCCAGTCCTATAAGAAGAAACTGCTGTACAAGTGTGTAATCTTCCATATTTTTCTCCTTTATTTTTCCTTACATTTGATGCCGTAGTTACCCCGGCTCCCATTTTCATAGCCCCGGCAGATCTCATAAACTTTTCCATTGATCTCTACCTCATCATCACCGGTAAAGGTACAGGAATCTCCGTTCTTTTCACAGTACTCTGATATTGCCTGCATGGCTTTTACCATAGTAGGATATTCTGCGCTGTCCTCATAAGGAATCCAAAAAGCTTTTTTAAACATATCCTTCACCTCTCTTACTTCATATTTCTTATTACTTACTACTTATAATTTATTATATACTCTCTCTTCTGAAAAAAGTCAATATATTTTTATCTTTTTCTGAAAAAATTACAGGGCGGTACTCCTGTGAATACCGCCCTGATCTCTGATATATAACTATAAATGTGCAAATATCGAATTTTGCACAATAGAATCCATAATATACGCACAAAAAAGAAATATTAAGCTCTATATGTGCATTAAATAAAAACAAATTCGTGATAATTTTATGCACTTTTATTATTTACCAAAAATAATTAACAAAAAACGCCTGGAATCAGGCGTTTTTATGCGGGCAACAGGACTTGAACCTGCACGTCGTAGACACCAGAACCTAAATCTGGCGCGTCTGCCAATTCCGCCATGCCCGCGCAATATTTATATCATTCATTTTAATAAAATGATGATAACCTATATGATAAGAAAAAAGCATCTGTATCTCTACAGATGCAAGTGAGGCATCGGGGATTCGAACCCCGGACAACTTGATTAAAAGTCAAGTGCTCTACCGACTGAGCTAATACCCCATAACAGACTGGGCTAGTTGGATTCGAACCAACGAATGCAGCAGTCAAAGTGCTGTGCCTTACCGCTTGGCGATAGCCCAAAGGCGAAAGGGTGGATACAGGGATTCGAACCCTGGGCCTCCAGAGCCACAATCTGGCGCGCTAACCAACTGCGCTATACCCACCACAGCGTGCCTGAAGGGATTCGAACCCCCGACCCACGGCTTAGAAGGCCGTTGCTCTATCCAGCTGAGCTACAGACACATCTCTCTGTACATACAGAGAAGCGGGTGATGGGAATCGAACCCACGTATCTAGCTTGGAAGGCTAGTGTTCTACCATTGAACTACACCCGCATTTCGCTGAAACGGTAATGTTGTTGTTACAGCAGTCGGGGTGACAGGATTCGAACCTGCGGCCTCCTGGTCCCAAACCAGGCGCTCTAGCCAAGCTGAGCCACACCCCGCTGTTTTTCTTTATTTATTTGTGCTTCGTTGTCCGACGCAAGACATATTATATGTTAAGCAACCCCAAATGTCAACACCTTTTTTTCCAATTTTTTTTTAGATTTTTTGCTCTTCCCGCGTATCTTCTGTTACATTTTTATTATGGACAGGGGATCAAAGGCATCTCTGAGGGCGTCTCCCACAAAATTTACCGCTGTAACCACGATAATTATTACAAGTCCCGGAGGAATCCAGAGCCAGGGCTGTTTTGTAAGAACGGTAACCGACTGCGCGCTGTTTAACATATTTCCCAGACTGGCGGCCGGAGGCTGCACCCCCATGCCAAGAAAGCTTAAAGCAGCCTCATCCAGCATGGTAAGGGCCATAACAGAGGTGGCATAAACCAGCACAGGAGCCATGGTATTGGGAAGGATTTCTGAAAACAGGATGTGGAAAGCAGGCATGCCTGCCGCCTCACTGCTCTTTACAAAATTCGTCTCTCTTAAGCTGAGCACGTTTCCCCGCACCAGTCTGGCAATTCCCGGCCAGTCTACAAACCCCAGTATCAGGATAATGCTCCACAAACCGGGCTTGAAAATAGCGGCTGCCACTAAAACCAGAAGAATATAGGGAAATGACATAACCATATCCGTAAAACGCATGATCAGGATATCCGCCAAGCCCCCGAAATATCCAGCCAGAAGGCCCAGAAACACGCCCAGAGCAGTAGCGATCAGAGTAGCCAGTACGCCTGCAAAAAGGGAGGTTCGGGCTGCATATAGAAGGCGGCTCAGCATATCGCGGCCAATCTGATCCGTCCCCAGCAGAAATTCATCTCCGGGAGGTGCTCCGAAGGGTCCCACGATTGCCTCCGGATCATAGGGAGCGATCACAGGCGCAAGGACGGCGCTGCCGCAGATCAGAACCAGCACAGCCAGACTTGCCAAAGCCAGACGGTGGCGGCAGAATCTGCGCCATACCGCCCCCGCATAGGTCTCATGATTTTTCATTTGCTTTTTCATTTCATTTTCCTTTGCTAATCGTACTGAATGGAAGGGTCAACCACAGCATAGAGGATATCTGTAACCAGATTCGCTGCCAAAACCACCACAGCGGCTAAGAGGCAGACGCCCATAATCACAGGATAATCTCTGGATAAAATAGCGCTCATGGTCATAAGTCCAAGTCCGGGCCAGGAAAACAGCTGCTCCACGATCACAGCGCCCCCAAACAGAAGGGGAATCTGCATCCCGATCACTGTCACCACCGGCACAAGGCCGTTCCGCAGGGCGTGGCGGCCTATTACCAGCCGTTCCCCTATGCCCTTTGCCCTGGCTGTCCTCAGATAATCCTTTTGAAGGATCTCCAGCATGGAGCTGCGGATATAGCGGATATTTGTTCCCGCCATGGAAAGGGCTAAAACGGTCACAGGCATCACCATGTGGGCTGCCAGATCTCCAATCCCTCCGGAGCCTCCCAGGGTAATCATCCCGCTGGACGGAAGGAGTTTAAGCTTAATATTAAAAATGTAAACCAGAAGAAGGGAGAGAAAAAATCCCGGGATGCTGCTGCTTAAAAAGGACGCTGTTACCACCGCATAATCTCCTTTGGAATACTGGCGCACTGCGCTGTATATTCCCGCAGGGATACTGATAAGAAGGCTCACTGCCAGTGAAACTCCCATCAGTAACAGGGTGGGCCCCAGACGTTCCATGATCATCTGGCTTACGGGCTGGTAGGTCTTGATGGAAACACCCAGATTTCCCTTAAGAACCTGTCCCAGCCATATAAAATACTGAACATAGAAGGGCTTATCAAGCCCCAGAGCCGCTTCCTTTGCAGCTACTGCCTCCTGAGAAATACGGGCGCCCTGAAGCATTTCCAGAGGACTTCCTGCAAAGCACATGATCGCATAATCAATCAGCGTGATCCCGATGAGGGTAGGAATAGCAATGAGAAGCCGTTTTATAATATATTTTTTCATTCGTTTCTTTTTACCTCCAAAACAGCAGGACTACAAGCCGCCAGATGGGTGCTGCCCGGACGGACGGGACGAAGCGGTACCTCTGCGCTGCTGCATTCCGGCCTTTTCCTGAAGCAGCGGTCTTTAAAGGGACAGCCCTTATCCTCTGCCCCTGTGATGGACGGCTCAAACGCTGTTCCTTCACTGGTCTCGCCCCAGTTTTCCTCCCTTTTTCTGGGATCCGGGATGGGCACTGCCCCAAGAAGGGTTCTGGTATAGGGATGGACCGGATGCTCAAACAGCTCACTGCTCTCCCCCGTCTCTACCAGTTTCCCCAGATACATCACCGCAATACGCCGGCTTACATAATTTACAGCCCCTAATCCATGTCCGATAAAAATACAGGTCAGGTCTAACTCCTTTTGAAGGCTTTTAAGCAGATTCAGGATCTGGGCCTGAATGGATACGTCCAGAGCGCTTACCGGCTCATCGCAGATCAAAAGCTTCGGCTCCAGTGACAGCGCCTTTGCAATGCCGATTCTCTGCCGCTGCCCGCCTGAAAACTCATAAGGGTAACGGTCCAGAGCGCTGAGAGGAAGCCCAACCAGCTCCATCAGATGCTCTGCCTTCTTATGAACCGTATGCTTATCCGCCAGGCTGTGGTAAAGCATGGGTTCTGAAAGGATCTGAAAGATCTGTTTTCTGGGATTTAAAGAGGAATAGGAATCCTGAAATACCATCTGGATCTCTGTGCGCACTGCGCTATAGCCTCTGCCTCCCTTTGCAGTCAGTTCCTGTCCTTTATACCAGATGCACCCGGAGTCCGGGGCTTCCAGCCCGGCGATCATACGGCCCAGAGTAGATTTTCCGCAGCCGGATTCTCCCACCAGCCCCAGTGTTTCCCCCGGATAAAGCTCCAGAGAAACATCATCTGCCGCCCGGATCCATGAGGTGGGACGGCCGAAAATGGGCCGGTTCTTGGGATAATATTTTTTCAGATGCTCCACCTTAAGCAGGGGCTCTGTATTCTTATAAGGTTCTGCCACTTTGCTCTGCCTCCTTTGCCCGCCAGCACCGCACCCGGTGAAGCTCCTGTGCCTTCTGTGTTTCCTCTGCCTTTATTTCTTCCAGCTCCTGGGGCGCTTCGCAGCCCTGCTTCCGGTAAGGGCACCGGTCTCTGAAACGGCAGCCGGTCATCTGCCCGTAATTTTCAGGAACCGTCCCCTCTATGGCCTGAAGCATTTTCTCCGGATTCTGCTCCATGGACGGAACTGCAGCCAGCAGCGCCTTTGTATAGGGATGGGACGGATGGTCAAAAATCTCAAATACCGTCCCTTCTTCTATGATCTGCCCCGCATACATCACCATAACCCGGTCTGCCATCTGAGCCACCAGTCCCATATCGTGGGTAATCAAAAGCAACGACATACGAAGCTCCCTTTTCAGGGAACGCAGCAGATTCATGATCTGGGCCTGGATGGTCACGTCCAGAGCCGTTGTGGGTTCGTCTGCAATAAGCAGAGAAGGCTGGCAGGATAAAGCCATAGCGATCATCACACGCTGACGCATTCCTCCGGAAAGCTGGTGGGGATATTTCTTCATCACAGCCTCTGCTTCCCGGATTCCTGCTCTGACCAACAGATCAAGGGCCCGTTTCCTGCGCTCCTCTTTTCCCAGCTCTGTGTGGGCCTTTAAGCCCTCTTCCAGCTGTTTTCCAATGGTCAGAACCGGGTTTAAGGAGCTTAATGGATCCTGAAAGATCATGGACAGCTCTTTTCCCCTGACCTGATCCAGCTCCTTCCGATCCATTTTCAAAAGATCTCTTCCATTAAAAAGGATTTCTCCCTGTGACACACGGCCGCCCCGGCCCAAAAGCCCCATAACAGCCAGAGATGTAATACTTTTTCCGCAGCCGGACTCCCCTACCAGACAGACCGTCTCTCCCTGATCCACAAAAAAATCAATCCGGTCTGTGCCAATGGTATTTCCGCGTTCCCCTGCAAATGCAACCTGCAGGCCACGGACTTCCAAAATATGTGACATTCCTAACTCCTTTTTCAGATTTTGTAATGAACCGACATTCCCCGGCCAAAAAAGCTTTTGCCGGGGAACGAGTAACAATGTATGGTCACGTACGGCAGACGGGATCACACTCAGCCTGTGATATCCCATTCTTCCACATGATTAAAGAAGCCGTATACCGAGGGGTTTACTCCGGTCAGGCGTTTATTTTTCGCTGCCATGGTGCGGATCACATACGCGGAAAACATGGGCACATCCTCCTGCATCCGGCGGTCAATGATACCGTACTGCTCTTTTAATTCTTCCTTATCGCTTAATACAGCAATTTTTGAAAGAGCCTCCTCTGCCTCAGCATGGCTGTAACCGGTCCAGCTTCCCTCGCCGCCTAAAAGCCATGCAATATCTACATAAGGATCTACAGGCGGATAGGTGTACTGCACCGCCATAATGTCAAAGTCTCCGCTTCCTGCAGTACTCATAAGCGTATTGATATCCATGGTACGGATCTCCGTCTGGATTCCCACAGCCGCCCACTGGGCTGCGATTACAGAGGCAGCATTTACAAAGGTACTGTCTCCAGAATCAATATAGAAACGCAGGGGAGAAGAAGGCATCCAGTTGCTTTCTGCCAGAAGTTCCTTTGCCTTGCAGGATCGTAAGAAACAGGCTCAATGGACGGATCGTAGTAAGGGCTTGCGGTGGAAAGGAAGCCGTCTACCACTTCTCCATTGCCCTTTAACAGCTGCTCTAAAATCTGATTTCTGTCAATGGCATATAAAAGAGCCTGGCGGAACTTCTGATCCGGCACATTTTTTGTATTGATAAATACAGACTGGTTGGTAATAGCGTCACCGAAGCTTGTCTCCACTGTTTCCAGCGCCTGAAGGCTCTCATAATCCTCCAGCGGAATGGCGCTCATGGTGTTCTGTGTGATATCGATTTCCCCGGACTGAAGTCCCGCATAAAGCTGGCTTCCCTCTACAATACGGATATTCAGCTTCGGAATTTTAGGCGCTCCCTTCCAGTATTTCTCATTCGCCTCATAGGATACATAGTGATCCTTGTCAAAGGCGGTGACACGGTAAGGGCCACTTACTACATCCGGCTTTGCAAACCACTCGTGGGAGGCCAGCTCTGCCTCAGGGATCTCTCCGATCACATGCTTTGGAAGAGGCATCAGATACCGGGCATAGGAATTCTGAAAGGTAACTAAGGACATGGGCTCCTTTGTGGCGAAGCGCACCGTCTTATCATCCACCTTTGTGATTCCCTCAATATGGTCTGCTCCCATTTCCACAAAACCGTCATCACCAACGCCTTCAAAGACATAATACATCATGGCTGTGTTGGCAATGGCCGGACTGCACAGGCGCAGAGCTGTGTATACTACGTCATCAGCTGTTACCGGCTGGCCGTCAGACCAGACCGCCTCATCGTCAATGTGTACCAGAAAATGTTTCTCGTCCTCTGCGGTAATGGAGTCTGCCAGCATGGGCTCAAACTCCATATTGGTGTCCAGCTCCATCAGCGGAAGAAACATCAGTCCGGTGGCATATTTATTGATCTCCACGCCGTCCATCAGGAGGGGATTCAGGGTATTTACTGTTCCTGTTACTCCCACATTTACAATCTTTTCCCCTGTGGCCTGAGCAGGCTTTTCTGCAGCTGCCTCCTGTTTGGCAGATTGGCTCTGGCTTTCACTGCTTCCGGTACCTCCTGCACAGGCTGCCAAGGACAGCGCCATGGCAGCAGAGAGAACTGCTGCAAGACATTTTCCTGCAATTTTCCTATATTTTTCCATAATGTCCTCCTGGGTGTTACGTTTGCACACTATTCATAGTAACTTAGTATGGTTTTATTTATAGCATCCAGAGGGAAAAATGTCAATACCAGCCCTCTCTGGGTTTCTATATAAAATCAAACAGGTTCATCTGCCGGATCACCGATCACAAACAGTTCCTTTCCATCACGGTTCCATTCACGGATCAGACGGTACTGAATGGGGCTGATATCCTGAAACTCATCTGTCCGTCCGGATTTGCAATTTCATCCGGTTCAAAAAGCCGGATGATACCATATTCTCCGTCAAAGCCCGGAAGACGTTTTACCCGGCCTTCCCGCAGACGGCGGATTCCCTCAGAAATCAGATGACCAGAATGGCTTCTGATTTCTTCAATCGGAATCGTTCTTAAAATATCAAATTCCGTTCCCAGCTCATCCACCATTTTACAGTATTCTTCCTGAACCTTCTTTGACGCTGCAGACCGTCCGGTAGACGCAGCAATGACCTCCAAAAGAGGAACCAAGCTTTCAAACGTTTTTCTTCCCTCTGGTATAAAGCCTTCGGGCCGGTCTGCCAGCTGATCGATCCGATGAGAAACGCCCATAGTAAGCTTCTTTTTGCATACCGGGCAGATCCCGCCATACCGTTTCGCCTCCGCCGGACTCAGACAGATGTGGCATTTCCGGTGTCCGTCGAAATGGTATTTCCCCTCCTCCGGGAAAAACTCAATCGTGCCTTCCAATCCCTCTCCTGTTTCAATGGCATTTTTCAGCCCCGCATAGGACATTTCACAGTTCAAAAGATTTGCCTCTCTTCCCAGCTTGGCAGGGGAATGGGCATCTGAATTGGAAATGAGCTGGAACCGGTCCAGGGCAGAAAGCCGCCAGTTCATCGGCGGATCGGAGGAAAGCCCTGTTTCCACTGCATGGATATAGGGCGTCAGCTCCCCAAAACAGTCCTCCACCCGGTCAAAACCAGAGCATGCACCAAACATGGAAAAATGAGGCGTCCAGATATGGGCTGGTATCAACATTCCCCCTGGACAGATCTCCAGCATGATTTCCAGAAGATCATGGCAGGAAAGTCCAAGAATGGGGCGGCCGTCTGAATGTATATTTCCAATCATTTCCAGTTTCGCCGACAGCCTCTGGGCATCCTCCAAATCAGGCAGAAGAATCAGACTGTGAACCTTTCGCACCTTTCCGTCCTGTTTGTAAATGGAGCTGATCTCTCCGGAAACAACAAAACGTGGCGTAGCTGTCTCTGACCGCCGTCCATTCTCTGACCTGTATTCGTCCTTCAGGCGGTACAGTCCGTCCTCTGCCCTGACCAGCTTCTCATACAGCTCTTCACGCCAGGCCGGATGGGTAAAATCCCGGTTCCTAAAAGATGTATTCCCTTTTTTCCCGCCTCCAGATCCAACTGCTCCGGTGTCAGCTCCCGGCTGGTGGCTCTGGAATATCTGGAATGAATGTGAAGGTCTGCAATGTACATATCTCTTTCTCCCTGTCACTGTTTAATCATCTAACAACCCCATTAAGGTATTGTACAGTATTTTCATATCTACGGGTTTAGCCACATGGCCATTCATTCCGGCACTTATGGATTTCTGCACATCTTCTGCAAACGCATTTGCAGTCATAGCCAATATCACCATTGTCTTCGCCTCCGGATGGGACGAACTGCGGATTTTGCGTGTTGCCTCATAGCCATTCATAACAGGCATCTGTATATCCATTAAAATCGCATCGTATGTTCCCGGAACACTGCTTTCAAACTCCTCTACTGCCTGCATCCCATTCTCCCTCAAAACACAGGTTGCTCCCCACATCTGAAGAAGTTCTGCCAGAATTTCTGAATTGATCGCATTGTCTTCTACCAGAAGAAAATGTCTTCCTTCCAGCGATTCCTCCGGTATGCATTCATC
>ENA-OQCZ01000505-OQCZ01000505.1-human-gut-metagenome-genome-assembly--contig:-NODE-505-length-10005-cov-2.942397_pt1 | contig 10005 bp, 8 predicted proteins | sample MGYA00242505_ERZ504594 | MGnify/ENA primary metagenome ERZ504594 (study PRJEB26092, sample SAMD00036329) | human gut metagenome | host: Homo sapiens | study: EMG produced TPA metagenomics assembly of... | reverse complement strand
AATGTATGCCGAAGTCCGCATAAAAGGCCCGTTTAGAAGATTCGTACTTTACGACGGCGCTTTCCTGCGTTTCGCTTTGCGTCACTGTGCCCGCTATCATCCCCAGGTTGATGCCGACCGACAGTTGCCTGCTCAGTGCAAAGGCATTGGTGACGTAGCACCGGTATAGTCCGCCCGTACCCTCAAAGAGCGAGTAGGTGTAGTTGCCGGGCATTCCCTCTATCTCTTCTTCGGTCTGGATGACATAGCCCACACTGCTGTATGGTGCTGCACCTACAAGGGCATACCAGCGCGGCAGGACACGGAAGCTCATGCTGATGCGGTTGGGGTTGCCGGTGAAGTTGGAGCTGTGTTCGCTCAGAAAGGAGTAGCGGGCATATGAGGCAGATACACCCACATCGAACGTGAAGCAGGCGGTGTCCATGCGGGTGATGGCTGCGGGGTTCAGCGTGTTCAGAAATCCGGTACGGTTCAGGGCGATGCCCGTGTTGCCCATGCCGGCATAACGTCCGCCGTCACCGGCACTCAGTTCGCCCACTCCGTACATGGAGGTGGGCAGGTTGGTGGTGTTTTGTGCCACGGCAGTGAGGCTTGCCGTACACAGACTGCACAGCAGAAGGGGAATCCGGTAATGGCGTTTCATTGCTCGTTGTATATTTTGAATCTTACGTCTAATCTGCATTGTCTCTCTTGTTCGGGGTCGTTGGTGAAGATGACCTGGTTGAAGGTGGTGGTGCTTTCTTCGTCTGTCAGACTCATCAGCAGTTTCTGCCGCTTGATGCCCGAAGTGCCGTAGTTGTTGCGGATGAATTCGGTGAGGTCGAAGGAGTAGTAGGTCTCTTTCCCGTACATCTCGTCGATGGTCAGGTCGCCGGTCTGTACGGTTACGCCGTCACTGCCGTATACGTAGTCCTCCAGCACATTGTTCTCGTCCGTGATATAAAGGCGGATGTCATTGGGAAGCTGGCTCACTTCGTTGTAGCTCCGGGCCAGAGGATAGAGGTAGAGTGTGGCGCTCTCTATGGAGACTATCTGTCCGGCACTTCCGAGGCTGTTGAGGTAGGGGAATTCCAGTTGGTTGTAGTAACCCGTCAATCCCTGCATATAGGCCAGGCAACCCATGTCGCTGGAGTGGACGAGGTTCTCTATTCCGCTTTTCAGGGAAGCAAGGTGGGTGCCGGTGGGGTCGTGCCGGATACCGGTATAGGCATAGTCGGTGTTTACGTTGAAAGTCAGCACTTGTCCGGTCCGCTGGTTGGAGACTTCCTGATAGTGGAGGTTGATGTTCATGGCAGAGTCGTTCACCATGAATCCGGTGATACACTGCCCGTCGTTTTCGGGAACAAAGACCAGTCCGGGGAATTTCTTCTTGAACTTGTCTTGGGTATCGAAGTAGTCATCCTGGGCCACGAGGTCATTCAGCAGTTGCTGTCCCCATGAGTCGGGCAGGCGGACGCTTACTTCCTTCTTCCGCCCCGGGCAGGGGGTGAAGGTAAAGCTGAAGAGCGGGGTATCTTCCGTCGGGAGTACGGTGCTGTTGTAAAGGTCCTCGTCGTTGTCCAGCACGATAGGGTTTTTCAGCCGGTAGATGGAGATGCGCTGTTGCGTCAGGGTATCTCCCCAGAAATGGCCCGAAGGTATCATTCGCAGTACGAGGGAGTCGAGGGTATAGGTATAGTCTGTGTTGGGGGTGAAGTCGGACGTGGAGTATTCGGCATAGTAGGTGGCGGATACTTCTCCCCAGGCGCTGCTCCGGTAATGTCCCAGCTGGCAGATGCTGTCGCCCCGGGTCTCTATGGAGTCTAGCAGGATGGTGCTGATGTCTACCGAGCAGGTGTCTGCGTATACATTATAGAAGGAGCTTTCCACGAGGCTCTTTCCAAGCTGCGAGTTCTCGTCCTGACAGGCGCAGAAGATAGCGAGGACTGCGAATAAGCTGTACAATGACTTCTTCATTTCTGTTCTTTTTAGTTGGCGGCAAAGGAAAGGCAAAACTTTTATATCTTCCTACAAAAATCGGCGTTCGGACGTTTTTTATCGGTAAAGGCGTTTAACGGGAATTTCGGACTGTTCGTCGGTTATTTTTGTCGGTGTGGTTGCGGTGGTTTACTTTTGCGGACAGACAAAAAGGACCTCCCGCAGCTTCTTGTTTTGGAAAGTGGGAGGTATAAAGCTTAATCATTAAAAAAACAATAAACAATGAACAGACTATTGGTAGGAATAATGTTGCTGGCCATCGTGTGCATTGCCGGCAGTTGTACGGACGAGGATGAATACACTCAGGGGCAGTGGATGAAGAAAGCCAGCTATAACGGTGTGTACCGCGCTTATGCCTCCGGCTTCACCATCGGCAATTATGGATATTTGTGTGGCGGCTTCTACGGAGCGAACAAGGATTACCTGAACGACCTTTGGGAGTATGACATGAGCCGGAACAGCTGGACGCAGTGTGCCGACATGCCCGTTGCCGGGCGCAAGGCTGCCGTGGGCTTTGCCGTGAATGGCAAGGGATACATTACGACCGGTTCCGTAAAGGACGGCTCCTCGTCCTACTGTGTAGCAGATACCTGGGAGTATGACCCTGCCACGGATACCTGGACACGGAAAGACGACTTCAAAGGTGGAGTACGCGATGGTGCCCTGGCTTTCAGTATAGGCGGATATGGCTATGTCGGTACGGGCTGCAACAGCGACGCTACCGGCAGCGAGAGTGCCTACAAGATGGACTTCTACCGTTTCAACCCCAATGGCGCCGAAGGTTCGCAATGGGAAGCGGTGAGCGGGTATGGAGGCGAGAAGCGCTACTTCGGTACGGCATTCGTCATCGATGAGGTGGCCTACATCTGTTGCGGGCGAAACAACAGTACCGATCTGGTGGATTTCTGGAAGTTCGACGGAAGCAACTGGACCCAGTTGCGTGACATTGCCGATACGGACTCCGACAATGACTATGACGATGACTACGCCATCACACGGTCCGAAGCCGTATCCTTCGTCATCGGTGGAAGGGGATTTGTGGCTACGGGAATACGTAACAGCACTTCCTTGAGCAGCGACTACTGGCTGTACGACCCTGACAAGGACTTATGGTACGGCGATTCCGATGACGACTTTACCCCCATTACAGATGTACATAATTATCCTTCCGGTGCTTCTTCGCGCAGGGCTGCCGTTGGTTTCTCTACCGGCGAACGTGGTTTTGTGCTGACAGGAACAAGTGGTACCAGCTACTTTGATGATGTGTACGAACTTCTACCCGATGAGGAAGAGGAAGTCTGATTCGCCCCATAACTGAACGGAACTTATGAAGCTGATGTTTATTATGATAAAGATAGGTGTACCGGCTGTGATGGCGGTATGCCTTTCTTGCTGTTCGGGTCATACTGCCGGCGGTGGCAATGAGTTGAAATGCCGGGTGATGGAGGTGGAAGGCGGTTACGGCTACGTGGTGCTGCATGGAGCCGATACCCTGATATATCAACCTTTTATACCTGCTTTGAGCGGTCGCCTGCCATTTGCAACAAAGGTGGAAGCGCTGGCGGCCGGTCGGCTGGTATGCCGTAAGCTTGCCGATGGGCAAGCTCCGGCATTGAGCAGGGAGGAGGTGGAGTCTTGTCTGACAGACACCGGACTCTAATCTTCTAAAGAATCCTTTACTTCGTGATGTATTTCCGAGCAGTCATAAGGGTATCTCTGCATGAATCTACCCTTGAGTACCTTCTTTGTATCGCTACCGGGACGTGAAAGAGTGGCGGTGAATGTCACTTGAAGCCGTTTGTAGTAGATGGTTGAAGTGTATATGTTCCATTTCATACCTACTATGTCTACTTCAAAATGTTTATATCTCAGTTCGTCTTCTTTGTAATACTTGCCTTGGGCAAGGAAGAATAGCTGTTGTTGCCCCATCACCACCTTTCCGTCTTCTATACGGTCGGGCAGGTAGATGTTGCGTTTCTTCGGGTCTATCCAGTTGAAGACATCGTTGGAGTGGTCGTTGAGCAAGAATGCGTATTCTGTCCATTTGTTGATGAACGGATAATGGTCATGCTTTCCGGTTGTGTTGCCCATAGTTTCATCTTTATAGGTACTCTTGTCGGGTTCCGTCCCGGCTTCTTCCACCCCGTCATTATTTCCCACGCTGTATTCAATGGATTCTATCTGATAGAAATTCTCGCATGGCGCTTGCCGTATGGTGATTTGTTCTTTGTAGAAGCCCGTCTTCATCTCAAGGTTGAGGATAAGCCCGCGTTCTTCTCCGTCGAAATTATCTTCAGTCTTTAGTGTGAGCCGGGTTTCGTTCTCGCGGGTGAGGTCAAACCAGCGGAAGTGAAGGCTTCCCAAGCCTTCCAACTGTAAGGGGCGGTTGTTGTTATCTACCATTGTGATTCCGTCGAGGGTAGTGATGGAGGCAATGCGCCAGTCACTACGTGTCAGGTCTATCTGCAGGGTAGAGGCATCTCCATTCAGAGTAGTTTCCTGCATGGGCGAGAGGCGAAGGTCATCGTCGTTGTTGCAAGCAGCCAGGCCGCAAAGGAAAAGAGCGAACAAAAGGATGGATTGGAATAAGTCAGTCGTTTTCATGTTGGTTATTATTTGATTATGTCCATTGGACGTGGCATTCTTTGTAAATGCTGCACGACAAAGATAATTATTTCCTCTTTACGCTGTATTCTCCGAAAGAAAAGAAGTACTCTTTTTTTGCCGGATAATACGGGTTTTATTAACTTGCGCACAAATTATCGCTAATCATTAACCACTAACCATTAATTCCATGAAATACCAAGTTGCCATTATCGGTGGAGGTCCTGCGGGATATACTGCTGCCGAAGCTGCCGGAAAAGCAGGATTGAGTGTCGTACTATTTGAGAAGCAGAGTCTCGGTGGAGTGTGCCTGAATGAAGGGTGTATCCCTACCAAGACCTTGTTGTATTCGGCCAAGACCTATGACGGAGCCCGCCATGCTGCAAAGTATGCGGTCAGTGTGCCCGAAGTATCGTTCGATTTGCCCAAGATTATTGCCCGCAAGCAGAAGGTAGTGCGCAAGCTGGTATTGGGAGTCAAAGGAAAGCTGACTGCCCATGGTGTGAACGATTGTCAGCGGAGAGGCACAGTGACGGACAAGAATCATGTGGAGTGCGGCGGAGGAAACCTACGAATGCGAGAACCTGCTGCTCATGCACCGGTTCCGAAACCTTTGTCCCTGCCATTCCGGCATAGACAAAGTGTCTATTGGACTCATCGTGATGCACTGGATAACAAGGAACTGCCCGCTTCGCTTGCCATCATCGGCGGCGGTGTCATCGGTATGGAGTTCGCTTCTTTCTTCAACAGCCTGGGAGTGCAGGTAACCGTCGTCGAGATGCTGGACGAGATACTGGGAGGCGGTATGGACCGAGAGCTGGCGGGTATGCTCCGTGCAGAGTACGCCAAGCGGGGAATCAAGTTCATGCTGAGTGCAAAAGTAGTGTCTGTCATGCCGGATACTGCCGAAGCTTCTTCCCTTATCCAGGTGAATTATGAAACAGCCGACGGTCCCGGTTCCGTCGTTGCCGAACGGCTTCTGATGAGTGTCGGGCGCCGTCCGGTAATGAAAGGCTTCGGATTGGAGAATCTGGGCTTGGAAAGAACGGAGCGCGGAAATGTCTTTGTCAACGGACAGATGCAGACTTCAGTTCCCGGAGTATATGCTTGCGGCGACTTGACGGGATATTCCTTGCTGGCGCATACAGCCGTCCGCGAGGCGGAAGTAGCCATACATTCCATCATTGGCAAGAAGGATGCCATGAGCTACCGTGCCATCCCCGGCGTGGTATATACCAATCCCGAAATAGCCGGTGTGGGCGAGACAGAAGAATCCCTGCAGAAGAGAGGCGTTGCCTATCGTGCTGTGAAGCTTCCGATGGCGTACAGTGGTCGCTTTGTAGCAGAGAATGAAGGAGTGAATGGCGTCTGCAAGTTACTGTTGGGCAGTGACGATACCGTATTGGGGGCACATGTCTTGGGTAATCCCGCTTCGGAAATCATCACGCTGGCAGGCATGGCTATTGAACTGAAACTTACTGCCGATGAATGGAAGAAGATTGTCTTTCCGCACCCCACGGTGGGAGAGATATTCAAGGAGGCATTGTAGAACCCATGACTATTGTTTCATATAAACATAAAAGATGAAAACCGTAAAGCTAATCACCTGCGACGATGCCTTTCAGGCACATGTTATTCAGGGTGCCTTGAAGAATGAGGGCATTGCGTCTGTTTTGCATAATGAAAACATGTCTTCCGTGATGCGCGGATATGTCCGTGATGTCACGGGAGTGGATATATTTGTCTATGAGGACGAATATGACAATGCCCTCCGTCTGCTTGAACGGAACCAGATGATTCCGGAACAGTTGAGGTACTGCCCCCATTGCGGTTCGGATGAGATTAAGTTTGTGCTGAAGAAGAGCCATCGGGTGCGTGCTGTGGTGGCTGCTGTTATTGCGGCATTGTCGGCCGCACCTCCGGGCACTGAGCATTGGGAGTATGTATGCAGGAAGTGCGGCACTCATTTTGAGAAGCCGGTGGCGAAAGGAACAGTTGAAGAATAATCAGGTGTTTATTCTTTTAACCGCTTTTCAATCCAGTCCCGGTTTTTACGTCCCAATCGGCTTTCCGCAAAATCCAGGAAAGCCGATGTGTCTGTTATATGGGCTTGGATGACACCTGCCAGAAAGTTGAAGAAAGGTTCTTCACCCACTCGGACAAGCAGGTCGGCGAGTAGTACTGACCCTTTCCTATAGAGGGCAAGATGCGCTTCGCGGTCGTTGCGGTCAATACCCCAGATAGGACGGATATGGCGTGTTTCCTTACGGTAGGCGTCGATGTAAGCGGCATAGGCTTTTTCGCCGCGGGCGTGGCGTATGTATTGCAAAGCACTGAATTCGGCAAAAGATTCGTTCAGCCAGTCGTGCCAAGATTCCACCGGAGCCTTGTTCCACCAGAAGTGGCCGATTTCGTGGGCGGTGTTCTTGAGTACATATTCATTGAATGTTCGGGAACTGAGCATAATGAAATTTTTACGGCTGTACCCTCCTGAGGTGCCGGAAGCTGAAAGCAGGAATTTCATGTAAATATCCTCATCTCCCGCAATTTTATAAAGGCGTCGGAAGAATTTCAAGGCATTGTGGCAACATTGAAGTGCCGAGTCTGCACCGGTATCCGGGAAGTCTGTATAGATAAGTTCAATGGTAGTTCCGTTATCATTGATGCGGCGGCTTTTCAGCATGGGTGAAGCCAGGATAACATTGTCGAAATTCTCCCAAGGTTGCTCCATTTCCCACATCCCTTCTTCTGTATGGGAAATAATACCTGAGCCGCTCACCGTATAACCGTCAGTGATGTCGATTCGTAAGTGCGAATAATCTGCCCGGTTACCGTTGCAGACAGGATACCATCCCGTATAGTAACCAAGTTCAATCCAATGGTCATTGAATGATTTTGCAGGGCCCTGCACTTCCTGCATGTAGAGTGTGTAACGGGTATTTATGCGGCAGCGGTCATCGGCTCCTGCCGGCCGGTAGAGGGTCAAGGTCCGTCCGTCGGGAATGAATTGGGCAGGTGCTGGGGCAAGCGTATCGAAACGGTAGGTTATCTCCCGGCTGCTGTGGCGTAGTGTGTCGATACGGGCATGGCGCCATAGTACCAACGAGATTGAGTCACTGTCATGGAAATCGACTTCAAACGAACCGCCAACTTCGACTTGTCGGTTCGGTACATCAATCTGTACGGTTAAGTCATAACTGACAATGCGCGGAGATTCTTGTGCCCGAAGCATGGGGGAGAAAAGGAGGCATATTGTAAAGCTGGCAATTGTAAGTTGTAGTTTCATGGTACATCAATTTTAGAGTGATAGTAACTGGGAGATTTTGCCTATGCAATCTATGCAAAAGTAGTATTTTTAAAGGAATATTAAGATGGATGGCTGGATATAATTTATGAAAAGACTACCTCGTTGTTGTTCATTTGTAAGATTGTCGTACTTTTGCCTTTAAAGATAAATATATTTATGAAAAGGATATTGTTGCTGTTAATTTTATCCGTCTGCCTGCTCCCATTGTGGTCCCAAGAGACGGTAACTCCGGTGAAGCCGCTCTCTGCGCGGATTGATGCGTTGATAGAACACAAACTTCCCGCAGGCTCTAATGTGGCCATTTCGGTCTATGACCTGACTGCCGGCAAGCCCTTGTACGGCTATCAGGCGGACAAGCTTTCCCGTCCCGCTTCCACTATGAAGCTGCTGACCACCATTACCGCCCTTTCCCGTCCCGAAGCCGACGAGCCGTTCCGTACGGAAGTGTGGTATCAGGGAACCATTGAGCGCGATACCTTGCAGGGGAATATGTATGTGATAGGCGGTTACGACCCGGAGTTTGATGAAGAGGCATTGGATTCCCTGGTGGCTACCGTGGCCCGTTTCCCCTTCTCTGTCATCAAAGGCAAGGTGTATGGAGATGTCTCCATGAAAGACTCCTTGTACTGGGGCAGCGGCTGGTTGTGGGATGATACTCCCTATTCCTTCCAGCCCTACCTCTCACCGCTGATGCTGAATAAAGGAGTGGTGAAGGTTACCGCCACACCCGGCGAACGGGGCGACAGCGCACGCCTTGAATGCACTCCTGCCTCTTCCTATTATACACTGACGAACAAGACCCAAAGCCGTACCCCTTCTGCCGGACGTTTCCGTGTGTCGCGCGACTGGCTGGTGAACGGGAACAACATCACCGTGACGGGCAACGTCGATGCCCGCCGTGCAGGTACGGTCAATATATTTTCTTCGCAGGACTTCTTCATGCATACCTTTATGGAACGGTTGCAGGCACGAGGCATCCGGTGCATTCCGGCGGCAGAAGCGGAAGTCTCTTACCTCTTCGGTGAGTTCCGGCAAGACAGCCTCTCCGTACGGATGGCTTCCTATGAAACTTCCGTGCAGGATGTGGTGAAACAGATAATGAAGGAGAGCGATAATCTCAATGCCGAAGCCATGCTCTGCCGGTTGGGTGTGCAGAGCAGCGGAAAGAAGCGTGTCTCTGCCGAGGACGGGCTTTCTGCCATCCGCATGCTGATAAAAGAGATGGGATATAACCCCGATAGGTATAATCTGGCAGATGGTTGCGGCCTTTCCAATTACAACTACATTTCACCGGAACTCTTGGTTTCTTTCCTGCGATATGCCTACTCGCGTACGGATGTTTTCCAGAAACTTTATAAGGCTTTGCCCATTGGCGGCGTGGACGGTACACTGGAGTTCCGCATGAAGAAAGGCACCCTTTCCCACAGAAATGTACATGCCAAGACGGGTTCCTTTACCGCCATCAACTGCCTGGCCGGCTACCTTAAAGCCCGCAACGGACACGAGATAGCCTTTGCCATCATGAACCAGAATGCACTGTCGGGCAGGGAAGCACGCGCTTTCCAGGATGCGGTGTGTGATGAAGTGATACGTTGAGGTTTAGCCATCGTAAAGTTGACCTTTAGCGTCGTAAAGTTAAGGTTTAGCTTCCTAATGCAGACCTTTACGGAGTGAGCCCCAAGAGTAGGGGAAATCATTCCTCTTTCGTATTGCGGTAGCGTGCCGGAGACATACCCAGATAAGACTTCACATACTTCCCGAAGAAAGACTGGTTGGGGAAATTAAATTCTTCTGCAATCTCCTTGATGGACTTGTCCGAATGCTTCAGCCGGTACTTGATGTGTTCAATGGCATTCTCGTTTATCAAGTCCAGCGGTGTACGTCCGCATGCCTGCTTGATGACCTTCGAAAAGTGTTTGGGACTATAGCAGAGTGCATCGGCATAATATCCTACAGAACGGTGTATGCCGTTGTCTTTGGACAACATCTCTATAAACTTACGCAGGATATAGTCGGACTGTTTGATGCTTTCTTTTGTATCGACTGTCATTTCTGAAGGGTTCACTTCTTTGTTGAGGTGTCCCAACATCTCACAGAAAATGGCAGAAAACAAGTAT
>ENA-OQCZ01000504-OQCZ01000504.1-human-gut-metagenome-genome-assembly--contig:-NODE-504-length-10017-cov-3.406775_pt1 | contig 10017 bp, 9 predicted proteins | sample MGYA00242505_ERZ504594 | MGnify/ENA primary metagenome ERZ504594 (study PRJEB26092, sample SAMD00036329) | human gut metagenome | host: Homo sapiens | study: EMG produced TPA metagenomics assembly of... | reverse complement strand
TATTATCATGAGTGCCAAAGCACTGTTCATGAAGAATCCGCATCGACAGGGAGAGCAGATCCGCGAGCGCTTGCCGGTAACTACTGCAGATGTATCAGTCACTATACGGTAGCTGGAAGGCACTTGACAAGCTGGCGGGCGTTGAGTCCGATCAATATCCGATTGTAAAGGAGGCTGAAGAAGAGATGAGTGAGAAAGAAGTCAGCCGGGGCAAATTTAATTTTGATGCCCCAATCGTCAATGGTCGTCCCGCTCCGTATCGCCATATCGGCAAATACCGCGTACGTGCTGGATGCCCGCGATATCGTTACAGGACGCTGTACATTTTTGGATGATTATTCCGTGCCCCGCATGATTTATGCGCAGGTTCTCCGCAGCCCATATCCGCACGCGCTTATTACGAAGATCGATGTTGAAAAGGCGCGCTCCTTCCCTGGTGTTCACGCGGTTATCACCTATAAGGATATGCCCAAGGGCTGGAGCATGGGATGGCCGGTACATAAAGACCTGATGGCGCAGGAAGTTTACTATGTTGGCGATCCGGTTGCGGTTATCGCGGCGGACACGGTTGATATTGCGCGCGATGCCATGCAGCTCATTGAGGTTGAATACAAGCAGCTTCCTGCCGTATTTGACGCCATCGAGAGCCTGAAGCCCGATGCACCGGTACTTTATCCGGGCAAATTTAAGAGTGGAACGAACGAGGTTGATCCTGGTGTGCCACACTTCCAGCCAGAAGGTCCGTGGTGGCATGTCGAAGGCGGCAACGTGGAGCAGGGCTTCAAGGAATCCGCATATGTTGCAGACTCGATGGTTGAATTTAACAAGATGTGTTCTCCGAATGCGCCGGAGGCACCGAGCTGTATCGTTCGCTGGGAAGGCGGAAACGACTATACTATCTGGGCGTCCAGCCAGAGCCCGTTCATCTATAAGCTCTACAATGGTCCACGCATCCCGAAGAGCCAGCTCCGCGTTAAGACCTTCAATGTCGGCGGCAGTTATGGCAACAAGCAGACTATGAGCGTTACCACGCTTTGCTGTGCCATTGCTGCGATCAAAACGGGGCGTCCGGTAAAGCTGGTACTGAATAAACATGAACAGTTCGCCGCTTATGAGCAGCGTCTTGGCTCCAAGATTCGCGCGAAGATCGGCATGACGGAAGATGGCATCTTCAACGCTGTTCAGGGCTGCTGGTATGTGGATACCGGCTGCTTGGGCGATGCGGTTCAGGGCCAGGTTGGCGTTGGTTTGGGTGAAGCACAGCTCGTTATGGCGAAGTGCAAAAACTGGGATCTGGATTCCAAGGTTGTCGTCACCAACAAAGCTGCTGCCGGTATTGTCAGAGGGTATGGCGGACAGGAACTGAACAGCTGCCTGGCGCGCAATATGGCGCATTGCATGATGCAGGCAGACAAAGACCCGGTGGAGTGCTTCAAGAAAAACTACGTCGCTCCAGGCGATAAATACTATTGGCGTGATGGACTGATCTGGCAGAGCCGTGGCAGCAGCCATTATCCGGAAACCATGCAGAAAGCTGCCGACAAGTTCGGTTGGAAGGACTGCTGGAAGGGTTGGCTCAAGCCGACACGCATTGAGGGACGCAAGGCGTACGGCGTGGGCTGCGGCGTCATTGGCAATGCGGACGTTGCGGAGGATAATACCCAGTGTATCGTCCGTATTCAGCACGATGTAAAAGGGCGTTATGCGACGCTCATCGTGCAGACGGACGTCACTGAGTCCGGCATGGGCCAGCGTGCGGCTGCGGCAAAGTTTGCGGCAGAAGTTATGAATGTGCCGATCGAGCGCGTGTATGTTACCGATCCGGATTCGCTGGCAAACGTTGTCAACTTCGGTCTGTGCGGTTCCCGCGGTACCATCACTGTCGGCAAAGCGGTTTCCAAGGCGGCAGCGGATGTGCGCCGCAAGGTGCTTGAAATGGGCGCGGCCTATTTCCACTGTTCTCCGGAACAGCTTGAGACCAAGGATTTCCAAGTATTCTTGCGCGATCGCCCTGAAAAGAGCATCCCGATCAAGAAGCTGGGCAATAAGGACCTGAACGTTGTCGGTTACGGCGAGCATATTGAGCAGTTTGACGTGCCGAGCTGCTGCATCTTCTTCGTCGAGGTTGAGGTTGATTTGGATACTGGCGCGGTGAAGATTCCGCGTTTCATGCAGGGCACAGATATCGGTCAGATTATCGACAACCGTATGGTGCGTATGCAGCTTCAGGGTGGTGTTGGCTCTGCGTCCATGGATACAGCAACGATGGAAGAATGCATCTACGATGTCAACGGTACGGGACGTATGCTGAACTGCAGCCAGCTTGAATATAAGTGCCGCACTTTCAATGACATGCCGAAGCATGACTGCGTTATTGAGGAGAGCCATCCAGACACCTTTATGTTTAAGGCAATCGGTATTGGCGAAATCTCCGGCGCGGCCGGTGCTTCTGCCGTCCTGATGGCGATTTCCAATGCAATCGGTGTGGAAGTCAACGAATATCCTGCAACGCCTGATGTTATTCTCAAGGCGATTAAGAGCAAGGAGGTCCATTAAAGTTATGAAACATTTTAAATATCAAACGCCGGGAACCTTTGACGAGGCGGAAGAGCTTCTGAAATCAAAGCATCCAGGTGAAGCGGCTGTCATGGCAGGCGGTACGGATCTTCTGGGTGTGCTCAAAGATGAACTGCTGCTTGAGTATCCGGAGACGATCGTTGCGCTGCGCGATATTCCTGATACCGCATACATCGAAGAAGAAAACAGCGCAGTCAGAATCGGTGCGATGACCACGCTGGATACAATCGAGGAAAATGCCATCCTTCAGGCGGACAACCTCAAAGCGATCTCTAAAGCGGCTTACAGCGTTGCCAGCCCGATCATCCGCAGTCGCGCAACCCTCGGAGGTAATCTCTGTCAGGATGTGCGCTGCTGGTTCTACCGCTATCCGGGCCAGGTTGGCGGCACACTGCCGTGTATGCGCAAGGGCGGAAACGAATGTTTCGCCATCCGCGGCGACAACCGCTATCATTCTGTATTCGGCGGCATGAAGGCGTGTGCAACACCTTGCTCTTCGGAGTGCCCGGCTGGAACGGATATCCCGAATTACATGGCGCACTACCGCGCCGGTGATTTGGAGGGCGCTGCTCGCATTCTGATGCAGGCGAACCCACTTCCGATGATGACCAGTCGCGTTTGCGCACATACTTGCCAGACGAAGTGCAACCGCTGCTCAACGGATGAAGCCGTTGCGATTCACAGCGTGGAGCGTGTGATAGGTGACTATATCATGGCGCATTCGGATACCTTCTACAAGGCACCGGAAAAGGGAAAACGGCAAGAAGATTGCGCTGATTGGCGCAGGTCCTGCGGGTTTGTCTGCAGCCTATTATCTGCGCAATGCCGGCTATACCGTGACTGTGTATGATGCAATGGAAGAAGCGGGCGGCTGCTTGATGTATGCCATTCCGAATTTCCGTCTGCCGAAGGAATACGTCCGCGCTATCATTAAGGCGATGGAAAACATGGGTATCCGGTTTGTTCAAAAAACGAAGTTGGGTGAGAACCTGCAAATCAGCGAACTGACAAAGGAAAACGACAAGATCTTCATCGCGACCGGTGCATGGAAGCGCCCGGTACTCGGCTTTGACGGCGAGGAGTTTACGGAGTTTGGCCTTCAGTTCCTGGTCGATGTCAACCGCTGGGTAAACAAGAAGGAGCGCAATCATGTGCTCGTTGTCGGCGGCGGCAATGTGTCGATGGATGTTGCAATTACCGCGAAGCGTCTTGGTGCGAAATCCGTTACCCTGTGCTGCCTGGAGCAGCGCGATGAGATGCCCGCCTCTGCCGAGGAAGTTGCTCGTGCCGAGGAAGAAGGCGTTGTTATTCACAACGGCTGGGGGCCTGTCCGCGTTCACTATGAGGGCGAGAAGATTAAGGGTATGACGCTCAAGGCATGTACTAGACTGCGAGATGAAACTGGACGATTCAATCCGGTTTATGATGAGGATGTGACGCTGGATATTGATGCTGACAGCATCCTGCTGGCGACCGGTCAGCGCGTGGATCTCTCCTTCCTGGATAATGAGCTGACGCTGGCCATGAACCGCGGCCTGATTACGGTAGAGCCGAAGACGCAGAAATCCTCTGATCCCAAGGTTTATGCTGGCGGCGATGCCGTTACTGGTCCGACTACGGTCATCAAAGGCATTGCTTCTGGTCGCCGTGCCGCCGAAGCCATCAATGACGAGTTTGGCATAGGCAATCCTGAGAAAATCAAGCAGGAAGGATTCCTCCATTTTGACCGTGTAACAGCGAGCCTCAAGACCGCTAACAATGGCCATAATGTGGATGCTGCAGCGCGCAGCATTGACAAGGAAGATTCCTCAACGCTTACCTATGAAGAAGGTTTGGAAGAAGCAAAGCGCTGCATGAACTGCGGCTGCTACTCGGTCAACGCGTCTGATTTATCCCCGGTAATGGTGATGATGGATGCTGTGGTTAAGACATCCAGGAGCAGAGCGATTCCGGCTGAAGCGTTCTTCTGTACGGATCTCAAGAGCTATGCCAATCTGGAACAGGGCGAGCTGATTACCGAACTGGTTATTCCAGAGAAGGAAGACTTTGTGACCGGTTACGAGAAATTCCGCATGCGTTCTTCCATTGATTTCTCGATGGCTTCTCTGGCGTGGGGCTACAAGATGGACGGCGATGTGATCGCGGATATACGCCTTGTGCTGGGTGCAGTTGCGCCGGTTCCGGTTCGCCTGAATAAGGTGGAGGATTTCCTGCGTGGTAAGAAGCCGACATCGGAACTTGCGGTTCAGGCGGGTGAGATGGCGATCGAGGGTGCGGAGTCCATGGGACATAATGACTATAAGATCGACGAAATCCGCACGTTTGTGCGCCGTTTGGTTGAATCTATGGTGAAATAATTCATTTTCCGGGTGCGCTGGAGAGTGCATCCGGAAAATTTTCTTTTCGATTGTCCAAAAAATATCAATATCGAATGTTCAAGGAGGAATTGCCATGTTTACTAAGCTCTGTACGGCGCAAGAAGCGGCGGCATTGGTCAAGGATAATGATTTTCTGGTCTGCGGAGGCAATATGAACAGCTGCCTTGCGGAAGAAATCTGCATTGCGCTGGAAGAGAGATTCAAGGCGGAAGGCCATCCGCAGAATATGACGATCATGTCCGGATCCGGCGTAGGCGATATGGGCCCGGTGGGCGGCGTTGAGCGCGGTTTTGAGCATTTTGCGCATGAAGGCATGATTAAGCGCGTAATCGTCGGTCATAACGGCTCTAACCATACCATCATGCAGATGCAGCAGGATCTGAAGGTGGAGAGCTACAACTTCCCGCAGGGCGTCATCGAGCATATGTTCCGTAGCCGTGCCAAGGGACTGGATGTTGAGCTGAGTCGAGTCGGTATCGGTACCTTCGTCGATCCGCGCGTGGAAGGCGGTAAGTGCAACGCCATCACCAAAGAGGAATTGGTCGAGGTTGTGGAGATTGGTGGAACGGAATATCTGGCGTATAAGACCCCGAAGATTGATGTTGCACTCATTCGCGGTACAACCGCTGATGAGGATGGAAACCTGACCTGTGAGGATGAGGCGGTACTGACCAACATTCAGGCGATTGCGATGGCAACAAAGGCGAGCGGCGGAATTGTGCTCTGCCAGGTGAAGAATATCGTCCGCAAGGGCGCACTTCCGGCAAAAGAAGTTGTGATTCCGGGTGTTTTCATCGATAAGCTGATTGTAGCGAAAAATCCGGAAAAGACCCACCGCATGACGATGGGCGAATTTTACAACCCGGCGTATACCGGCAAGTACAAGTATCCGATTTCTGCGTCCGCTGCTCTGCCGTTGGGCATAAAGAAGACGATTGCCCGCCGCGCGGCAATGGAACTCAAGCTGCATGTGCCGGTGAATACCGGTCTGGGATATCCGGAAGGCATTGCCAGCGTGGCGAATGAAGAAGGCATTGCGGATGACCTGATGCTGACCGTGGAGACTGGGGCTTTCGGTGGTGTGCCGGCTGCACGCACGTCTTTTGGCGCGACGTCCAATGCTCAGGCAATCGTGGACAGTCCGACCATCTTTGATTTATATGACGGTGGTTTTCTGTATGCAACGTTCGTCGGTCTGGCAGAGTGCGATTCGACTGGTTCGGTGAATGTCAGCCGATTCATGGATAAGAGCGGGCGTGAGCGCCGTCCGGGGTGCGGGCGGCTTTCATTAAACCTGACGCAAGAGAGCGAAGAATGTCATCTTCTGCGGTACGATGACTGCCGGCGGTTACAAAAGCGGAAATCAAAGATGGCAAGGTTGTCATCCTTCAGGAAGGCGCTGAAAAGAAGTTCCTGAAGAACATCAATCAGGTGACATTCTCTGGTCCGCACGCGGTGGATATCGACCAGAATGTGCTCTATATCACCGATCGCTGTGTATTAAGCTGACGAAGGACGGACTGATGCTGACTGAAATTGCGCCGGCATTGACCTGAAGACGCAGATTCTGGATGTGATGGAGTTTGAGCCGATGATTGCCAAGGAACTGAAGGTTATGGATCCGATGCTATTTGCGGAAGAACCCATCGGTCTGCGGGCGCTGCTCGAAGACCGCGAGTAAATCTATGGCATTTCCCGCACCTGGGGTGCGGGAGAATGCTATTCGGAAAGAGGTGTCAACATGCAGGATCTATGGTCAAATACGCTGCTGAAGCAGCCGCAGTTGTTTGCGAATCAGACAGCCGTTGGGTTGTTTCGTATGGCGGTAAGCCATAACCCGGACAAAACAGCAGTTTCGGCGGTTGATGGGAGCTTGACCTACGCGCAGCTGGAAGAAAAGAGCAATCGGTTGGCGCGTGCGTTTGCCGCGCAGAATGCTCAGGTCGGTGATGTGATTGCCATTAAAACCGGACGAAGCGCGAAGACTCTTGTTGCCATTTTGGCGGCATGGAAAGCTGGATGCGCCTATGTATTTTTAGAAAGTGCGTGCCCAAGCAGCCAAAATGCATACTGTATGGGGCAGTGTCATGTTCGGATTCAGGTGACGGTGGAGATGATTGAGCGGGCGGAAGCCGAGCAGAGCGGAGAAATCTTTCTGGAGCGCGGTGCCCCCAATCGTCTTGCCGTGGTGGTCTATACCTCAGGATCAACGGGCAACCCCAAGGGTGTACTGCTGAGTCAGGCGAATCTGGCAGCGATGGCGGCAAACTTTGGTGATATCGGTTTCAGAAGCGATGATGAGTACTGTTGCTTTGCCAGCTTGATGTTCATCGCTTCGGTATGCGATATTGTGGTTGGGCTGGCGCTTGGGATGACGCTGCATCTCATTCCAAATGAGATTCGCAAGGATATTCATGCAATTGCGGGCTATTACCGTGAAAACAGCATTACAGTGACCTTTCTTCCGCCGCATATGGCGTGCAAATATATGGATTGCGATGAGGAAAGTCCGCTGCGTATGCTGCTGGTAGGTAGCGAACCGGTGCATAATCTTAGGAAGAAACCTTACAGGATAGAGGGTATCTATGCTTCCAGTGAGGGCTGCGGAATCATCAGTCACTGGAATATTGAGGATGAACAGCCCACCTATCCCATCGGCCGTGTGGTGCATGGACTCAAGCATTATATTGTGGATGAAAACGGGCAGCGCGTTGCGCCTGGTCAACGCGGAGAATTGTGGATATCCGGTCCGCAGGTCTGTTATGGTTATCTTGATCTGCCGGAAAAGAATAAAAAGTGCTTTGCTCCCAATCCATTCAGTAGCCAGCATGGGTATGAACGGGTTTTCAAAACCGGTGATTTGGTGCTGGAGGAGCAGGAGGGAACACTGCTGTACTGTGGACGGGAGGATAATTTGGTCAAAATACGCGGATACCGCGTGGAATTGGGCGGCGTTGAGCAGAAGCTGCTGGGGTATCCGGGCATCACGGAGGCATGCTGTGCCGCCTTTGTGGATAAAGGTGGCACACGGCTTCTGATGGGATATTATACCGCAGACAGGCCGATTGATCATGGTGTACTGCGCAGCTATCTGGGGCAGTGTCTTCCTTATTACATGATTCCCACTGGGTTGATTCGCATGGACAGTTTACCGCATACCGCAACGGGCAAGCTCATGCGCAGCCAATTAACAGCGCCTGCGGAGATTGATGACCGGAAAGAACTGGCGCAAAAAAATATTATTAAGGGAGGCGCGGTATGCCGAATTTTAACTTTGGAACAGCGTATAACATGAGCGGACAGACGATGCTGAGCCCAGAGGATCAGCTGTTAGAGATGAGTCTTTGTGCCCTGGCCTATGGCGGCTATCAGGCGTTGACTGTTGCCAATATGCGCCATGCCGGGGCGGATGAAGCCCTGCTTGCGCCTTTGCGTACGCGGGAGAAGCTCTGCAAATGGGCGCTTGACGAGACGGCTGAACGCATCCGTCTGGCTTATGAGCTCGTGACGGAGCAGGCTCGCGTCTATCTTGCCGGATCGGAAAAGTCACAGGATGAGAGCATCAAGCAGCTTGAACGGTTGCTTTATCGCCACATCCATTTGTGCCTGCACCCGAAGAATCGCATCTATGTGCTTGCGGCAGCCAATGAAGCACAGCTTCCGCAGTCTCTCAACGATATTCTGCCAAAAGCATTGCAGGTATCGTTCTGCGATGTGCTGGAGGAAATGATTCTTTCGGTTGCACAGGTGAAAAAGCAAAAGGAAGCCGCGATGCTGGCGGCTTCCGTCTGTGCCTGTGTTCAGTTTTATGCCGTTCAGCCTGAGCTGACGAAGTGTATGTTCATGGCGAAAACGCGCCATGAGCCAAATTATGCAGAGGTGGAGGATATGCTCAACAATATGCTTCTGCGCTCAATCGTTGCTAACACAGCGATCAACAAAGCTTTTTGAAAGGAACGATGATTATGGAATACACGGACGAAATCGTGAAGAAAATGCGCCGGGAAGCCTACGAAGAAGGTTATGAGGCAGCAATGGAGAAGCTTCGTCTGGCCATTCGTCTGGCAAAGATGGGCGAGGCGGATTGTAAAATCGTCGATAAGACCGGACTCCCGCCGTATATTATTCACGCTATGCTTGATAGGGGCTAATATCCGCTGATTGCGCCGACCTGACATGCGCGCACACAGCATTCGCATCCCACGCACAGCCGGGGGCAGACGCAGAAACGCTGGATGTACACCGTACACATTGAGCAGTTCGAGTTCAAATGCGATGCAGCCATGTGGACAGGCGCGGATGCATGCTCCGCATCCCATGCAAGTATGAGCATCAAAAAAGACAAACTGCTTCATGGCTGTACCTGCTTAAAGGCAGCATAATCGGCGGCGCGGGTATCTGCATAGCTGGAAAAGCGCGTTTTTCAAGCAGAGCACGGCGAGAACAGCCTGATAAAAACAGCGCGTCATCCATTTCGACATGGAGCATATCGGCAATGTCGGTAGGCGCAAGCAGATCTAGTGCCATAACCGGTTTCCCTTTGGCCAAGGCACAAAGCGCAGCGGTACAGGCGCAAAGTGCGTCGTCAGCCTGCTCCCCCCGGCGGTAGCCGATAGCGGAAACGATGTCGCGGCAGGTTTCAAAAAGCGAGGGTCAGCAAATGGGCTTTTGTCATTTCCGGTCAGTTCACCGAGCGCACGCGGACTTGTTGGAAAATTCTGCCACTGGGCATCGTGAGCCCAAGAAAAAAGACTTTCAAAAGAAGTGTGCATGTTGTGTTTACCTCATTTCAAACAAATTAGGTCATTTGACCTACCACCATTATACAAAGTATGTTGAGAAAGTCAAGACCATGTGGAGGACAAGACAATGGATTATCTTAAGATTGAGCAGATTGAAGTCAAAGCGCACAAGATTGCCAAGTGCATACCGTGGAGCGCAAACTGTTTTGGGTGCAACGAAGCACTTCCAGGCGGACTGGGCGTCCGTGCCTATGTGACGGAGGATGATTATGTAGTCGGGCTGTGCACAACCCGCCCGGAACACACGGGTTTTTCCGGGC
>ENA-OQCZ01000503-OQCZ01000503.1-human-gut-metagenome-genome-assembly--contig:-NODE-503-length-10020-cov-2.929041_pt1 | contig 10020 bp, 4 predicted proteins | sample MGYA00242505_ERZ504594 | MGnify/ENA primary metagenome ERZ504594 (study PRJEB26092, sample SAMD00036329) | human gut metagenome | host: Homo sapiens | study: EMG produced TPA metagenomics assembly of... | reverse complement strand
ATTCCCCCGTCCCCAATCTGCCGAACATGAAGTCCATCTATCTGTACCCCTCGACCTGCTATTTCGAGGCCACTCCGGTCAGTCTGGGAAGAGGAACCGACCTCCCCTTCCAGGTCTACGGGCATCCCAACATGACGGGCTACAGCTACAGCTTCACCCCGCGCAGTGTTCCCGGAGCCAAGAATCCGCCCCAGTTGGGCAAGCTTTGCCACGGCGTGAACCTGAGCAACATGAGCGACGAGGAAATCTGGAAACGCGGTATTGACTTGAGTTACGTGATAGACGCTTACCGGAATCTGAACATGGACGACCATTTCTTCCGTTCCTTCTTCGAACTGTTGATAGGCACCGACTACGTGCGCAAAATGATAAAGGAAGGGAAGAGCGCCGAAGAAATCAAGGCAAGATGGAAAGACGACGTAGAGAAATTCAAGGTACAGCGCAAGCCCTATCTGCTCTACGAAGAATAAAGGGATGTACGATTTGACGATTTACGATTTACGATGAAAAAAAATGAACGTGAATTGGAAGAGAACGTCAGAGCGTACATAGGATAATCAAAGTCGTACATATCATCAAAAGAAGTAATTTCAATCGTAAATCGTAAATCATAAAATCGTAAATCATAAAATCGTAAATAACCTCATGACTCCACTATCCGTAATCATCACCATAGCCGCCTACTTCGCGATACTGTTCACGGTATCCTATATTGCAGGAAGGAAGGCAGACAACGCCGGCTTCTTTGTGGGTAACCGCAAGTCATCCTGGTATGTCGTGGCGTTCGCCATGGTCGGTTCCGCCATTTCAGGTGTGACCTATGTATCCGTACCCGGCATGGTTGCCGCCAGCAGCTTCGGCTATCTGCAAATGGTGTTGGGCTTCATTGCCGGACAGCTCATCATAGCCTATCTGCTGGTACCGCTGTTCTACAAAATGAACCTGGTATCCATCTACGAATATCTGGAGAACCGTTTCGGCATGTCTTCCTACCGCACGGGTGCCTGGTTCTTCTTCATCTCCAAAATGCTCGGTGCCGCTGTCCGTCTGTTCCTCGTATGCCTGACGCTGCAACTGCTGGTATTCGAACCTTTCGGACTGCCTTTCCTGCTGAACGTGGCCATCACGGTGGCACTGGTCTGGTTGTACACTTTCCAGGGTGGCGTAAAGTCTCTTATCTGGACAGACTCTCTGAAGACATTCTGCTTGGTGGTGTCGGTCGTACTCTGCATCTGGTATATCGCTTCCGACCTCAATCTGTCATTTACCGATATGGTAAGCACCATTGCCGACAGTGACATGTCCCGCATCTTCTTCTTCGACGATGTGAACAGCAAGCAGTACTTCTTCAAGCAGTTCCTCGCCGGTGCCTTCACCATGATTGCCATGACCGGGCTGGATCAGGACATGATGCAGCGCAACCTGAGCTGCAAGAACTTCAAGGACTCACAGAAGAACATGATTACCAGTGTCATTTCGCAGTTCTTCGTCATCCTGCTTTTCCTGATGCTGGGCGTGCTGCTCTACATCTTTGCCGCCAACCAGCAGATTGCGGTGGAGAAGAGTGACGAACTGTTCCCGCTGATTGCCACCGGCAACTATTTCCCTGCCATTGTGGGCATACTGTTCATCATCGGCCTGATTTCTTCTGCCTATTCAGCCGCAGGCTCGGCACTCACCGCGCTGACCACTTCCTTCACCGTAGACATTCTGGGAACGAAAGGCAAGTCGGAAGAGACGGTTGTGAAGATGCGCAAGAAAGTGCACATCGGCATGGCGGTTGTCATGGGAATCACCATTTTCGTATTCAATCTTCTCAACAACACCAGTGTCATCGACGCTGTATATATTCTGGCAAGCTATACCTACGGTCCTATACTGGGTCTGTTTGCTTTCGGCATTTTCATGAAACAACAAGTGCGTGACAAGTACATCCCGTTAGTTGCCATCGCCTCCCCGGTTCTCTGCTTCATTCTGCAGAAGAATTCCGAAGCCTGGTTCGGAGGTTATCAATTCAGCTACGAATTGCTGATTTTCAATGCACTGTTCACTTTCATTGGTCTCTGTCTATTGATTAAGAAAGATAAAAAGAACAATTAACTTAATACATCATCTATGAATGTAAGACGTCAGTTTTTACTTAGTCTGCTTGCCGCCTCCCTCTTCCCCCACGCGGGAGGCGCGCAAGGACTTCCGACGGATGTCCGCCAGGCAATCGGGAAATTCTTGGATACCACCGCACGAAAAGAAGTTTCCGTAGGACGTATCAGCATCGACTCAGTGGCTGTGGAAGGAAATACACTGCAACTGTTTGCCAACATGAACTGTGCCTATATTCCTTTCCGTGAGGACAATGTGGCCGAAATCTACCAAGGCGTAAGCGCCCTGCTGCCGGTGGAGTTTGCCAAATACAAGCTGCAAATCCGTACCAACAAGCGCAGTATCGAAGAACTGGTTCCCCAAGCCCTGCGCAGTAAAAAAGACAAAAAGACGAAGACATTCAGCCCCGTCGCTTCCAAGCCTCTGGTTACCGAAGTTTCCTCCCCCTACACCCCCACCAACGGCTTGCATAACCGGCATATCGCCCTATGGCAAAGCCACGGCTGGTACTACGAATCAAAACTCGACCGCTGGGAATGGCAGCGTGCGCGTATCTTCCAGACAGTGGAAGACCTCTACACCCAGAGCTACGTATTGCCCTTCCTCGTACCGATGTTGGAAAATGCCGGTGCCAATGTGCTGCTTCCCCGCGAACGCGATTGCCAGACGGCAGAAGTCATCGTAGACAATGACGGTTGCCTGACCGGCCGTTCCGTCTATACAGAAAATTCCGGTGACAAGCTCTGGAGTCAGGGAGAAGGACAAGGCTTCGCCCACCTGCGCCCCCAATACATAGACTTTGAGAATCCTTTCAAGGAAGGCACCTACCGCGCCATAGAAACCATCAAGAAAGGAAACGCAAGCACCGCCGAATGGATTCCCGAAATCCCTTCGACCGGACAATACGCCGTATACGTCTCTTACCAAACCTTGCCAAACAGCGCGGACGATGCCCTTTACACCGTCTATCACAAAGGCGGCACCACGCAGTTCAAGGTAAACCAGCAAATGGGAGGCGGCACCTGGATTTACCTCGGCACCTTCGGCTTCAATGCCGGCCGGAACAATGAATGCAAAGTCGTTCTGAGCAACCTTTCCTCCAAAGTAGGAAGAATCATCACTGCCGACGCCGTGAAGATAGGCGGCGGCATGGGGAACATAGCCCGGGGAGAAGTCAGCGGTTATCCCCGTTTCTGCGAAGCCGCCCGCTACTGGCTGCAATGGGCAGGCATACCGGACAGCGTATATTCAGAAAGCAACGGCAAGAATGACTATACCGACGACTATAAATGCCGTGGTATCTGGGTGAACTACCTTTCCGGAGGCTCTGCCGTGAACCCGACGGAAAAAGGGCTGAACATCCCTGTCAACATGGCCTTTGCCTTCCACTCCGATGCAGGAACTACACTGAACGATTCCATCATCGGGACACTCGGCATCTACTATACCAACGCCTACAATGAGAAATTCGCCAACGGAGCATCCCGCTACTTGAGCCACGACCTGACAGACTTGATTCAGTCCAACATCGTGCGTGACGTGCGTACCCTCTACGAACCCCAATGGACACGCCGGGGCAAATGGAACCAATCCTACTATGAGGCCCGTGTACCCCGCGTACCTACCATGCTACTCGAACTACTTTCCCATCAAAACTTTGCAGACATGCGCTACGGACTGGACCCGCGTTTCCGTTTCACCGTAAGCCGCGCCATCTACAAAGGTATGCTTCAGTTCCTCTGCTCACAATACAACATGGATTATGTAGTGCAACCGTTACCGGTAGACCACATGGCCTTGCGCATGACCAGCGAGAACGAAGTGGAACTGACCTGGCAACCCGTAGCGGATGCGTTGGAACCAACTGCCGTAGCAGAGAAATACATTGTTTATACCCGTATCGGCGACGGGGATTTCGACAACGGAGTATTGGTGGACGGCAACAGTTACCGAACCACGCTCCCCGCCGGCATGGTATGCAGTTACAAGGTAACCGCTGTCAACAAGGGCGGCGAGAGTTTTCCTTCCGAAATTCTTTCCGCCGGACGGGCGTTCAATTCCAAAGGTACCGTATTGGTGATAAACGGATTCGACCGTATCAGCGCCCCTGCCGACTTTACGGCACCCGCCCCCGCCGACACCCTCCTTGCCGGATTTCTGGATGAGCAGGACCACGGGGTCCCCTATATCCATGACATCAGCTACATTGGCAAGATGAAGGAATACCGCCGTTCCATTCCCTGGATGGACGACGACGCCTCCGGTTTCGGCGACAGTTATGGAAATTACGAGACCCAAGTCATCGCAGGAAATACGTTCGATTATCCTGCCATACATGGTGCCGCTATCCTGAAAGCGGGATATTCGTTTGTATCGTGTAGCAACGAAAGCCTCTACCCCCCAACCCCTACCCCGTAGGAAGGGGAGAATAAAAATACTTCGGTAGATATGAAAGAGTATAGGTATGTGGACTTGATACTTGGGAAACAGTGCCAGACCAAGATGGGACGGGGAGGCGTAAAACCGTTGGAGTTCAAGACTTTCAGCAAACCGATGCAGGAGGCTATTGTGGCTTATTGTAAGCAAGGTGGAAATATCTTTGTTTCGGGCGCTTTTGTAGGAACGGATTTATGGGACAACCGCCTTGCAACTGCCGACGAAGCCGACAAGAAATTTGCGATGGAAGTACTGAAATATAAGTGGCGTGTGGGACAAGCGGCTACAATGGGTAAGGTGAAAAGCGTAGCTTCTCCGTTCCCCGCCCTTTCAGGAAACTATACCTATCACAATGAGCTGAATGCCGATTCGTATGTGGTGGAATCACCGGACGCCATTGAACCGGCAACCAAAGATGCACACACCGTGATGCGGTATTCTGAAAACAACCTGAGTGCCGGTGTGGCCTACCAAGGCGACTACAAGACTGTTGTATTGGGATTCCCTTTTGAATCCATACGTACTGATTCTGAAAGAGAGGCATTCATGAATGCTGTACTGACATTCCTTCAATGACAACAAGTAATATTCAACCAATCATCATCTACTGAACAGAAGACTGTTAATAATCGTCCTGATGGCTTGCCTGCTCCCCCTAGGGATGCAGGCACAGCAAGGGACATTCCGTTTTGCCCAATTGACAGACATTCATCTGACCCCGAACAATCCGAACCCCACTGAGGACTTGCTGCGTTCCATAGCACAGATTAATGCCACCGACAGTATTGACTTTGTCCTGGTGACGGGCGACCTGACCGAAGAAGGCGACCGTGCCACCATGGAAAAAGTGAAATCGTGCCTTGACTTGCTGAAAGTACCCTACCACGTAGTCCTAGGCAACCATGAAACGAAATGGAGCGACTCCGGCTGTACCGCTTTCGGAGAAATCTTTGGCGGCGAACGCTTCGAGTTCGAGCATAAGGGATTCCTTTTCCTCGGCTTCAACTCCGGTCCGCTGATGCGTATGGCCTATGGGCATGTAGTGCCGCAAGACATCCGTTGGATGACGGAGGAAATGGAGAAAAACGGCAAAGACAAACCGGTGATACTTGTCACCCACTACCCGCTAATGGACGGGGATGTGGACAACTGGTATGAGGTGACGGATGCCGTCCACCCCTACAACGTGCGTCTGTTTATTGGCGGGCATTATCACAGCAACCGGGATTTACGTTATGACGGCATTCCGGGCGTACTGATGCGCAGTAATCTGCGCGACAAAGAAGGAAAACCGGGTTACGGCATTTACGAAGTAACCAAAGACTCCATCCGTGTATACACGCAACGTATCAGCGAACCTAAGAAGCAATGGGCTGCCTTCTCGCTGGCCGGGCAATATTACGACCGCAATGGAAAAGCGGAGAAATATCCCAACTTCTCGGTCAACAAAGAATATCCGAAAGTAAAGGAACAATGGATGGTACAGACGGGCGCAGGCATTTACTGCTCGCCCGCCGTAGAAAAAGATAAAGTGTTCGTAGGAGACGATATGGGACGGCTGACAGCCTACGCCCTGAAAAACGGCAAAAAGCTATGGAGCTTTGAATCCGGCAAACGCATTGTCGGTACTCCGGCCGTAAGCGAAGGTATCGTTGTATTCGGGTCTGCTGACCGCCACATCTACGGATTGAACGCCAAAGACGGCAGCCTGCTCTGGACGGTAGAAGCCGCCGAACCGGTGCTCGGAGCCGTGACCATCGCAGACGGCAGAGCATACATCGGTGCCAGTGACGCCACTTTCCGTGCCATAGACATCCATACGGGAAAAGTAATCTGGGCCTACACCAGCGTGAAGGGCTACATCGAGACCAAGCCGTTGGTGACGGAAGACAAAGTTATCTTCGGCGCATGGGACAATACACTGTATGCCCTGAGCAAGGCAAACGGGCATGAACTATGGAAATGGACGGGCGGACTGACCCGTATGCACTTCTCTCCAGCCGCCGTATGGCCGGTAGCCACCGACGGCAAAGTATTCATTACCGACCCGCAACGCGCCATGACCGCCATAGACATCCATACGGGCAATACCGTGTGGCGCACTTTCCAGTCCATGGTGCGCGAGACCATCGGACTTTCCGAAGACGGTGAACGTATCTATAGCAAAACGATGAACGACAGCATTGTTTGCTATGCAGCCCGGGAAGATGTTCCGCGGGAGTTGTGGGCAACCCATGTAGGCTTCGGTTACGAGCATGCCCCCTCCATGCAAGTAGAAAAAGAGGGGGTCATGTTTGGCAGTACCAAAGAAGGACTTATCTTCGCACTGGAAGGAAAAACAGGCAAAGTACTGTGGAAACATAAAATAGGAAATTCACTTATCAGTACCGTAGTTCCGTTGAACGGCCACGAAGTGCTGTTCACGGCAACCAGTGGAGAAGTGGGACTTCTGAGAATTAAAAATTGAGAATTAAAAATTAAAAGATATATCATGAATAAAATCAGTTGCTTTCTTCCCTACGCAGGAAAAGAACAAGTAGAAAAAACAGTGACAGCCTACAGGCGACAGGACTTATAGAAGAAATCCGGTTAATCACGACCGATACCACTCTGGAATCGCTCCCGGGCTGCGAAATATTGTTTGTTGACATGCCCTACAGCAGTGCAACCCTCAAAGCTATTGCTAATACAGCCAAAGGAGAATACACATTGCTTTATACCAAAGAGACTACGCTCGAAATGGGTATGTTTGCACTGGAACGTATGATACACATCCTTGAAGATTCAAGCGCCGGTATGGTATATGCCGACCACTACCAAATAGCAGACGGCAAGCAGAGCAACGCTCCGGTAATCGACTACCAATTCGGTTCCTTGAGGGATGACTTCAACTTTGGCTCCCTGCTCCTTTTCAACACCGAAAAACTAAAGGAAGCCGCCGGACACATGAAGTCTGACTACAACTTCGCCGGACTTTAACGACCTGCGCTTGAAATTGAGCCAACATTCAGACTTGGTACATATCAACGAATACTTATACAGCGAGGTGGAAAACGATACCCGCAAGAGCGGCGAAAAGATTTTCGACTATGTAGACCCCAAAAACCGTGACCGCCAGATTGAGATGGAGCAGGCATGTACCGAACATCTGAAAGAAATCGGGGATATCTGGCACCGGAGTTCAAGAAGATTGAGTTCTCTGCCGGTAACTTCGAATATGAGGCCTCCGTCATCATTCCGGTACGCAACCGTATCCGTACCATCCGCGATGCCATCAAGTCGGTACTGATGCAGAAGACAGACTTTAAATATAATCTTATCATCATCGACAACCATTCCACAGACGGCACTACGGAGGCCATCGATGAATTCAAGGATGACGAACGCGTCATCCATATCATCCCCGAACGTACCGACCTCGGCATCGGCGGTTGCTGGAATATGGGGGTACACCACCCCAAGTGCGGCAAGTTTGCCGTGCAGCTGGACAGCGATGACGTATACAAAGACGAAAATACACTCGCCATCATGGTCCGCGCCTTCTACGAGCAGAACTGCGCCATGGTAGTAGGCACCTATATGATGACGGACTTCAACATGAACATGATTGCTCCGGGCATCATCGACCACAAGGAATGGACTCCGGCAAACGGACGCAACAACGCCCTCCGCATCAACGGTCTGGGTGCCCCGCGCGCCTTCTATACCCCGGTGCTGCGCGAAGTGAAAGTACCCAATACCAGCTATGGCGAAGACTATGCACTGGGACTGAACTTCTCCCGCCAGTACCAGATAGGACGCGTGTACGACGTGGTCTACCTCTGCCGCCGCTGGGACGACAATTCCGACGCCTCACTGGATATTGTAAAAATGAACGGACACAACCTTTACAAAGACCGTATCCGTACTTGGGAACTCCAAGCACGCATAGCAATGAACAAGAAAAAGTGATTGCACACCGTAAATCATCAAATAACAGACAAGCTCATGAATCAAACGATACACAATCTTCTAACCGGACAACTGGCATCCTGGGAGACGGCACGCAACAATTATGCTGCCCTCTCCGGTGTGCGGGTGAAAGAGCTGAATGTAAACGGCATACCCTATAAGGTACAGTTCAACCCGGCACGCATCGTTTCCTCCGGTGCCAAGGTGGATGCCAAGTCCATTCAGGAACGAAAATGCTTTCTGTGCCCGGCAAACCTGCCACCGGTACAGAAAGGTATCCCATTTGGCGGGCACTACCATATTCTGGTGAATCCGTTCCCCATTTTCCCTCGCCACCTGACGATACCGGAACTGGCACATACTCCCCAACGCATCGCTTCCCGCTTCACCGACATGCTGGAGCTGGCCGAGGCGCTGACGGATTACACCATCTTCTACAACGGTCCCAAATGTGGTGCTTCCGCCCCCGACCATGCTCATTTCCAGGCAGGAAACAAAGGGTTCATGCCTATTGAAAAGGACTGGCGCGGACAGACTGCCGGGAAAATAGCCGATTATAGGAAAGCAGCACTGTGGTATCTTGACGACGCTCCCCGTGCCACACTTGTGATTGAATCCACCTCCAAAGAGGACGCGGCAGACTTGTTCGACATCATTTACCGTTCTCTGGACGTGAAACCCGAAGAAGACGAGCCGATGATGAACGTACTGGTCCTATACGAGGCCGACCGTTGGGTGGTCTTTGTCTTCCCGCGCGAGAAACACCGCCCCGCCTGCTATACTGCCGAAGGAGAAGCCAATCTGTTGAGCAGCCCGGCATCCGTCGACTTGGGAGGTGTCTTTATCACCCCCGTAGAAAAGGATTTCTTGAAAATCACTGCGGAAGACGTGGCGCAGATATTAAGTGAAGTATGCCTCTCTGCCACAGATTTCCACAAGGTACGGCAGCGTATCAGGGAAAAAATATGACTTCTGAAATCCAAGAACTCTAATTTTAAAGAAATACCATTATGAAAGAGCCCAAAGTACAAGTAGGCATTCTGTTTGAACCGCAGATAGAATTCGTTTTGCTGAATCCGTATCGCATGGACGGAACGGAAGTCAGCGGCAAGCAGGTAGTGACCTACGACGAAGGCAAGATTCTCTGGAATGGACGCCGGTATGACGAACTGCTGTTTGAACCGCAACACGAGCAGACCGATGCCTTCGAACTATTGGACGTTACCATCGGCATCAATTTCCATTGGGAGCGCAAGGAAGACCAGCGTTTTCTGGGTGCTCTCAAAATCATCGTTGAGAATGGAAAGCTCACCGGCATCAACGTCATCCATGTAGAAGATTATCTGACCAGCGTCATCTCCTCCGAGATGAGTGCCACCGCTTCTCTGGAGCTGCTCAAGGCACACGCGGTTGGTCATCTCCCGAAGCTGGCTACTGGACAAATACAAAGAATAGGAATCACGAGCCAAGCTAACTACTCGGCCTTTAACGCAGACCGGACAAAGAGCTGATTCGCTGTACGACGAGAAGCCA
>ENA-OQCZ01000502-OQCZ01000502.1-human-gut-metagenome-genome-assembly--contig:-NODE-502-length-10022-cov-31.761496_pt1 | contig 10022 bp, 8 predicted proteins | sample MGYA00242505_ERZ504594 | MGnify/ENA primary metagenome ERZ504594 (study PRJEB26092, sample SAMD00036329) | human gut metagenome | host: Homo sapiens | study: EMG produced TPA metagenomics assembly of... | reverse complement strand
GGTTCGGCTTCCAGTAGCTCTGCACCACGTCCTTCGGGCCCATCTGTCCGGACAGCACGTGCGCCAGACCGGCGGCACCTTCAATGCCCAAGTGGTGAGCAACGGACGGGTGGCGAAGATCAGCGTCGATAAGCAGTACTTTCGCACCATCTTCAGCAAGGGCCACCGCAGTGTTGATAGCCATGGTGGTCTTGCCTTCGGACGGCTGCGCAGACGTGATGACAAGCAGCTGGCCCACACCTTCGGTGCGGTCGGTCTGCAGGAACTCAATATTCGTATGGATACGGCGGAATTCCTCGGCGATGGCACCGTTGGGCTGGCTCACCAACACCGGGCGCTTATCATCAAGCGAAGCGTCCATCGGAACGGAGCCAAGGGAGGATGCTCGGACGATGCCGCGCACGTCGGAAGTCTCTTCAACCTTGGTGTTGAGGAGGTCTTTGATGAGTGCGGCGAACACGCCGATGATGATGCCGAGCACCACACCGACAGCCAAATACAGGGCAGTCTTCGGCGAAGACTTAGACGTCGGGACCTGTGCCTTCTGCACGATGGAAAGCTTCACCGGGGACTTATCTCCGGAGTACAGGTCGCTTTCAATGACGTTCTTCAGCGATTCGGCAACGGAATTGGCGATGTCCGCGGCCTGCTTCGGATCTCCATCCACCACGGCAATGTTCACGAATGCGGTGTTGGTCGGATTGGTGACGGTGACCTGGCCGGCAAGATCCGTCACAGTTTCGTCCAGACCAAGATCATCAATGACCGGCTTAAGCACCTTCGAAGTGGTGGCAAGCGTCGGATATGAGGTGATTTGGTTGGAAATGTAGCTGCCGCCAGCGGACTGCTGGTTAATGTCGACACCATTTTGAGAAGCATTGTAAGTAGCCATGGTCTGAGCCGTAGCCGTATACTTCGCCGGAGCGAGGAAGGTATAGGCGCTCACGCCTGCCACCACCACCACGAATGCAATAATCGCGGTGGCCAGATGCTTACGAATGATTTTGAGCAGATCCATCAGAGTGATGCCGTCATCCGCTTCCTCAACTACCCCTTGCGGTGCGGTAGGCTGCTGCACATTAGCGTTCTCTACAGAAGTCACTGAACTTCCCCATCTCACGTTGACAATATCTTTTCCAAGGATAATCTTCCCCCTCGAACTATTCGGGCACTACCGGGAGAACGACAAGGCAAGCTGGAAGAATACGCTGTCCCGTCAGCAAGGCGTGTATGTAATTACCAATACCGATAACGGGAAACTGTATGTGGGAAGCGCCACCGGAAGGAACGGCATATACCAGCGTTGGCAAGACTACATCAGCAATGGTCACGGAAACGATACGGGGCTGATTGCCATTGTGAAACAGCACGGGTTGGAGTACGTGCAGACGCATTTCCGCTACACGCTTCTGGAACATTACGACTTCACCGTGCCTAAAGACGTTGTGCTCGCCAGGGAATCCTATTGGAAGGAGGCTCTGGATACGCGCAAGCATGGGTATAACGGTAACTAGATATCTCCAATACGGCAACAATAAGCACAATGAAACCACCGCCTTTAGCAGAAAATTGCAAAATGAGTATATTTCTGGATATAATCTCAGTATCAAAGGAGCAAAATATACTTACGAGGCAACCCGATGCTGATTGATTTTAGTTTTTCGAACTTCAGGAGTTTCCGAGACGAGCAGTCTTTCTCCATGACTCGCGAAAAACGGTTCATGGAATCTGATGAGTCTCTCCATTCTCCAATCGCAGCCATATACGGCGCCAATGCATCGGGAAAGTCCAATTTTCTGAAGGCATTGCGCGCTATGCGCAACATGGTGGTAAATAGCTACAGCCAAGGGGATGCAAGCAGTCCTATTCCCAGGGAACCTTTTCTGTTACGAAAGGATCCTTTCTCGCATTCGTCCATGTTCTTCCTTGCATTCATCGCGAACGATGGACTGAAATACCAGTATTGGTTCCGCTATGACAATGAACGGATTCTTGAGGAAGATCTCATCTTCTTCAAAAAACTGCAAGGACGTTTTTCCACGCACTCCTCTCTGCTGTTTTCCCGTTCCTCAACGGATGGGGTGAAATTCGGTCCTTCCTTCAAAGGACCTCGCTCACAAGTACGCAAGACCATAGAACTCAGGCCGAATGCACTTCTGCTTTCCGCAGCCGCAGCTGCCGGTATTGAGTCCATTCGGCCGGCATTTTCATTCTTCCAAAGTGGCATAGCCTATTACGAAGCAAGCGCTTTCGAACAGGAGCAGCCTACGCTGTTGGATGAGTTCAAGAAAGAGACACCACTTTCGAAACATCTGGCCACATTGATTAGGTATGCGGACTTCGGCATCAGTGACGTGAAAAGCGTTCCTGTGGACGTCCCACCGGATCTCTGGGCTCAGTTCAAGGAAGAGATGCATAAGCAACTCGGCATGGATGAGAACAAAGTGGATGAGACATTCAATGTCAAGAACGCTTCCCAGCTGATGTTCACTCATACCGGCGAATCATCTTCCGCAGGATTCGGTCCTGATGATGAGTCCAGGGGCACCGTTGCTGCGCTGTCATTCTTCTCGCTTGCTCTTCGCCAGCTGTCGAAGCAGTCGGTGACGCTTATCGACGAGATCGATACCAGTCTGCATCCGGCTCTGGTGAAGGAGCTGGTGGCGCTGTATGCCGACGCGGAAACGAATCCTCACGGTTCCCAGCTTATTTTCACGACTCATGACGTGTCGCTGATCAACCAATCAGGTTCCGCGAACCGACTGCTGGACCCTGACCAGATCTGGCTCGTGGAGAAAAACAAAGACGGCGCCTCGGAATTGTTCCCGGTAACCGATCTGAGCATCAGGAAAGGCGAGAACATCGGCAAGAACTACCTCAATGGCGTGTACGGCGCCATGCCAAGGCCTGATTTCCATACCATGTTTGCCCAGATTATGACTGATGCCTGATGTCAAAGAAACGGAATACACCAGCGCATGGCCGCCAAATCGCACGATCCCGCAGACCGCGCAAGAAGCGCTTTCTTGTCGTAGCCGGCGGAGCTGTTACCGAAAGACAGTATTTCAAGCAGCTCGAGTCCATATATGACGTTGTCATCGAGTATCAACAGAAGAACGAAAGTCCTGAACATCTCGCGGATTTTGCATGCACGTTGAAGAAAGAGGGTGAACGGGATATCTCCACAGATTGCTATGAAAACATCTGGGTGGTAGTCGACGTTGATGACTTCCACGACCACAGCAAGGCCGAGAAAATTTGCAAGGACAATGGAATCGAACTCATCATTTCCAATCCCTGCTTCGAGGTCTGGCTACTCGATCATGTCAGTGTCTGCCCACCGAGCTTCACACTGACATCTACTGTCGAATCGGCTGCGGCGAAAGCCGGCATTGTCGGAGGAAATCGCAACAAATACGTCAATGTTGAACTCATTGACAGCGAACATCTCGATGCCGCCATACGCAATGCGGAGCGACATAACACAGCGGGAAACAGACAAGGGCGCAATACGCTTGCACCTCATCACGAGCAGGAATACGCCCCTTGGACCGATATGCCAAAAGTAATCGAAACGCTGAAATCTAATAAACAGAGCTGAAAGGAGAAACATGGCTCTACCCATCCGGGTAAATTTCGAAAACCCCTTCATAGATATTCACACTGGACGAGGTCAAGGTAGCTGCACATTCGCAAATGGATTCGACTGCATCTGTTCATGCGCAGGTATCGCACACGCCCAATTACTCAGAATGGTCCTTACTCCCGAAAACAGTAAGAAACTACCTGACAAATATAAGAAGGCTCTTGCTGATAAAATCCAAACTGTCCAAGCCCATATTGTCGATATTCCACACGATAAAGCAACGGCAATCATCCATGCGCAGAGACAACCTGAGCGCGTGTTCTTTCTTTGCGAGGATATAACTCATCCCATAATTGATTATTGCCGAGTAATTGATATACCTCACTGGGCAAAAGAGAATTCCATGACGAGTCAGCAAGTGTCAAGACTTTGCGCTTGTGTACAAAGACACGGCATTGATTCTTTCAAGGATTTAGCCCCTAAAGCCGGCGAATATTTGTCCCAAGCACACGTACTTTGCGACATCGTAGCTTCTATCGCATTCGCGCTCAGCGAAGCCGCAGACACGATTCCGGATGAAGATACGTTTATCAATGCCTGCAAAGCAGCATTCACTCTCTCACGACGTAACTCACTAGGATTCGGCCCATCGCGAAATAGACATAGGAAAAACACAGTCGCAGCACGCAAATCACGGCAGGAAAACGATGATGAGGAAAGCCAAAAACGATACTCTGATGGAGACTCCAATCTCAAGTAATCTGCTCACCAAGATTTTAATGGATATCAGTAAGGACGTTTACGCCCTACTGATGGAGTACAAACCCCAGACGAAGCAATTCCTCCAAGCGGTTCAGGCCACAGCAATACTGTTTTGCCCCGATCCGGATAGCCATAAGCTCACATGGGACGTGTGCTTCATTCCACTATTCCAAACGGAAATCTGTGATGACCTGCGTAGCAAGTTGAATCAAGACATCATTACTGCACTTGAATATGGGAAAACGGATATCTGGGACAACGGGGCTAGGGCATACTGGTAGGCAGAGCTGACTTGATGTGGCGCCTTGAAGACGCTGCATCAAGTCAGTTCTTTTGGTTGGGGACGAGCATGATCTCGCCGTCGGCAATGCCCTTGAGGTGCTGGCCGTAGGGGCTCTTGCCGTAACGATCCGCGGACTCCATGAGCTCGTCGCGCGTGATCCAACCGTTCTCGAAGGCGATCTCCTCCACGATCGCGATGGGAAGACCCTGCGCACGCTGCACGGTACGCACGAACTCACCCGCCTCGAACAAAAAATCCATCGTACCGGTATCCAACCACGCGTAGCCACGACCCAACGTGCGCACGTTCAGCATGCCCGCATCCAAATACATGCGGTTCAGGTCCGTGATCTCCAACTCGCCACGCGGGCTCGGCTTCACCCGCTTCGCGTACTCGACCACGTGCTCGTCGTAGAAATACAGGCCGGTCACCGCGTAATGCGACTTCGGACGGGCCGGCTTCTCCTCGATCGACACGGCCTTCCTATCCTCATCGAACTCGACCACGCCATACCGTTCCGGATCGTCCACGTAATAGCCGAACACGCTCGCACCCCCGCCGGACTCGGCCTTCGCGACCGCGCCACGCAACGTCGCGCCCAGACCATTGCCGTAGAAGATGTTGTCTCCCAGCACCAGCGCGCACGGCTCGCCCGCGATGAACTCCTCACCCAGCAGGAACGCCTGAGCCAGACCGTCCGGAGACGGCTGCACCTTGTACGAGAACCGCACCCCGTAATGCGAACCATCACCCAAGAGCCGCTGGAAGTTCGGCAGATCCTTCGGCGTGCTGATGATCAGGATGTCACGGATCCCGGCCATCATCAGCACACTCAGCGGATAGTAGATCATCGGATATTCTTCACGAATTTATGCTCCTCACCAATCACCCAGCTCATCCAAATCCTCCAACGGGATCGGCCAATCGATATGCAACTCCGGATCGGCGAGGTTCACGAACGTGTGCGCCTTCTTCTGCTCCAAGTCCGGTGCGCGTTCACGAGATACGTGTACACAGCACCGTCCTCCAACCCCTAGAAGCTATTGCCCATACCACGCGGCATGCATGGATGATAAGGGACACGAACCCCAGACATCCACGCGCGACGCCAAGCGGTCACTGGCCCCGCTGCTTATACCGTTCCTCGGTAGCGGCCTTCGCCGGCTCCCACCATGCACGGTTCCGCGTATACCATTCAATCGTCTGCGCGAGGCCAGACTCGAAATCCGTATGCCTCGGCGTCCAACCCAGCCCGGTGCGCAGCTTGGACGAATCGATCGCGTACCGACGGTCATGGCCCGGACGATCCTTCACCCAATCGAACGCATCCTCCGCCTGCCCCATCATCCTCAAAATCATGCGAAGCACGGTGATGTTATTCTGTTCGCCGTCCGCGCCGATCAGATACGTCTCGCCGACACGGCCCTTGGTCAGGATTGTCCACACGCCCGAGCTGTGGTCCTCGGTATGGATCCAGTCGCGCACGTTCAGTCCCTTGCCGTACAGCTTCGGACGCTGACCGTCCAGGATGTTCGTGATCTGACGCGGGATGAACTTCTCCACATGCTGGAAAGGCCCATAATTGTTCGAACAGTTCGAGATCGTCGCGCGGATCCCGTACGTGCGCGTCCACGCGCGCACCAGCATGTCGCTCGCGGCCTTCGTCGACGAATACGGGCTCGACGGATGGTACGGCGTGGACTCCGTGAATTTGGCCGGATCATCCAAAGCCAGGTCGCCGTACACCTCGTCCGTGCTCACATGATGGTAACGGATCCCATACTTCCTGACCACCTCCAACAGGCGGAACGTGCCCTCCACATTCGTCCTGAGGAACGGTTCCGGATCCGCGATGCTGTTGTCATTATGCGACTCGGCCGCGTAATGCACGATCGCGTCATGACCAGGCACGATCCTGTCCAACAGGTCCGCATCGCAGATATCACCCACGACCAATTCCACACGGTCCTCGGGAAGGCCCGCGATGTTTTCCGGATTGCCCGCGTACGTGAGCTTGTCCAACACGGTCACATGCACGTCCGGATGATGGTCCACCACGTAATGCACGAAATTCGAACCGATGAAACCACATCCACCGGTCACGATAATGTTCTTGGGAGTAAACGTCTCTTCAACCACACCCCCGATTTTACGACACAACATCTATTCCCATTACGCATGATGTTATATGCAAACTTTCCTGAAAGAGAAAACGTTTTATGTATATATTTCATACAACCTTTATCCAATAGCCCCGAACTCACGTTTGCATCCACTGAAAATTTTTGCAAACCCCTTTTCAATACTCCCTCACACCACAACTTGCAATCGTTACGCATTCCGCATCCACAAATTGCCATTCAATCGGGGGTTACCCCTGCAAAGCCGACAGCAAATTTTTTGCAACATCCATTGTTGTTTGCAGCAACGATTTTCATTGACATTCCGCCATTTTCCATACTTTGACACTCCGCAAAAGGTATAGAATATACAGCATACGTTCGCAAGAGAGCAAACGTTATCAGGGAAGATAAACCCCCGTCATAAGGGGCCGTCAGTAAGGAACAAAGGAGTCATGAAACATCGGAAACCCGCACCGACCTGGCATAGGCTGGGGCTGAAGATTAGCAAGAAAGTGGTGGTCGGCATCACCGCCGCGGCGACCGCCTTCGGCGGACTGGCAATCGCCAGCACCGCAGCACAGGCCAGCACCGATCGCGACAGCTACGCCGACACCGTTGAAAACACCACGTTCGAACAGGCGCGCAAGCATTACGGACTGGCGCAGCAAATGAGCGAGGGCGCCACCCTGCATGCATGGGAGTGGAGCTTCAAAACCATTGAGGAAAACATCCCCGCTATTGCCGAAGCCGGATACACTTCCGTGCAGACCGAGCCCATCTCTGCCATTCACAGCGGCGGTAAGGGCATGATCTTCACCGAGAACTGGTACTACGTGTACCAGCCGACCGACACCACCATCGGCAACTGGGTAATGGGCACCGAGTCGGACCTGAAGAGCCTGTGCGAGACCGCGCACAAGTACGGCGTGCGCATCATCGTTGACGTGGTGGCCAACCACATGACCGCCACTTGGGGCGCCATTTCCGACCGTTGGAAGAAGTCCGAATACTACCATCACGATTGCAACAATGGTGACGTGCAGGATTGGAACAACCGCTACCAGGTGACCCACTGCAAGCTGCTCGGCCTATATGACATCAACACCGAAAACACCGAAACCGCCAACATGATGCACGACTTCCTCGTGCAGGCGGTCAGCGACGGTGTGGACGGGTTCCGTTTCGATGCGGCCAAGCACATCGAACTGCCGGACGAGTATAACGGCTCCCAGTATTGGAACATCATTCTTAACAATGGCGCGCAGTTCCAATACGGCGAAGTGTTGCAGGATTCCATCTCCCGCGATAGCGACTATGCAAAGCTGTTCTCCAGCCACAGCAAGAACGGCGGCGGCGTCACCGCATCCTCCTACGGCAGCAAGCTGCGCGGAGCCCTGAATTCGAAGAACCTGAACGCCGGCACCCTGTCCGATTGGAGCAACTCCGCCAGCCCGAGCAATCTTGTCTCTTGGGTGGAATCGCATGATAACTATTCCAATAGCGATAGGGAATCCACCGGCATGAGCGAGTGGCAGATGACCATGGGCTGGGGCGTCATCGGTTCCCGCTCCCAGACCATGCCGCTGTACTTCGACCGCCCGGTCGGTTCCGGTGGCAGCCAGCCACAGTTCTCCGAGGAGAGCAAACTCGGCGATGCCGGTGCGGATTCTTGGAAGGATGCGCAGGTCGTGGCGGTGAACCACTTCCGCAATACCATGAACAACAACAAGGCTTCGGAGTATCTGCGCAACTGTGGCGCGAATTCCTGCCTCATGGTGGAACGCTACATCAAGGACGGCAACTTCAAGAACGACGGCGTGACCATCACCAACATGGGTGATACGCAAGAACTGTCCGGTACTGCCACCAACCTTGACGACGGCACCTACAAGGACCAGGTCTCCGGCGGTACCATCACCGTTTCCGGTGGCAAGATCACTTCCGGTTCCGCTCCTGGCGGCAAGATCAGTGTGTTCTTCACCGACAATTCCGGTTCAGTCTCCGCAACCCCGGGCGACAGCTCGTTCAAGACGGACACCACTACCGTTACCCTGAATGCGAACAACGTCACCGATGCCACCTATACCACTTCGGAGGGCAAGTCCGGCTCATATCAGGATGGCGACACTATCACCATCGGCGCTTCCACTGCGATCGGTGACACCATCACCGTGAAGCTGCAGGGCAAGGACTCGGATGGCCAAACTGTCTCCGCAACATACAAGTACATGAAGAAGGATCCGGCTGCCACAAGCACGGCTTATGCGAAGAAGCCGAGCGCGTGGAGCAACCTGTACGCCTATGTGTATGTGGACGATTCGAGCGCCACCACTTTGAAGGAAAACGCGAAGTGGCCGGGCGAACCGATGACACAGGTCGCTTCGGGAGACACTTGCGGCAAGGATGGTGAGTACAAGTATGAGATTCCCGACGATCTCGAGGGAAGCAATACTCGCATCATCTTCAACGATGGCAATGCCACGAATACCCAGAAGTACCCTGCCGACGCCACCGAAGGCGTAGATGCCGCTGGCCTCAAGATCGACGGCAATTACGCTTGGGACGGCAACACTTCATCCGGCACCTAGGAGGCTCGCAATTGTGTGGTCACCCCGACCAAGTCCGTGAAGATTGATCAGTCGGATTACAGCGTGGACCTGTCCAATGGCGTGACCACGAAGCAGTTGACCGCCACGACCGATCCGAAGGGCGCGTCCGTGAGCTGGAGCTCGTCCGACAAGGACGTGGCGACCGTCAGCCCGAAGGGCGTGGTCACCCCGAGGAAGGCCGGCAAGGCCACGATCACCGCGAAGTCCGGGACCAAGACCTCGTCGATCACCGTGACCGTGACCGGTGAGCTTCCGCCTGACCCGGTCGCGAAGAACACCGTCTACGCTTCGAAGCCCTCGGGCTGGGGCAAGATCTACGCGTACGTGTACACCGGCGACGGCGCTACCGCGGCGAACAACGCGGCCTGGCCGGGCGTGGAGATGACCGCCCCGAGCGCGACCGACGGCTGCCAGCAGACCGACCTGTACAAGTACGTGGTCCCGGACAACCTCGCCAAGGGCGCGAAGGTGATCTTCAACGACGGCGGCAGCCAGCAGTATCCGGGATCCCGCGAGCCCGGCCTGGACTACAACGGCGGCATCGTGAAGTGGGACGGCTCCTCCGCGGCCCTGGCCGCGGTCGAGTGCGAGACCACCATCCCGGTCACGTCCGTCTCGATCTCTGGTGATGGTGTGAAGGACGGGAAACTCAAATTGGA
>ENA-OQCZ01000500-OQCZ01000500.1-human-gut-metagenome-genome-assembly--contig:-NODE-500-length-10054-cov-2.521507_pt1 | contig 10054 bp, 8 predicted proteins | sample MGYA00242505_ERZ504594 | MGnify/ENA primary metagenome ERZ504594 (study PRJEB26092, sample SAMD00036329) | human gut metagenome | host: Homo sapiens | study: EMG produced TPA metagenomics assembly of... | reverse complement strand
CGTTCGCGGCCAGCTCGGCTTCGCTCACACGGCCTCGGCCTACACGGCGTGCACTTCCAGCATCACAGCCGTGCCCGCGGCGTTGCAGTTCGCTCCTTCGTTATACGAAGCCAGCTTGTGCAGCAGTGCGAACACCAGGGGCAAAGCAACCAGAACCAGCGCGATGCACGCCAGTACGTTCAACACGATGGCGGTAGCGCCTTCGGCGTTGAGGAATACCACGTTACGAACGATCAGCAGCACTGGCAGGAATACCATGGCGCCGAACGTAGCCCATTGCAGGATGGGAAGAATCGAGAGCAGCGGGCCGTTGAGCTCGGCGTTCACCTTGCCGCTGTCGTAGCGCGACACCACGATCACCTTGCGCCGACGCGATCCGCCCGTTTCGGCCGAGTAGCCGGGCTCGTACTTCGCCACGACGTTCTGGCTGACACCTCGTGCGAAAGCGCGGGACAGCACGGGCCGGTTGAACACCTCGGCGGCGAACAGGAGAGCCGCTAACAGCGTGACCACGATGGACACTACACCCGCCGCTGGCAAAAACAGTGCAAGAATAGTGACTATCAGCGTAGCCGCGCAGCAGATAACGCGCGGGGCTTCAGCTCCGGGAGCTCCGCTGAAATCTTCTATGATTGCGGAAAGACCCGCATCCTTCTGCATCTGCTCGGTAATGTACAACGCCGCTTGCTGCTCTTCTTCGGTCCCCGCAGGACGAGGTCCGATTTCCTGTGATAGATATGCGACGTGATCTAGTATGTCCGGCATACTCTTTTGCCTTTCGTTGATGATTCTACAAGGCACACATAATGCAAGTATACGCTATTTGCTCTCCGCACCCAAATAATCACTAATAAAAGCGTCTGCGCTGCGCGCTTGTAAACGTGCTGTTGAATAGGCCTTTGCAACATCGCCGTGGCTTCTGCGAAGGTTTCGTCGATGATGACCGCAGGATCTTCGGGAAGCGATTTCGCAAGCACCGCCGCTTCGGCATCGGCGATGTTGTAAGCATTGTTCTGAGCCGTGGCTTCTTCCTTGTTCTTTGCCAGAATCGCATCGTCCGACGCGATGGCATAACCGAGCGATTCCTGACGCTTGCCAATATAATCGAAGTACTGCGAGAAATCAGCCGACGCATACGTCGATTGAACGTCCGAAAAAGCCTGATAAGCCTCATCGAAGGCAGCCAGCGCTTCTTTCGTCTTGTTCTTAGACGCCTCGACGTTTTCAGCCGTCGTCTCGGTGACCAGCTGAGCGGCCTGGCGCGCCAAATCGTCGCCTTTCAAAACGGTTTTCCAAGCACGATCCACCTGCTCGGCGGCGAGCTGAGCCTCCGTCGCGGCGTTCATGAGAAGCTGGCCCTGTTCGACAAGCGTGTAGCGCGCTGCGATCGCCGCTACCGTTTGGTTTGCGGCCTCCTTCTCGCGAGCACCGTTCAGCTCCAGCGAGACGGTGCGCGCTTTTTCATCAGCATCCTGCAGCTTTCCTTCGACATCCTCGAGCTGCGCTTGGATATCAACACGCTGCTCATCGCTTCCATCAGCAAAAGGATTCTTCACTACCTCATCGAGCTTTTCTATGGTCTCGTCAGCCTCTTTGACGAGCAGCAACGCATCGTCAAGTACCGCAACGTGTCCTTGTTGGGTTTGATAATCGCGATAGAGGTACACGCCTCCCGCACTCAACAGGCCGGCGCTCACCACCACGACCACCGCAATCGCAAGCCATTTGCTCAGACGACGCCGCGCTTTGCGGAGGGCTATCTCTTCTTCGGGAGAGCGTTTTGGTTTGACAGGGGCAACCGCTAGGGTCGTGGAAGGGTTTTTCTCCGTCGAGCCGGACGAACGCGACGGCGGAGCAATCATTCCAAGCTTCGACGTCGGTCCACTATCATCAACCGACACGAAACCGCCAGTTGAAAGCGGTAATCCACGTTCCTTGGTCGGCGTGGGAGCAGGCTTTTTCCGCTTGCCCGGAAGAGTGAAGAGCGAGATGCGGCCTGGCCTGTGCTTCAGGCCGTCGTCATCGCCTTCCAGCGCGTTCTTAGCCGCGTCGAGCACGCTGAACGATATCTCGTTCGACGTGCCGCGCGTATGCCTTTTGATATGCGCGGCACGCGTTATCTTGTCTTCCCTCTTACCCATTCGTACCAGCCGGATCGCCTTGCGTTACCCGTTGTTGGAGCGCTCGAGATCGGCTACAATCTCAGCCGCCGTCATCACCTTGATGGTCCTGCTCGGAAGGGAATTAAGGAACGCTTTGCCGTAGCTTTTCGTCAACAAGCGACGATCGGCGAGAATAAGCACGCCCGTATCATCGGCCTTCCTGATAAGTCGACCAGCAGCCTGTTTCGTCTCAAGAACGGCGGCGGGTAGCACGTAGCGCCTCCACGCCTGATCGTCGCGAGCCGCCCGTTCGCACGACAAAGGATCGGTCGGCTTCGCGAAGGGCAGCTTGGGAATGACGACCCCTTTGAGCGTAGCGCCCGGAGCATCGAATCCCTCCCAAAAGCTTTTGAGCGCGAAGAGCGAAAAGATGCTCGTCCGCCAGAAAATCATCGCGCAAACCTTTTACCGACACACCCCATTTTTGACACACGACGCGCAGGTCGTCGACTTTGAGTTGGGGTTGTACCTCGTCAAAGCAACGCTCCATCTCGCGACGGTTCGTGAACAAGTCAGCATCGAGCCGTTCTGCGCACGGTGAACGTCCACCAGCAGGCGCTGCAGCGCGGCAAGATACGCGGCTTCGTTCGGTTCCGGCATATCGCTGGCCACGTACACTGTCATATGAGCGTCGAAATCATAGCTTGAATCCAGCTTGCACATCTGACAGGTCGAATGCTCCGAAGCGTTCAATCCCAGGGCGCTTTCGAATGCGTCGAATTTATCGTCCACAGCCAACGTGGCAGACGCGAACACCGTCGAGTGCGTGCGCTCGAACAACGTCTCGTTCATCGCTTCGCCCACGTTGATCAGCAGCGCTTCCAGCTTTTCCGCGACGCGATCTTTCTTGCGACTCAAAGTGGCCGCATAGGCATACGTTTCCGGAGCCCTGTCCAAGGTGATGTCGGCGGCGTTCATCTGGTCTTTGAGCTCCATCGCGGTCGATGCTATCTCGCGCTGGATCTCTGCCGCGCCTTCGAGCTCTTCCAGATATCCCACGAGCTCCTGACACACGTGCACCAGCTTCTCCGCTGCTTCGGTCATCGCTCGACCATAGCTTTCTACCTGGGCAAACGTTGCGCTGGAACGCACATCTGAATTGATCCACAGCTCGACGATCTCGTAGCCTTTTCCTTTTTTGTTCTGATCGAAGAACAGAAGGTCCTTGAGGTGAGCGGAGAATTCCCGTGCAGCATCAGCGTAGGCCTTGCCCGCAGAGCGCGCCTTGCCGGTAAGGGCGTAGAACAGCGAAGAACCCTCTTCCATGCCGGGCACCACCACACGGCGCTCGGCACGCACGAACACGTTACGGGAAGCCTCATCGGCACCGACACGGTTGGCCAGGCGCGTTATGTCCTCGGCCGAAAGAGACAACGAGAAAGCCCGACGAGCTTCGGCTTCGGCTCCATGGGCCTCATCCACCACCCAATAGCGGATCGGCGGCAGCAATCCACCATCTGCTACGAGATCGCAGAACAGCAAACTATGGTTGGTGACCACGATATCGGCCGCCTCGGCGCGCCGGCGCGAACCGTGCACAAAGCATGAAGTACCGAAATAAGGACACTTACGTCGTAGACAATCGTTCGCCGTCGTAGTGATAAGACGACGAGGCAACACGCGATAGTCGATTTTCAAGCTGTCCATGTCATCGTATTCAGTCTGCTCGATAAACGACAGCAAGGCGGCAAGGGAGGGAGCCTGGGTCTGCTCTTTGTTGCCGAACAGCTTCGTCTGCGCGCCTTCCTCGACGATATGGCCGATCTTACGCAAACAAGGATAATGCGAGAAACCCTTGAGCGGAGCATACGTCAGAAACGGCCTGTCAGGGTCGGCCAACCGAAGCGCTTTTTCCAATGCAGGCAGCTCATGGTAAACCAACTGATCGAGCAGGGTATTAGTCTTCGTTGCAACGCCGACGGCTATGTTGTTGGCCCGCGCCGTCAACGCGGCGGGAACCAGGTACGCCATGGACTTTCCAACGCCCGTTCCCGCTTCGACCAACAGGTTCTCCGAAGAAGAAAATGCCTTTCTCACTGCCTCTGCCATAGCGACCTGCTCTATGCGAGGCTCGAACTCTTCGTACAACGACCCCACGAGCCCGGTTTCCGAAAAGGCTTGAACGATATCCGCATCTGAAGGGAACGCAAGCGAGCGTTGCGGATCGGCCGCGATATCGTCGGCGTCCAGCTTCGCCGCGCGCTCCAGCTTGCCCAAGCGGTCACGACGAAGGGCGCGCAAGAGATCTCAAACTTGGTGTTCCACGTGAACATCTTGGTTCGCTTCCACCTCGTACTTTCGGGCGAACTGCTCGAATACCATCCTCGTCGACCACTCGTCAGGAGTCGCCATATGCGCGATCTCGCACACGAGCGCCGGCGGCATCGTCGCAACGCCCGCCAGCAGGATGCGGAAGATGGCGCAGGTCGCCTCTACGTCGGCATCGGCGCGGTGCGTCGACAAAGGCGCGCCGAAAGCCCGTACAAGATCGAGCAAGCGATGCGATTTCATGCGGGGAAGCGCGATTCGCGCAAGATCGAGCGAATCGATCCAGGTATTCTCCAACAGGGGATAACCGCTGGGATGACGCGTGGTGAACGTACGATCGAACTCTGCGTTATGCGCGACCACCTTCGCATCGCCAATGAATTCCACAAGCTTGGCCAGTGCGTCGGCGGGAAGCGGAGCATCAGCCACATCGCTATCGTGGATATCGGTCAGGTGCGCGACATCTTCCGGAATGGGCTTTCCCGGGTTCACGAACGTGATGAACCATTCGACTATTTCGCCTTGTTCCATGCGAGCTGCAGCGATTCTGCGTCAGCTCATCATGGTTGAAAGAGAAGCCGGTGGTCTCGGTGTCCAGAACCACGACGTTATGGTCGAGATCGCCGAAATCCATCGTCGCTGCGATTTCGGGAAGCGACGCATACCGGTCGCGGACGGCCTGGGAAGTGCCATCGCTTATGAAACTTTGCAGGGTATCCTGCGAGAGCATATTTTGTTTATCCATACCGTCCAGCCTATCATCTATCATGGGATCATACAAACTGTTACGCCGACGTTGACAAAAAGAACGGCTCGAAGGAGAGAACATGCAGGCTGAGCGTTACTTCGGTACGTACGCACGATTCAATACCCTTTCAAAGAAAGATGCTGCAATCCTGCTCGGAGCCGATAAATCCTATAGGCGACGTGTTCGAGATCGTATTTCAAACCGACAACGGGGTGTCCACCGCTTGGATGAAAAACCGCTTCGGCGCGCTGATCGGATTTCTCGATGCTGAGCTTTCACGCCAGCTGAGCATTCTCGCCGCACGCGAGTGGAAACTGCAAGCCTTGTTATCGTTCGTCGCGTTCACCGACCATCCCGAACCGGGCCACTACTGGGGCCAAGTCGCCATCATCTGCTACGATTCCAATCTCGATCAAGCTTTCAAGCCTTTCATAGCTACAACGGCGCAGCGTCTTTCCGATGGCGTGCGACCGGAAATCGATCTCGGCGAGCAAGGTGTCGAACAGGTAATCTCCAGCAATGGTAATTGGACTCCAAAACAGACCGTAGCATTTCCTCCAAAGGAAGCGGGAACGGTGATCATGAAGAGTCGACGTAAAATGTCCGAGAAACTCATCGAGCAGGGGCGCAAAGGAAACAAGGGCTGCTATGCGGTCAGCTGGCTGTTCTTGCTGGCGCTCGTAGCCCTTGCTCTTTTCAGCCTCAAATCATGCGGCGCGTTCTAGTCTTTCTTCAAGAGTGGAATGTTTCACGTGAAACATTCCACTCCTCCGTTTATTAACTGAGAGCATAACCGATAAGCCGCGTACAGAGTTCGGGAAAAGAAATGCCCGCCGCACGCGCGGCATCGGGAAGCAGCGATGTTCCCGTCATGCCGGGAATGGTATTCGTCTCCAGCGTCCAGCACGAACCGTCTTCTTCCAAAATGAAATCAGAGCGCGAAACCCCTTCGCACGACAACGCGCGGTGGGCACGAACCGCAAGCTCTTGCACCATCCGCGTCGTTTCATCCGACAGCGGCGCGGGACACAAGTGCTGCGAACCACCGGGAGCATATTTCGACTCGAAATCGTAGAAATCGCTTTTAGGAACGATTTCGATTATAGGCAACGCTTCGACTTCTGCGTCGCCAATGACCGCAACCGTCAACTCCTTACCTTTTATATAGCGTTCAACAAGAACCTCTGAATCGATGTCGAACGCCTTCTCGATTGCTTCGCCGATTGCCGCAGCACCTTCGACGATGAACACCCCCCAGTGCGCTTCCTTCCGTGCCGGGTTTCACCACACAATGCGCGCCCAGCTTCTCGACGATAGAATCCACGTCGTAAGAATCTCCCTTCTGCAGCGGTACAGAGGGGGGAGTAGGGATGCCGGCTTGTTCGTAGTACAGCTTCGACTTCACTTTGATCCATTGCCAAAGCGCTCGACCACACCCCGCTACCGATATAAGGGAGCCCAATCGTTTCCAAAAGACCCTGCACGGTGCCGTCTTCCCCATATTTCCCATGCAAACAGAGAAAAGCAACGTCGAAAGGACCGTCGATCAAACGTTTCAGATCCTCCTTGTCGGCAGGATCGAGCTGCGTAACGGTATATCCGGCTTCTTCAAGGGCCCCTCGCGCGCCTTCGGCCGATGCGAGAGACACCTCGCGTTCCCCGCTCTTTCCTCCGGCGAGCAACGCCACGCGGCATTCAGACATGCATCCTTCTTTCATCATCCTTGATACGTTCGTTGCAGTATAGCAAAGGGATGTTTCACGTGAAACAATGTATAATGGCGGCTATGGATAAATCAATCAAAACCTATTCGCTGCCCGAACTCGCTTCAGTAATGAAAGAACTAGGGCAGCCCGCTTTCCGCGCACAGCAGCTGCAGGAATGGCTCTACCAACGACATGCGTCCAGCTACGACGAGATGACGAATCTCCCTGGTTCTCTGCGAGCAACCCTTGCTGAACGTTTTCCACTCACGATGCCGACTGTCGTCGATCGTCAGATTTCGAAAGACGGGACACGGAAATACCTTGTTGAGTTCGACGACGGTATCCGCGTAGAGACCGTAGGAATCCCTTCGCGCAACGGCGATCGCTTGACCGTATGCTTCTCCACGCAGGCAGGGTGTCCCATCGCATGCGCGTTCTGCGCGACAGGCCAGGAAGGTTTCGCGCGCAATCTCACACCGGGAGAAATAGTCGACCAAGTACTTATCGTCCAAGAAGACATGGGGAAGCGTGTCACGAACGCCGTAGGAATGGGTCAAGGAGAACCGTTTCTCAATTACGACAACACCATGGCCGCATTGCACATCCTTAACCACAAGAAAGGTCTTGAAATAGGAGCACGCCACATCAGCGTCTCAACCTGCGGGGTTTTGCCTGGTTTGGAACGCTTCTCTGAGGAACCCGAGCAATTTACCCTCGCGGTTTCGCTCCATGCAGCGCGTCAACCGATTCGCGACCTCATTATGCCTAATGTTGCTCGTTACAAATTGCCTTCGTTGAAAGAAGCGCTTCAGAACTACGTGGCGAAGACAAACCGCCGGGTTACGCTCGAATACATCATGATCGAAGGCGTGAACGACGCACCTGCCGACCTTAAGGCTCTTCAAAAGTTCTGCTCGAATCTTCTATGCCACGTCAACCTCATCCCTATCAATGCAATAGAAGGTTCAGAATTCCAACCGAGCTCGCCTGAAACGATTAATCTATGGCTTTCCGAAATTTCAAAGAAAGGAACGGAAGCTACGCTGCGCGACTCCCGTGGTTCTGATATCTCCGGCGCCTGTGGCCAACTGAAAAACACCTTCAAGCCTTGCAACTGAAGTGTTTCACGTGAAACACTTCAGTTGCCTACTGTTGCAACGGATGCATAAGAGAATACGTATACAAAAATAAGAAAGCCCTGAATGATTTTCACGTGAAATCATTCAGGGCTTTCTTTTGGGAACCTTTCGATCCTTTGAGGACGCTGCAGCTATGAGCTCCTCGAACAACCTCTCGAGATCTTCCTCATCTTGGAATTCAATCTCAATCTTGTTCTTTCCGTTAGAAGACTTCACCTTTACGGGTGTGTGCAACACATCTTTCAAAGCTTTCGCCACCGTTTTAAACGTCTTAGGCAACGGCTCCTTCTTCGTCGGGGCGTCATTGCGCTTACCCGAGAACAGACGCGCTATAGCCTCTGCTTCTCGAACCGTAAGTTTTTCCGCAACAAGCTTGTCCGTCAGCTTCTGACGCCCTTCTTTCGTGGGAATGGACAGGATTGCGCGTGCATGACCCGCCGATATCTTCTCCTCGAACAATAATTGCTGCGCCTCTTCAGGAAGCTCGAGCAAACGCAACGCATTAGCCACAGTAGAACGGCCTTTTGACATAGCCTGTGCTACTTCGGACTGCGTGAGGTTACGACGCTCCATCATGCGGCGATAACCGTATGCCTCTTCTATAGGATTAAGGTCGGAACGCTGAATATTCTCCACAAGAGCAAGCTCGAGCGCTTGATCGTCGTCCGCATCCTTAATGCGTACCGGCACGGTTTTCAATCCTACGATTTTACATGCCTGCCAACGACGTTCGCCCGCGATGATCTGATATTCATTGGTTCCAACGGGACGAACGAGAATCGGCTGCAGCAGACCATCCTTCTCGATTGATGCTGCAAGCTCCTCAAGCGCCTCTCTTTTGAAGTTCGTGCGCGGCTGATCGGGGTTCGGGCTGACGGACTCTATCGGAACCTCGTCGGTTCGGCGCTGAACAACGCTTTTAATAGTTATCTGGCTTTCACCATCGACGATCGATTCCTCTTGCATTGGCGTTATTGTTTCACGTGAAACATTCTGACGTTCAACCACGGGTTCGGTATGCATAGGGATCGGCACGGCAGTCTCTTCGCGTTGTTGCTCCACCAACACCCGTTTAGGCGTAGATTCGAGAGGGGCTGCTTCCTCAAACGCTCCACCAAGAAGCGAGTTCAAGCCACGACCTAATCCGCTTTTGTTCGCTTTAGCCACGTTGTACCACTTCCTTTGCGAGGTTTACATACGATTGCGCTCCCTTGCCCGATGGATCGTATTGGGTGATAGGCTGGCCGAAGCTCGGTGCTTCAGACAATTTAACCGTACGGGGAATAAGCGTCGTAAAAACCGTTTTACCGAAATAGCTGCGCACCTCTTCAACGACTTGTCGAGAAAGAGTAGTACGACCATCGTACATAGTAAGAAGAACACCGAAGATATCAAGGGTAGGATTCAGACGAGTTTTGACACGTTTCATTGAATCAAGGAGTTTTGTCACACCTTCCAGTGCGTAAAACTCGCATTGAATTGGTATCAACAGCTTGTCCGCAGCAACAAGCGCGTTGACCGTCAATAAGCCGAGAGAAGGAGGGCAATCGATAAATACATAGTCATACTTGCCTCGAAGGCTTCCTACGGCGTCTTTTAAGCGATTCTCACGGGCCATCTCGGATACAAGCTCTACTTCTGCCCCTGCAAGATTTATCGTGGCTGGTACGAGATCGAGCCCTTCGCCCACATCCGGGATGATGACATCCTCTATTGCAACGTCGTTCAATAAAACGTCGTACACGCAATTATGCACTTGGCTCTTCTCGATACCTAAACCACTTGAAGAGTTGCCCTGCGGGTCAAGATCGACCAACAAAACTTGCTTGCCCAACTCCCCTAATGCGGCGGAAAGGTTGATCGCAGTCGTGGATTTTCCAACGCCGCCCTTCTGATTGATGATGGCCATCACCTTCGTCTGACCAACCACGTGTTTGACAGGCGCTTTATCTTTGATCGTCTTGATAGGAGTAGGAGGAACTTCTTGCTCTACCAAGGGCTTCACAGTCTCTCGTTCAACCACTTCGATAC
>ENA-OQCZ01000499-OQCZ01000499.1-human-gut-metagenome-genome-assembly--contig:-NODE-499-length-10084-cov-5.636236_pt1 | contig 10084 bp, 10 predicted proteins | sample MGYA00242505_ERZ504594 | MGnify/ENA primary metagenome ERZ504594 (study PRJEB26092, sample SAMD00036329) | human gut metagenome | host: Homo sapiens | study: EMG produced TPA metagenomics assembly of... | reverse complement strand
CTGCAATAGGAAGACAAAAAGCAGTTTTCGAATCCCGGTTCCATTGTGTTTCAGGCGTTCGTGATACGTACCTGCAGAAGCTTGCTGCGAATGGAGCTCCGGAACAGGAATTTTCCGCTCGATATAAGAACATCCCTCCTCCGGGATTTCCATGCAGTAGCGGTCCTTGACCGCTGAAATCGCAAGTGTTCCAAGACGCGGCTGTACTTCCTTACAGAACGCGGCAAGTGCCGCATCCAGGTCTTCTGTTTCGTCTAAAGAGAGGGAACGGCGCAGGGACTCCGCCGGGTAGTAGAGCTTCATCGTACCGCCCTCATAGCCGATCTTCACCTGCCATTCCCGAATCGTATCGGTAATATGTTTTTCCAACAGTTTTGCTGTCATATTTTTTCAGTCACCTCCATTATGCTGCATGTGCAAAAAATACAGTATTATTATCGCATGAATTGGGCGTTGTGTGAACACTTAATTTTTTGTTTTTTACAAAAAGAAAAGAATCACTTTTTTTACTCCTCGAAACGGCAGAAACCTCCGCCAGAAAAGCTGGAACAGAGGTTTCTGTGATTTCTTATGTCAGAAGAATTTCTCAGTCATTTTGTTCTGAATTACTCTTCGTCGTCTTTTTTCTTTCTGCCGCGGAGTTTGAATCCAAGTCCGCCAGCGCCAAGAGATGCAACTGCCATGCTTACCCATCCCCAGATGTTGGTAGCATCACCGGTCTTTGCATTATCGCTCTTCTTGGAAGTAGAGGTATTGGATACTTTATTACTTGCAAGCGGAGTAGATGTTGCTTTCGGGGTGCTTGTCGGGGTCTTCGTCGGCTGCGTCGTAGGTATTGTGGTAGGAGCAGTCGTCGGGGTTGTGGTTGGTGCTGTTGTAGGTGTAACCGTCGGAGTCTCAGTTGGGGTAACCGTCGGAGTCTCGGTCGGGGTTACGGTTGGGGTCTCTGTAGGAGTAGGAGTCGGCTCTTCTGCTGATTTCTTCCAGGTGAAGCTAAGATCCTGATATCCCAGTGAAGAAACTGTAATTTCAAAGGAATCGCCCTCTGCGAACGGTGCTGCATCTGTCTTTAAGGAACCATCCTCATTGAACAGTACAACAGCTCCTCTTCCGCTTGCTGCATATGCTTTTCCATTTACAGTAACAGAGGTAATGTTCTTCAGATAATCTGCAAACTCTTCATCTGTTGCATCCCCGTTCTTAAGCAGACCCGGTGTTGTCGTATCTTCGTTAAATGCTGCCGGCATCTCTTCCGTGTAAAGGATAAAGTCTGCGGAAAGATCTGCATATTTACCATTCTTATCGCTGACAGTCAATGTATAAGAACCTTTCTCTGCATTCTTGAAGTACAGAGTATCACCGGACACGGTTCCCGTCAGACCTTCTACTGTATAGACAGCATCGTAATCATCCGGCAGGCCTTCCAGTTTAACAGAAGCATTTCCAGATGTGACAGACGCATTCTCTACAGAAAATTCATATGCAAACTTAACCGGTACATATACATCTGCGTCGACTTCGTAAATTCCCTTGCTGGTGTAATAGGTAATTTTGTTGATGGTTCTGTCCCATCATGCTCTTGTAATGTGCAGAAGAAGTCGGGCAGCCATGTACCTGCGTTGTAAATCCAGTTGACCATGCCAGTTCCGTTCCACGCCAGATATTCTCGACATGACGCATACCATAGTCATTGCCTTCTTTTGTACTGACAATAACACCATAGATCTGATCGTTTCCAACATCAATGGTATTCTCCAGTCCATCGAGATCCAGCTGATAATCACCATAGTTTGATTCAGTCATAAATTCCGGAGATACATTGGTCAGTTCAATTGCAGTTCCAACTGTTTTTCCAAAAGAAAGAGAGCCATCTGCATTTACCGTTGCTTCTTTGTAGTAAGAAGGTGCTTCGCTTAATACATAATATGCATAGTCTGAGTTTTCAAATAAGGCGTCTTTTCCGGTGTATGTCTGTGTAGATGTCTGACCACGGTTTGTTACTGTAATACTTACAGAATCAGAATCTGTTACTTTCTTAAATTTGGAAAGATCCACTCCTGTTACTTTAACCGGGAAGGTAATTCCATTGATTGCACTTCCATCTGCATTGGTATGATAAGAACCACCGGCAAGAGTGGCTGTTCTTGTTTTGCTCTTCGTTGCGGAAGAAAATACATCCACTGGAACAGAGTTGTTTACATCTGCAGCATAAAATTCATCATACGGAATGTTCATCAGAACGTAAGCCACCTGCTCAGTTGGAGTCTCGGTCGGGGTCGCCGTTGGGGTTGCGGTTGGCGTTGCTGTCGGGGTCGCCGTCGGAGTCGGTGCTTTAACAAGGCCTTTTACTGCAGTATTCAGCGCATCTTTCGCGGTATCAACAGCGCTCTGGGATTCTTTTGCAGAAAGAGCAGATTTTGCTGCGGTAAGAGCAGTCTGGACAGCTTTCCAGGAGTCTGCGGTGTAGTCAGCTTCCTTTAATGCTTCGGCATCTGCGATTGCTTTTTCAAGTGCTGTGGTGTCTACTGCTTCTGGAGTCGGGGTTGCTTTTTGGGTTGCTGCAAGAGCCGCGGTTTTTACTGCATTCGAAGTTCTGGTTGCACCCGATACAATATCCCATCCTTCAATGTTTTCAATCGTTGCATCTTTTCCAAGAAGTTTCGTTTTGAATCCTTTGCTGTTTGTAGCTGCTTTTTTAAAATATGTAGCATTTTCTGTATTGTATCCAGAACCAGGTGTTACTGCAATATCAGAAAACTTACCGTCTGCAACTGTGATTTTGACATTAACGTCATATTCATCCCATGCATTCTCATCCTCATCGTCTTCTGCAGTTCTGGTAACATGAGCCGTAGACTCATAAGTGCCATCTGCCAGCACGCCACTTGTAGCATCCGCCAGTGCGGTTCCCGGGAGCAGGCTCATGGTCATGGAAGCTGCCATTACGGCTGCTAATGATTTTTTCTGAAGTTCTTTTCTTTTGATCATAACTTCCTCCTTTTTCCTTTTCCACAGTTTTGCAGGAAAAACAGGGGCAAAACTGTCCTTCATTATTATATTAGTTTTCGCTAATCAATAATTGTTTTAACTAACCGTAGATTATTCTACTAATTTTTGATCGTTTTGTCTAACTCTTAACTGATTATTTTTTCTCAAAAGAGGCACAGATTCTGCTTATTGAGTATTTTTACTATTTAATGATCCGATACTGTGAAGTTTGTGGGATGATTTTCGTTCCCACACAGAAAAAATTCCGTAGATATGGAGTTTTCACCGCGAAGAACTCTTTCGTCCCTCGCGTTTTACCGCAGAAAGAATGCGGTCCGAAAGGATTCCGATCAGCATTCCGGTGATGACTCCGGCCACGAGAAGCGCCGGCAGATAATAGAACAGTTTGCGGTTCTGCACCACGAGAGCCGCCACGCAGATCTGCGCGACATTGTGCGTCACGCCTCCTGCAATACTTACGCCGGTGATACTAAAGCCCTTGATGTGTTTCAGCAGAAGCATCACAAGAAAGCTCAAAAGCCCGCCGGCAAGGCTGTAAAGGATGGACATTCCATTTCCGAACAGATACCCCATCAGAAGAATGCGGGCGACGGAAATCATCAGGACTTCCCCTGCCGGAAGGAAAAAGAGGCCGACGACTACAACCAGATTGGCAATGCCGAGTTTGATTCCAGGAACACCGAGGTTGATCGGGATCAGTACCTCCACATAACTGAAGATCATGGCAAGTGCCATCAGCATGGCGCATAAGGCAATTTTTCTGCTTGCAGTGCGGCTGTCTCTCATAAATTCCAATTCCTTTCTTCTAAGCTGGTATTATTTTACAATCACATCCGGCGCATCGTCGGCGTCGTCCGTTGTGGATCCGTCACTTTCTACCTCCGCAACCAGCTTATGCGGCAGGCACACGATCGTCTCATTTACCCGGGAAATCGTACCCTGTCTTTTGCAGTAGCCGTCCGGGCAGTCAGCTTCTTCCATATGGACACTTCCGTTTTCGATCACCAGGACATTCGTTCCGTGACCCGTCTGAATTTTCACGGTCTGATTTTCTGCGAGTGAATACGTTCCGTAGACCTCGCCGTCCACCGTGACTTTCATGGTATTTCCATTTTCCGTTTTCGGCAGCCGAAGCGCCAGGGCAAGGATTCCAGCCAGGAGCAGAACGGCGCCTGCCAGAATCAGATCTTTTTTCTTCATATAGTTTTCCTTATTCTGAATCAGATGCCAGCCCATAACAGCAGTGTCAGCAGGAATACAGCACGGAACAGCGTAAAGAGGATTTCATTTCCGTGAAGTTCCTTTACCCCGCAGCGGATATTGCCTTTTGGACACGTATCAATACATTTCTGGCACTGGAAACAGTCGCCGGAGATTTCCACGGATCCATCGGATGGCAGTTCCACTGCTGACGGGCACTGTCTCGTGCAGGCGCTGCAGCCGCGGATGCAGTTTTCGCGTTTCCGGTGCAGAGTAAAGAACGGCAGGATCGGAAGCAGAGAAAAGACAGCTCCCATTGGGCACAGGAAACGGCAGAAAAAGCGCTCCTCAAAGAACATGCCGACCAGGATCAGCACCAGAAGAACAATGCCTGGAATATAAGAGGAAAGTCGGAAATTTCCCGCATGCAGCATGGAAAAGACATCCCACGGGCTTGTTCCTCTTGCTTTCTGATAAACTCCTGCAAAACAGCAAAGAGCAATCAGAAGCAGAATGCCGTATTTGATCAGTACCAGTTTTTTTGCCAGCTCCGGTTTGATGTATCTGGGCTTCTTTTTACGTTTCTTACAGATTATACCATAAATTGCATGCATTGCATCCCCCAGACTTCCAAAAGCGCATGCAAACCCGCAGAAAAATCTTCCGAATACGATCGTAAATGCACAGACAAGGAGCAGAGCCGACACAAACGCGGTCATCTCAATTTTTTCACCCTGTCCAAGCTGCGTAAAAATGTATTTCACTCCGTTAAATGCAGCGGTAAATACTGACGGAAGAAACAGGAAATATAAAAGCTGGATTCCGGCACGCAGGCAGGAAACGATCTGTTTTCTCTTCTTTGCCGGTAATGTGGATAGATCTAAATTTTTCATGTTATTTCTCCGCCTTTTCTATTGCTTCCTGCGCCGCATTTCTGATACCGGTGGAGCTGAATGTTGCTCCGCTGATCGTATCAACATCGGCGGACTGTGCCTCAATAATCTTTGGAATGATCGCCTCCGCGTTTGACAGATACGCACTGTCCTCGCCGTCGGCGGATGTGATGGCAAGATCGGTAATCTGGCCGCCCTCTACGGTTACTTCAACTGCAATGGTGCCGCCGAAGCCGTCAGCTTCACCGTCATATGTACCGTCCACGTACTGCCCTTCTGCTTCTGCTGCTTCACTTGCGGCCGTATCCGCCGTGTTGGATGCAGCTGCTGCGGCCTGCAGATTTTCCTTCTGAAGCTGGGTCGTCTCAAGCTCTGCCGAGAGCCGCGCGATCTGATCCTCTTTGTCTCTTTTATCGAGTACGGTATTGTAGCCGATCAGAACAGCAGCAATGACAGCGACATTCAAAAAACGAACAATCAATTGTCTCATCTGTTTTCCCCTTTATTGTGTTACTTTCGCAGCATCCAGCGCATTCCGGCATGCCTCAAGAATGGCTTTTGAGGAGCAGGTTGCACGGGAAACGGTGTCGATGTTTTCAAGCGTTCCGGTTTCCAGAATCTGAGCGGAAACGCCTTTGATTTTGGAGGTTCCTTCGGATGCGCGGCGGATGTAGGAGACATTCTGACTGTCTCCGTCACCGGTGATGTTGCTTAACGCTACGATTTTATCGTTTTCAATTGTTACCGTCACGGAAAGCTGATAAGCGGTAAAATCTTCATCTTCATCCGGCTCGCAGACGGCAATCGCTGTGTATTCGCCGTCCTGATAGATCTTTTGTTCCGGAGTTTCCGTCGGGGTTGGTGTTGGCGTCTCAGTTGGCTCCGGGGTTTCGGTCGGGGTTGGTGTTTCCGTCGGTGTCGGAGTTACCGTTGGCGTCGGGGTTGGATTTTTCTTTTCCTCAGTTACGCGTTCTGCCTCTTTTAAAGCTTCCTTGATTGCCGCAAGAATTCCCCTGGAGCTGTAGGTTGCGCCGGAAACGGTGTCGACTTCCAGTGTCTGGTTTTTCACAACGTCCTTTGCTGTCTGTTTTGCGCGTTTTAAGAATGCTTCGTCATCTTCACTCTCGGTCACGAGAATTGCCTTGATCGTCTCATCCTGAATGACAACTGCCGTTGTAATGTCTCCCAGATAGCCCTCGCCGGTTCCGTAGTAAATGCCTTCCTCGTATGGGAATTTTCCTTCCGGAATCGTTGTGGTTCCGCCGCTGCTCGTTCCGTTATCCGGAACGGTCTCGCCGTTTGTTGCCTTCTTCGCATTTTCCAGCGCCTGTTTTACTGCGTTCTGGATGCCGCGGGAGCTGTACGTTGCGCCGGATACGAGATCCACATCGGTTTTCTGTCCGTCTACGATGCGGTCCGCTACGACTTTGGCACGGTTGAAGAATGTCTCGTCATCTTCGTTTTCCAGAATCAGTACCGCTTTGATCGTCTGATCCTGCAGGGCTACCGCCACTTTGATGTCTCCCTGGAAACCGGCGGCCGTTCCGTAATAAATTCCGTCCTGATAAGGAAAACTTCCCTTGGATGCAGACGAGTTGTTATTGTTCTGGCCGTTATTCTGACTGTTGTTTCCGTTGTTTGTATTGCCCTGGCTTCCTCCGTTTGGACTGGAAGACCCGTTCACTGCCGCCTGACTTAAGGCACTCCGCACAGCTTCAATAATACCGCGGGAGCTGTATGTCGCGCCGGAGACCGTATCCACATTCGTACTCTGTGTTGAGATAATCGTCGAAATCAGAGAGGAAGCACTGGAAAGGTAGCTTGGCGTATCGCTGTTTTCCACAATATCAATCGAAGCAATTTTTCCGCCGCTGACAACAACGCAGACTTTCATTGTGCCGCCAAATCCTGTTCCGGTTCCGTAATACGTTCCATCTCGGTAGGCAGCCGGTTCTTCGATTTTAGATACTGTAACGGTTCCGCCGGCAGAGGCTCCGCCGCCTGCCGCTCCTGATGCGGATGCCGGTTCTGAAGTGTCCTCCTGACCGGTCAGTGCATTTTTCACGGCTGCAAGGATACCTTTTGAACTGAAAGTTGCACCGGAAACCGTGTCCACATCCACACTCTGGGATGCGATGATACGGTCGATAACTCCCTTCGCACGGCTCAGGAAAGCTGCGTCCTCGCCGGGAGCGCTTACAATCGAGATCGACTGAATCGTTTTGTCTTTCAATACGACAGAGACTGTAATCGTACCGCCAAAACCTGTTCCGCTTCCTTCGTACGTTCCGTCCGCCAGCTCAAAGCTGCCGGAACCGGCGGCTGCGACAAGTTCTGCTTCGGTATTGGTTGTCTTTTTGGTATCGTCCTTCTTTTTTGTATCATCTTTCTTTTCCGCTGCATCGGTATCCTGTTCCGGCTCCGGTGTCACCAATGCCTCCGGCTGCTCTACGGCGTAAACCGGTGCAGTGTAGCCGTTCAGCGAAATACCGGCGCAGGCTGCTACGATAACTGCCGCGAGAGCCGGTGCAAATGCTGTCAGTTTTTTCCATTTTCCCATGGTTATGTATCACCGTCTTTCCTGATAATGTTTGTCTCGTGATCGGATGTGAAATCGTCAGCAATTCCTTCGGTTACATACAGAACGCCGTCCGCATCCTCCAGAATGGTGTCAAATTCATCGCTGTGTGCACGCCAGTATTCGGCCGCCTTGTCCTTCCCCATGATGAAAAGAGAAGTAGAAAGTCCATCCGCCAGTGTTCCGTCAGCACTTACGATCGTCACCGACACCAGACCGTTATTTGCCGGATGACCGGTCGATGGGTCGATGATGTGATGATATTTCATGCCGTCCTGTTCGAAATACCGCTCATAGCCGCCAGAAGTAATAACCGCCCGGTCGGCCGTCGAGAGAATGCCGAGATAATCATCCTCCGCTTCCGGACTCTGCACGGCAACACGCCATTTACTGCCGTCCGTTTTCGTGCCGACAACCTGAACGTTTCCACCGAGGTTGATGAGCCCGCTCGTCACACCGCATTCCCGGTAAATATCCGCAATTCTGCCGGATGTATAACCCTTTGCGATTCCGCCGAAGTCAATTTTCATGCCGTCCTTGGCAAAGCTGATGGATGCGCTGTCCTTGTCGTAAAGGATATCATTGGCATCGGTCAGCGGAAGGAGGCTTTCGATCGTCTCATCCGAAGGAACCGTATAGTTTCCGGTGGTAAATCCCCAGGCGTCCATGATCGGGTAGATTGCGATGTCGAAAACACCGTTCGTGCTGTCATACAGATCCAGAGAACGCTCCAGCAGATAGGTGGTATCTTCTGACAAGGTTCCGCCGCCGTTCGCATTGATCTGCGCTACCTCACTCGTCTCAGCACCGGTTGAAAGGAGCGCATCCAGCCGCTCAATCTCCTGCTGTGCCTGATCCACGGCCGTTTCTGCATTCGGACCATAGGCAGTGACCGTCATGTACGTATCCATCGCAAAAATATCTCGGCTGCTCGATGCATCTGCGGCATCGGAAGAAGCTGTGGATGATGCGGATTCCTGCATGGAATTCTCTTCCGAAGCGTCAGAACTGCTCGAAGACTCCGAAACAGACGCCGGCTGTGTCTGACTTTCACTGCTCTCCGGCTGCGCTGCTGTCCCCGCACCGGAACATCCGCCGACCGTCATCACCATGGCAAGACAAAATGCTGCAACAATTTTCTTTTTCATAAATAAAACTCCATTTTTTCTTATGTTAGGAAATTCTAACTTTGGTATTATATCATTAACTTGTAACTTACGCTATGAATTACTTGATAAAAGTTTTTCAATTAACGTATCGGATCTGATAAATTTTCTCATTTTATTCGTTTGGAATCAAGTGGTTTTTAATGGAAACCAAAGAAAACGAGCTAGAGAATGTTCAGATTTCTCTGCACACGCTCTCGCCCGTTTCATTTTAAGTTCTAACGCTTTCTTGTTTTGCTGTTCTCCTTCTGCTATTCTGTATACACAGGAAGCCGTCGAATAAAACCACTGAATTCAGGCACAGTGAATTTTCCGTATTCACTCTCCGCACAGTTTATGATATCTTCAATTTACGCTCAAGCCAGGAAATGATAATTCCACAATACGGTGTCAAATTTCTTTCCTGCATAAGACTTGCATAAGTGCGTTCCAGCTCACGCATAAATGTATCCTGTGATTTGCCTCTGCACTTTCTCATAATTCTATTCTTCTCCGCCATCAAAACATTTTTCCGTGTCTGTGGCAGCGAAAGTGCCTGGCAATTCAAGTTCAATGTTTCTGTCACATCTTTATTGATATCCACATCATCCGAGTAAATTCTGCCGTCCGCTTTATATTTAATCTTTCTGACAGACATTTCATCAAAAGGATTCACCGTAAGCTCTGTATTACCCCTATGTGCATCACAGGTTTTATCTTCTGGTTTTACGCCTCGCACAATACTGTTTCCATAACACACACCAAGCATCCATTTAAAATCCAACGTCGCCTTTTTATCATGCTCCTGTTCGTTTCCTGGATGTCTCGGCCTGCAATGTTCGATTCTCATAACACTAGGAGCAGCAATTTTCTTCATACAATATGCACACAAGCATTTCTGCTCTTCCCACATCTGTTCCCGGATATCTTTTAATACGTTCGTAGGCATATCCGACTCATAATCTGCATCCGGATTTTCTTTGCGGAATTTCAGAAGACTATTGGGTTCTTTTCCTCTTTTTACAACGATCATACACTATTCCCCCAATATTCTCTCTAAATCCAGAGATGTCCTTGCCGCTGCGATATCCGGATCTGTTGTTCCGACAATTGTTTCAATCTCCGTTAAAACCCTGTCTGCTTCTTTGTAGTTATTTTCATCCATTATATGCATAGAACAAGTCCATACGCTGTTTAATCTCAGCCGGACGTTCTGATACATTCATAACCTCACGCAATATAGAATTAGCATCTCTTCC
>ENA-OQCZ01000498-OQCZ01000498.1-human-gut-metagenome-genome-assembly--contig:-NODE-498-length-10093-cov-2.739815_pt1 | contig 10093 bp, 9 predicted proteins | sample MGYA00242505_ERZ504594 | MGnify/ENA primary metagenome ERZ504594 (study PRJEB26092, sample SAMD00036329) | human gut metagenome | host: Homo sapiens | study: EMG produced TPA metagenomics assembly of... | reverse complement strand
GGGCGGCGGCGAACGCCTGAGCGCTCAGAAAAACGCCCCTCTTCCTCATCAGAAGTTATGGCAGGAAACGCGGTGACGGCACCGCATTGCACGGATTTCTCCGATCGCCCGGGCGGCTGTCATAAAGGCTGCCGCGGCGCGTTCTGCGGGATCCTGAATGACCGAGAGTGCTTCTGAGTGGATGGAGACTGAAGCGCATCTGTCATCTGAAAATCCATTTACCCTAAAGAGCGCGTCCCGTACCGGCAGAAGCCCGCCGGATGGCAGACGGACAGGGGCCGCGGATGCCGGTATTCCGAGAGTCAGTGTCAGATCTCGTTCAGCATCATCCGGAGCGAGTTTGATGAGAACGTCGAGCAGAATCGCGGTCTCCCGGACCCCGAAGGAGGAGAAGGCTATGCTGCGGGCGTCGGATTCTGCCCAGGCAGGAAACCCCTGATCGCCGAAAATCCGGACCAGAAGGGGTGATGGGTCTTCTCCCGCCGCGGCCGCTTCCCAGAATTCCGCCGCACGGGCGGCAAAAGGATGTCGGAAGAGCGGAAGGACTGTGCGGCTCGCGGTTTCTTCGAGCGCCTTTGCCGCCTCGTTTCCGGCTGGGCTCTCGGGAGGAAGCAGCGACCTGGCTTCGGAAAGAGCAGACTCAGCAGCATCCCACTGATCCAGGGCCAGTCTGGCGAGTCCCGAGAGGAGCAGGGCGCGCGGGTGAAGCGCAGGCGTTCTGAGAGGGGAGGGAAGAAGTGACAGGGCCCGCAGCGCAGCATCCCTGCTGGCGTCCTGCTGGTCCTTCAGCAGGGCTTCGGCGAGAAGCAGACAGACTTCAGGATCTGACTCAGCGGAATGGGGTACAGGGAGCCGAAGAAGCGCGTGCCAGAGATTCTGTGAACGAAGAGTCCGCGCCTGGGAAAGCCAGTCTTCAGACTTTTCTTCCGCGGACTCCGTCATGATGCGGAAATTCTCTTAAAAGGCGATCTTAAGAGACTGGCCGTCGACCGCCTGGCCCTTCCCTTCGGAAATGGCGAAGTTTTCTCCTTCCTTCAGGCCGATCGTATCGCCGTTCTTCAGCTTGACGTGATAGTCGAGCATGTACGTGGCGGCGGTAGTCAGCATTTCGAAGATTTCCTGCGGCTCCCGGAGAGAATTGAGGATTTCAACTTCTTCGCACCCGAGTTTCGAGAGACCGAAGGTATAGCCATTCATGGTCTGCCCCTCGTTCTCGGTGTAGACGCCGAAGTAAACGAGATTCATCACCGGAACGCGGTGCCCTTCACAGCCGGAGGCGGCGGATTCCGAGTAGAAGCGCGGAGACATCACGGTTCCGCAGGTAAGAACAGCGGTGGCTGCCGCCTGCCGGAGAATGGAAGCAGTGAGCTTCACCGCGAGCGTCGCGGCAACGACCGGATCCGTGTTGTTATGCTGCACGGTGACCGTAACGTAGGCCTTATGCTCTTTTGCGGCCGTGACAGCGCCGTCCCAAAGGTAATTGGTGAGCGCCTCACGCTCAGCCTTTCCGTCTTCGACCGGAACCGGGGTCATGAAGACAGAAACCATCATGCCGCCGATCATCGTAACGACAGAGCCGTTCTCCTCTCCGATGTCGGTCGCGGGGATTTCAAAACCCCAGTCAGCTTTCAGATTCTGCACATACTGCTTCGCAGAGAATTCAGGGCGTGAAAGGAGGACCGTCGTCAGTGTGGCGGCGGAGTGCTGAGGCTTGTTATCGGTCGTTGCGTTCATTTCTTTTTTTCTGGTAATTGGAAATAAGTTGCGGTGAGGTATCGTAGCGCATGTTCCGCGATGAACAAAGAAAAGCTCCGGTCCCTTTTTAAGGGAACCGGAGCTTTGCCTTTAATGCTTCAGTTTTCTACCGATCAGTCAAGCAGGAGCATGACGCCGGTGATCACGAAGATTGCCACGAAGTTGATCAGAATACCTGCTCTGAACATATCCGCGATTTTGATCTTGCCGGTACCGAAGACGATCGCGTTAGGCGGCGTCGAAATCGGCAGGATGAAGGCTGCGGAAGCTGCAAGGGCAGTACCCATCAGGATCGGCTGCGGCGGAAGGCCAAGGGCATTGGCGACAGCGGCGAGCAGCGGCATCATCATTGCGGCCAGGGCGGTATTCGAGGTAACGCCGGTGGCGAAGGTGACGATGAAGACCACACCGAAGAGCACGACCGGGAACGGAGAGCCAGCAAGGACAGCAACCTGAGCACCGATCAGCTGGGCAACGCCCGTGTGCTGAATAGCAGAGGCGAGAGACAGACCGCCGCCGAAGAGGAGCAGCACGTCCCAGGAAATCGCTTCATTTGCGGTCTTCCAGTCCATAGCCATCGTACCCTTGCGGTCAACCGGGATCAGGAAGGGAACAATGCCCATACCCATGGCGATCACAGCATCCGTGAGGTACTTGAAGGGCTGCCAGCCGTCGATGTTGATACCGCGGAGCTGAGCGCCGGAGAACCAGAGGACAGCGGCGATCAGGAAGCAGAGACCCACAGCCTTTTCACCGGTGGAGAGCTTGCCCATGCTGCGCAGTTCGTTTCGCACCCATTCCTTGCCGCCAGGAACCGATCCGCCCATATTGCGGAACATCAGTCCGGTAAGAACAAAGAAGGAGACAATGAAGAGCAGCAGGGTAACCGGAACACCAACCTTCATCCAGCTCGCGATGCTCACAACCTGGCCGTAGGTCTGCTCCATAAAGCGCATGTAAATGCCGTTAGGGGGCGAACCGATCAGGGTAGCCATGCCGCCGATTGAGGCGCCGTAGGCAAGAGCAAGCAGAATGCAGAGCGAGAAATTACGTTCGTGCGTAACCGCGTCAGGATCGCCAGCCGCCTTCGTCGAGTGGACGAGCGTGATCAGAGCCATCGCGACCGGCACCATCATGGCAGCCGTTGCCGTGTTGCTCATGAAGGCAGAGAGGAACGTGGTGGTCAGCATCAGGCCGAAAACCATCCGCTTCGGAGTCGTGCCGACGAAACTCATCACGACGAGCGCGATGCGGCGGTCAAGACCCCAGAGCATCACGCCGCCAGCGAGCATGAACGCACCGAGGAAGAGGAACACGGTATCCGAGGCGTAAGGCGCCATAGCGGCGCTGACCTTGGTAACCTGGAAAAGCGGGAAGAGCACCATCGGCAGCATGGAAGTTACTGCGATAGGCACTGTTTCAAAGCACCACCAGATGGCCATCCAGACAAGGACGCCAAGACAGGCACGGCCCGCGGAAGAGAATTGCGCGACCGAACCATCTGCAAGGCTATAGGTCGATGGCATTGAAAAATAAATCAGTGCGCAGAGCAGCGGCCCCGCAATCATCGACCCGTAGCGCATCAGCATATGCCGTCGCTGGGCGATTGTTTCAGACATGATGAGAACCCCTTAATGGTTTCAGAATCAGTAGCCTTTCCGTTCCCTGTTTTCGCGGGTTTGCCGAAAAGGTTAGATTCATCATGTCTCAGAAACCGAATGTAAATCTTTGACATTCATCAAAACAAAACAAAGTCTTTACAATTTCGGTAACCCTACCACATATACGCTACGGAGGATGTTTCAGTAGGCTTAGCCTTGGATCAAGACAAATACCTTCTAATGCCGGGGAAGTTAATATTTTTTAAAATAATTTCCGCGCAGTTGAATCTATCCCGAAAGGGATATTTTCCGTAATCCAATTATTGCTACTGGAGCCCCCATGAAATCCTTTCAGATCTTCCTTATTGCTGTTGTGGTGCTGGCAGCCGCGGTGTATTTCACAGCCGGACGGGCAAATCGTCCGAAAGGGTTTCTGCGATGAAGCTCGAAGCGCTTGCGGATGCCGCGGAGAAGGGAAACCCTGGAGGCTGCGCTCGAAGCTGCGGTGAGGTACGGCTTTGGCATCCGGGGTGTGAAGGAGGATTGGAAAGAGTCTTATGTCTGGGCCTCGCAGGCCGCGAAGGAAGGAAATGAAGATGCCCTGGCCGCGAAAGCCGAAATGGAGGTACGGGGGCTGGGAGCCATGGAAGAGGGACAGGCCGCAGTGGATCAGATATCCGCTCTGGCCGCAGGAGGCAACGCCGGAGCGCTGTATGCGGTGGGATTCGGGAAAATGATGTCTGAAAACGCCCCTACGCGGCGTGAAGGAGCTGCTCAGATCAGAGCGGCGGCAGATAAAGGTCTGCCCAGGGCGCAGTATCTCCTTGGGCTCCTCATGCTGAAGGGAGATCCGGATGCGGGGATCGATAAAAATGAAGCGGAAGGAGCGCGGCTGATTGAAAAGGCGGCCAAGGGGGCGGAGCCGGACGCGCTTGCGGCTATTGGACTCTGCTACCTGAAGGGAATCGGGGTGCCGTCAGATTCGCTTGAAGCCTATACCTGGCTCGCGGTGGCCGCTGAGGAAAATGATCGGTGGCAGAAAGCCAAAACAGAAGCCGCATCCGGTATCAGCGGAGAAGCGGAGAGGGACGCACTGCCGGCTGTAACCTTTACGCGACGCGAATATGGCCCCGGGAAATATCACCCGAATCTCGCGGCTCATGCCGCAGAATATAAGCGTCCATTTCCCGGATTTCCCGGAGAATAAAATTTCAGGCGGACTGGATATACAGGAAGCCGGTTTTAGGATACCTGGCATCTGATTTCAAACCCCAGGCGGATAGTGGCAATCAGCCCATCTGCCTGGGGTTTTTAATTGCCCCCGGTCATGAAATAACTATAAACATTTAAATCAGACACGGTTTTAGACCTTTCAGAAAATATTGGGTAGAATAATTAAAGAATAATTCACTAAAACAAAACTTTTAAGTTAATCCCCCGTTTTTCAGATTATGGTTTTGAAATAAGAGCCGGTTTTCAGATCGCCGGTCGGAAGATAGAGTTGAACATTTTCCCCTGTCACTTTTGTCTTCTAAGTATTTTGACCGGTTGGTTATTTAAAAGACTAGTCCAAATTAAATATCCGGAATCTGCGGATATTTATGAAAGAAACGATATCTATCTGATGCGGCACGACTAAAAGGACAAGGAAAAAGATGCTGAACGAAAATAAGCAGCTCGATGCAAAGATTCAGAAAGCCCGGGAACTCCAGCGTCAGACTGAGGCTCTGATGAAGGACATTAAGCGTACGGCCATCAAGGAAATCCACCAGAATATGGCCCGCTATAACATCACGCTCGAGGAGCTTGGCGCGACTGCCGCTTCGAAGACGAAGGCCGCTGCTCCGGCTGCCGACCAGCAGCCGAAGAAGGCTGTTAAGCGCGTCAAGGTGAGCCCCAAGTATCAGAGTGAGGATGGTCTGCAGACCTGGACCGGCCGCGGTCTGAAGCCGAAGTGGCTGAAGGCTGAGCTTGATGCCGGCCGTAAGCTCGAAGACTTCCTGATCAAGACGGAATAAGAAAGCGGTGACAGACTGCTCATTGTTTCTTCCGAATATCCAATTCTTTAAGGGAGAAAACTGTGTGGCATGACCTGCTATACCGGACAGTTTCTGTCGTCATCCTGTTTCCTGGTCGGTTATGTCGGCTATCGGATTCTGCACGCGCTCGGATTTGCGTAGAGTGTGAGAGGGGCCCGGGAGTCAGACCTTTTACGGCCGGGCGGCAGGAATGCTTTAAAAAGCTGAATTTCCGCAGTGAAAGCTGCGGGATTCAGCTTTTTTATTGCCTGCGAAGCCCTCTATGGAATTGATCCTTCTCTTCTTTTAAAGAATTCTGTTTTTTTTGCTGTCAGGAAGTTGTCTGTGAAATAGCGGGTTTTTGTATTGGAAGTAATCCCGGAAGTTTAAGGCGCCTATTTTCGGGGAAGCGTTTTCCGGATCAGCTGATCCGCGTGAGATTTTCTGACCTGACGGAGGAACCAGAAGGGGGAAGGGAAAGAGCGCTATTCCTCTGGCCTCAGTAGCCGGTGTGGCGACAGTGCCGGTGTGTATACATTCGGGGCGCCTGGACCGCAGGATAAAAAATCCCCGGTTCATCATCTGAGCCGGGGATCAAGCAAGTTTCATTGTGCCGGAGAGTTTTCCGGCAGCGGGAAGAAGATTACTTCGCCTTCTTCAGCGGGTGAACCATGTTCGCCGGGACAACCGTCGCGTCGAACTCTTCAGGCGTGCAGACCTTGAGAGCGAGGGCAGCATCGCGGAGCGACAGGTCGTTCTCGTGAGCGTAGTGAGCAACCTTGGCGGCGTTCTCGTAGCCGATCAGCGGAGAGAGAGCCGTGACGTTCATCAGGGAGCGATTGAGGAAGTAATCAATCTTTTCCTTGTTAGCGGTAATGCCGTCAACGCAGTGCTCAGCGAAGGACACTTCAACGTCGGCGAGCAGACGGATGCTCTGCAGCAGGTTGTAAGCGATCACGGGCTTGAACACGTTCAGTTCGAAGTTGCCCTGAGAAGCGGCGAAACCGATCGCGGCGTCGTTGCCCATCACCTGGACAGCAACCATCGTGACAGCCTCACACTGGGTCGGATTGACCTTGCCCGGCATGATGGAGGAGCCCGGTTCGTTCGCCGGGATGTTCAGTTCGCCGAGGCCGCAGCGGGGGCCGGAAGCGAGCCAGCGGATGTCGTTCGCAATCTTCATCAGGTCAGCGGCGAGGCCCTTCAGGGCGCCTTCGAGGAACACGACAGCGTCGTGGCTCGTGAGGCCGTGGAACTTATTGGGATCGGAAACGAACTTGAGGCCGGTGGCGCGGGAAATTTCAGCAGCGACGAGGACGTCGTAGCCTTCCGGAGCGTTCAGGCCGGTACCGACAGCGGTGCCGCCGATGGCGAGTTCACGGCAGGAGTCGAGAGCCTTGAGGATCTGGGCCTTGCTGTGGTCGAGCATCGAAACGTAGCCGGAGAATTCCTGGCCAAGCGTCAGCGGCGTGGCGTCCTGAAGGTGCGTACGGCCGGTCTTGATGATGTCCTTGAAGGCTTCAACGCGGGACTGCAGAGAGCCGCGCAGACGATCGATAGCGGGGATCAGCAGCTTCTCAACTTCATACACAGCCATGATGTGCAGAGCGGTCGGGAACGTGTCGTTCGAGGACTGGCCGCGGTTCACATGGTCGTTCGGGTGAACGATGTTTTCCTTCTTCTCGTGAGCCTTGTCGCGGAAGTTGCCGCCGAGGATTTCGGTGGCGCGGTTCGCGATGACTTCGTTCATGTTCATGTTGGACTGCGTGCCGGAGCCGGTCTGCCAGATAGCGAGCGGGAAGTTGTCAGCAAGCTTTCCGGAGAGGATCTCGTCGCAGGCCTGGACGATCGCGTTCTTGCGGCGGTCATCGAGATTGCCGAGCTCGTTGTTCACAACGGCGGCGGAACGCTTCAGATACATGAAGGCGCGGGTGATTTCAGCCGGCATCTTTTCCGTGCCGATCTTGAAATTCTGATAGGAGCGCTGGGTCTGGGCAGCCCAGTACTTCGAGTTATCAACCTTTACTTCGCCGATGGAGTCATGCTCAATACGAAAATCGTCCATGAAGAAATCTCCTCTCTCTGTAAAAAAAACCGAGTTGGCGGCCGGGTCGGCTGCAACTAGGTATAGACGTAAACTGAATGGGTATTTTAGGTGAATATTGGCAATACGGAAGGAGTATAGGGTTAATAATTAGTAAAAATTGCGGCAAACCAAAGAAATTAGGTAGATTTACTCAGATAAAATTTCCCGGCATTAAAGCGGGACATATAGATAAGGTATTGATATTATTTTATTTTTAATAAATTGCTTAAAAAATGAGCAATTTTAGGTTATGCAGAGCATCCGCAGTGCACAGGGATAGATTCAGGGGCTGGCGGGGAGTGTGACAGAAAAAACGGGATCTTTTGTATACCTTATTGGGTATAAAAATATGCGCTTCTAGGAGGGGGAGTGAATTGCGGCAGAAAATTCCTGCCAAATGAATTAGATAAAAAGTACTAGCAAAAGACCCGGTAAAGCGGTCAGCTTTGTCCGGATCTTTTAAAAACAGCAGGTTACATCAGGGCAGCTGTTTTTCGACCTTCGCGATACGGGCCTTGGCGGAGATCAGTGCCATCATGACAGTGGGATGCTTCGCCGTGAAGACTTTCAGGCACTTCGCCCATTCATCAATCGCTTCGCGCGTTTCCCAGTAGGTCACCGTGATCCATTCGGACTCACCTTTGGCGTCTTCGATACCGAGAAACCCGGGGGCGTTCGCCACCGTTTCCTTGATGTAGGCATTCAGCTTCGTGAAAATGTCCTCAGTGCCAGGCGACACAATGGTCGTGAAATTGAGGGCGTAGTAAGGGGGCTTGGGAGTTTGTGCCGGCATTTTTTTCAGTTCTTATGAATGGGAAACATGCCTGCATATTACCGGAAAGCCGAAGACCTGAAGCACCGCTCTTTTTTTCGAAAAGTATCAGGTCGCTTATAGTGTGGTGTCGTTAACCGCAAAAGAAGGATATCGCTACGCCATGATGACGCTTGATCGGATCCGTGAGAAGAAGGCCTTTCTGATTGATATGGATGGGGTGATCTATCACGGGAAATTTCTCCTCCCGGGGTTCCTGAATTTATCAGCTGGCTTCGCGAGGAAGGAAAACTCTATCGGTTTGTAACGAATAATTCGTACTTTACGGCGGCGGAGCTTTCAGAGCGGCTCTGCGCGATGGGGATCGACGAAAGACCTGAGCACTTCTATACGAGCGCTATGGCAGCGGCCTCATTCTGTTCTCATCAGGCAGATGACCCTTCCGCCTGGGTGATTGGGGCCAATGGACTTTATTCCGCATTGGAAGCGGCAGGGGTCCGAATTACGGACGAGAATCCTGAATTTGTCATAGTCGGGGAATCTGAGAAAGAGTACACGTGGCAGGCGATTGAAAAAGCAGTGAATCTGGTTGTGAACGGAGCCAGGCTGATCGGTACCAATGCTGACCTGGCGGGGCCCGGTTCCTATGGTCTGGTTCCGGCAACCGGGGCCATGATTGCTCCGATTGAGAAAGCGGCCGGCCGGAAAGCTTATTTTGTCGGGAAACCGAATCCGCTCATGCTTCGCCGCGTGATGGACAGCCTCGGAGTGCACGCGTCGGAGTCTGTCATGGTCGGCGACTCGATGGGTACGGATATTCTCGGAGCACTGGAAACCGGCATGGCCACGGTTCTCGTCCTTTCAGGGATGACCTCCGAGCATGACATCCGTAAATATGCCTTCAGACCGGACGTGGTGCTCCAGGGGGTCGGATCGATACCGCCCGTTACAGAAGACTGAGCCGGTTTCAGGTTATCCAAAGAAAAGCCGCTATAGTATTTTGTAAACGGAGTTCCGGCGTCAGTTACCGGACTCTCCGCATCTGTGAGTAAAGGTGGCTTATATGGAAAACGTTGACAAGACGCAGGAAGAGAGGGATCCGGTATCAGCCGCGGAATCCTTTTCCCGGGAAAAGCCGGCTGCACCGGCTGCCGATGCAGCGGCAGCGCCCTCCCTGAAGGTTGAGGCCGGTGACGGGAAAACAGCGCCCAGTATCCACCTTGAAGAAGATGCGTCTGATGCGCTGAAAACAGAAGCGGGGGGCGGAAACGGACTCCCGCCTGGCGGTACCGCGGGTTCCCTGACGGCGGTGCCCGAACCGGAGCCAAAGCCCGAAAGATCAAATCTTCCGGCAGAGCTTCCGAAGTCTTCTCAGCAGACTCCTCACCCCAAGGGGACGCTCGCTCAGCTCTGGGATCTCTTCTGGGATACGTTCCAGAACCGCTACTGGAAATTTTCCGGCCGCGCGAACCGCACCGAATTCTGGACTTTTTTCCTTGGCGGACTCTTTGTGAGCTCGATCCTGAATGTTCTGGCTTCTCAGCCTTTTATCGGTTTCTTCGCGGCCCTTGCCTCAGCCGCCTGGTGGATCGTGACGCTCGTTCCGACCTGGACCGTTGCTTTCCGGCGGCTTCATGACGCCGGACGCTCAGGATGGTGGATCACCGCGCCGCTTATCGTGATGTGCGCGCTTTTTATCCTCTTCCCGATTTCGCTGTTCTTCAGTTTCTTTACTTTTGTGGCGCTGGGGCCGGTCTGTTTCATTACAGGGGTGCTCTTTGTAATCGTGCTGATTTTCTGCGCGCTGCCTGGTGAACGGAAGGCGAACCGCTGGGGTGAACCGCCGGAAGATCTGCGAATT
>ENA-OQCZ01000497-OQCZ01000497.1-human-gut-metagenome-genome-assembly--contig:-NODE-497-length-10111-cov-3.513722_pt1 | contig 10111 bp, 11 predicted proteins | sample MGYA00242505_ERZ504594 | MGnify/ENA primary metagenome ERZ504594 (study PRJEB26092, sample SAMD00036329) | human gut metagenome | host: Homo sapiens | study: EMG produced TPA metagenomics assembly of... | reverse complement strand
ATCCTCCCTTTTTGGCTTGGCGTCTGCCGGCCTGTGGGCGCTGGCCATGACCTTGCTGGCCCTCTACTCTCCCAGCTATGCCGTCACGGTGAACGGGGAGACGGTGGGCGTGGTGGCCGACGCCTCGGTGGTGGATGAGGCCATTGCCAATGTGGAGTCCACCGGTTCCTCCATTCTGGGCTATGACTACCACGTACAGGGTAACCTGGAGTATGAATTCACCATCTCCCTGCGCTCCGACCTGTCCTCAGAGCAGGATATCCAGAACTACTTTTACACCCAGCTGGACGATCTCAGCGGCGAGCTGCGCAAGTACCAGGTGGTGGTAGACGGCAAGGCGGTGGGCGTGGTCAAGGACCAGGACGCCCTGAACGACCTGCTCCAGAGCTTTAAGGACCAGTACACCACGGAGAACACCACCTCGGTGGAGTTCTTGAACACGGTGGAGATCAAGCCCGTGTATGCCGTGGACTCCATCCTGACCATTGATGAGATGGAGCAGGCCCTGCGGGCCAACAGCAACGGTTCCACCACCTACACCGTGGTGGAGGGCGACACCTTCTACGGCATCGCCTACGCCAACGACATGTCCCTGAGCGACCTGATGGCCCTGAACCCCCAGGCCAATCTGGACCGCCTGATGGTAGGCAGAACGTCCTTTGTTATTGCGCATCGTCTTTCGACGATTAAAAATGCTGATAAGATTATGGTTTTGGAAAATGGCCAGCTTATCGAGCAGGGTAACCATGATGAGCTGATGGCTATGGACGGGCTGTACGCGCATCTGTATAAGATTCAGTATCGCAGCAAGGAAGTCAAGTAAGGCGAAAAGAGGTTAGTAAATGTATATACTCTACAATATTCTTATTTTAATAGTGCTGGTAATTTTTATTGTCCCCTATTACACTTACCGCCTGTTTACAGAAAAAGGCTTCGCCTTGCGCTTTAAGCAGAGCCTCGGTTGTGTAGATGAAGAGGATATTGCCAAGGTTGCCGGCAAGGACTGCGTATGGATTCATGGTGCATCCGTAGGCGAAATTGTTGCCACCAGCCCGCTTGTTAAACAAATCCGCAAGGAAATGCCCGAGCGCCCGGTATTGGTATCTGCCTTTACCGTAGGCGGTTATAACATGGCCAAGCAGATTATTCCCGAAGCAGATGCTATTATCTACTTCCCGCTGGATTTACCGTTTGTTGCGGAATCTCTGGTCAAGCGTATTCACCCCGGTGTCTTTATGCCGGTAGAAACAGAGCTGTGGCCTAATTTCCTGCGCGCTATCCGCGAACGTCATATACCTGTAATGATGGTAAATGGCCGTATCTCCGAAAAATCCGTAAAAAATTACAATTATCTTTATGGTATCTGGGATGATATGCTAAATACTGTAACCCGTTTTTGCATGCAGTCCAGCATTGATGCCGATTATAATTGCGCATCTCGGTGCCGACCGCAGCAAAATCTTTGTTACCGGTAATACAAAATTTGACCAGACCTATGCGGAGGTTACGCCGGAGGATTTGGCGAAATACCGCTTTGAGCTGGGATTGAAAGAGGATTATCCTATTATCGTTGCCGGCTCTACGCATCCCGGCGAAGAAAAGGTGCTGTTTGAATCCTTCAAGTGCATCCGTAAAAATATCCGCATGCACGTCTGATTATCGCACCGCGTAAAACTGCCAGAGCAGATGAAATTGCCAAGCTGGCAAGCCATTACGGCTATGAAACAGGCTTTCGCTCCAAGATGCTGGAGAAAAGCGGTGAGCGCAAGGAATATCCTTTGCTGATTATCGATACCATCGGTGAGCTGGGACGTATTTATGCTGTCGGCGATGTTGTTTTCGTCGGCGGTTCCTTCAGCAATACCGGCGGTCATAACGTACTGGAGCCTGCTGCCCATGCCAAACCGATTCTCGTCGGCCCGAGCATGCAGAACTTTAAGGATTCCTATGCACTGTTGAGCAAGGTTAAGGCCTGCAAGATGGTTAACAATAACGATGAACTGACGAAGGAAATGCTGGATATTCTGGGCAATGACGAGCGTCGCACGCAGATGGGTGCAGCTTCCCTGCAGGTTATCAAAGAGAACCGCGGCGCGGATGTGCGCAGCATCCATTATCTCAAGGAACTGCTTGATTTAACTGCTGTGCCTGCCCGTGAATACAAAAGCTATCCGATTAATACGCGTAACCTGACGGATGAAGGCGGCGGACGCCTGCGTCACGGTGATGCGATTATCCAATATGTTATGCAGGTTGCCTATGGTCCGGAAACTCCGTTCTTCGGCTGGCTGTTGCTGGCAGTTCTGCGTGGCATGTCTTATTTATACGAATTCGGCGTTTGCTGCAAGCTGTCTATGTATAATTGCGGCCTGCTGCACAGAGAAAAGCTGAACTGCTGCGTTATCTCTATCGGTAATATTACCGTCGGTGGCACCGGTAAAACTCCTACCGCCCAGAAGATGGCGGCAATTATCAAGTCTATGGGCTATCGCGTTGTTATCCTGAACCGCGGCTACCGTTCGCATTGGGGCAAGGAGCTGGGCGTAGTTTCCGACGGCAATAAGATTTTCATGACTGCCTATGAAGCAGGTGACGAAGCTTACCTGATGGCCAAGACTTTGCCGGGTATTCCGGTAATCATCGGCAAAAACCCGTGCCGTTACCGGCCGTTATGCCGTTGAAAAGCTGAATGCCGAGGTTATCATTATGGACGATGGCTATCAGCACTGGCAGCTGGAGCGCGACCTGGATGTCGTCTTGGTAGATACGCTGAATATGTTCGGCAACGGCTGTGTGCTGCCGCGCGGTACTCTGCGTGAGCCGCTCGAAAACCTGAGCCGCGGCGATTTGTTCCTGCTGACCAAAACCGACCAGAGCAGCAAGCTGAGCCGCATTCAGCTGCGTCATACTATTGCCAAATATAATGACAAGGCACCGATAGTAGAAAGTATTCACCATCCGAAAAACTTTGTGGAAATTGCCGACTGGTACAAGGGTATTTCCGAAAATATCAAGGATCTGGAAGAGCTGCGCGGCAAGGATGTTATGGTTTTTTCTGCAATCGGCAACCCGTCATCCTTCGAACAGACTCTCTCCAGTATCGGTTTGAATATCATGGAGGCTGTACGCTATCCAGACCATCACGATTACGGTATGCTGGAAATGCAGTACATCAACGAGCGTGCCAGCAGCCTAAAGGCTGTAGCAATGGTTACTACAGCGAAGGATGCTGTTAAGATACCGACTGAATTTATTTATTCTGCCCGCGAAATTCCTTTGTATATCCTGAATATGGATATCTGCATTACCGAGGGCATGGATAAGTTCAAAGAATATATTGATCATGCCATTAAAAAGGAGCTTGATAAAAAATGAAAGTTTTATGCGTAATTCCCGCACGTTATGCTTCTACCCGTCTTCCGGGCAAACCGCTTTCCCTGATTGCAGGTAAGCCGATGATTCAGCACGTTTATGAGCGTGCCTGTCAGGCTAAGCTGCCGGACGAGGTAGTTGTAGCTACCGATAATGAGCTTGTCAAAAAGGCTGTAGACGGCTTTGGCGGCAAAGCAATGATGACCTCTCCCGACCATCCGAGCGGTACCGACCGTCTGGCTGAGGTAGCTTTGAACTATCCCGATGTTGATGTTATCGTTAACGTACAGGGTGATGAGCCGATGATTCCGCCTGAGGTTATTGACCGCCTGGCTGAATGCTTTACCGGTGACAGCGAGCTGCAGATGGCAACATTGAAGGTTGCTATGAACGAGGAGGATTACAACAATCCTGCTGCCGTAAAGGTTGTAACCGACCTTAACGGCTATGCACTGTACTTCTCCCGCAGCCTGATGCCGTATCCGCGCAATAAGCCGGAGGGCTACAAGGTTTACAAGCATGTAGGTATTTATGCTTACCGCCGCAGCTTCCTGCTGAAATATGCAGCACTGCAGCCGACACCACTGGAAAGAGCGGAAAGCCTGGAGCAGCTGCGTGCACTGGAAAATGGTTATAAGATTAAAGTTCTGGAAAGCGATTTCCAGGGCATCGGTGTTGATACCCCCGAGGATTTGGCAGCAGTCAACGAGCTGTTTGCTAAAATGAATAAATAAACTGGAGGATACTTATGCAAATCGTTAAAGTTGGTAATTATGAAGTAGGTCAGGGCCATCCCCTGATGCTGCTGGCAGGTCCCTGCGTGCTCGAAGGCTATGAGCGCAGCCTGATGATTGGTCAGCGTACAAAAGCAATCTGCGACAAGCTGGGCATTCCCTATGTATTTAAGGCTTCCTTTGATAAGGCTAACCGTTCCTCTTATGCTTCCTTCCGCGGACCCGGCATTGAAGAGGGCTTAAAGCTTCTGGCACAGATTAAAAAAGATCTTGGTGTTCCTGTTGTAACCGATATCCACGAGCCCTGGCAGGCTGAAAAGGCTGCCGAGGTTGTAGATATTCTGCAAATCCCGGCTTTCCTGTGCCGTCAGACCGATTTGGTTTATGCAGCTGCCAAAACCGGCAAGACTATTAATGTAAAAAAAGGTCAGTTCCTGGCACCTTGGGACATGAAAAATGTTATCAAAAAGGTTGAGGAAGCAGGCAATCATAACATTATGCTTACTGAACGCGGTGCAAGCTTCGGCTACAACACACTGGTAACCGATATGCGCGGTCTGGCCATTATGCGTGAGCTTGGTTATCCCGTAGTTATGGATGCTACTCACAGCGTACAGATTCCCGGCGGCCAAGGCACCTCCAGCGGCGGTCAGAGCCAGTATGTTCCGCATATGGCACGTGCTGCTGCGGCTGTAGGCATTGATGCACTGTTCTTAGAGGTGCATGATAATCCGGCAGAAGCACTGAGTGACGGCCCGAATATGGTTAAGCTGGATAATCTGGAAAAATTATTGACCGACGTGCTGGCAATCGACAAGATTGTACGTGGCTAAAGGTAGGGTGATAACATGGAAGCAATGCTAAAGCATGCACAGGATGTTCTGCGCATGGAGGCAGAAGCAATTTTAGAGCTGGTGCCGCGTGTAGATGAAAATTTTGCTGCGGCAGTAAAATTGATTTTAGATTGTCAGGGCCGTACCGTTATTACTGGTATGGGCAAATCCGGCCTGATCGGCCGCAAAATGGCTGCAACCTTTGCCAGCACCGGCACACCGTCCTTTTATCTGCATCCTGCAGAGGGTATTCACGGTGACCTGGGCATGGTTACGGAAAGCGATGTTGTTATTGCTCTCTCCAACAGCGGTGAAACAGGCGAGGTTTTGAATATCCTGCCGTCCTTGCGCCGCATCGGTGCCAAGATTATCGCTATGGTTGGCAAGCCTGATTCAACACTTGGCAAGAATGCCGACGTTGTACTTAATGTAGGTGTCAGCAAGGAGGCCTGCCCGCTTGGTCTTGCTCCGACAAGCAGCACGACCGCAGCGTTGGCGTATGGCGATGCGCTGGCTTTGGCGCTGCTCAAAAAGCATAACTTTACAGCAAGTCAGTTTGCTATCTTCCATCCGGGCGGCAGCCTGGGACGCAAGCTGCTTCTGACCGTAGGCAGCATTATGCATAAAGGCGAGGAGAACCCGACTGTGCTGGCAGATACCAAGGTACAGGATGCTTTGTTTGTTATTACCGACAAAGGTCTGGGTGCTGTATCCGTTGTTGATGCGGACGGTGTTATGCAGGGTGTGCTTACCGACGGCGATATCCGCCGCGGTCTGAGTAAGGGTGTTGATTTCCTGCAGCGTCCTGTTTGCGAGCTGATGACAAAGGCTCCGAAAACTATTACCGAAGACAAGCTGGCAGCACAGGCTCTGCATCTTATGGAAAGCAACAAGCCGAAACCGATTACCGTGCTGCCTGTTATTGACAAAGATAATAAGGTTATCGGCCTGCTGCATATGACCGACCTTGTAAGGCAAGGAGTAGTATAATGGTAAGCTGGTTAGATGATGCACAGGATGAGGATGACGAATTTATAGAAGCAGCTAAAGCAATCAGACTGCTGGCATTGGATGTTGACGGTGTGCTGACCGACGGAACTATCTATATTGCGGCAGACGGAGAATGCTTTAAGGGCTTTAACGCAAAGGATGGCATGGGCATCAGCTGTGCCCTGCACAATGGTCTTGAGGTAGCGATTATTACCGGACGCAAAAGCGAGATTATCCACCGCAGAGCCGAGGAACTGGGCATAACAACCATTATCGAAGGCGCGAAGGATAAGCGTGAAGCGCTGCGTTCCTTGAGAAGGCTGTGCGGACTGTCGGTAGAAGAGGTTGCTTATGTAGGCGATGACCTCAATGATTTGCCGGCCTTTGCCGAGAGTGGTCTGACATTTGCTCCCGATGATGCTGCAGAAGATGTGTATGATGCAGCTGATATCGGTTTGGATAATCCTGGCGGCAGAGGTGCTGTCCGCGAGGCAATAGAGTATATTTTAGCTGCTCAGGATAAATGGGAAAAAATTGTTGCTTCATATGAGCAAGCTGGACAAGGAGATAGACAATAATGTGGCTTTATTATTTATTAAAAACAATGAGTACCGTAATTTCCTGGCTGCCCTATAAGGCAGTTGTGGTTATCGGTAAGGGTATGGGCCACCTCTATCATAAAATTGCCAAAAAGCAGCGTGTGCGTGCTGAGGAAACTATCCGCGAGCGCTTAGGCTATAGTCAGGAGCAGGCCGAGGCTACAATCAAATCGCTGTTTGTGAAGCTGGGCATAACCTTTATGGAAATTATGTACATGCCGGCGTTGAACAAGGACAATATCCGCGGTCTGGTAACCTTTGACCGTCCGGAGGTTCTGTGGGATGCACTAAAGGAGAAGCATGGTGTTGTCATGCTGGCCTGCCATATGGATAACTGGGAATGGCTGGGCGCTGCACTGGCGCTGAACGGCTTCCCGCTGAGTGCGGTAGAAAAACCGCAGCCTAACCGTGTTTACAGCGATTTTATGAATGAGCTGCGCAAGGGCGTAGGCCAAGAAATTTTTTCGCGTGGTACAAGTGAAATCCTCGGCTGTGCGCGTGCTATGAAGAAGGGCCGTATGCTGGGTCTGATAGCTGACCAGGACGGCGGCTATGACGGCATCTTCGTTCCTTTTTTGGGCAAGATGGCATCAACGCCTAACGGACCGGCATATTTTTCCCGTAAATTCAAAGCACCTATTGTGCCGATTTTTATAGTACGTAAGCCTGACGGCTATGGCCATAAAGCGATTGTACGCGACCCTATCCATTATGAATTCACCGGCGACCAAAAGCTGGATGATTATAATGTTACCCTGAAAATGACTCAGGAAGTTGAAAAAATAATCAAGGAATATCCTGATAACTGGTTGTGGTTCCAGCATCGCTGGAATACACCATACACCCCACAGGAGGAGGAAAAGCAGCCAGATGAAAAATAAGAAAGTAATTCTGTCAGTATTGGCAGGCATTGTAATTGCCGGTGCAATTATTGCCTGGCTGATGCTGAGCGGCGATAAACCTATAACTGTAAAACCGGGTGATGGTGTTACAGCGCAGATTAATGCTTCCTTAAAAAAACAGTATGGTTAAAAGGGAAAAGGATGGCAAAAAGCTGTGGGAGTTTACAGTAGAAGAGGTTGTTAACGATAAGGATAAAAACACAGCCTATCTGAAGGGCATCAAAGGCAAAGTTTATCGTGCGGACGGCAGCTTTATCGATATTTCTGCCGATAAAGGCAGTGCCGGCATGAAGAGCAATGACCTTTTTCCTGGAGGGTAATATTAAGGCTGTACTGAAATACCGGCGGCGAGCTTTATGCCGATAAAATAAGCTGGAATCAGGGAAAAAGAGCTTATTACGGCAACAGGACATTTTAAAATGCATAAGGATGCCTATACCGCAACTGCGGATAGTGCTGTAACTACCAGTGCTTTTAAGCATATTAAGCTTAAGGGTAATGCTAAAGTGGAGAAAGGCGGCGAATAAGATGGCTTACAAAAATAGATTACTGCTGACAATGGCTGCAGCCATGCTGGCAGCAGGCATAACAGCAACTGCTTTTGCGGCTCCCGGCAATTTCAGCGTTCAGGCTGATGAGCTGGAGTATGACCTGGGCAGCGGTGAAGCTGTAGCAAAAGGAAATGTTGTACTGATGCAGGATGGCGGCAGAGCTACTGCCGATTATGCCAAATTCAACAGCAAAAGCAAGAGCGGTGTTTTAACCGGCAATGTTATTGCCGACCGTGATGATGCACATATTGTGTGCAATGAGTTTATAGTGCATAATGAAAATGATTTGTCTGCTGTAGGCGGTGCCATGATTACCAAGGGTGGCAAAAGCCTGAGCTCTGACAGAGTTGATTATTACAAGGCGCGCGAATTTGCCGAAACAATCGGCGGCTGGGCACGTCTTACCGACAGCGACGGCAGTGTGCTGAATGCGGCAAAGATTGATTATAATATGGCACAGGGAGTTGCCAATGCATACGGTGGTGTTGATATCCGCAGTGATGCACGCAGCCTGATAGCTTCTGCTGACAGTGCAGTCTACAAAACCGATAACAGCGGTTATGTAGAGCTTATCGGCAATGCCAAAGCAACTCAGAACGGCAACAGCGTTGCCGGTGATAAACTGCGTCTTACCAATACCAACGTGGCTATTGCTGACGGTAATGTAGATATTATCTATATTCCGGAAAAGCAGCCTGCGCTGCCCGGTAAAGAAAAACAGGGCGCAGATGATAAAGCTTTAGCCTAAGAAGCGGAGGGCAAAGTTTTGGTTATAACAACAGATAATCTGGTAAAAATTTATAATACCCGTCACGTTGTTGACGGAGTAAGCATCAGCGTAGAGCAGGGTAGCGTAGTAGGACTTCTCGGTCCTAACGGTGCCGGCAAGACGACAACCTTCTATATGATTGTCGGTATTGAAAAGCCTGATGCTGGTACCGTGATGCTCGACGGCAAGGATATTTCCGCAATGCCCATGTATGAAAGAGCGCGTGCCGGTATCGGCTACCTGCCGCAGGAGGCTTCTATTTTCAGCAAAATGACGGTAGAAGACAATATCATGGCGATTCTGGAAACAACTGATCTGAATGCATCCGAGCGAGAAGCGAAGATGAACGCTCTGCTTGATGAGTTCCGTCTGAATCATGTGCGCAAGAGCGAGGGCAAGGCGCTTTCCGGCGGCGAACGCCGCCGCGTAGAGATTGCCCGTGCGCTGGCTACAGACCCGGCCTTCATTCTGCTGGACGAACCGTTTGCCGGCATCGATCCTATTGCCGTAGCGGATATCCAGGGCATGATTGCGCATCTGGCGCAACGCGGCATAGGTGTGCTGATTACAGACCATAACGTCCGTGAAACACTGAGCATTGTTGATAAGGCCTATATTTTGGCCGAAGGTCATATTTTACTGCATGGCGACAGCGAAACAATCGCTAATGACCCTGTTGCCCGTAAATATTACCTTGGCGATAACTTTAGCATGTAACAGGAGGAAGAAAAGTGCGCTTACGATTATTAGACCGTTATGTACTGAAGGAGCTTTTATACCCCTTCGTTTTCGGCATTGCTGCTTTCTCCAGTATTTTTATTGCCAGCACGATGCTGTTTAAAATTACGCAATACATGACTAAATACGGTGCTCCGTTGGAGACTGTAGTCCGTTTGTTTATGTATAATCTGCCGGAGGTTATCAACTATACCTTCCCGATGTCTATGCTGCTGGCAGCGCTGATGGCTTTTGGCAAGCTTTCCGGCTCCAGTGAGATTACGGCAATGAAGGCCGGCGGTGTCAGCTACTACCGTATTGTTGCACCGGTGCTGGTTGTTGGCTTCTTTGTCAGCATGTTTTCCATGGTGTGGGCAGAAAAGGTAGTGCCTACCTCCAAAGCGAAGGCGTCGATAATCCTGAATGAGGAAATCCGCCACAATACGCGCCCCACAACTCAGAATCATATTATCATCAAAACTATCAGCGGTGATACCCAACGTGTTACCTATGCTAATAAGTTTGATGAAAAGCTTGGCAAGATGACCGATATCACTATCGAAGAGTTTAATAAAGGCAAAATTGCCCGTATTCAGACCGCCAAGGAAGGCTATTGGGAAAACGGCAGCTGGCGTATCGTAGAC
>ENA-OQCZ01000496-OQCZ01000496.1-human-gut-metagenome-genome-assembly--contig:-NODE-496-length-10118-cov-4.863677_pt1 | contig 10118 bp, 6 predicted proteins | sample MGYA00242505_ERZ504594 | MGnify/ENA primary metagenome ERZ504594 (study PRJEB26092, sample SAMD00036329) | human gut metagenome | host: Homo sapiens | study: EMG produced TPA metagenomics assembly of... | reverse complement strand
GGAGGAAACGGCTTTTTTGTTGTCAGTGTGCTTACTGTTATTCGGCACATGAAGTTGTGAAATGGATGCTCTTGGCCGTTTGCATCTGTGCTCAGGCCAAGAACGATCCGTCACAAACAAACATAAACAGGGCTGCTACTAATACTAGTTTTTTGTTTTTTACTTGTTTTTAATTAGGTTAATATATTTATTCGGTTTTGGTTTAGGTAGATTCTACTTTGATGTTGTGGAGTTAAACTTCACACAGTATATATATCAAATGACGTGCCAAAGTGAGGGTGGAAACGGTAAGTCGTTGCAGATTAGCACGCTATTTTTACTGTGAAGGTGCGCAGGGGTGTGAAGATGTGTGGAAACGGTGTGGAAAGTGTGGAATAGAGTGTGGAGTTTTTCCACAGTTATAACTCTATTCCATATAATTTAAGTTTGTTGTAAAGTGTCTTTCTGTCTATCCCCAGCAGTTGGGCGGCGCGGCTTTTGTTATATCCTGTCTGCTTCAGGGCTTCGATTATCTGCTGCTTTTCGGTCTCTTCGTTACGGAGAGGCATACCTGCTGCGGATGGAGCTACCGGACTCTTCAGTTCGCTAAGCTCGTTCAGGGTGATGAGCTTGTCTTGCGCCAAAAGGGTGGCACGCCGGACGATGTTCTTCATCTGGCGCAGGTTGCCCGGCCATTGATATTCCAATAAAGCTTGGGATGCTTTTTCGTCAAAGCCGATGAGGTGCTTGTCCAGTTCGCGGTTTGCCTGGTCCAAGAAGAAGTTTGCAAAGAGCAGGATATCTTCGCGGCGGTCTTTCAGTTGCGGCATACGCAGGGTAAACTCATTGATGCGGTGATAGAGATCCTCGCGGAAAGTCCCTTTCTCGATGGCCTGCTCCAGATTCTCATTGGTGGCGGACACTAAGCGCACATCTACCTGTATCTCCTTGTTGGAGCCGACAGGACGTATTTTACGTTCCTGCAGGGCGCGGAGCAATTGTATCTGTACCTCGTAGCTGAGGTTGCCTATTTCATCCAAAAAGATAGTGCCGCCGTTGGCAGCAACGAACGCGCCCGTCTTGTCGGTCAGCGCGCCGGTAAAGGAACCTTTTACATGGCCGAAGAATTCGGAAGCCGCCAGCTCTTTGGGGATAGCTCCGCAGTCAATGGCTATGAACGGCTGTTTGGCGCGGCGGCTCAACTTATGGATGCGTTGCGCCACGTACTCCTTGCCTGTTCCGCTGGCCCCGTTGATGAGGACGGACATGTTGGTGGGAGAAACCAGGTTCACATAATTATAAAGTTGCCTGGCGGCATCGCTTTCGCCTTCCAGATAGTCGGATGAAGCGTTCTCTGCACCTTTCCGGCAGGGATTTCCATTGCTTTCGGAACGCATGGTCTGTTTGGACGAAACAGACGGTTTGTTTGGGTCGAACGCATGGTCTGTTGGGGTCGAACGCATGGTCTGTTCCGAAGCAACGGATGAGGACTTCAGGGCTTCATCCATTTTCTTCAATAACTCGTCGGGGTTTACGGGTTTTGCAATGTAGTCGCATGCGCCCAGTTTCATGGCTTGCACGGCAGACTGTATGTCGGCATAGCCCGTCATGATGATAAGAGGGATGTGCAGGGAATGTTCTCCCAGCCACCTCAGCAAATCTATGCCGTCGCGGTCGGGCAGGCGCAAGTCGGACAGTATCAGGTCCACCGTCTCGGCTTCGATATGCTTCTGGGCACGGGCTATACTGCTTGCCGAACTGACTTGGAATCCTTTTTTGCCAAGCCATGTTTTCAATATCATGCCGTAAGTGATATCATCTTCTACGATTAATATGGATTTCATCCCTTCTGCTTTTTATCTCTTTTATGGCACAAAGGTAAATCGTTTTGTCCGATTTTAGTATATTTGCAGGCTTAAATTAAACAAAAATGACGATGAAAAGAAATCTCATTGTATTATTAACCATACTGGTGTGCGGCCTGACGGCCTGCAAACCGGGACAAAAGAAAGACGGAAATATGGAAAAAGAAACGAAGTTGAAGATTGAGACAAGTGCGGGTGACATCATCGTGAAACTGTATAACGAAACGCCGAAGCATCGCGATAACTTTATCAAGCTGGCCGAGGAAGGTACTTATGAAGCGAAGAAACGCTCCTCACGACGGGAGCAAAACAACGGCGCACGGAACCGGCCATCGGCGATGACATCAAACGCATGGCCGTCACGCTGGACCACAACGCCACAGCGGATGCCCTCGGACGCTTCGCCGTGGACAACGGTGGCGCACCGCTCGACACGCTGTGGCACGGACTGCGCGGACGTGACATCGCAGGGGGCGACAGTGTGGTGGTGAAGGTCAACCGCAAACCGCTGTCGCAACGCGACACGGTGGGGCTCGTGCGCGACACGAAGCAGATCAACATCGCCCTACGCGAATTGCAGACGCCGGAGAATGTAGACGTCAACAACTTCGACTTACGCATCCTCGACAGTAACGCCCGCATCCTGTGGGATAACACGGTGGACGAGACGACGCCTCTCGTGTACACGCCCTACCGCACATGGAACACCAGCGACCGCACCCCGACACCATCAACGGCAACGAAGGCCACAACGGCAGTTGGGCGCATCGCACATGCCGACTTCATGACTTCACGCCTACTATACCACAGAGATATGACGCGCGACGCCATCCTCTCGGTGACGAACCGCACGACGGGCGAAGAGGTGATACGCGTTGACCTCGCCGACTTCCTCAGTCGCCTACGCACCTCGGCGGACTACCGCTATTCCGCCCAGGAATTTCTCGACCGCGGATACGACTATAAACTGACGTTCTTCCTCCAAGGCGGGTCCTGGAAATATGTCAGCATAGAAATATCCGTCCTCGGATGGAGCCGACGGATTCAACGCGAGGACCTTTGATGGCGAAGGAATACGGCGAAATATATTTGGCCTCAGACGGCGTAACAACGAATTAATCGAATTAACGAATTTCGTGGCCGCGCTGGGGGCCAGTGAAACAACGAAATATATTTGGCCTCGTTATTACAACGAAATATATTTGGCCTCAGACGGCGTAACAACGAATTAATCGAATTAACGAATTTCGTGGGCGCGCTGGGGAAATAATGACGAATTGCGCCGCGAGCGCCCTGAAAGGGCAGCCAGTCCCCAGCCCAGGGCAACGCCCTGGGTACCAGGGTATAAAGCCCTTCGCCCTGTAAGGGCAAAAGTATGGGCGCACCTATTGTTTATTACTTTTGCCCTTACAGGGCGCAGGTGCGGTACGTACGTTAACCCAGGGCGTTGCCCTGGGCTCCGAACTTGTTGGGCTTTCAGCCCGTGCAGGGCCGCCCGTATGTCCCGAACTTGCGGCGCCAGCGCCCCTGAAAGGGGCTCATATTTAGGGTAGGGGCTTGCCCCTACCTCTTGGAGCCGATTTATGAACCTCGCCCCTGTAAGGGGCTCATATCTCGACAGATATTGCGGGGCAAGCCCCGCCCACGATATGCGCCCCTTACAGGGGCAGCAGCGAGAATTGATGAGCTGTGGCGGAGATAGGGGCAAGCCCCTATCCTGGAATATGCGCCCCTTTCAGGGGCAATCCCCCGCCTCCGAGCGGCGCAGCAATTCGTTTAATTCGTTGTTACGCCGTCTGAGGCCAACATCGAATTGCGGCGCAGCCCCGCAACCCCGTTGCAAAAATTCGATTAATTCGAACCTTCGCCGCGAGCGCCCTGAAAGGGCAGCCAGTTCCCAGCCCAGGGCAACGCCCTGGGTACCAGAGTATAAAGCCCTTCGCCCTGTAAGGGCAAAAGTATGGGCGCACCTGTTGTTTATTACTTTTGCCCTTACAGGGCGCAGGTGCGGTACGTACGTTAACCCAGGGCGTTGCCCTGGGCTCTGGACTTGTTGGGCTTTCAGCCCGTGCAGGGCCGCCCGTATGTCCAGAATCGCAAAAATTCGATTAATTCGAACCCGCCGCATCCGAGCGGCCCAGCAATTCGTTAATTCGTTAAATTCGTTGTTACGCCGTCTGAGGCCAACATCGAATAGCGGCGCAGCCCCGCAACCCCGTTGCAAAAATTCGATTAATTCGAAACCGCCGCGAGCGCAACCAACAAACTGTGGCGAAGCCCCTGAAGGGACAACGCCCCCAACCCCAACTCCCCATGTCCCATAAATACCTCACCTTCCTTTTCCCCTTCCTCCTCACCGCCTGTGCCGATACCGACGGCCTCAGCGGGTCGTCGTGGAACGCGGATTCCACGGGATATGTCGCCCTCAATATCTGCCTTCCCGCCACTGGTGGCGCTGGCATGCGTGCGAGCAGCGACGGCACTCTCACCGATGGCGAGAAAAAGGAATATGCCGTCAACGATGCCACGCTCGTCCTCTTCGCTGGCAACAACGAGGAAGAGGCCCTCTTTGAAGGCGCCTATATGGTGCCGGCACGCTTCACCACGAATGGCAGCACCTCGCAGGTCACCGTCTCCTCGCGTGTCACACGTAAGATACGGCAGGTGGAACACGGCAATGTTTATGCCTATGTCATCCTCAATGGCATCGGCGCCGGTGTGGTGGACACCGAAGACGGCGCCGCCACGGACGACATCCAGCATACCGCACTCACCGTCAGGACAAAAGACGGCACCGTCACGCTCTCACGCCAGACGCCCGTCACGTTCCGCAAGTTCCTCCAATATGTCACCGATGCCACCGACACGCGGCACGGCTTCCTTATGACCAATGCCCCACTGTATAACACCGCTGCGGGCACCAATACCGTGCAGACCCTCAGTCGCATCGCTCCCGAGCGCATCAAACTAACGCCGGAAGAGGCCGAAGGCGAGGCCGCCACGGAGGTGTTTGTGGAACGCGTCATGGCAAAGGTCAGTCTCGTCGATGGCAGAGTTAAAGCGAAGCGCCAATACAGTGTGACCAACGATGCGGGCAAGAAAACCTATAATGTGACACTCAAAAACTGGGTGCTCGACAATACCAACCGTTCCGCCTATCTCACGCGCCATGCCACAACGGCGGACTTCAAGACGTGGGCGGGACTGAAAAACGTGAAGGCCGATGCCACGCGCTTCATCGGTGCGACGACGGTGGCGACGACGGGCGACTACCGGACTTTCGTCCGCACCCACTGGGCGAAAGACGTGAACTACTACGACAAGAACGTATATCCCGCCGACATGAACCGTCTCGGCGATGGCAACGAAGCGGCCGTCAACGGTGCGTTGGGTGCCGACAACCCCCAATACTGCTTCGAGAACACCTTCGACGTGGAGCGCATGACGATTGACAACACCACGCGTGCCATCCTCGCCGCCCAGTTTGTCGAGCAAGGGAAAGCGGCTGCCGACCTCTATCTCTACGACAACGACACGACGACGCTCGCCAACGCCGCCAATATGAAGGATGACATCACGGCCGCCATCAACGCGATGGCGGTGGTGAAAGCGCGCGGAACGGCCACCGATGTCACCTTCGAAACGGTCAATGACCATCTGCGGCGCGTGAAGTCGTTCACGATTGGAGGCGTGTCTTACGCCGCCAATGCCACCGATGCCGCTGTCCTCAAGGTGTTCAACACGGTCTATAGTAACATCGGCGACATCAATATCTACAAAAACGGTATGGTGTACTACCAGATACGCGTTAAGCACTTTGGTGACGACCTCACGCCGTGGAACCGCGGTGAGGCGAAGGTGACGACCACCGACACGTATCCCGTGGTTAACCGCGATGCCAACTATCTGGGACGCTACGGCATCCTCCGCAACAACTGGTATGAACTCAACGTGGCAACGGTCAACCGCCTCGGCTATCCGGCAATACCGCCGCTCACCGATAAACCGGATGACCTCCTCAATGAATATATCTCTGTCAAGGTCAATATCCAACCCTGGGTGAAGAAAGGGAAGGAGATTGTGTTGCAATGATGGGGGAGGATAGGACGGTCGCGAACTGCGGCGAAGCACTGTAGCTCACTTTGCTTGCAAAGTGAGGGCCACGAACTCGTCGCGAATCTTATGCGGATATAGCGCCCTGAAAGGACAATATCTCCATAGCCCAGGGCAACGCCCTGGGTATCAGTATATAAACGCCTACGCCCTGTAAGGGCAAAAGTATGGGCAAACGGTTGACTTTTACTTTTGCCCTTACAGGGCGTAGGAACGGGGAACACGGCACCCAGGGCGTTGCCCTGGGCTCCGAACTTGTTGGGCTTTCAGCCCGCGCAGGGCCGCCCGTATGTCCCGAACTTGTGGCGCCAGCGCCCCTTTCAGGGGCAATCCCCCGCAATCCTCGCCGCGAGCGCCCTGAAAGGGCAGCCAGTTCATAGCCCAGGGCAACGCCCTGGGTACCAGAGTATAAAGCCCCTCGCCCTGTAAGGGCAAAAGTAAGGGCAAACGGTTTGACTTTTACTTTGCCCTTACAGGGCGTAGGAACGGGGAACACGGCACCCAGGGCGTTGCCCTGGGCTCCGAACTTGTTGGGCTTTCAGCCCGCACCGGGCCGCTGTATATTCTTAATGAATAATGCTGGCGCCGCAGAGTACGTTACAATGCTTGCGCCGCAAACGTCCTCAGCGTAATCCATAGATATTACAATGAAAATTGCATTATCATACATATATATATTATTGCTCATGCTGTTTACCGGCATGGGCTTTGTTGCGTGTAGCAGCGATGAGGCTGATACCGTGCAATACGTGCGCAACCCCATCTTCAAACTCGAAGTCGTCGTCGACAACAGTGGCGGCCGCCATACGCGCGGCGGTGCCACGCCTGGATCCTTCACTGACGATAGCGAATATGCGGTGCACGATGCCACCGTCTTCGTCTATCAGGCCAAAGACGGGGTCAACGGCAATGCCGACACCCCTATATTATATAAGGTGTACGTCTCCAAGTTCAAGAAGACTTCTGGCGACGGCACGTCCAACGTTGTCTATACCTCTCCCCTCATCAAAACGCAGCTCGCCATCCCGACAGGCAACTACCGCGTGCTCGCCGTCTGCAATATGGGAAATCTCAGCGACAAGGTGAAAACCCTCGGCGACCTACGCACGATGACCACGGAGACCCTCGCCCTCGGCGACCTCAGCCAACCTGGCCACTGCTCTTATATGGCCATGACATCGGCCTCCGATGATGAAGTCAAGGTGACAGGAGAAGCCGGCAACGGTGCGCCAGAACCCGATGCCTCCCTCATCTCCGCCACCATCAATGTGCAACGCCTCGCTGCCCGTATAGATTTCTCGCCGGGAAAGGGAGAATGGGTGGAAAACAAGACGCTCACGCTGACAGGTGCCGACGCCAGGAAGGTGACGGTCAGTGGCTATAAATACCAGGTGGGAACGACCAATGACGTGTTTTACCTCACGGATGTCACCCCCGTAAACCTCTACCAAGGACCGGAATACGTGCTCAAATGCGTGACGGAAGACAACACCTTCGACATCTTCAAATACCTCGGCAAGGAAACTACGGGTGTCGACGGCAACGCCACCAACTACGTAGTGGACCCCAATACGCAACAGAAGGGCGTCACCGACCTCACGACGCTCTACGCCCATTCTTACGACAACACCGTCACGCTCGCCCCAGGAGATACACGACTTTCTGCGGTGACAAAGCTGGAAGAGACCCTCGACGGCTGCTATAAAGACCGCATCAGCACCACGGACTATATCTTCCGTAAACTCACCTACGCGAGGGAGAACACCATCGTGGCGGGTACGTCGAAGCAGAAATATGCCACTGGTCTGCTGTTCACGGGCTATTATGTCAAGAATGCCAACGAACGTGACGCACGCGCCGTGAACAAGACTTTTGAATATTTCATCCGCCACGTCGACCCCAATAACTCCAACTCCGATGCCTTGATCATGAAATATGGCATCGTGCGCAACCACGTCTATCAGGTGGCCGTCTCCGGTGTATCATCCCTCGGTATCATACTTATCGAGGTCCGCTCTTGGATTCCGAAGGAGGCGCCAGATATTTATTTGTGAGGAAAGGGGGTGACGGCGAAATATATTTGGGTTTGTTATTACAACGAAATATATTTGGCCTCAGACGGCGTAACAACGAATTACACGAATTAACGAATTTCGTGGACGCGCTGGGGCGAATAATGACGAAATGCGCCGCGAGCGCCCTGAAAGGGCAGCCAGTCCTCAGCCCATGGCAACGCCCTGGGTACCAGGGTATAAAGCCCTTCGCCCTGTAAGGGCAAAAGTATGGGCGCACCTATTGTTTATTACTTTTGCCCTTACAGGGCGAAGGTGCGGTACGTACGTTAACCCAGGGCGTTGCCCTGGGCTCCGAACTTGTTGGGCTTTCAGCCCGCGCAGGGCCGCCGCAACCCTCGCCGCGAGCGCCCTGAAAGGGCAGCCAGTTCCCAGCCCAGGGCAACGCCCTGGGTACCAGGGTATAAAGCCCTTCGCCCTGTAAGGGCAAAAGTATGGGCAAACGGTTGTTTATTACTTTTGCCCTTACAGGGCGCAGGTGCGGTACGTACGTTAACCCAGGGCGTTGCCCTGGGCTCCGGACTTGTTGGGCTTTCAGCCCGTGCAGGGCCGCCCGTATGTACCGAACCGCAAAAAATTCGATTAATTCGAACCGCCGCCCCCAAAGCGGCCCGGCAATTCGTTAAATTCGTTTAATTCGTTGTTACGCCGTCTGAGGCCAACATCGAACAGCGGCGCAGCCCCCGCAACCCCGTTGCAAAAATTCGATTAATTCGAACCTGCCGCCGCCCACACCTCTGAAAATCAAACAACTAATTTAATTAATAACATTTTAAAAACAACAATTATGAAAAAGCAATTCGGTTTACCGCTGATGCTTGCGTCAGCCCTCGCCTTCTCTGCTTGTAGCTCTGATGATGTTGCCGAGAATGGCGCACCTAATGGCTCTTACGACTTCACCAAGGGCGGCTACATGGCTGTTAATATCAATCTGCCTTCAAAGAGCGCTGGTGCTTTCAAGGGTGTTAATGACGATTTTAATGATGGCCTTCCTTCTGAGTATGCAGTAAAGAAGGCAACACTCGTGCTGTTTGAAAAAGCAACTTCTTCAAAAGAAGGTGATGCTACCTTCCATAGCATCTATGACTTGGGCAATATTTCCATGGAAATGGATGGTTCTACTCAAATTACCTCAACTGTAAAGGTGGTTAAGCAGGCTCACGACAACGCTCAGGGTAAGAATCTTTTGGGTCTCGTTATCTTGAATGGTAGTAATACGCTTGTTGATGTAGCAGGTGAAAGCATCAATGGCGTGAATTTGACCTCTACTACCAAGTTCTCTGAATTGGTGAAATCTGTAACTAACGGTGATGCAAGCAACTACTATTCAGCTACAGATGTTCTTGATGATGAACGCTCCCTTTGGCAACTCAGCAGGGTGGTGCAACACCTGTTACATCTCCTGATGTGATATCGCCACCTTGGTTGATGTAACAAGCAACGTTTACGGCACTAAAGAAGAAGCCCTCGCAAAAACTGCCGCTAATTTCTATGTAGAGCGTGCGCTTGCAAAGGTTACTTTCAATGGTAGCAAAGGACAAATTAAGGGTACTGATGTTACCTTGGATGGAATATCTCAGACTAATGTAATGCACTGGAGCGTTGAAAACTGGAATCTCGACGTCACCAATAAGAAGAGCTATTTTGTGCACAACATGACTGGCGTTAACAATACTTTGCAGACAGATTACACGGTTAATGGTGCTGCAATTGCTGCCCCATTCCGCTTCATCGGTAATACTGCTGTTAGAACTACTGACGCTAAGTATCGTACTTATTGGGGAGTTGACCCTAACTATGAGTCTTATGTACCTGCTGATTTCGAAACCAAGGCTGCTGATGCGGATATCAACGGCGAGTTGGGCGCAGAAAAGCCACAGTATTGCTTTGAGAATACATTTAATGTAGCCAACCAGAACCAGAACCAGACGACTCGTGCAATGGTTAAGGTGAAACTCAATAATGGCAACGACTTCTATGTATTCAATGGCGACAAGTCTAAGTTGTATTCTGAGGATGGTTGCAAGAAGCGTATAAAGGGCGACATTGCTAATCTTCAGAATGTACATAAATGGATTGTAGCAAATTT
>ENA-OQCZ01000495-OQCZ01000495.1-human-gut-metagenome-genome-assembly--contig:-NODE-495-length-10133-cov-3.672197_pt1 | contig 10133 bp, 7 predicted proteins | sample MGYA00242505_ERZ504594 | MGnify/ENA primary metagenome ERZ504594 (study PRJEB26092, sample SAMD00036329) | human gut metagenome | host: Homo sapiens | study: EMG produced TPA metagenomics assembly of... | reverse complement strand
CGATGATGTCTGCGGAGTTTGCCGCCTTGAGCGTCGTCGATCTGCAGCCCAATCTGTCGGGCCTTGGCGCGCGCCGCTGCGCGGGCGGTCTTTCCAAAACGGCGTCGCTGGCCGGTATCTTTGTGGGATCAGAACTGTCCACCAAAGCTAAAGTGGAACTTGCCACCATCCTCGCCGTAGCCATAGTCCAGTTTTACCGGTCCCAGCGGAGAGTTGATACGCAGGCCAACGCCGTAGCTGTTCTTGAGCAGGCCCATATCAAATTCATCCTCATGTCGTTTATCCCATGCATAACCGTTATCGGTAAAGAGTACGCCCTGAACCTTCTTGACAATCGGGAAGCGGTATTCCAGAGTTGCCTTCAGCATGCTGTTGCCGCGGAACTGGTCATCCTCATAGCCACGCAGGGTGTCACTGCCGCCCATGGTGAAGCGTTGAGACAACGGCATATCGCCGCTTGCATAGCCTGCGCCCAAATTCAATGCCCAAACGCTTTCGCCGCCTGCACGGAAGTAGTAGCGCCAGTCAGCGGTCCATTTGGTGAAGTCAAAGTCACCGCCCATGCCGCCGGCCCATTCTACGCTGTAGCCGATGCGCTTGCCTTCATGCGGATCATAGACGTTGTCGCGGGAATCATATACGCGGCCGAAGGTAATGCTGCGGGTAACACCAAAGTTTTCCTTACGGCGCTCTTCAGGAGTTTGAGGCATCCATTCTTTCTTAAAATGAGGACTTTGTTTAAACTCCTCTTCATAGTATTGGTTAACATCGTCTTCGTAGCCGTCAGCAGGCCCCTTATAGATATCATCACGGTTTTTAATCGTAATGTAGTTGCTGACAAATTCATTATGGGTTCTGCGGCTGAAGGTAATTTCCTGACCGCGACGCTTTTTGTCATAACGGGCAATTTCGTCACCGTCGATATTGTAATCGGCATATTCGTTGGTAATATCGTAAAGGTTAATGGTAGCACTGGTTTCCTTGTCATCCAGCCAGGGGCGGGTATAGCTGAAGTCATAGTTCTTGTTATCCTCGCCGCCGAACTCCCAGCGCAGGTTAATCTTGTCACCGATACCGCGGAAGTTCTTATCGCCGATGGAAACCATGCCTACAAAGCCGTCGGCATTGCTGTAGCCTGCGCCGATACCGAAGGTACCGGTGTTCATTTCAACTACGGAAATTTCTACTTCAACACCGTTAGGCTCACGGCCCGGGTTCAGCTTAATATTAACGTCTTCAAAATAGCCCAGGTTATATACGCGCTGCATGCTGCGGCGGGCAGCCTTGGCATTGAACGGCTCGCCTTTTTTCAGCTTCATTTCACGGGTAACAACATAATCCTTGGTTTTTACGTTGCCCTTAACCTTGAAGCCTTCAACAATACCTTCGTTGACAGCAACCTTCAGAGTACCATCCTTTTCCATATGCACGTCGGTAACACGCGCCAGGATGTAGCCGTTGGAACGGTATTCCTCTTCCAGCTTCTGTACGCATTTATTAATATCCTTCAGGTTGGCAATTTTGCCCTGCTCCAGGTCAAAAAATGCTTGCAACTCTTTGCTTGTTCAATACAGTGTTGCCCTCAACATCTGTTTTTTGGTATACAGGGTTTTCCATAACATGGTAAATTACCTGTACGCCTTCAGGTACCGTCTTGAATTCCGGACGCAGGTCATAGAACCAGCCCAAATCATAAATAGCGCTCAAATCCTCGCTCAGGCCTGCTTCAGTAAACTGCATGCCGGGTTTGGTTTTCAAAGCAGCGGCAATTTCAGCCTCAGGCACAGTAACATTACCCTCAATAATCTGCTTGGTAATGGTCTTGCCAATGTAAGGAGCCAGCTTGTTTTCCTCCTGATGTGATGACGGTGCAGTCTGCGTTACAGAGGTATCAGCACCCATAGCAGGTGTCTGAATTTCTTGGGCATAGACAGGTGCGGCCAGCATCATTGCTGTCAGGCCTACTGTCAGAGGCCGCCATAATTTTTGTTTCTTCAATTGATATTCCTCCTCATATTTCATTTAGAGTTACTCAACTCAACTCGCGCTGACTGCACTAATTTGTGCATATCGGCTTTAGATATAGTAACACGGTCGGGAGTGCCTTGTTTCTCCTGTACCGGTGTATCCTTAGCTTGCTGTTTCTGTATAGCTGCAGTCTTGGGCACCACAGCCTGCACCGGTATTTTCTGCTCCAGCTTGACCACAGGTGCTGCCACAGGCGGCGGCAACGCAGCCTGCGCCTTCACACGGTAATGGTTTCTGGCAAAGCACCAGCCGCCAAAACCGGCAACTATCAGCAAAACAGCTGCACATCCTGCCAGAACCTGCCGGTTCCAGCTCCAGGGGCGGTCCTTCTTCCGACGCAGAATTTTTCAGCTCAGCCTCCGCCAGCATCAAATCAAGCTCGCCCCGTATATCCTTATTATCCATAAAGCTTTGCTCCGCCTTATCCAGACTGCTCTTTATACAGCGGATGCGTTGAAACAATGTACGGCTTGACTGCGTCATGCTTTTACCCCTTTCTGTGCATAATTGTTTTTAATAACTATGTCTTATATAATCGTCTGCTGCCTTGAGTTTTCACAAGTCATTTCAGATGATTACAACAGATTTAGTAAAGCTAACTTGCGTTTTCGCTTTTTTTCGTTATTTATCAGCCTAAATACTATTCCTTATTAAATTCATGTATAAAGCGGGAAAGCATGCCGCGGATACGGCGCACACCCTGCTTCTGCAGACGGTAAACATGACCGAGGCTTACATCAATAGCATCGGCAACTGCCTGCGCCGGCCTGTCCTCCAAGTACATTCCCTGCAGCACCTGCTGCTCCTTCAGCGGCAGGCGGTCCATCGCCTGCGCCACCTTTTCGCAGAGCAGATGCTGTTCCGTCACCTCGCTGGGAGATGCCAGCTCCGACGGCAGAGCATCACTTAAGGTAAAGCCCTTGGACAGCTCACTGTCAAGATAAAGCATGCCCTTATCCGTGCTGTGCCGCAGATAATCTACCATGCTTCCTCTGATACGGTATGAGGCAAACAGGCTGAAGGCTACCTGCCGCTTATAATCATAGCTTTCCGCCGCTTCCAGCAGTCCCACCATGCCTTCCTGAATCAGCTCCATTGTATCGGCCTCAGGCAGCCTGAAGCTCGACGCAATTTTGAAAACCAACGGCTGGTAAGCTGTCATCAGGCGCTGATGCGCTGCTTCGTCACCGGCAGCGTCACGCCGCCAAAGCTCCAGCTCTTCTTCCGGCTCCAGCAGCGAAGTCTTGCGCAGCTCTTCCAGATATCCTTGCAGCATCTGTTCACCTCCTCTCGTAAAATATTCTTTGCTTAGAACGAAATCTTATATTCCAAGCCATACCAGTCCTTCGGATTCTTCGACATATCGTAGCTGCGTGAATAAGTGATATTCATATGCTTACTGATATCGTACTGTCCGAAAATGCTTCTGTCAACAGCATCAAAGCTTGTTGTATAACCAATCATAAAATTATTATTAAGATATTTGCTTACTAAAACATTATACTGGTTTTTCTCATCTTCCGTCAACTCTTTATTCCGGTCGTAAGCGCTTTCAAAGCCGATACCGGAGCGTGTTTTGCCGGTATAGATACGGAACTGGTCAAGTCCCAATGTCTGTTTGACAAACATCTCCACGTCACCCAGCACTGTCATCTGCAGGCCGACAGTCATCAGATTTGCCATATCATCACCGGTAACCTCGTTACTGCCTGCACTTTCGCGCTGCAGCGTCAGCATACGCACAATCGTATTTTGTGTCAGCGGCGGATCACTTGTCAGCTGCAAATCCATTTCGCTTACAGGACCGTTAATCTTCATAAAGATATTATAACGGCTGAAGCGCGCTGTGCTGTCCAGATTTACGTTCGGCAGAAAGCTGCCGGGATCAACCCATACCAGACCGGCCTGATTCAGCTTAAAGTCTGTACGCAGATATTTGACTGTACCCTTATCGGCCTTAATCGTGCCGTCAATCATCGGGAAGACTGTGCTGCCCTTGATATCAATGCCGCCCTTCAACCAGATATCATACAGATAGCTGTTGTACAGATGTACCTTCGGGCCCAGCACAAACTTCATATCGAGGCCTATGTTGGTGTCGCCCTCACCCAGCTCGGGCACTGTCGGCATATTAATCAGCACATCATCCAGACGCAAACTGCCGGCAAGCCGCGGGCGGAACGCCATAGGCGGCGCAGCATTACCCTTGCGGTTTTTCATATCCGGATATTGCTCCGGCTGCAAGGTTACATCACTCGTAATCGTACCGGTGAAAATCTTGGAGACCAGCTGTACCTTATCCGCCTTGATATGCAGACTGTAGGCTGTATCAGCATCGGTATGCAGTGCATAGCTGCCTTCGGCACTGAGCGTACCCTTGCCTAATTTAGTAGAAAGATTCTTCAGCTGTACGGTATTGCCGTTAAACACCACATCCAGATTAATATCATCAAAGACTGTGTTGATATATTTAGCCTTAACACTGCCGCCGGCTATTTTAACTGAACCGAAAAGCAGCGGCTCCTCCAACGTACCGGCCAGACGAATTTTACCCTGTGTATCGCCTACGCCCCATTCAACCATTTTAGTAAGCGCCGGCAAAATTCCCAGGCGCGCCTTATCCAGATCCATCACGATATTCATCTGTGCATCAGGATTACGGCGCTGTTTTTTATCACGGAACAAATCAAGCGGAATATCACCCGCTGCACTGACGCCGTAAGCATCCTTAGTCGCAATCAGCTGCTGCAGCTTAATATTATCGTCGGCCAGCGCCAGCATTGCGGTAAGCTCGTCCACACTTACGCCGGCAACAGAGCCGTTGGTAATTTCCAGCGAAGCTGTTCCCTGAGGATTGTCAAAGCTGCCATGCACCTGCACCAGCATATCCGTTTCACCCTTGATTTCCGGCGGATTCTTCATGACTGCAGTTACAATCGCCGGGTTAGCCTTTACTGCGGCCACCTCTACATCCAGCTGCTTCTGCTTAATATCAATCGAACCGCCGACAGCGATAATTCCTCTATCGCTTACGCCATCCTGCTCCTGCAGTCTGACATTGTCAAAATGCAGTACGCCGCCCTTATCCATGCGTCCTTCAAAACGCATGTGGGCATAATTAAGATCATGAATTTTTACATTATCGGCTGCAGCCGTAATCTTTACACCTTCTCCATGGCCGTTGTAGCTGAACAGCAGCTGTCCCTGCATCAGGCCGTTAATATCGTAATCCTGACGCGCCATACGCAGCAGGCCACCGATATCACCCCAAATATTTTCCACCTTTCCCTCAATATAATGCTGCACAAGGTTGAGATTGAGGTCTGCACTGTATAAGCCGTAATTGACAGGGTCGTCACGATAAGGCTGCTTAAAAGAAGCATTCAGCTTATTCTTATCACGTCCGTTGCTGGCAAGCGTTCCTTCCAGCTCCGTTAAAGCTTCACCATTGACAGTTATCTTTTCACTGCTGACTTCGCCGTCAAAGAAGGGAGCTGTGAGGGTACCGCTCAAATGTCCCTTAGCATTAACCTTGCCGCCCAAATCGACTGTATCATCACTTATCGGCAAATGCTCCAGATCAACATTCTTGGCATCCATAACAAAGTTCAGTCTTTGGTCTGCCGTCATAGTGCCATCCAAGGTCAGGCTGCCGTAAAAGGCATTGACTACAAAATCCTGCAATCTCAGCAGACCGTCCTCATAAGCATAATGACCGCTGATATTATTAAACAGCTGCTTGGCGGCACTGCCGTCGGCAGCATGCACCTCGCCATGAATATAAGGATGGCTGAGGCTGCCCTTTATCTGCATCACATTATCAAGATTACCGGTAACTATATCGGGCTTGCCCACAAGCACCATCAGCGGCTCAATGCGCACGTTCTTCGTTGTCAGCGTAAGGTCCGCCACAGGCTCTGTGCCCTGCAGATTAACGGTACCATTAAGAATATGCTGTCCCTGATCCATATGCGCGGCAAACTCCTTAAAGCCCAGGATATTATCCTTCATGCTAATAATGCCATGTGCTTCGTTAAGCTTCTGCGACATAAATTCAGCCTGCGTCAGCTGTACCATACCGGAAAACTCCGGAGCATCAAGCGTGCCGCCAACATCAAAGCCGGTGGAGCACAGTCCGCGTCCATCCTGACCAGCCGCAGCCAGCACGGAATCAATCGGGAAATCTGCCATACGTCCATGCACAGCTAAAGCGCCATCCTTGGCAACACGTCCTTTGGCAGCCAAGGTACCGCCGCCGTCGGCAAAAAAGCTGAGATCATCAATAACTAAGCCCTTACTGTCATAGCTGCCGTCAAAGGCCAATCGGTTAAGCTTCAGGCTGCGCCAGCTGATATCCATTGTATCGGCAGCAGCGTGCAGCGTAAGCTTATCCTGCACCAGCTTGGCCAGAACAGCAAGCTTGCCGTTAATATGCACCTGCTCCTGCTGTTTGCCGGGCAAACTCTGCGTAACCTGCTGCAACTGTGCGTCTGCCGTCAGCACCTGCTCCTTAAGGTCATACGTACCGTTAGCGGTAATCGTACCGCCGCCGTATTGCGCACTCACATCATGCAGCTGCACAACGTCCTTAGATACATCAAACGGCACACGCAGCTTTTCTGCCTTATATCCTTTATAGGCCAAGGCATCACTGCTCAGCACGCCAAAGCCTGAAGGAGAATCGGTGTTGCGCAAATCGGCTTCACCCTCCAGGTGCAGCTTCTGCCCGTCAACCAGAGCGTCAAGACTGCTGACGCTCACCAGATTTTCATCCGCGCGTACCAAGCCGTCAAGCTGCAGACTGTGCTGCTCGCCTGCCAGGCTCAGCTTACCGCTGAGTGCTGCCAGCTTCACTTCACCGCTAAAGCGCTGCTTGCCGTTCTTATTCACATAAATCAGAGCGAGCTTGCCTAAGCCGCCCTGCAGCTCATCGACATTACCGTATTGCTTGGCCAAAGCAGCATAGGGTGCCAGCGCCAGCTTATCGCCGGTCAGCTTCATGCGGCCTTCGCCCTTGGTAGTCATCGTGCCGGTCAGCTTCAGCTTATCGGCACCGCTTGTCACAGACAAATCCACGGCAAAATCAGGATTGGCACCGCCGTTGATATTGCCTTCCACGCCAAACTGCCACTTGCCCTGCGGCATAGTTACCACCAGCTCGCCCTTGTCTACCGCCAGCGTACCGTAAAAAGGCGTTTCCTCAGAATCCGACGGCTTCAGCAGATTCTGCATATTCCATTTATTTTTGTCATTCATTGTGAGATATATTTTCGGGCGCATCACATCAATCCTGCTCAGCGCACGCTCAGGCTTCTGCATTGCCAGCCATGGGCGCAGCGTAAGCACAGTACGCGGCAGCTCGGCCACCTTCTCACCCTTGGCATCCTTTACGACAACATCCGTCAGCTCGGCTGTCAGGCCGCCTTCCCATTTCAGGCCGCCGATAGAAACACTGCCGTTGATGTATTCCGCTGCCAGCTGCTGCATTTGCGGTATCGCCTGCTTAATGTATTTAGGCATCACCGTATGAACTAAAAAGATATAGCCTGCCGCAAGCAGTATGATTAATGCTCCAACAAATTGTAGATATTTTTTCATGACACTTCACCATTCAATAGTTTAACAAAATTCTATGACAAAAATATGACAAGACTGTTTTTTATATACTTCGACTTTTATTTATTCGACATTAGCAGAAAACATCCTCTTATTGAGAAGAAATTTCTTTTATCCGCTGAAATCTCGGCTAAAGCCGCATAAAAAAGCCGGTGAGATTTATGCCCCACCGGCCTGATTGTGTCACTGTTTATTAAATTTACGCCTTAATTATTTGGCAGCCTCTTCGGTTTTTTCTTCGGCTGCTTTAACAGCTTTTGCAGTTTTGGCAGCCTGTACCTTTACGGCAGTAGCAGGATTGCTCATCGGTACGCCGATAGAGGTTTCCAGTGCGGTCTTGGAGGTATTGTAATCATACAGAGCCTTAGTATAGTTGGTCTTAGCCTGAGTCAGCGCAACCTGAGCATCGAGTACGTCAGTGTTGGTACCCACGCCGGACATATAACGCAGCTGAGCGATACGGTAATCCTCATCAGCCTGCTCTACAGCCAGCTTAGTGGTGCTGATACGTTTTTCTGCTTCGCGCAGTCCCAGATAATTGCTGCGAACATCAAGGTTTACAGCATTCACGGTATCGCGATATGTTTCTTCAGCCTTTTTCAAATCAGCCTCAGCGCCGTGAATCTTGGACAGGGTTACGCCGGTATCGAAAACGTTCAGGCTGACATTTACACCAACGCCCCATTGCCATCTTCATCACCGGGCCAGTTGCTGTCACTCCATTGCTGAGTAGCACTTGCAGCAACCTGCGGCATATGACCGCTACGGGCAACCATCAAAGCACCCTTGGCAGCGTCCACGCCATATTTAGCCTGCATCAGTTCCGGGCGGTGCTCGGCAGCATAAGCAAGGCAATCATCCATGTTTTTATCATATGCATTATAAACCAGCAGATTATCAAGCTTTAAGGTTGTATCCATCGGCAGGCCGACGATTTTGTTCATGTTCGCTTCAGCAACCTGATAGGTATTTTCTGCCTGAATCAGTGTCTGCTTAGCATTGGCCAGCTCAACCTGAGAGCGCAGCACGTCAACCTTGGCTACCACGCCAACGTCATACTGTGCCTGAACATTTTTCAGATGGTCCTCCAGGCGGGTAACGGATTCCGCACTGAGCTTTTGGATATTATCTGCCTGCAGCATATTAAAATAACCGTCGGTAACGGTAGAACGCATTTCGTTATAGGTGCGCTGTACGCCAACCTCATTGTATTGATAGTTAGCCTTTGCCTGCTTAATAGTACCGCTTAATTTACCGCCGGTAAAAATAGGCAGAGAAGCGCTCAGGCTGTTGGCATGGTTATTGCCGATACCCTTAGTCCAAAGACCGGTAATATCTTGATGAAGATCATCATAACCGCCGCGCTGAGTAGTATGATTAGCGCTAATGCTGATACCGCGGCTCTGGCGGGCAGCGTTGTAGCTGGCACGTGCACTGTCAAGCTCGTATTGAGCAATGCTTACAGTCGGGTTGGTCTGGAACGCACGCAGCATAGCGTCGTCCAGGTTTAAAGCAACGGTTTCGCCGGCAAAAGCACTTTGGCTCAGTGCCATGGTCAGCGCTGCAGATAAAAGCAAGAAACGTTTTGTTAATTTATTTCTATTCATCCGAAAAACCTCCATTTTCTAAAACTGACTAACCAGTCAGTAGTAAAATTATATATTTATTTAGGGCTGTTTGTCAAATATTTTTTAGAAATAAGTACGCACACCCATATAAGTATTAGCTTTATTACCACGCACATCCATGGTTTCGCCGTAAAGCGACAGGTTATCATGCAAGCGGAATTCGCCGCCCAGACGCACCTTGAGATCATCAAAATCGTATAATTGGGAATACAATCTGAAATCCCTGCCTAAATCATAGCTGGCGCCGACGCCGAAGTCACCCTGCATGGCACCCATACTGAAAGCAGCGTTGCCATACTGACGGCCTACGAGAAAATCGAATTTATTGGCATTGCCGATGTCATAACCGCCCATATAAAGGAAGGTATCATCCGCAGGATGCAGCGTTACGCCCAAGCTGCCGCGCCAGTCACCGCCCTTGGCGGCAAAGCCGGCGTCAGTCGAAACCTTCGCCTCGGTGATGGTTCCCAAAATTCTGTTGGCACGCTCGCTCGTTTCCTTGACGTTGACCAGCGTTTCCTTCAGCGATTTCTGTGTTACCGGATCCTTGGCTACAGTTTCCAGCACCTCGACAATATTTTCCATACGCTGGCTGGTGTCCGCCATATTTTGAGCAATCGCAGCCACATTCTGGCCTGTCTTGCCGTTATTTTGTCCACACCGGCCATAATGCTTTTCGACTATGTGCCGCCGTTGCCGTTCATGCGTTGGCTCAGCTCATAATCTGATGAATCATCGAAGTAATATCCTGCTGGTTGGCTACTGCCACATCAGCCATGACCTTCGTGAAGGTATTCATGTTCTCGGCGATGTCATTCATATTCTTAAAGCCGGATTTCATGGCCTGCTGTACTTCCTTGT
>ENA-OQCZ01000494-OQCZ01000494.1-human-gut-metagenome-genome-assembly--contig:-NODE-494-length-10136-cov-4.617344_pt1 | contig 10136 bp, 9 predicted proteins | sample MGYA00242505_ERZ504594 | MGnify/ENA primary metagenome ERZ504594 (study PRJEB26092, sample SAMD00036329) | human gut metagenome | host: Homo sapiens | study: EMG produced TPA metagenomics assembly of... | reverse complement strand
AAGGCGCTGACGATATTCTGTCACCTGCGTTTATGACGTCGTTCTGGGTGCTGGTGTGCTTTGGCGTTATTGGCCTGCCGCATACTGCGGTGCGCTGTATCTCCTATAAAGACAGCAAAGCAGTACATCGGGGGATCATCATCGGTACGATTGTAGTCGCAATCCTGATGTTCGGTATGCACCTAGCCGGAGCATTAGGTCGTGCAGTGATCCCCGATCTCACCGTACCGGACCTGGTGATCCCGACGTTGATGGTAAAAGTACTGCCACCGTTTGCTGCCGGGATCTTCCTTGCAGCTCCTATGGCTGCGATCATGTCGACGATCAACGCCCAATTGCTGCAAAGTTCCGCTACGATCATTAAAGATCTCTATCTGAATATCCGTCCGGATCAAATGCAAAACGAGACGCGCCTGAAGCGGATGTCGGCGGTGATTACGTTGATTCTCGGCGCGTTGCTGCTGCTTGCTGCATGGAAGCCGCCTGAAATGATCATCTGGCTGAATTTGCTGGCCTTCGGCGGGCTGGAAGCTGTCTTCCTGTGGCCGCTGGTACTGGGTCTTTACTGGGAACGCGCTAACGCCAAAGGCGCGCTAAGTGCGATGATCGTTGGCGGCGTGCTGTATGCCGTACTTGCGACACTGAATATTCAGTACCTGGGCTTCCACCCTATCGTGCCCTCGTTGCTGCTAAGTTTGCTGGCTTTCCTGGTCGGAAACCGTTTCGGTACGTCCGTCCCGCAAGCTACCGTTTTGACTACTGATAAATAAAGAGTTTTGCCATGCCTTGGATCCAACTGAAACTGAACACCACCGGCGCGAACGCCGAAGATCTTAGCGATGCGCTGATGGAAGCGGGTGCCGTTTCTATCACTTTTCAGGATACCCACGATACGCCTGTATTTGAGCCGCTTCCGGGCGAAACGCGTCTGTGGGGCGACACCGATGTGATTGGCCTGTTCGATGCTGAAACCGACATGAAAGAAGTCGTGGCGATTCTGGAGAATCATCCGCTGCTCGGCGCAGGCTTCGCGCATAAAATCGAACAACTAGAAGATAAAGACATGACGCGCATAATTTACCACGGCAAACAGTACATCGCCAAGCTCACTCTCGGCAGCAGCCTTATCGCCTGCCTGCAAAGCCTCCTGCAGCTCGCCCAGCTCCTCCTGTACCTTAGCCCATACGGATGCGCTGTCCTGCCAGTCAAAGCCGACCTTGGCAGCCTTGCTCTGCAGCTTATAGGCACGCAGCAGCGCCGGCAGTCCCTGAGATACGCCGTCCAATACATGCTTGCGCTCCTGTTTTTCCTGCTTTTTGATAGCCTCCCAATTTACCAGCACATCATCGCTGTTGTCGACATGTGTGTCACCGAAAACATGCGGATGCCGGCGGATAAGCTTATCTACAACCTCGTCGATAACGTCCTGCAGATCAAAGCGGCCTGCCTCCTGTGCCATGCGGGCATGGAAAACAACCTGCATGAGCAAGTCGCCAAGCTCCTCACGCATGCCGTCAACATCGTCAGCATCCACAGCCTCCAGATATTCGTAAACCTCTTCAATCATATTGCTGCGGATAGATTTGTGTGTCTGCTCTCTGTCCCAATGGGCAGCCGTCAGGCTCACGCAGGGTGCGCATAACATCAGCCAAGGGCTGGATGTCGAAATTATCAAAGCCTGCTTCCGGCAAAAAGGTCTTCCGCATAGCCTTCTTCTTCGCCTTCCTCGGCAAATTCGTCCTCATCCTCGCCAAAGGTAATAATACCGGGAACAGCTTCCGCATCGTCAACATTTTCAAAGTACAGTATCCTCTGCTCCCTCAGGCATCGGCGGAACGTAAGCGCTCGTAAGATGGTCGATATTCGGCTGTCTGTCCAGCTCGAACAGCTTAATCGGACGGCATTCCTCGTCAGGCAGGCCCAGATTGCGCAGGAAATAAATTTCGTATTCGTCAGGCAGTACATCCATCAGCGCAATTTTCAAATCGCCGGCCACCATCTGGCTGTAAACCTGAGTAATCATCAGCGGATGCTGACCAGCACTTGCAATCTCCGCAAAATCCTGCGCGTCAATAATCTGCAGGCCGGCAATCGGGTCGATGCCCAGCTCAACGTAAGCCAAGTCCAAGAAGCTCATAGACGGCTTAATCACCAGCTTAACGCCCTGCGCCTTAGCAGCTGTGCGCATTAAAACAACGGTTTTTTCCGCAACCAGCGGGCTGCCTGGTACTGCGTAAACAACATCGCCGTTCTGCGCTGCTGCCAGCACACGCTCGACAACGCTATTATATACTTCTTCAAAGGAAGCAGCCTTTTCGTATAAATCGTCACATGAGGTAAATTTTACGTTTTGCTTTTCCAACTCGGCAACGGTGGGATGCACCGCCGTGCGCAGGATAACCTGAGCGCAGTTTTTCAGAAGTCCCATAGTTTCCAACGAAAGATGTCCCACAGCACCGGGGCCTAAGCCGACAATTGTAATTGTTCCCATGATAGTACGCCTTCTTTCTTAATTATTTAAAAAATCGTTTCACTACCGGCAGCTGACGCAGTTCCTGTCTGTTCAGCACGCCTAAAAGCGGCAGCAATATGATATAGCTTATCCCGGCAGCCAGCATAGCGGCGATTGTTGCCAAAGCAGGCGATGCACCGCCAAGCAGCGTATGCGCTTCTACGGCAACAGCGCCCATCACCGCTGCTGCGGCGATGATTTTCGCAATACTGAGCCAGGAAAATCTTATACTTAATTTATACAACGCTATAATATTCAACAGCGCCGTCACGCCAAAGTTTATGTTCGTTGCCCACGCTGCGCCGGCAATACCGTATTCCGCATTCGTCAGCTGACAGACGGCAACCAGCTTGGCTGCAATACCGATAAGCATATTCAGCATCGGCAGATTGGTGTGCCCCATTCCCTGCAGCATACCTGTTGTAACCTGCTGCAGGCCTAAAAGGCAGATGGCAGGCGCCGAATGTATAATAGCAACGCCAGCCTTCGCCGTACCGTACAGCAGACGGCTGATAGGCTCCGCCAATACCCACATGCCTACGGAAGCAGGCACAGTTATCAGGCAGCACAGCTTCATCGCGGCTGCTGCCTTTTGCTCGATAATCTGCCATTTATTCAAAGCAAAGGATTCGGAAACAGCAGGCACAAGGCTTGTTGCCAGCGACATCGTCGGTATCGTGGCCATTAAGAGCAAGGGCTGTGCCATGCCTGCCAGATAACCGAACTGCGCCGTCGCCTGCTCCACACTAAGACCGCTGTCAATCAATCGGCCTGGAACCAGCAATACGTCAATGCTGCTGGTAACAGGCACCAGGATATTAGCGCAGGACACAGGCAGCGCCAGCAGCAGCAGGCGTTTAATCAGCGCGCTGCTGCGCACAAGCTCGGCAGCAGGTGCCTGCTCCGTGCTTGCTGCAGCCTGCCACTGCTTACGGTAATAGCGATAAAAGCAGCCCATAACCACAAGACCGGTCAGACTTCCCGGCACAGCGCCGAAGGCAGCGCCGGCAGCAGCGTATTCCAGACCGTAGGGCAGCAGCACATACGCCAGCACTACCATCGTCACTACGCGGATAAACTGTTCCACAATCTGCGACACCGCAGGCGGCGTCATCAGCTGATGTCCCTGAAAATACCCGCGGAAGCTGGCCAGAATCGTAGCAAAGAAAATTGCCGGTGTCAGCGCTATAAGCGAATAATAGGCACGCGCATCGGTAATCACGCCGGCATCAACCAACCAGCCCGCCGCCAACACCAGACAAACCGCCAACACCGCACCCACGCAGGCCATCAGGCGCAGCGAAACGCGAAACACCTGACGCACATTAGCATAGTCCTTCTGCGCCAAAAAGCCTGCGACAATAATCGATATTGCCACCGGAATGCCGGCCGCAGAAATCGCAAGCAGCAAAAGGTATACGGGATAAGCCATCTGGTAAAGACCGATACCCTCGCCGCCCAGCAGACGTGAAAGCAGGATACGGTTCACAGAACCGATAACCTTTACCATCAGTCCTGCCAATGTCAGAATCATCGCGCCGCGCAAAAATTTATCACTGCTCATTTCCTGCTTTCACCTCCTTTAAATCAATCTTCTAATATCAGAGCAGGCAAAGTCTGCTCCAGCCACGCCAGGGGCTCCTGCTTTGACGTACCCATTCTGTACGTCAGCTGCTGCTCCTGACCGTTTTTCAATGTCATCGTCTTAGGATGCTGCATCAGCAGCTTCAGAACTGCCTCCGGGTTTACCTGTGCCTTCTCGCCGAAGGTCAGGCGGATAATTCCCTGATGCACATTTACGCCACGGATTTTCAGCACTCGGCACAAGCCCTTAAGCGCTGCCAAACGCCAGAGCATTTCCACCTCCGGCGGCGGATTGCCGAAGCGGTCGATAATTTCGTCCAGAAAATCCTCCCGCTGTGAATATTCCAGCTCGCTGAAGCGACGATACAGCTCCATTTTATAACGCGGATCCGGAATATAGCTGTCCGGAATATAGGCCTCTGCCTGAATTTCCAGAACCGGCTCCGGCTCAGGCTCGGCCTCCTTGCCGTTTTTCAGGCGTTCAATGGTTTTTTCCAGCATCTCGCAATAAGCGGCAAAGCCTATGCCGGTAATATGTCCGTGCTGCTGCGGTCCCAGCAGATTGCCGGCACCGCGGATTTCCAGATCGCGCATAGCAATCTTAAAGCCTGCGCCCAGCTCCGTAAAATCACGGATGGCCTGCAGACGCTTTTCGGCAATTTCACTCAGCGCCTTATTAGGCTGATAAACAAAGTAAGCATAAGCAAGACGCGAGCTGCGTCCTACACGGCCACGCATCTGGTAAAGCTGCGAAAGGCCGAAGTTGTCGGCACCGTCGATAATAATCGTATTCGCCAGCGGTACATCCAGCCCGTTTTCCACAATCGTCGTACACAAAAGCACGTCGCAGCCGCCCTCATAGAAGGTAATCATGGCATCCTCTAATGCGTCCTCATTCATCTGCCCGTGGGCAATTTTGATGCTGATGCCCGGTACCAGACGGCGCAGCTTGGCAGCCAACGGCTCCAAAGCGCTGACGCGGTTGCTGATATAGTAAATTCTGCCGCCGCGGCGCAGCTCACGCTCGAGTGCTTCCTTAATCATGCCGTCGTTATATTCGCTGACATAGGTTTCAACAGGCAAGCGGTCCTCCGGCGGCGATTCGATAACGCTCATATCACGGCCGTTGACCAGCGCCATATGCAGAGTACGCGGAATAGGTGTTGCCGAAAGCGACAAGACATCTATACCGAGATGCCATTTCTTAATTTTTTCCTTTTGGGCAACACCGAAGCGCTGCTCCTCATCGATAATCAGCAGGCCGAGGCTGGTAAAATTCACATCCGGCTGCAGCAGACGGTGCGTACCGATAAGAATATCAACCTTACCGTCGGCAACCTCCTGCAGAACAGTGCGCTGCTCCTTCGGCGTACAAAAGCGGTTCAGCAGACGAACCTCTACACCGAAATTGCGCACGCGCTCCTTGAAGGTAATATAATGTTGCTGTGCCAGCACTGTTGTAGGTGCCAATACAGCCACCTGCTTACCGTCAAGCACAGCCTTAAAGGCAGCACGCAAGGCCACCTCGGTTTTTCCGTAACCGACATCACCGCAGAGCAGACGCTCCATAGGCTGCGGCTTTTCCATATCAGCTTTGATTTCGGCAATCGCCTTCAGCTGGTCCGGTGTTTCCTCATAGGGAAAGGCTGCTTCAAAGTCCTTTTGCAGCTGACAGTCCGGTGAAAAGGCATGCCCCGGCATAATCTGCCGCTGTGCATATAAACGCAGCAGCTCCTCCGCCAGCTCCGTAATCGCCTTAGCAGCCTTGGCCGTAGTGCGTTTCCAGTCATTGCCGCCCATTTTCGACAGATGCGGCACACTTCCCTCGCTGCCGACATATTTATGCAGCATGCCGACCTGCTCTACCGGAACATACAGCTTATCATCTCCGGCATAGGCCAAAAGCAGATAATCACGGTGGATGCCGTCAACCTCGACGTTTTCTACGCCTATATAACGGCCGATACCATGAACCATTATGAACAACGTAACTCTTCCGCTTGATATCCGAAAAATACTGCAGCTGATTGGCCTGGTTTTTGGTATGCAAGCGTTTGCGCTTCTGCATGCCGAAAATATCATTTTTCTGTCAGCAGCAGCCATTCTTCATCCCAAAAGCGAAAGCCGTGATCCAAATCGCCGTAGGATTACATTGACGACTCCCGGCTCAAAGCATCTTTTTTGGGGAAAAAATGTGCCCCTTTTAATCCGTAGTTGCGCAGATTATCCGCAAAACCACGGGCCTTAATGCTGCCGGAAAGCATAATCAGCGGCGTAATCCCCTCCGCCAGCCAGTTCTGCAAATCCTCCACCAGCAAATTGGTATTCTTATTATACGGCGCAACCGCGCGCACCGGTATATTCAACGAAGGCAGCTGCTGCAGATAGCTGTGTCCCAACGCCGATACTAGCACAGCACCGTTGGCTGCAAGCTGCTCTATAAGCTCCTGTTTCCCGAAAAGCTCGGAGGCATGCTCCTTGTTTTCCTTGTCCAGCTTTTCCAGCATACTGAAAACATGCACCGGCTCATCAACAACTACCATAGTATCCGCAGCGCAATATTCAAAGATATCGGCATCATAGCTGAAGCTTTCATCTACCTTCAGCGGAGCAATTTTGATACTGGTGAGAGTCTGCAGACTGCGCTGAGTGTCAACATCAAAGCTGCGCATAGCATCAAGCTCATTGTCGAACCATTCGATACGCACCGCAGTACTGCTGTTGATTGGGTACACGTCCAGAATATCACCGCGCAGGCAGAACTGTCCCAAAGCATCAACCTGCTCCGTACGCTCATAGCCCAAATCAAGCAACGCGACAGCTATATTACGCTGTTCGTGCTCTTCGCCGACAGCGAGCTGCAGCGCCTTGCCGGACATACCGCTCGGACGCAGTTGCTTTTGCTGCAGCGCCTCTGCCGTAATGAAAACAATGCCTCGCTCATCACCGCTCAAAAAGCGTAGTGCGGCCGCACGTCCTGCCTGCAGCTCCAGGCTCTGCGTATCTGCCTGCACACGCGGCAGGCTTACAGGATAAAGCTCCTGCATCGGCAAATCCGGGTACAGATAATTAAGCTCGCGGCGATAAGTACGGATTTCCTCACGCGAAGCAGTAATAAAGGCCATGCTGCCCTTGCCGCCAAGCAGCTTATCTGCGGCAGCAAAAAAGACCGGCTTGCTGCTTCCAGCCAACCCGGTTAAAATACAGGCCTGTTTTTTCTTTTGATATTCGGCCGCCTGCCGTACTTCCTTGACAGCGGCAACCTTATTGACTAATAAATTTTCCATAGGCAATACAAATTGATAAATAGGGCTGTTACAGACGTAACAGCCCTATAATCTGTTTTAAAATCAGAGCTTAACAGCAAGTACTTTGCGGTCCAGGCTGTGAATAGCATCAACAAAACGTACGGTGCCGGTTTTGTAACGGGCAGAAATAGTATGGGTACGTACGCCGTCGCCGAAGTAACGCAGGCCGTTCAGCATGTTGCAGTTGGTAATAGCGGTAGCAGTAAACATGCAGTCATCGCCTTTTACCAGGTCATCCAGAGTCAGCACCTTGTTAACATCGGCAATACCCATCTTCAGGCAGCGTTGAACCTGAGCTTCGTCTTCGGGAACCAGACGAGCTTGCATATCGCCGCCCAGGCATTTAACAGCAGCAGCACCCAGAACGCCTTCCGGAGCGCCACCCTTACCAACGTACATATGCACGCCGCTGCCTTCGATGCAGCATTCAACAATCGGGTTAACGTCGCCGTCGGTAATCAGGGAGATACGAGCGCCGGCTTTACGGATTTCGTCCATCAGGCCGTAATGACGTTCGCGGTCCAGCAGAACTACGTTCAGGTCGCTTACTTTACGGTCCATTGCTTTAGCAACGCGTGCCAGGTTTTCGCTCATCGGAGCATTGATATCGATGCAGCCTTTAGCACGGGGGCCGACAGCGATTTTATCCATATACATATCAGGAGCATGCAGCAGGCAGCCACGTGGAGCGATAGCAATAACTGCGATAGCACCGTTTTGTCCTTTAGCAACCAGGTTGGTACCCTCGATCGGGTCAACAGCGATATCAACCTCAGGGCCGCCGGCACCTACTTCTTCGCCGATATACAGCATCGGTGCTTCATCCATTTCGCCTTCGCCGATAACAACGGTACCTTTAATATTTACGGTATCAAAAGCTGCGCGCATAGCATCAACAGCCAGACCGTCAGCACCGTTCTTGTCGCCTCTGCCTACAAGATGACCGCAGGCAATAGCTGCCGCCTCGGTTACACGTACAAATTCCAAAGAAAGCTCTCTGTTCATTCTTCACAACACTCCTTAATATAATTTCATATGGTAATAGCACTGCTTGCGCAGCGCAAGAGAATTAACTCTATGTCCAACCTTTATTATGACACGTTTATTCTGATTAATCAATCTAAATTTTATTTACAGCAAAAGCATCAGGCAAACCTGCCACGGCAAAACAAAGACAATATACAGCAAAAACAGGCTGAATACTACGGTTACACCTGCACGGAAGGCATCTACAAGATACACCGCCTCCAGCGACCGCACCAGAAGATACAGCATCCACAGGCAGCCGATGAGAAACAGCACACCTAAGAGCGGCAAGCCGTTAAAACCCATCCTGCCCGCCAGCAAAGCTCCCGGCGTGAGCAGCAGAAAAGGCAACGTCGTATAGCCCAAAAGGCAGATAAGCCCGACCGGGTCGCCCGCCAGCGCACCGAAGGTTTCCATAATGCCGTGCAGCAAAAAACCGTAAAGCGTTAAAGCTGTTCCCGCAATCAGCACCGTAGCAATAATAATGCCGAAGCGCACATCCAACGGCGAATCCAACAGCCAGCAGTTTGTTGCTACGCCAAAAAAGCTGAAGCTGAGAGTGAAATAAAAAGCACTGCGCCAAAGAGAAGGCTGCTTGGCAATCGCAGCCATGCCTGCACCGGGCTCAAAAAGTACCTCAAAGGTTTTGCGCCTCATAGCTCATCACCTCGTCATACCGCCTGCCGGCGCACCGCTCTGCTGCAGGCTGCCTGTCAGCTGATTTACAAGCTCAGTTTTAATCAGCTCCGCAATATGAGCGCTGAGCAAAAACTCCCACGGCTGCTGTTTTTCCTTAGCCTTCACCGGCGGCAGTCCGTCGGCACCCGGCTTAATCTTGCCTAATTCACCCGCTGCGGCAAGCGCATCGTAATAATCGCCGATTTCATCTACCAGGCCCAGATTCTTAGCCTGCAGACCGGTATAAACACGACCGTCAGCCAAGGATTTTACCTTGCTTTCTTCCATCTTGCGTCCTACGGCAACAGTTGTCACGAACTGCTCGTAGATTTCGTTGACGATGTTCTGCAAAATAGCCTGTTCTTCAGGTGTCATCGGTCTGTCGCTGCTCATAATATCCTTATAGGGACCGCTTTTAATCTTATTGCTGGTGATGCCTATTTTCTTGAACAGCTCCTCCGTATTCATGTACGGCATATACACACCGATACTGCCGGTAAGCGTTGTGGCATTGGCATAAACCTTGTCACTGGCGCAGACTGCAATCCAATAGGCAGCGCTGGCACCGGTATTGCCGATAGTTGCAACTATCGGCTTTTTGGTTTTCTCCTTAAAGCGCTTCAGTTCACGTCCGACCTCTTCCGCAGCCGTAGCACTGCCGCCGCCGCTGTCAATACGCAGGACTAATGCTTTGACGCTGTCATCAGCCGCAGCCTCACGAATCTGCTTCATAATGCTGCCGCTTGTTACACCATTGGTCTGGCTGAAAATATTGTCCTTGCTGTCCGCACCGCTGATAATCGTACCGGAAATATTGATTACGGCCACACGGTCAGGTACAGTAACAGTTTTCTCGGCATTGTTATTCCCCTTGAGCAATGAAACAACAAAGCTCAACACAGCCAGAATCAATACCGCACTGATAAAAATTTTCTTAAGCATTCAATCACTCTCCTCCCTAATCATAGTATAACACAAGCAAAAACTCCCCTCAGGCGTATGCCTTACGGCAATTGCGCCTAAGGTGC
>ENA-OQCZ01000492-OQCZ01000492.1-human-gut-metagenome-genome-assembly--contig:-NODE-492-length-10217-cov-1.790585_pt1 | contig 10217 bp, 10 predicted proteins | sample MGYA00242505_ERZ504594 | MGnify/ENA primary metagenome ERZ504594 (study PRJEB26092, sample SAMD00036329) | human gut metagenome | host: Homo sapiens | study: EMG produced TPA metagenomics assembly of... | reverse complement strand
GCGCGGGCAATCCATATCCCGCCGCAAAATGACGATTTTAATTCTATCCGCACCGAGTATTCCGATATGCTGAAAACGCAGCTTGCCAAAGGGAACAACGGGCTTGTAAAGCATAAGTACATCACATTTTCCATTGAAGCGGACAATCCGGCGGCGGCAAGGGCGCGGCTTTCCCGTATCGAAACCGACGTACTCAATAACTTCAAGGTGCCTTGGCGTATCGGCGCACCCCTTATCCGGCTATGAACGCCTAAAGGTGCTGCATGGGGTATTCCACCCGGCAGGCGAGCCGTTCTCATTCTCTTATGACTGGCTGACCCCGACAGGGCTTACCACAAAGGACTTTATCGCCCCGTCCTCTTTCAAGTTCGGGGAGAGGCGCTACTTTGCTATGGGGGAAAAAAGACAGGGGCGGTATCGTTCCTTGAAATCCTTGCCCCGGAGTTAAACGACCGTATCTTAGCAGATATGTTGGACTTGGAAACAGGCGTTATTGTCAATCTCCATATTAAAAGTATCGACCAGTCGGAAGCAATCAAGACCATTAAGCGCAAAATCACTGACCTTGACAAGATGAAGATTGAGGAACAGAAAAAAGCAGTTAGAAGCGGTTACGATATTGACATAATTCCGTCCGACCTTGCCACCTTTGGAAATGAAGCAAAGAACCTGTTGCAGGATTTACAGAGCCGCAACGAGCGAATGTTTCTTCTCACGTTCCTTGTGGTAAACATGGCAGACACGAAGCGGAAACTGGAAAATGACGTATTCGCGGCGGCGGGCATTGCACAGAAATACAACTGCGCCCTAACCCGTCTTGACTATCAGCAGGAAGCGGGGCTGATGTCCTCTGTCCCTTTGGGGGAGAACCTTATCCCTATTCAAAGAGGGTTGACGACGAGCAGCACCGCTATTTTTATCCCGTTCATCACGCAGGAGCTATTTCAGACCGGGGCTGCCCTGTATTATGGGCTGAACGCTTTAAGCAACAACATGATACTCTGCGACCGCAAGCAGCTTAAAAACCCGAATGGGCTTATCTTGGGAACACCGGGCAGCGGAAAATCCTTTGCGGCAAAGCGGGAAATCACAAACGCCTTTCTCATTACCGACGACGATATTTTTATCTGCGACCCGGAAGCCGAGTATTTTGCCCTTGTTAAGCGGCTTGGCGGGCAAGTGATACGGTTATCCCCGACCGGGAAAGGCATGGACGGTACGCCCCAGTATGTGAACCCTATGGATATGAACCTTAATTACAGCGAGGACGACAGCCCCCTTGCACTGAAAAGTGATTTTATCCTGTCCCTCTGCGAGCTTGTCATTGGCGGCAAGGAGGGCTTGCAGCCCGTTGATAAGACCGTCATTGACCGCGCCGTAAGGAATGTGTACCGGGACTATCTTGCTGACCCCGACCCGGCAAAAATGCCTATCTTGGGCGACCTTTACGACGAGCTGCTAAAACAGCCGGAGCCGGAAGCTGCCCGCATTGCGGCGGCATTGGAGCTGTATGTTTCCGGCAGCCTTAACGTGTTCAACCACAGAACGAATGTGGAGCTTTCTAACCAGCCTTGTCTGCTTTGATATAAAGCAGCTTGGAAAGCAGCTCAAAAAAGTTAGGTATGCTCATTGTGCCAAGACCAGATATGGAACCGCGTTACCATTAACCGGGCAGAAAAGAAATCTACCCGCTACTATATGGACGAATTTCATCTGCTCTTAAAAGAGGAACAGACCGCAGCTTACAGTGTGGAGATTTGGAAGCGTTTCCGTAAATGGGGCGGCATACCGACAGCCATTACACAGAATATCAAAGACCTTTTGGCAAGCCGCGAGGTGGAAAATATCTTTGAAAACTCTGATTTTGTCCTCATGCTCAATCAGGCACAGGGCGACCGGGCTATCCTTGCAAAGCAGCTTAATATTTCCCCGCAACAGATGAAGTATGTAACCCACACCGAAGCGGGCGAGGGACTTATCTTCTATGGAAATGTAGTGCTGCCCTTTGTAGACCATTTCCCGAAAGACACCGAGCTTTACCGCATTATGACGACGAAGCCGGAGGAAGTGAGCAGCCTATGAAACAGTTAAAACCACGCGATAAAATCACACAGAAAATGACCCGCGACGGTGCGGTGGAAATCAACGAAACACAGCAGACCGCCGAGCGTATCAGCAGCCGGGAAGCAGACAGCGACTTTTCACAGCCGGATAATGCCGCAGCCGAGCGCGTCATGGAACACCTTGACGCAGCCCATACCCGAAAGGTAAGCAAAAAGGCAGTGAAGAAAGCGCAGGAAGCGACGGTTTTGCGTACTTCCACTTCCCGCTTGCAGTTTACCGACGAGGAACGGGCAACACCGGAACTGCAACCCTACATCAAAAAATCAGAAAAAGCCGCCGACAAACTGGACGCAGCAAAGGCAGCTATTCCGAAGCAAAAGAAACTGATAAAAGAGCGTATCTTTGAGGAAGCCACTGGAAAGGCAAAGACCCGGCTTCACTTTGAGGAGCTGGAAAAGCCGATACCCGGCGGCAAAGCCCACAGTAACCCGTTATCCCGCCCCGCGCAGGAAGCGGGTATTTTTGTTCACAACAAAATCCACAGTGTCGAGAAAGACAATTCCGGCGTGGAGGGCGCGCATAAATCGGAAGAACTTGCCGAGCGCGGCGCAAGGTACGGAACAAGGAAGTTCAAACAGGGCTACCGCAGCCATAAGCTAAAACCTTACCGGGAAGCGGCAAAGGCAGAAAAGGCAGCGTTTAAGGCAAATGTGAATTTCCAGTATCACAAAGCCTTGCAGAAGAACCCGCAGCTTACAAGCAATCCCTTTTCCCGGTTCATGCAAAAACAGAACATCAAACGCCAGTATGCAAAGACCGTAAAGAAAGGCAGCGCAGCCACCGCCAAAGCAGCCGCCGGAGCGTCCCAAACAGCGGCAAAAAAAGCGGCTGCCTTTGCAGGGCGACACCCGGCGGGTGTGATAATCGCTATCGCCGCGCTGCTTTTATTTATCATGGTATCAGTGGGGCTTTCCTCCTGCGGTGCTATGTTTTCCGGCAGCATGAACAGCGTGTTAGGGACTTCCTACACGTCGGAGGACAGCGACCTTGTGGCAACGGAACAGAGCTATGCTGCAATGGAAAATGAGCTGCAAAGCGAGATTGACGCTATCGAAAGCACCCACCCCGGCTATGATGAATACCGTTATGACCTTGACACTATCGGGCATAACCCCCACGAATTAGCGTCGTACTTGACTGCCCTTTTACAGAGTTACACCCCGCAGAGCGCACAGGCAGAGCTAAAGCGGCTGTTCGGCTTACAGTACACCTTGACGCTGACGGAAGAAATCGAGATACGCACCACCACCGACGAGGAGGGCAACGAGGAAGAATACGAATACCGTATCTTAAATGTGAAACTGACAAACAAGCCGATTGCTTCCCTTGCGGAAGAACTGCTGAACCCACAGCAGTTTGAAATGTTCAAGGTGTACTTACAGACACAGGGCAACAAACCGTTGATTTTTGGCGGCGGCTCTCCCGACGGAAGCCCGTCCGAGGATTTAAGCGGCGTGGAGTTTGTAAACGGCACACGTCCCGGAAACCCGGAGCTTATGGAGCTTGCAAAACAGCAGGTCGGAAATGTGGGCGGCTATCCGTATTGGAGCTGGTACGGCTTCAACTCCCGCGTGGAATGGTGCGCCTGCTTTGTGTCATGGTGCTACAATCAAGCCGGAAAAAGCGAACCCCGCTTTGCGGGCTGCGAATGGCAGGGGCGTTCCTTGGTTCCAGTCAAGGGGACAATGGGGCGCACGCGGCTATGAGAATATCGCACCGGGCGACGCTATCTTTTTCGACTGGGATTTAGACGGCGTTGCCGACCATGTGGGGCTTGTGCTTGGCAGGGACGGAAGCCGCGTCTATACCGTTGAGGGCAATTCCGGCGACGCCTGCAAGATTAAAAGCTATGACCTCAACTATCAATGTATCAAAGGCTACGGGCTGATGAACTGGTAAGCAGCCCCGAAAAGAAAGGAGAATTTATTTTATGGCAAACAACAAATCGACCGTATCAATAAGGAAATCGCAAATGACCCGCGAGAAATCACAGAGTATCAGAACAAGTTAAAAGGACTGGAAGCGCAGAAAACCGAAGCGGAAAACCTTGAAATCGTGCAGCTTGTACGCGCTATGCGACTTACCCCGCAGGAATTAAATGCTATGCTGTCCGGCGGCGGTATTCCCGGCATGAACGCCGCACCCGCTACCGAAGCGGCAGACTACGAAGAACAGGAGGACAATGCAGATGAAAAATAAACTCAAACAGACCATGACTGCCCTTTGTGCCGCCCTTATCCTTATGGGCGGTTTTTCTGTCCCTGCCTATGCACAGGGGACAGCCGCAGAGCCACCCACAGAGGACGCCCCGCGCCACGTGGAGCTGCTGGGCGACGACCCTGCGCATGCGGACATCGAGCGCCTGGCGCGCTGCGGGTTCGCGAAGCCGGTGGAGAACGTCGCGCGCGACGCCGTGCATGTGGTCTCCTATGCGCGCTGCCACGGGCGCCATGTGCGCACGGTGTTCGTCACCGGCCTGGTGAACGGCTTCTTGCCGGCGAACGACGCCGTGGACGACAAGTTCACCATCGACCATCGGCGCGTGGCGCTCGAACGCGAGCGCGCGCTGTTCCTGGACGTGCTGTCCTGCGCGAGCGAACGAGCGGTATGCACGCGCTTCGTGCGCGACCTTTTAGAGAACACCGCGCTCACCAAAGTGCAGACCTCGCGCGTGTTCGTGCGCGACGGCGAGCGCTTCGCGCGCGTGACGCCGTCGGAGTTCGCGTCGCTGACCGACGAGGTGCTCTCTCCTGCGCCCGACGCGCCCCGCGAGCTGCCGACAAAGGTGCTGTATAACGTTTCGACGGTCTGACGACCGTCGAACCTGCTCGACGCTGCGACTTCGCGGGGCGCCCGTCCTTGGCACGATCCCGAAAGCTCGCGTACCGAAGTACGCTTCGCCTTCGCGATCCCGCCAATGTCGGGCACCGCGCGAACCCTCGCTGACTTTATCTGACAAGTGAGCTTGAAAGGACTGATAGATATGAGCGATGTCGATGTATTCGTGATCGATGACGATTTCGATCCCCTGGCCGACCTGAGCCTGGACGACGGCGAGCGGGACGATGCCGAGGCCGACTACCTGCCGCCCATCCCCGATGCCGACAAGAGCGTGGTGCCTCCCGTGGTGCCGTTGTCTGCGACCGAGCGCATCGAGAAGCTGCTGGCGGGCATTCCCGGCCAGCAGTTCCGCCTGCTGCACGCCGTGGAATTCTGCACCGAGCCGAAGACGATGGACGAGGCCGTGGCCGATTTGGACGCGGCGTATCCGAACACGACGAGCGTGTACGGCTCGGCGCAGGTGGTGCAGCTGCTCGAGCGCGACGGCGCGCTGGAGCGCATCGTGGACGAGGACGCCGCCCATGCGGCCGCCGGCGACGCTGCCGATACGCCCGCCGAGGACGAGGGCTTCATCTCGGTGACGCCCGCTCCGCCGTGTCGCTACCGTGCCACGCAAGCGGGCCTCGATGCCGTCGCGGCGCACGTCAACGAGGGCCTCGTGGCGGAGCGGATCAGCGAAGACGAGCGCTATCTGCCCATCTTCCAGCGCGTGCTTGAGATGTGCGCGCGCGAAGGAGGCTGCCCCACCAAGGAGCTGGACCAGGCGGTGGACGGCGACCCGCTGTGCCAAGAGCCGCGCCGCTTCTGCGGGTTCTTCCGCGGCAAGCTGGAAGAAACAGGCGCCATCGAATGGCGCGACGCCTGGACCATCACCGATCTGGGGCGCAGCGTGCTCGCGTCCGGCTTGTTCGCCGCTGCCTCCCCGTCCGAACGCTAGAGAAGGAGCCACCCATGTCCCACGATCAGGAAACCACCATCGCCGACGTGCTGCGCGGCCGCATGGCAACCTACCAGTTCCTCTCGCGCCTGTTCCGTGTGGAGGTGGATCAGGAGCTGTACGACACGCTGGTGTCCATGCGCTTCCCGACGAACACCGGCAACGCGCTGGTGGACGAGGGCTACCGGATGATCTGCGGCTATCTGAGCCAGGCCGACGGCACGGTGCTTACCGAGCTGGCGGTGGACTACGTGCGCGCGTTCATCGGGTCGGGCAACGACGGCTTTTCGGCCGCGTACCCGTACGAGTCGGTGTACACGAGCCCGAAGCGCCTCATGATGCAGGACGCTCGCGACGAGGTGCTGGTGCTGTACCGCGCCTTCGGTCTGGACAAGCAGGAAAGCTGGAAGGAGGGCGAGGACCATATCGCGCTGGAGCTGGAGTTCGAGCAGATCCTATGCGAGCGCGCTATCAGGGCGTACGAGGCCGGCGACGAGGACGAGTGCCTGAAGCTGCTGCTGTCGCAGCGCAACTTCCTGGAGGACCACCTGCTGGCGTGGTACCCCATGATGGCGGCCGACTTGCAGAAGTTCCCGCAGACCGACTTCTACAAGGGCCTGGGCAAGCTGACCGACGGCTTCCTGCGCAACGACCGCGAGTTTTTGGACGCCGCGCTGTCCGAGAACGAAGCGGAAGTCGAGGTTGCATGATGGACGAGCACGGCATCGAGCCCAAGCGCGATGCGGGCCCCCGCGTGTCGCGCCGCACGTTCGCCCTGGGAGCCGTGGGAGCGTGCGCCGTCATCGGGCTGGGCGGCGTGAAGTACCTGCCCAGCGCAACGTTGCTGCGCCCGCCGGGCGGGCAGGACGAGGAGCAGCTGGTGCGCGGCTGCCTGCATTGCGAGAAGTGCCGCGAGGTGTGCCCGAAGCATGCCATCGCCCCCGCTCATATCGAGGACGGCATCTTGAACGCGCGCACGCCGCGCATGGACTTCAAAAGCGGCTGGTGCGATTTCTGCGAGAACGAGCCAGGCGGGCCGAAGTGCGTCGCGGCGTGCCCGACGCATGCGCTTTCGTGCCCCGATCCGTCGCAGGCGATCATCGGCAAGCGAGATCACGCCGACTGGTGCCTTGCCGCGAAGGGCATGGGCTGCCACGAGTGCGTCGACGTGTGCAACTACGAGGCGCTCGAGCTGGGCGCCGACAACGTGCCGGTGGTGGACGTGGATGCGTGCAACGGCTGCGGCGCCTGCGAGCTGGCGTGCATCTCGCTGTCGGCAGGTTCCATCACGGCCGGCGCCACCGATCGCGCCATCGTCGTCCGTCCGACCGAAGAAGTGGAGGCGTGAGCAGGATGAAGAAGCTCAAAACCTATCGGCTGCGGTTCCTGATCATGCTGGCCCTGCTGGCCGTGGTGGCCGTGGGGTACTTCACGGCCGGCGGCATCGGCAACTTCTGCGGCATCGGCTTCGAGTCCATCACGCTGCTGTGCCCCCTGGGCGCGCTGCTGGCCATGATCGCCGAGCGCACAGCCATCCCGATGGCCGTGATCAGCGTTGCGGTCGTGCTGCTGGTGTGTATCGTGCTAGGCAAGGTGTTCTGCGCCTGGGCGTGCCCCGTGCATTTTATGTCGCGAGGTAGGAAGAAGACCTGCTATTAGGAGTCAAGGGGGTAATCCGAGACTTTTTGATAGGAACCTTGAAAACGTGAATGCGAGATAAGAAAGCGCACGCCAACACCCGGCCCCATGCAGGGTGCCGGGCATTGGCGAAGTTCGGTTTTTGCGATCGACGTGGGCTTTCACGCCTCCTTCAGGTGGCCGGGGCGGTGGTTGCGGGGAGGGGCCGGCTCGTAGGGCCGCCCTTCCTTCATCACCGCCAGCGCCACGCCCATGAGCTTGCGGGCGACGCCCGAGAGGGCGACGTAGTGGTGCTTCCCGTCCACGCCCCTCTTCCTGTCGTAATAGTCTCCGAAGTAGGGGTCGTTCTTCCTGGCGCAGTCGGCGGCCTGCATGAACGCCCATCGCAGCGCCCCGGGCCCTCGCTTGGACATGTGCCCGTCGGACCTCACGGTCTCGCCGGACTCGCTTCTCGTGGGGTCCATGCCGGCATAACCCATGAGCCTGTGGGGGTCGTCGAAGGCGTTCGGGTCGCCGATCTCGCCCGCGATGACGGAGGCGAGGGCGACGTCTATGCCGGGGATGGTGACGAGCCACTTGCCCTGCGTCCGCTCCAGCAGGCGGGCCAGCTCCCTTTCGACCTCCTTGACCTGGTCCTGCACGAAGTCGAGCTCCTCCATCAAAAGCCTCGCCTCGAAGGCGAGCGTCTTGGAGCCGAACCCGACGCCCACGGATTCCTTGGCAAGCGCTTTGAGCCTCTCGGCCTTGGCTCGCCCGCACCTCCCGCGCGAAGCCTCCCTGAGGATGCGCTCGAGCGTCCCGACGTCGGTTCCGAGCACCTGGTCGGGCGTGGCGCAGTGCTGCAGCAGCTCGCGGTGGGTCGGACAGTACGCGTTGCTGAACAGGCCTGCAAGCTCGGGGAACGTCCTATCGAGGATGGCCGTCGCCCTGTTCTTCAAGGCTGTGGAGCGCTCCACGAGCGATAGCCTGTAGCGGGCGAGGTTGCGCAGCTCCTCGGTCGCTTCGTCGCCGAGTGCGGAGGGCTCGTAGCGCTTGTAGCGGACGAGGTCGGCTATCATCGCCGCATCGAGCGCGTCGGTCTTGACCTTGCGAACCGTCCAAACGCCGCGGAAGGCGTCGGTCTGGATGGGGTTGATCACCGCGGCCTCGTAGCCATGCGAGATCAGAAAGTCGAACAGGGCCACCCAGTAGCGCCCCGTGGCTTCCATTCCGACCAAGCTGTTCTCCGGGGTCGCGTCAGCCTTGCGAAGCCTCTTCAGCATCTTCGCGAAGCCGTTCGCCGTGTTGTCGAACTTGAACGACTCGACGACGGTGCCTCCGTCCTCGTCGACCGCGCTGGCGACATGGCTTCTCTTGGCGATGTCTATCCCGATGCAGATCATGGCGTCCTCCGATCCCTCGCTTTATGGTGAGGCAGAGGATCTTCCTCTGGCAACCGCAGGCGCAACCTCATTGGATATACGGCGCCGCACGCCATCCTGCCTAATTCGCGTCCACCTGCGGGCCGGAGGCGCCAGCCTTTTTTGAAGAGCCTGGCTCCTGGGGGGTGCGGCAAGCGCCCTCCGCCCCATACGCATCCCTTATCTCACATTCGCGTCTGCAAGAAAAGAGCGCGGCCACTGCGCGAGAAGTGGCAAGAACAATATATGAGGGGGGGGTGGTGGCGAAGGAGGGCGGATGCGGAGAGCGCGCCGACCGCCGCGGCGGCGGCCGAGCGACTACCTCGCCGCGCGGATATCGGCTTCGGTGACGGCGCCTTCGCGGAGAATGCGCGGGGGGTTTACGGTGCAGTCGAGGACGGTGGACGCCACGCCGCTCTTATCGTCGTCGGTGTCGTCGGGCACCACCACGCCTACGCACGCAGCGAGAGCAGGATCGAGCGCGTCGAAGGCCCCCGGCGCTTGCAGACCCGAGATGTTCGCGGACGTGGTGGCCAGCGGGCAGCCGACCGCCTCGATGAGCTCAAGGGCCGTATCGTTGTCGGGCATGCGCAGGCCGATGGAGCCCGCCGCCGAGCGGAAGGCCGCGGGCACGGCGTCGCTCGCTTCCACGATGAGCGTAAGAGGTCCCGGCCAGTACGCTCGTGCCAGACGTCGGGCCAGGTCGGGCACGTGCGCTCCGTAGCGGTCGAGGTCGTCGACGCCGCCCACGAGCCAGGAGACGGGCTTGCCGCGGTCGCGCTCCTTCAGATCGTAGAGCGCCTCGGGGCTCGCCGCCGCCTCGACGGACACGCCCAGGCCGTACACCGTCTCGGTGGGAAAGATGACCGCCTCGCCGCGCTTGAGGGCGGCGACGGCTTCGCGCTTCGAGCTGGACAGTGGCGGCATGGGAGCTCCCTTCTTCGATGATCGGGAGGCATTGTAGCACGCGCACGGCCGCCGCGCCGCAATCGGCGGCATCCGTCAGATCAGCGCGTACTTCCTCTTGATGCGCTCGAGCTTTTTCCGCCAGGGAACGTAGAGCGCCGCGAGGAACACGACGGTGGCCACGCCATGCGTCGCGTCGAACGGCAACGCGGCGCCGAACGCGACGAGCGCGGCCGGCCAGGAGAACGGCTGCACGAAGCCGATGACGTACCACCCGTTCAGCAGCAGGCCGTACAGCAGGGCCGACAGGAAGCCGTAAGCGTACAGCACGGGCAGCCGGTCGAGCCAGCCGCGGTCGGCCAGGACGCCGG
>ENA-OQCZ01000491-OQCZ01000491.1-human-gut-metagenome-genome-assembly--contig:-NODE-491-length-10230-cov-11.462536_pt1 | contig 10230 bp, 9 predicted proteins | sample MGYA00242505_ERZ504594 | MGnify/ENA primary metagenome ERZ504594 (study PRJEB26092, sample SAMD00036329) | human gut metagenome | host: Homo sapiens | study: EMG produced TPA metagenomics assembly of... | reverse complement strand
TGCTCTTCTGCTTTTTAAAACAAACTGCTGTCCCAGTTTTCCCAGACGCATTGCATTACTCAACTGACGGTAAGAAATTGCACCATTAATAAAATCCGCTGCAAAAGAAAAATAGCTGTCGTCAGCACGATATCCAATGATAATATCTGCCTTTTCATAATCAAGATGAAAATTTTGTAGCAAATATTCTTTTGCTTCTGCCGCCAACGGTGTGGATGCATCAAATTCTCGATTTTCCAACAAAATCGTAAGCCAATGGAGCATTGTATAGTCGCGCATATTCAAATTGAGAACTTTCAATCCATCACATTCAATCTCATATCTATTTGCGTAACCATTTTTATCCGCACTGACACCCCATTCTTTGGCCATATTTTGGTTTTCTGTACAGTAAAATCCAACACCATAATCATTATAAATTTTTCCATAACCATATTTCGGCCGTTCAATAATATGATCCGAACCATGATAAACTGTTTTTTTCATTTTACCACCTCTGCTTCAAATTATACTCCTAAAGGCGTATAAAAACAACAAATAGAAAAATTTTATCCAATGCGTCGCAAAACCCCTTGCTTTAGCTATGGGGATATAAGACGCATTGGATAAGCATCCTCCTTTTTTCAAATCGGCAGATATTTCAACTTCTAATTTAAATTCATTGCAACTTTTCTTCATTATATAGTAAAAGTCAGAATCTTTGCATGACGTTTTCCTTAACTTTTTTAAACACCAAAAATCCCTCCCCACACATCACGCATGGAAAGGGATTTCAACTTTCATTCTATTCTATTTTCCGCTCTAGCAGATCTCCGCACCCGCCGGCATTGCTTTTTCCGGGGTCATGAGGCATACGTTGCCTTCGGCGTCCTCGGCGCAGAGCAGCATTCCTTCGGACATCATTCCTGCCAGTTTGGCCGGTTTCAGGTTGGTGAGAACCATAACCTTCATTCCGATGGTGTCTTCCGGTTTGTAATATGCTTTGATTCCGGAGACGATCTGTCTTACCTGGCTTCCTACTTTGACCTGGAAGCAGAGGAGTTTTTTGGATTTCTTGACTGGCTCGCAGGAGATGATTTCACCTACCTGGAACTGCATTTTTCCGAAGTCTTCGAAAGTGATTTCTTCCTTCGGCTCAAGGTCAATCACTGCTTCCTCTTCTTTTTCCTCTTCCTGGGATGCAGCAGCCATAGCAGCTTTCTGTTTTGCCTGGATCACTTCTACTTTTTCCATTACCTCTTTGACATCGAGTCTCTGGAACAGGATCTGCGGCTGATCGGTTACTTTATTGCCCGATACGTACAGTCCGAACTGATCGAGCTCTTCGTAGCTGCGTTTCTCTGCGTTCAGCTGAGCCAGGATCTTCTCAGTAGTCTCCGGCATGAAGGACTCGAGCAGGCATGCGCCGATGGTGATGCTCTCTACCAGGTTGTACAGAACTTCTTCCAGACGGTCTTTCTTTGCCTCATCCTTTGCCAGTGCCCACGGCATCGTCTCGTCGATGTATTTGTTGCAGCGTTTGAACAGACCAAAGATCTCAGTCATTGCATCTGCCACACGCAGCTCTTCCATCTTTGCAGCAACTTTTGCTTTTGTTGCGGTAACGACTGCTTTCAGATCATCATCCACCTCTTCTGCTGCGCCGGTCTTTGTCACAACGCCGCCGAAGTATTTGTTGCTCATGGAGATGGTACGGTTTACCAGGTTTCCAAGAGTATTGGCAAGGTCGGAATTCATACGCTCAACCAGCAGCTCCCAGGTAATGACACCGTCGTTCTCAAACGGCATCTCGTGCAGAACGAAGTAGCGGACAGCGTCTACGCCGAACAGGTCTACCAGATCGTCTGCGTAGATCACGTTTCCTTTGGATTTACTCATCTTGCCGTCGCCCTGCAGCAGCCACGGATGACCAAATACCTGTTTCGGAAGCGGCAGATCGAGTGCCATCAGGAAGATCGGCCAGTAAATGGTATGGAAACGGATGATGTCTTTTCCGATCAGATGCAGGTCTGCCGGCCACAGCTTGTTGAACTGCTCGGAGCTGTTTCCGTCACAGTCATAACCGATTCCGGTGATGTAGTTGGTCAGTGCGTCCAGCCATACGTAGGTAACGTGCTTCGGATCGAAGGATACCGGGATTCCCCAGGTGAAGGAGGTTCTGGATACACAGAGATCCTGCAGTCCCGGAAGAAGGAAGTTGTTCATCATCTCGTTCTTTCTGGAAACCGGCTGGATGAACTCCGGATGGGTGTTGATATAATCGATCAGTCTCGGTGCATATTTGCTCATTTTGAAGAAATATGCCTCTTCTTTTGCCGGGGTAACCGGGCGTCCGCAGTCCGGGCATTTTCCGTCTACAAGCTGGGACTCGGTGAAGAAGGATTCACACGGTGTACAGTAAAGACCTTCATAATATCCTTTGTAGATATCTCCCTGATCGTACAGTTTTTTGAAGATTTTCTGTACCTGTGCCTCGTGATCGGCGTCGGTGGTACGGATGAATTTGTCGTAGGACGTATTCATCAGATCCCAGATTCTCTTGATCTCGGTGGATACGTTGTCTACGAATTCTTTTGGCGTGATACCTGCCTCTTCTGCTTTCAGCTCGATCTTCTGGCCATGCTCATCGGTTCCGGTCTGGAAGAATACATCGTAGCCCTGCTGACGTTTGAAGCGGGCGATGCTGTCCGCGAGTACGACCTCGTAGGTGTTTCCGATGTGCGGCTTGCCGGATGTGTAGGCAATCGCCGTGGTGATATAATATTTCGGTCTGATTTTTTCCATTGCTTTCATTTCTCCTTTCAAATAAAAAAACTGCCTTATTCCGCTCTCTTGTAGTCGGAAGAAGACAGGTTTGTTTACCCGTGATACCACTTCTTTTCGTCCCTGCCTCACGGCAGAAACCTCTGCAGGTACATGTGCTATACCTCTCCGCTGTAACAGGCGGAACCTGTCGCAGCCTTACCGTTTCAGATTGTTGTTCTCACGGTTCGGTGCGCCTCTCGGAAGCCATGTTCGATCTGCCGCTCCTCCTCCCCTCTCAGCCTGCAAAACCGGAATGGTTTTCGGGGGTGTTCTCTGTAAATTCGCACATGCAGATGTACTCTCTTCGTCACTGTGTTTTGTTTTTATGCACTGGTTTTATGCTAACACATTTACATCAATTTGTAAACCGCAAAAAAGCCCGCCGTACGGGGATTTTTTCATATTCTCCCCATTCGGCGGACCTTTCATTCATCGTAACAATTATCTGTGGTTTGCTTTGATCACAGACATTGCTGCTTCATCTGCTACAACTGTCAGATCGTTGTGAAGCTGCAGGATGGAAGCCGGAACCTGCGGAGTAACCGGTCCGTACAGAACTTTGTCGAGGATCTCTGCTTTTCCTTCGCCGCTGACGATCAGCAGAACTTTTCTCGCCTGCATGATGTTCTTGATTCCCATGGTGTATGCCTGGGTCGGAACATCCTCTACTTTTTCAAAGAAACGTTTATTTGCCTGAATGGTGCTCTCGGTCAGGTCAACGCAGTGTGTCTCTTTCTCGAATGCTGCGCCCGGCTCGTTGAATCCGATGTGGCCGTTGTTTCCAAGTCCAAGAAGCTGCAGGTCAATGCCGCCGACGCTGCGGATGGTTTCGTTGTATGCTGCACATGCTTTTTCGCTGTCCGGCTCCAGTCCGTTCGGAACGAAGGTGCGCTCTTTGTTGATGTTGACATGATTGAACAGGTTGGTGTTCATGAAGTAACGATAGCTCTGATCATTCTCCGGAGAGAGTCCTTTGTACTCGTCCAGGTTTACGCTGGTGACATTTGCGAAATCAAGGTCGCCTTTGTTGTACCACTCAACGAGCTGTTTGTAAGCGCCGACCGGGGTAGATCCGGTTGCAAGGCCGAGCACTGCGTGTGGTTTCATGATCACCTGCGCGGAGATGATATTTGCTGCTTTTCTGCTCATATCATTGTAATCTTTTGCTTCAATTAATAACATTTGTTTTTCCTCCAAATTTCTTCTATATAATAAATTACATAATAACCTGTTTCAGGTTCAGTTCGTCGTCCACCAGAAGTACATGCGCTTTTTTGCCCGGTGCAATGGATCCTACTTCATCGTAGATACCGATGCTCTGTGCCGGATTTCTTGTTGCCGCAAAAATGGCATCTGCCAGCGGAATATCAAACGAAACTGCTTTTCTCATGCAGTCGTACAGGTTCGTAGCGGAACCCGCGATCGTCTCGCCGTCAGTCAGTGTTGCTTTTCCGTCTTTCATCCAGACAGCCTGTCCCCCGAGAGAATACGTTCCGTTCGGCATTCCCGTTGCCATCATGGAATCGCTGATGAGAACCATGCGCTCACTTCCCATCATGGAGAAGGTCGCGCGGACAACCGCACCGTGAATGTGATAGCCGTCACAGATCAGTTCCATGCGGCACTCCGGATCGTCGAATGCGGCGCCGATGACACCAGGGTTACGGTGTGCGAACGGCGGCATGGCGTTGTACAAATGGGTGACATGGTGTGCTCCTGCTTTCATGGCAGTCAGCGCGGTGTCATAATCTGCTGTCGTATGGCCGATGGAAACCATGACTTCATCGGAAACCTCTTTGATAAATTCCAGTGAGCCAGGCATATTCGGGGCCAGGGTTACGAGACGGATTTTTCCGCCGCTCGCCGCATTGCATGCGCGGAAGAATTCAGCGTTCGGAGCCACGATGTTCTCCTCTGCCTGTGCGCCTTTTTTGATCGGATCGATGAACGGTCCTTCCATGTTGACGCCGGCGATCACTTCTGCTTCCGGCTCATCTTTGATTGCTTCGATGGTTCCGAAGATTTTCAGCAGATCGTCTTTTGGCAGTGTCATGGATGTCGGGCAGTAAGAGGTGATGCCGTGCGCTTTCTCGTAGCGCAGGATCTCTTTTAAACCTTCCACGTCTCCGTCTGAAAAATCATGTCCGGCAGCGCCGTGGCTGTGTACGTCAACCAGTCCCGGCAGAACCATCATGCCTTTCGCATCGATCACTTCCTGATCGATCACTTCTTCTTTTGTGGAAACGAAACGTTTTCCTTCTATATAAAGATCTTTTTCCGCAAACGTTCCGTCTTCCTGAAATACACGTCCGTTTTTGATAATCATTGTCTTGCCTTCTTTCTTTGATCTGTTCTGATTATAATTTATGTTGATTTTATTTTCAACTATTTTTATATTTTAGAAATTACTTTCACGTCATTAAAGTTCTTTCCATTTTTCCGCCCGCTTTCCCGTGCAATTCACACACAATTGAAAGTTGATTCACCACTCTGCCTGTGATACAATAAAGCAAGAACTAATCTGAATTTTTTTCAGATATTTACAGATACCAGGAGGACTTACGTTCCATGGAACACTTTGAAAAATCGATTATTCCTGTCATTGAGTCTGTCTATCCCTCGTTCACTCCCCTGGAACGGACGGTAGCAGATTTTTTTATTCATAATACCGACGAGTCGGATCTGTCCGCGCGCCACGTTTCGGAACTGCTCTATGTTTCGGAGGCTTCGCTCTCCCGCTTTGCGAAAAAATGCGGCTACACGGGCTACCGCGAATTTGTCTACCGTTACCAGGAAGGTCTAAACGCCGCACTGCCTGGCACGGACGATCACATCAAACAGGTGCTGAATACGTATCAGGAGCTGCTGAATAAAAGCTACTCGCTCGCCGACCGCGCGCAGATTGACCGCATCTGCCATATTCTCGCTTCGAAGCGTCGGGTGTATGTTTACGGTCTGGGAAGCTCGGGACTTTCTGCGCAGGAGATGAAGCTGCGGTTTATGCTTGCGGGCGTGGATATTGAAGCAATTACCGATATTCACATCATGAAAATGAACGCGGTTCTGCTTGATGAGAGCTGTGCGGCGATCGGCATCACCGTCAGCGGACGGACGCCGGAGGTGCTGCGGGCACTCGGCGCTGCAAAGGAAAAGGGGGCCTCGACGATTCTCTTTACCTCCCGCAGTTCGAGCGATTACGATGCCTTCTGCGATGAGGTGCTGCTGCTGGCAGTCAAGGAGCATCTGAAGAACGGCGGCGCGATCTCTCCGCAGTTCCCGATCCTCGTGATGATCGACGTTCTCTACTCGCATTTTCTCACGACCGACAGTGAACGCAAGGAGGCTTTGTATGAATACGCCGTCACCAAACTCCATGAAACGTGATCCCGGCCGCGGCAGCGCGTATCTTTCTTTTCTAAAGAAACGCTGCCGCGATTTCTTTTTCTTCTGCCTGCTCCTCGGCGTTTACGTCGCCTTCATCACCCTCACAGGCATCGGCTGTCCGATCTGGTTTTCCACCGGCATTTCCTGCCCGGGCTGCGGAATGAGCCGCGCGGTACTGTTAATGCTCTCCGGTCATTTTCGGGCGGCATTTCGGATGCATCCGCTCGTCTATGCCGTACTGCCCGCAGGGATATGGCTCTTCTTCGGGCCGGAACAGACGGCGGGACTTCGGCGCTTTAAAAAGGGGATCATTACGGTGCTTGTCGTGCTGCTTCTCGCCGTTTATGCCTGGCGCATTTATTACCACGACCCGCTCCTTTCTATTGACCCCTCTCTCGGGCGCGTGCTACAATGGTTCTATCTTAATTAAAGGGGGTATTTACAAATGAATGTAAAAGACAACCGCAGTTTCTGGGTCTATCTTCTGCTTTCGATTGTCACCTGCGGACTCTACTCGATCTACTTCTGGTATGTTTATGTGGAAGACCTGAACACCATCTTTTACGGTGACGGCGAAGACAGCCCGAACTACATTATTGTGCTGCTTCTGTCCTGGGTTACCTGTGGAATTTACGGCGTTTACTGGCGTTACAAACAGGCGAACCGCATGTACCGCGAATCCTACGACCGCTACGGTGTGATGATTGAGGAAAACGGTTCCGCCATTCTTCTGTGGACGCTGCTCGGCTACCTGACCGGCGGCATCGGCCAGCTCGTTGCCGACTATTTCATGATCCAGAACCTGAATAAGACGGCACTCGTTTATAATTCACGTGCATATTAAGCAGGGGAGGCGTTTTTTATGGCAACATCTATGGTGAAGGGAAATCCGATGAAGCTGATGCTTCAGTTTGCCTTTCCGCTTCTCATTGGAAATCTGCTGCAGCAGACGTATAACATCATTGATGCGGCGATCGTCGGCCAGACGCTTGGCCCGGAGGCGCTCGCCAGCGTCGGTGCAAGCAGCAGTGTACAGTTTCTTGTGCTCGGCTTCTGTATGGGAAGCTGCACGGGATTCAGTGTTCCGGTTGCAAAGTATTTCGGCGCCGGAAAGCTTGATAAAATGCGCGATTATATTTTTAATGGTGCTGCACTTGCTGTCCTGATTGCGGCCATTCTGACCACACTCTGCAGTTTACTCTGTGCACCGATTCTGCACCTGCTGTCGGTTCCGTCCGATATCTTCGCGGATGCCTACGCATATCAGCTTGTGATTTTCCTCGGGATTCCGTTTTCGATTCTGTACAATTATCTTTCCAGCATCCTGCGTGCCGTCGGGGACAGCCGCACACCGTTTCTGTTTCTGGCATTTTCGGCAATTCTGAATATTTTCCTCGACCTGTTCTGTATTATCATTCTGCATCTGGGGTGCGCAGGCGCGGCGATTGCGACGATTTCCGCCCAGGCGATCAGCGGACTTTTATGTCTGTTTTTTATTTCCCGTAAGGTAAAGCTCCTGCTTCCGACAAAGGAAAACCGCACTCTGCGAAAGGATGCCGCGCAGGAACTCCTCGCAATGGGCATTCCGACGGGACTGCAGTTTTCGATCACGGCGATCGGCAGTATGGTGATGCAGTCAGCGAATAATGGACTTGGCAGTGTTTATGTTTCGGCGTTCACAGCTGCTATGAAAATCAAACAGTTTATGATGTGCCCGTTTGATGCGATCAGTACCGCGGCTTCCGTCTTCTGCAGTCAGAATCTCGGAGCAGGCCAGGCAAAACGAATCCGTCAGGGACTCCGCCAGGGTGTGCTTGTCGGTGTCGGCTATGGTGCGTTTGCAGGTGTCATCATGATTCTGTTCGGACGGCCGCTGACAAAGCTCTTTATTGTCAGCTCTGCTTTCGAAGCAATCAACGCTTCTGCAAAATATCTGCGCTGCCTCGGATTTTTCTACTGGATGCTTGGTATTTTGAATGTCTGCCGTATGGTAACGCAGGGACTTGGCTACTCGGGAAGAGCCGTTTTCTCCGGCGTAATGGAGATGCTGGCACGAACGATTGTCTGCCTGGGATTTGTCGGTGCGTTTGGCTTCACCGCAATCTGCTTTGCGGATCAGGCTGCGTGGCTCGCCGCCTGCTGCTATATCGCACCGACATGTCTGTACTGCGTGAAGAAATCCACGAAAATGATTGCGGATCGCGGTGCGAAATAATAACGTTATTTTCTGTCTTACAGCGCCTTCCAGATACTTCTCAGGTTATCGCGGCAATCACCAGAAACTTGTTCCATCACAGATTTTGGTTCATTGCCGCAAAATCAAGAAAAAGATACTGTTCTGCATGGAATCACCTTCCCCGCAAAACAGTATCTTTTTTCTTGTTTTTTCAGCGTTACCGCTCGATTCCATCTCTTGCCGCAAGACCCTTGTCAAACGGATGCTTGATTTTTTTCAGCTCCGAAACATAGTCCGCCCGCTCAATCAGCGCCTCCGACGGTCCCTGCCCGGTCAGAATCACTTCCAGCTTCTCCGGCTTGTGATCCAGAAAATCCAGAAGGAGCTGCTCATCAAACAGTTTGCTTCCAATCGTATAAACCAGCTCGTCCAGAAACAGTACATCGTATTCTTCCTGAACTGCTTTTTCTGTCACTTTCTGAAACTGCTCTTCATAATACCGTTTCTGCTCTGCCTTCTCCTCCGGTGTCATCAGAAACGAAAACTTTATCTTGTCCTGACCCCGGCACAAACGTCACATTCGGCGACAGTAAGAGCACCTTCCGCTCGCTCGTGCTGTTATCTTTCATAAACTGATAAATCAAAACACGGTATCCATACCCTGCCGCACGCGTGCAGAGTCCCATACCACAAGTCGTCTTTCCTTTTCCATCCCCACAGTAGATGTGGACACAGCCTGTCTGTTTTTCCATATTGAAATCCCTTTCTTTTTTACTATCCATATCTCATATGTAACGAGGAGTGTGATACTTAACCACACTCCTCTAAGAACATCTTTTGAAAGAGTTTTCTGCTGGTTGTCAGCCTCGGTATCCAGTTAAGATACCTTTAACGGCATGGAAATCATTAAGTCCCCACGTGGACTATAACTTACTCCAAGCTGTCAGACTCAATGTCTTATTAAAGGACCTAAATAGATGGAAATTTATCCTGCTCCATCTGCAGTCCAACTTTTAACGATGCTCTTACATCGAGAACATTTCTGTTCTTACCTAATTATACTCACTTCAAGTAAAAAATCAACCAGGCTATCATAATCGCGGACTAAAGCTGATTACAGTTCACTGGTATACAGCGACTTGTATGTAAGATTCGTACCTGTTCTATACGTAAATTTAGCTTGCAGTGTCAACTTCATTGCTGCATAGAAGTTTGGCGTTTTTATTGCAATCATCAACGTTTTCAACTACTCTATTCTTCCCAGTATAGCCGGGAAATTTAGATTTTTCATTTATCAGTATTCACAAGTTTCGTAGCAAGGAATTCAGTAACAGCCTTCTCTGTATCCGCCAGACCATTTCTTCCAGTTCGTTTACCATGTTGTCCCAATTTGCGTCAAATTCCTCTTCTGTACCCGAAACACATTTTACCAGCCCTGGCCAAGTAATATCCGAAATTGTATTCTGCTGCTCGGTCAGCTCCTGTGGCTGCTGATATGCCCAGAGTGCAGAATATGGAAGAAGCTCAAATTCTTCTGGCTGCGGAAACATATCTGTCAGCATTTCGATTCCCATTGCCTCGCATCCGGCTTTTTCCGCTTCGTTATAATTTGCAATCACAGATTCTTTCGTCGTTGGAGTATACGGGTAATCCGTCCTCAGTGTAAGAACCTGCTCCATAGATTGGAAATCCAGTATAGTTATCAATGCCTGTGTTCTTATGATAGTCTGGATCTGACTGTGCTTTGGCAACTTCTTCATCGGTACGATACGGCTTTCCATTTTCGTCCAGGAAATAATTTTCTCCTCAATTCCCCAATGATATAAATCTGTCCTTCATCCGAGCACAGATAATCCATGAATTTG
>ENA-OQCZ01000487-OQCZ01000487.1-human-gut-metagenome-genome-assembly--contig:-NODE-487-length-10285-cov-3.684584_pt1 | contig 10285 bp, 14 predicted proteins | sample MGYA00242505_ERZ504594 | MGnify/ENA primary metagenome ERZ504594 (study PRJEB26092, sample SAMD00036329) | human gut metagenome | host: Homo sapiens | study: EMG produced TPA metagenomics assembly of... | reverse complement strand
TGGCACGCAGATTGGCGATAGCGTATATTATAATCCGGAAGGTGCGTGGAACGAGTCCGGGGTAGAATGGATAACCCCTCTATGCAAACCGCTTGTCCGGGACAGGATATGGCTGTGTCGATCAGTGCCAATGGAGTCTCGTTAGGCTCGGCCAAGGTAGACGAGAACGGTGATCCTGATTTATACGAGCGCGGAGAGAATACCATCTGATCTTGAATGGGTGAGGCGGAACCTTATCCGTCCGGGCAACCGTTCGTCCTTGGGAGTAGTGGAAGAAGATATTCCGATGCATTAAAGGGTACCTCATCATATATAAATAAGAAATACGATACGAACATGAAATTATTAGCGAACATATTTTTATCCGGTTTGGCGATTCTCGCTTGTGTGAGTTGTTCTAAAGATGAGGATCCGGTTCTTCCCTTAGAAGGCGCTAAGCTGTCCGTCGCTGTCAAGGCGTCCGGTACGGCTACGAAAGCCTATAATCCCAATGACGTGAATGAGTTGGAGGATTCTATGGGTGTCGAATACCCACTGGAAATCCACCGGATCAATAAATTCATACAGATACATCTCAAGCGCCTCTGAGCGCGTCTTTCCAAAGTATTTCTCTCCCACATCGGAATACTCTAAAATCCGCATATCCGGCCCTACAATGAGCACAATATTAGGAGAAGTTTCCATTACCAGATTAGACATGGATTCCGCCTTTTCATGCATATAAGGAATGCACATGGAAACCTCTGCCTTGTGCTGGAATACGGCGATCGCCTTTTCCCGGCAGGTAGGATAACCGCAGGCCCCGCAGTTTAACTCATCCTCCGGCTTAAATTTATTCGTCATGCGCAGGATCTGGCGGATCTGCTCCTCTGTCGGCATAGGATCTTTGGGCGAACGGTCTAAAAACTCTTTTCTGAAAGAAACTGCCTCAACCGCATGCTCCATCTGGGAACGGTCGGCCGGCTCCCTGCAGATCCGTTCCTCCATATCCAGCTTTACTTTAAAGCGTGAAATAAACTCCTCATCATCCACCGTCGGCCCCTTAATACAGCCGCCGGCGCACATATTCATTTCAATAAAACACCCTTTGATCTCTCCCCTGGCCATGCTCCTGCACAGGTCAATACAGTTTGTCTCCCCATGGACATAGAACTTGCGGTAGCCGTCTCCCCTGCTTTCTTCCTCAGCCAGTACCGAATTTACCACTCCGTTTGTAACAGGATACAGGCGGTTTACCTTGGGATCAAAGGCCGTAACGGGCATATCCTCACAATCCTCAATGGAAATTTCCTCCTGATCCAGCCATTTTTTCATATCCCGGAAATTCAAGACCGCATCAATGCAGTTATCATGGCGAGGATCGTTTGCCTCCTTCTTTTTTGCAATACAGGGGCCTAAAAATACTATCTTCACCTCACGCCCCAGTTCTTCCTTTAAAATGCGTCCGTGGGCGATCATGGGAGATACCACCGGCGCAAGGTATTTTACCAGCTCCGGATAGTAAATCTCGATCAGGTCATTGACACTGGGGCAGCAGGTGGTAATGATATTTTCCATCTGATGCTCCTTAAGCAGTCTGGCATACTCTGCCGTCACATAGGCAGCGCCCTCGGATGTTTCCCTCACATCCTCAAACCCCAGACGGATCAGTGCCCCACGGACCTGGCCGATGGTCTTATATTTTAACAGACCCATATAAGAGGGTGCAATGGAAACCACTACCCTCTCGCCGGCTGCGATCCAGCCCTTCACCAGCTCCAGATCGCTTCTGAGCGTCTTTGCAGACTGCGGACATATCTTCAGGCAGTGGCCGCAGAGAATACATTTACCAGGCATGATCACGGCTCGTCCATCCTTGACCTGGATGGCCTTTACCTCGCAGTAGCGGACGCATTTATAGCAGTGCTTACATTTTGTGGCCTTGAAATCAATGATTTCCATGCCCATAATCACAGTCTCCCTTTGATCTCGTTTTCAAAAAACGCTTCTGTGTCCTCCGGCTTCAATGAATATAACTCTCCGTCCACAGTCACACATACGCCGTGGTCGCAGTTTCCGGAGCAGAAAGCTCCGTTTAAGTCAACCTGTTCCGACAGGCCGTTTTCATTTACAAGCTTCTGAAGCTTTTCAATAATCTCTCTGGAACCCTTTAAATGGCAGGCGCTTCCAATACATATTGTTACTTTCATTTTCACTTCACCCTCCGTTATTCGTTTCACTCTGTCTGTATGTTCTTTATCCTTTATACAGGGGTCTCCCCACATGTAATGCCATTATCTCATATTGTCATATTTTTATCAATAATATTTCTGCAAAAACAAAGGTTTTCCGATGGAAAAGTGTGGTATACTGGATATATTTCAAACGATATGCCTGCCGGACAGAACCGCCCGGCAAAGCCAAATGGAGGAATCAGAAAATGGAACAAAAGACAGGACTTGTGCTGGAAGGCGGCGGAATGCGCGGGATCTATACAGCCGGCGTGCTGGATCTCTTTATGGATCAGGGAGTAACCTTTGACGGAGTGATCGGAGTATCCGCAGGAGCCATCCACGGCTGCAGCTTTCTTTCCGGACAGCGCGGGCGGAACATCCGATATTATAAAAAATACTGCCAGGATCCTCGCTTTATGAGCGTTAGAAACCTTATCCTCACCGGAGACATCGCAGGAGAACGGTTCTGCTACCACACGCTGCCGGAAAAGCTGGATCCTTATGACTATACAGCCTTTAACAATAATCCGGCCGAATTTTATGTAGGCTGCAGCAATGTAGAAACAGGAAAACCGGAGTATCTGCATCTGACCGACATGAAACAGCAGATCGACTATCTGCGGGCCTCTGCATCACTGCCTCTGGTATCAAAAATCGTACATGCCGGAGGGAAAAAGCTACTAGACGGCGGCTGTACGGACAGCATCCCGGTAAAAGCCTTTATGGAGCTTGGATACCCAAGGAATGTTGTTGTCCTTACCCGCCACAGGGGTTACCGGAAAAAAGCAGAGGGAACCCGGCTTACCGAACTGTGCTACCGCCATTATCCAGCCTTTGTAAAAACCATTAAAAACCGGCCATCCGTGTACAACCGGACGCTGGATGAGATCGAGTCTCTGGAAAACAGCGGCCAGGCTTTTGTGATCCGCCCCAGCAGGCCTCTTACCATCGGACGAATGGAAAAGGATCCGCAAAAGCTTCAGCTTGTTTACGAGCTTGGGTATCAGGACGCAGCCAGATGCCTTTTAGACCTTTTATCCTGGAAACAGGGACCGGCCAGATGACCGGTCCCTGTTTCCATTCAGAAGTTTACCTGCTGCAAATTCTAATTGCAGCCGCCGCTGTCTCTTCCGCAGCAGCTTCCTTCTCTTTCACAGGTGCTCCCCTCTCTGCCATTCCGGCCCCAGACAGCATCATTCCAGCCCTGCCAGTACCCCCAGTTCCAGCCGTCGCGGTATCCCTGACGGTATGCCCGGCGTTCCCTGTCCGCTGCCTGTGTTCCGCCGCAGCCGCAGGAACCGGTCGTTCCGGTACCGCCAGACCCCGTATTGCAGTTTCGGCAGCCGCAGCAGCAGCCGGAAATTCTGCATCCGCAGCCACATCTGTTTTGACATCCACAGCCAGAACCATTTCCATTCTGTTCTGCATTTCTGCATCCATTATTACAACAGCATAAAAGACAACACATAATCTCTACTCTCCTTTTTTAATTGGTTATACCATATCATATGGGACAGTGAGACAAAGTGTTCCTGTGCAAAAACCGTCACCTGTTATGTATCTCTTCATAAAATAATAAAGAAAGAATAAAAAGGAGATTTCAAACAATGGAAGCATATATGGATGCAAAAGCTTCAACCTGCAGCTGCGGATGCGGATGCAGAAGCCGTGTCGTTCCCGGCGTATCAGACAGACCGGCCGCACAGCCGGAATATTCCGGACCATCCCCCCAGATGTGGCCCGGATGGGATATGAATCAGTCCCTTCCTTATGGGAAAGCCGGATATCCCCAGACAGGATATCCTCAGATAGGAACAAATATGAATCAGGGAAGTACCGTATGGCCCATCGTGAACTGCCCGGATACCACAGCCGGTTATCTGGAGCAGCATCACCCCGTAGCTATGGCCTATGTACCGTGGCAGCAGTGGCAGACTGCCTATGCGCCTGAACGCGGCCTCATGCAGGGAACCATCTTCCCTGACCTGGATCTTCCATTTAATTACGGGAGGTGCGGACGATGACAGAACATCTTCAGAACCCATCAAGAGGAGCCATGCTCCAGGCAGTAAACCAGACCAGCTTTGCCGTGGTGGAGGCCAATCTCTATCTGGACACTCATCCCTGTGATATGGAAGCTCTCTCCTATCTCAATCAGATGATGGAAGCCTACAAAAACGCAAAAGCCGCCTATGAGGCCCAGTTTGGCCCCTTAAATGCGGGCAATGTGACTGAAAATGCCTACTGGACCTGGGTCAGTGATCCCTGGCCATGGGAAGGAGGGAATTTATAATGTGGATTTATGAAAAACGTCTCCAGTTTCCGGTAAATATTAAGGAGCCGAATGCCAAACTGGCGCAGTTTATTATGAGTCAGTACGGCGGCCCCGACGGCGAGATGGGCGCATCCATGCGCTATCTGTCCCAGCGCTACGCCATGCCTTATAAAGAAGGCAAGGCTGTTTTGACCGATATCGGCACAGAGGAACTAGCACATCTGGAAATGATCGCCGCCATTGTCCATCAGCTGACCCGGAACCTCACAGCCGAACAGCTGGTAGAACAGGGCTTCGGACCCTATTATATTGACCATGCCACCGGAATCTGGCCTCAGGCCGCAGGCGGCATTCCCTTTAATGCCTGCGAATTCCAGTCCAAGGGCGATGTGATCACAGACCTTCATGAAGATATGGCAGCAGAACAAAAAGCCCGGAGTACCTATGACAACATCCTCCGGGTAGTAACAGACTATGACGTATGCGAACCTATCAAGTTCCTGAGAGAACGTGAGATCGTCCATTACCAGCGGTTCGGTGAAACTCTCCGAATCACCCAGGAAAAACTGGACAGCCGGAATTTCTATGCCTTTAATCCGGCCTTTGATCCGGATCAGGCGCCCCAGCCCCGATAAGCAGCCCTTAATCCAGCTGTATCCGGACTCCGCCAAGGAGCTTTACGTCTTCCTCCTGATGGGTTGTGATCAGGAGGAAGCGGTTCCGGCGGTTTTCCAGAATATAGCGGATCACCTCCAGTTTAAGGGCCTCATCAAGCCCAGTAAAGGGTTCATCCATTACAAGCATATGGGACGGCGCAAGAACGGCCCGCAGAATGGCGGTGCGCCGCTTCATCCCTCCGCTCAAGGTGGACACGGGGCGGGTAAGGCATTCTTTAGGAAGTAAGCAGGTCATGGCCTGAGCCAGTTTTTCTTCCTTCCATTTTTCTTTTAATGCCATCTGCACATTTTCCATAGGGGAAAAGGAAGGACAGAGACGATCCTCCTGAAAAACTGCCGAAATCCTCAAAGGCCACCCAGGGCCCCCCTGAGTAAAAATCCTTCCGCTGTCAGCCGTTTCAAGCCCCATGAGGATCCGAAGAAGGGTTGTTTTTCCTGAGCCTGAGGGCGACATCAGGCAATAACAGGCATCCTGCTCCAGCGTCAGGCTCAGATCCCGAAGAACCTGCAGTTCTCCGTATTTTTTAGAAAGATGCTCGATGCAAAGCTTCATACAACCTCCTCATCAGTGGCGTACCCGCATAAGCAGGCTCAGAAAAAAGCGCTCAAAGACAGCGCTGATCACAATAATGGCAAAGGTCCAGGCAAACAGGCCCGCTGTATCCAGATAGAGCTTGGAATAGTAGAGCTGCTCTCCGATCGACGCCTGAGGTATGCCGATCACCTCTGCCGCAACTCCTGATTTCCAGCTCATTCCAAGAGCCGTACGGCAGCTGCTTAAAAGGTAGGGGTGAACGGCCGGAATATATATATATCGAAGGCGTTTGAAAAAGGAAAACGAAAAAACTCGGCTCATTTCCAAAAGCTCCCTGTCCGTATGTTCCAGACCGGTCAGCGTTCCCGTATAGATCATAGGGATCACAACCAGAAATGAAATAAACACGGACAGGCCGTCAGAGCCGATCCAGATCAGTGCCAGGATCACAAAGGAGGCCACGGGAACGGAACGGATCAGCAGCATGGGAGGTTCCAGAAGATCCTTTACAAAGGAACAGGCGTAACTGGCCCACCCCAGGAGAATCCCCAGAACAAAAGCCATGAGAAAGCCGGCGCTGATCTTAAAAAAATGAATGAAGCAGCGTCTGACAGAAGGAAACTTCCGGCAAAAGCTGCCAAAGGGCCCCAAGCATATCGAAGGGCCCCACAAAAATCACATCATTCTGGATGGCTAAGTGAGCGGCCTGCCAGAGAACCGCCCAGAAAAGCCATATCATATATGTTTTTAAACGCGAAGATATTTTCATGTTTTTCATTATGGCAGATAGTAGAAGTCATCTCCGGGAAGCGTTCCGCCGATGGACTTGGCATCCTGTCCGGAAAGCACCTCCAGATAGCCGGAAAGGGCCTGTTTCATTTCTTCACCGGTAATGCATACAATATTGCAGAGAGGCATCGCTTTCTGGGCCATAGCAGCCTTTTCTACGATTCCAATATCAGCTACCAGCTGTGCGGCCTTTTCAGGCTCAGCAGATGTATACTCCGCAGATTCTGCATGATCCTTTAAAAACCGCTCCACAGCAGCCTCATGCTCCTCTAAAAATCCGGTGCGGACAATGGTAACTCCCGTAACCATCCGGCTGTTTCCTTCCTTATTTAAAAGATCCCACTGCTCGGTCAGATCCATCACTGTTTTCAGCTCCGGATTCTGCATACAGGCCGCTGAAGCAAAGGGCTGAGGGAGCACGCCGATGGCAGACGGATCTTCCTTTAATATAGAAGCAACCTCTGCAGCCTCGGATTTAAACTCCATGGTTACATCCCCGGAGCCAAGGCCGTTTTCAGCCAGAAGATAATTCATGGCAAATTCCGGCGTGGTTCCTTTTCCTGTCATATATACGGTTTTACCCTTCAAATCTTCCATTGTGGAAATGGAATCATCCGAAGCCACTACATACAAAACTCCCAGTGTATTGATATCAATGACCTTTACCTGCCCCTGCGTCTTATTGTAAAGCACGCTGGCTACATTGGCAGGCACCAGCGCAATATCCAGGCTTCCGTTTGCAATATTTCCTACCAGCTCATCTGCCTTCCCTGCCATGGTAAATTCATATGTATTGGCAGTTTCTCCGTTTTTGGCAGTTTCCATCAGATAGGCCAGTCCCATAGAGGTAGGTCCCTTTAAGGAGCCCACACGGACAGCGGATGCGCCGGAACCTTCCTTCTCCTCTTCTGAAACCGCCTCAGATCCGGTCTCTGCCCCGGTATTTTCTGCCTCAGTGGATTCTGCCTCTGAATGTTCCGTTTCCTCTGGAACCTCCTGAGAAGCTGCCTTGGAAGAAGCGGAAGGAGCCGCGTTATCGCCGAATGCGCTGCAGCCGGTTACAGCGAAGGCTGCTGCAGTTTAAGAGTGCAGTCAATACATGAAATTTGATTTTTTCACAGTACATTCTCCTCTCTGGCACCCTCTGGATGCCATCCCTTACTATAGCACATTTTTCCTGTTTTCCATCCTCACCGCCGGAAAAACAGAATCGCCTCCAGCGTTCGAACAGCTCAAATCCATAAAACGGACGGCCCTCAACGGGATTCCGTCCGTTTTTCTTATTTTCTTAAATACTCATTTTTCCCCTGGATCATTTATGCGCCTGCCTGAATACCGGTCTTTTCCCACGCTCTTTTCCCGAACCTCCTTTTTCCGAAACAGCTCACGACCGGAGGTATACACGATGATCACACCGAGAACCATTAAAAGAGCGGCAATGATCAGCTGCAGTCCCTCTACCATAAATACGGCGCTTCCTGCGCCAAAAGCATGAACAAGTGCAATGGAACGCTCAATTAAAGCGGTAAAGGTAACGCAGAGCATGATAATAAGCGGAGGGAACAGCGTTCTGTTTTCTCTGCCCGTAACCTTTAAAAAGACGCACAGCGTAATGAGAACCAGAGCACTCAAAAGCTGATTGGCGCTTCCAAAAAGAGGCCAGATATTGGAATATCCGATTTTTGTCAGGATAAAGCCGCAGGCTAATGTGATCATAGTTGCAAAATATTTATTGCATACCACCTGCCTCCAGTGCTCCGCCTGTTCCATATCATCTGTACTGAACAGCTCCTGAAAGGACATACGGCCGATTCTTGCAACGGAATCAAGGCTTGTAAGAGCCAGAGCTGATACACACATGGTCATAAAGCACTGGGCTACATACATAGGGATTCCAAACATTTCCAGAAATCCTGCCACACCGGCTGAAAAGATCTGGAAGGGAGTACCCACAGCAGGCGTTCCGTCTGCTCCTGCAGCAGCGCCTGCCACACACAGGGCCAAAACTGCCAGAAGACTTTCCAGAACCATTGCTCCATATCCCACTTTCAGCATATCCTTTTCATTGGAAATGGTCTTGGATGAAGTTCCTGATGATACCAGGCTGTGAAATCCGGATACAGCTCCGCAGGCTACCGTAACAAACAGAATAGGAAACATATCTCCCATGGATGCATTTTTAAAGCCTGTGTATGCAGGGAGGTTCATGGACGGATGCGCCACTGCCAGACCCGCCGCAGCACCAATGATCATGCCGTCAAACATAAAGGTTGTCATATAATCCCTGGGCTGCATCAGAAGCCACATGGGGAGCACGGCTGCCATGAAGATATATGCAAAGGTCAGATAGGACCAGGTATCCTTTCCTGCTGCCAGCGGAAATGCCATTCCAATCCCAAGAGCAGCCGCCGTACAGGCCAGTCCCGCTGCCGTTTTCTTCCAGCCCTTTAACTGTAGTTTTTTCTGGATCACTCCAAATATCATCGCAAATACAATAAACAGAAGGGAAATACTTCCTGCCGCTCCATTGGTCTGTGCGGCCGGAGAAAGAACTGCCGCTCCGTCAGCCACGGTATATGCGTTAAACGTACCTGCCACCATATCTGCAAAAGCTGCGATTACGATCAGGGTAAAAAGCCAGCAAAATAAAAGAAACAGTTTTCTCCCTGTCTTTCCAATATACCGCTCGATCAGAAGCCCCATGGACTTTCCTTCATTCTTTACACTGGCATACAGTGCTCCGAAATCCGTAACTGCTCCAAAGAAAATGCCTCCCAGGATCACCCACAAAAGCACGGGCAGCCATCCAAAAGCAGCGGCCTGGATCGCTCCGGTCACAGGGCCGGCCCCCGCAATGGATGAAAACTGGTGGGCGAATACCGTCCATCCGTCTGTAGGCACATAATCCTGTCCGTCTTCCAGTGCACAGGCAGGCGTTTTGGCCTTGGGATCTATGCCCCATTTTTCTGCCAGCCAACGGCCATACAGGGTATATCCCGCCAAAAGACATACCGCTGCGATCATTACAATTACAAGTGTGTTCATACTCTTATCTCCTTCCTTCTGGAATAACTGTCATTATAATCCCTTTTATTCGGAAGTCAATCAGATAGAACATACCGTATTTTCATATTTTTTATTCTTTCAGGTTATGTTTGTGCCATAATCTCATAACTGCCAGACATATTTCTGCCAGACTGGAAATACCATTCCAGCCCCAGGCTAGCTGCCATGGCGCGGTCCACACCGCCCATCTGCCGCCGGTCCAGGTGCCCTATGTATTCCTTTAAGCGGCTGCGGTCAATGGTGCGGATCTGCTCTGTAAGCACCGTAGAATCCTGTTTTAATCCGCACAATGTCTTATCCAGGCTTACATGGGTAGGAATCGCCGCCTTGGTGGTTCGGCTGGTAATGGCAGCTACGATCACCGTCGGGCTGTGGCGGTTTCCCGTGTCATTCTGGATGACTAAAACCGGCCGGATCCCTCCCTGCTCCGATCCCCTGACCGGTGAAAGGTCTGCATAAAAGAGGTCTCCCCGGATCACCGGGCGGTACGTCTGTCTATTTCCATTCCAGTCTGAATTTCGTTCCATGGGCTTGTCTCCTTATTTTGAGTTTCATCACTTCATTCATACACTCATAGGATTCCCAATTCCGGATGATTTCAAACATTTCCTGAAAAAAATCATGAAAAAGCCCCATCCTCAGAGGACAGGGCCATTCAATTTTCCTTTATTCTGTTTTGCTTTAAAACCGCTTGAATTTTTCCTGCGGCTGTTCGTTCAAAAGGTACTTC
>ENA-OQCZ01000486-OQCZ01000486.1-human-gut-metagenome-genome-assembly--contig:-NODE-486-length-10306-cov-7.861480_pt1 | contig 10306 bp, 9 predicted proteins | sample MGYA00242505_ERZ504594 | MGnify/ENA primary metagenome ERZ504594 (study PRJEB26092, sample SAMD00036329) | human gut metagenome | host: Homo sapiens | study: EMG produced TPA metagenomics assembly of... | reverse complement strand
GATCTTCAGGTGCCGAATGCCGCAGCCGTCGTCGATTTCAATGATCTACATGGTCGGCGCCGTTCTCTTCGGTCTCTTCATGAAGTATGTGAAGCCGAATTCCGGTGTTCAGTTCATTGTCGGTCTTGTTCTGATGGTGCTGATGGTCTGGGCCGGCATCGCTTACCCGATCTATGCTGACGCCAATACCTGGCGCTATATCGTCTTCATCTACCTCTTTGCGGCTTCCGTGATGCCGATGTGGCTTCTTAAGCAGCCCCGTGACTACCTGTCTGCTTATCTCCTGATCGGCATGATTATCTGCGGCGTGCTGGGTGTATTCATTAAGAACCCGACACTCAATATGCCGGCTGTGACGGGCTTTACGGTTAAGAACATGGACCTCTTCCCGATCCTCTTTGTGACGATCGCCTGCGGCGCTGTGTCCGGATTCCATTCGCTCGTTTCCTCCGGTACGTCCTCCAAGATGATCAGCAACGAGAAGGATATGCGTCTCGTTGGCTACGGCTCAATGTGCGCTGAAGTGGTGCTTGGTATCGTGTCTCTCGTGGTGGTCTGCGCGGCGGCTACGAACGGCGCTCTTCCTGCGGGTACTCCGTTCCAGACGTTCTCTCACTCGGTTGCCGGTTTCCTCCAGGACATCTTCGGTGTTCCGGCTGATATTGCTGCCTGCATTCTGACAATGTGCGTTTCCGCTCTCGCCCTGACGTCTGTTGATGCCGTGGCCCGCATCGGCCGCATGTCGCTTCAGGAACTCTTCCAGCCGGCTCCGGGGAAGGAAAAGACCTTTATCCAGAAGATCTTCACGAATGTGGTCTTCTCCACGGTCCTTACGCTGGTCTGCGGCTTTGCGCTCTGCATGGCGGGTTATATGTCGGTGTGGCCGCTCTTCGGCTCAGCGAACCAGCTCCTTTCCGCTCTTGTGCTGACCGGTCTCGCAGTGTTCCTTAAGGCTACTGGCCGTAAGGGCTGGATGCTTTATGTCCCGATGACCTTCATGTTCATCGTTACGATGACCGCTCTGGTTGAGGCTGTGGTACGGATTTTCGGTCAGATCGCGAATGGCACGTTTGTCTTTATGGTTGGCGGTCTGCAGCTGATCGTTGCCTTTGCTCTGATTGTGCTTGCGCTGCTTGTGGTTTACCACTGTGTTGCGAAGCTCCGTGAGCCGGCTCCTGTGAAGGCAGTTGCTCAGGCTGAGTAACCGAAGCCGAATCTTTCCAGTAGAGATCATTTATTGGAAACCAGAGAATCCCCGGGCAAGTCCCGGGGATTTTTGTCACTGAAGAGAACGCTTCTGATCTCGATTCTGCTGATCAGACTGACCTATACTTAAGAATTAACCGATTAGGTATATTTGCTTAAGGGGCAGGGGCTTCGAACCATGCATTTCTTCTCAGTCATTATTCAGCCCTTCATTCTTATTGCTCTCGGTTTTCTGCTCTCGAGACTGCGGATGTTTCCCCGGTCGCTTTGGGAAGGAGTGGAAAAACTCGTCTACTACGTTCTTTTTCCTCCGCTGCTCTTTAACAGTGTCGCCCGGGCAGAGCTGACAGTGTCTCAGACGAGTCTCTATCTTGCCTGCGGTGTGGGATCAATGGCGGCCGGCATGGTGCTCGCCTGGATTGTGTCAAAACTCGCTCCGGCCGATCGGCTGACCGACGCCAGCATCCGTCAGTGCGGTTACCGGTTCAACTCCTATATTGGCTTCGCGGTGGTTCTGGCGCTTTATGGAAACACCGGAATGGCGCTTTTTGCTCTGCTGGTAGGCGTTTGGGTGCCGATTTCCAATGCGGTAGCCGTAGCAGACCTCGCGGCAGCGTCTCAGTCTGAAGGATCCGGGATCAAGGGAATACTGAAGTCGATCTTTACGAACCCCCTCATTATTGCGACCCTTGCCGGGCTGTTCTTCAATGTGACCGAGCTTCAGATGCCCACGCTTGTTACTTCGGTATTCAAGAGTCTGGGATCCGCCTCTCTAGCACTCGCTCTGATGGCGATTGGTTCAGGACTCAGGCTTGAGGATTTCAGAAAGTATGGGAAGCTGATTTCTCTCGCTACGGTTGAACGCCTGATTGCGGTTCCTGCTGTTTCATTCGCCGTTGGTCTGTACTTTCATCTGACTCCGGTCGAGATGGGAGCGCTCCTTTCGTTCACAGCGCTGCCGACTGCAAATTCCTGTTATATCCTAGCGGTCCGAATGGGAGGAAATGGTCCGGCAGTAGCGGATTTGACGACAGTTCAGACAATTGCGGCCCTTGCCACGATTCCCTTCTGGATGGGACTTCTGCAATAGTATTTTTTCGTTATTAAAAATATTCTTTATAAGAACATACCTTATTGGTATAAACCCAGCTTTGGATCCTTTTTATCCCTATTTTATAAGGGTTATGACGGGGATCACGTGTTTATATGATCCCCGGTAGTACTTGTCCTACCCCCGGGAATAGCGCTTGCGGGATACTATTCGATCTCGCGGCAAGCACTGCGGCATCACCTAATTAAAGCTGTGTGCTTCTCGCCCTAAAAAATTCAACTAAAGGACTTTTTCAAATGTCTATCAAGAACATCGCTCTCGCTGCTTCCATGATCGCTTTCGGCGCCTTCGCCGTTTCCGCCCAGGCTGCTGACGTTGCCGCTCCGGCTGCTTCCGCCGCTGCTGCCACCGCCTCCGCTCCGGCTGCTGCCAAGAAGGCTGTGAAGGCTGCCCCGAAGAAGGCCGCCAAGAAGGCTGCTAAGAAGGCCCCGAAGAAGGCTGCCAAGAAGGCTGTGAAGGCCGAGAAGAAGGCTGCCGCTGAGGTTGCTTCCCCGAAGGCTGAGTAATATCAGTTATTCGAGTCCGGCGACTTTACTCTGATAACAGAGCGAAGTCCCGGAGGTAGAAAAAAGGTCGCCGTAAGGCGACCTTTTTTTGATCTGGACAAAGGATATAACTCTTTTAGTAATTGAGCCAAATGAGGGAAGCAGATCTTAGCGATCCACTCTCTTTGACAATCCTTAGTAAGAAAATCCCTCATTACGTAGAGCCTCCAGGCCTTCTATGGCTGCGTCAGCCTGGTACTTACGAATGTTAAAGAATTTCCCTCCTGAAAGCATTTGCAATGATTTTTTTGGCTGATTTGGGGGATTAGGACACGTGCTCCAACGCCAGGCTGGCACCCCGGCATTTCTTGCATGAAGATGCGGCACGAGCCATGTTCGGTGCGCACGCAGAGCGGGATATCGCCGACTTTTTTCGAGCGTCTGGGGCTCATGCTCGCCGAGGAAGGCGAAGGGCGCCTCTACCCCGTGACACGTCGGGCCGAATCCGTACGCGATGTACTCCTCAACGCATGCAGTCGTCTCGGGGTCGACATTCTCACCTGTGCGACCGTCTCGCACGCAGCTCCATGCACGTCTCCATCCGGCTATTGGGACCTCACATTGAGCGTTCCCGCTGCCGCACTCTCGTTCAAGCAGGGGCGCGATGCCAAGGCTCGCGTTCGCAACGCGCGCAAGGCACTCGCCGTTGCAGAGCGCACCGAACGGACGCTCCATGCTCGACGGGTCATCATCGCGGTCGGCGGGCGCTCGGCATCCACGTGCGAGGTCTTCCGCCTTGCACACCTCAATGAAATTCCCGTCCTATGTCCCATCGCCTGCGAAATCGATTCCAACGCACCAGGCGCGACACGGCACGCACTCGCCCTCGAGCATCTCGACGGGCTGAGGGTCGAAGGCGCGCTTTCGCTCATGCGCGAGGGCGCCGTCATTGCGTCCGAGGCAGGCGAGGTCCTCTTCCGCCCCTATGGCATCTCCGGAATAGCGGCGCTCAACCTCTCCCGGAGGATCGAGCCCGGTGACATCATCGAACTCGACCTCTTTCCCAGCCTGGGCCAAGCCGACATGACCGAGCTCCTCCGCTCGCGCGCCAGCAGCATCGGGTCGTACTGCGGCGATGCATCGTGGTTCGACGGCTTGGTCGCCCGTCCTCTTGCGTCTCTGCTTTGCGCCATGCTCAACGACTCCGCCGATCCCATGGCACACGCCGCCACCCTCCTTCACCACCTGCGCTTCCGCGTCCATGGAACGACGGAACATGCACAAGCGCACATACACCGCGGCGGTATCCCCCTTTCGTCCGTAAACCTCGAGACGTGCGGCATTGTGAGCTTTCACGACGGAACATCTCCCAGCGGCCTCTTCGCATGTGGAGAGGCGCTGGATATGGATGCCGATTGCGGAGGTTACAACCTCGCATGGGCATGGGCGTCGGGCATGCGTGCGGGCCTGTACGCCTCGAAAGGAACTTCATGCTAGAGATTTCGGAAATCCCTTGCTCGCTTAAGCAGGGCGCAACGGAGGCGAGCTGCCTCGACGTATGCAAACGCGAGGCCGCACGGTTACTCCGCTGCGACCCAAAGACGTTCCGTAGCGTCACGCTTCATCGCAAGTCGATTGATGCGCGCAAAAAGGCACAGGTGCACTTCACCCTGAGCGCACGCTTTGAGGTCGACCCGGCCCTCGATGAACTCGAGCTCATCGAGAGCGTCTCCACCCGTGATGCGCGGCGCGTACGTGTGGTTGATTTCTCCGAGCCCACATTTGAGCACGGCTTCACGCGTTCCTCGCACAACGAACCCCATCCTCAACCCATCGTGGTGGGAGCTGGATGCGCGGGACTCTTCGCCGCGCTCACCTTAGCCGAAGCAGGCCTCTCTCCTCTGCTCATTGAGATGGGCGACGACGCAGGCCGGCGCACCGATGCAGTCGCGCGCTTCAACGCCACGGGCGAACTCGACCCCACCTCCAACATCCAGTTCGGCCTCGGCGGCGCTGGAACGTTCTCCGACGGCAAGCTCAACACGGGCACCAAGAATCCCCTGCACCGTCTCGTGCTGAGGACTTTGGTCGAGGCGGGCGCACCGCGCGACATTCTCTGGGACGCCAAACCGCACATCGGCTCAGATGTTCTTCCCACCGTCGTCACTCATATGATCGACCGCATTCGCTCCTGCAACGGCACGGTCCGCTTCCGCACCAAGCTCGTCGACGTCACGATGGATGACCAGGGGAAGATAGCCGGAATCACCATCGAACATGGCGGGCGAAGAGAGCATCTTCCCGCCTCACACCTCATTCTTGCCTGCGGTCATTCCGCGCGAGACGTCTTCGAGCTCTTGCTTAGCCGCAACGTCTCGCTCGCACGCAAGACCTTCGCCATGGGGGTCCGTATCGAACATCTGCAAGTCGATATTGACAATGCCCTCTATGGCACGGCAGCGGGGCATCCCTCGCTCGGCGCGGCTCCCTACAGCCTCGTCGCGCACCTCAAAAACGGCAGGAGCCTCTTCTCCTTCTGCATGTGCCCCGGCGGCGAAGTCGTCGCCGCCGCATCAGAGCCGGGCGGCGTGGTGACAAACGGGGCGAGCCTCAGCGCACGCAACGGCCGCAACGCTAACGCGGCGCTCCTCGTCAATATCGAGCCCAACGATCTTCCCGGCGATAATCCGCTCGCGGGCATGCATCTGCAGCGATCCTGTGAACAGCGTGCATTCGAGCTCGGAGGCGGAGCCTATCGCGCGCCGGCGCAAACAGTCGGGGACTTTCTCTCCCGTCAGCCTAGCACGGGCCACGGACGCATTGAGCCAACCTATCCGAGAGGCGTTACCTGGGGCTCCCTTGAGGGCATCTTGCCGGCGCACGTCACCGAAACGCTACGCGAGGGCATTCCGGTGCTTGGGCGCAAGCTCAAGGGCTACGATGATCCAGACGCCGTCCTCACCGCACCCGAAACGCGCTCAAGCTCACCCGTCACGGTTGTCCGCGATCGTGCGAACTGCGTCTCCGTCAGCACTCCCGGTCTCTATCCCTGCGGCGAGGGTGCGGGCTACGCGGGTGGCATCATGAGCGCCGCAACTGACGGCATCCGCTGCGCACAGGCCCTTTTGTCGACTCTTTAACCGTGGGCACCCTCGACTCCGCCCGAAACGGAAAGCGAGACGGCTGCATACACGAAACCCCATGCCGCCACGTAGAGGGCGAGGGCGAACGCGGGAAGCATCCCCGCGGCGCCGAACAAGCCAAACAGCCCGGCAAACGCGGCCAAGAGAGCGGCAACCGCAACGGCGACCTGCACCGTCCAGCGACCGACGCCGCGGCATTCCATAGCAACGGCAGTGACGAGGATATACAGAGCCATGAAAGCACACGTGGCGAAGAGGGAGATCTTGAGCGCACCCGCCGCGACCGGGAAGTTCAACGTCCACAGTCCGGAAACAAGCAGAAGGGCACCCACAGCAGGCTCGGCACCCCGCAGGGTGAACGGGGCCGTGGAGGCAAATGCGCCGATCACTGAGAGTGCACCCGCGCCAATGCCAAACCACGATAGCAGGTGCAATGCGCTCATCGTGTCGGCATAATCCCAAAGCGGTGCGACAAACAGCGCACAACCCAGTACGAAGCAGGCGGCGGCCATTACCGCATGGCTCCATGAGAGCCCATGCAAGCGGTCGAATATCGCATCGAAATTAGTCATGTCCATCCCTCCCCAACGGCTTTCGCCGCACGTTTTCCCGAGGATAAGTATACCATCCTACTTCTTGAATCGGGCACCCTGGCGCTTGCGGCCAGATGCGAACGCAGACCCCTTGCGGGCGCTCTTGCGAAGCGCCTCGATAACCTCGTCCTCACTGGTACCCTCTACCATCGCCTTGAGGCTCACCACGGCATCGCGCAAGCGGGCCGCTTCCTCAAAGTCCATAGCCTCGGATGCGGCGCGCATGTCCTCCTCCATGGTGGCGATCACGCGCATCAACTCATCGTGAGGCAGCTCCGAGAGCTCGTTGGCAAGGCGCTCCCCCGTTGTGGGACCACCATCCGCTCCAGACGCTGTCGACTCGACAGGAGAGAAAAAGGCTCCGTGACCAAGGCTGTCTCCGCGGGAGCGGTCTTTTTTGCCCACATTTTCCTCAGCTTCGGCGATAAAACTCGAGATATCGCTGATTGCCTTGCGCACCGTTTGCGGCCTGATTCCATGCTCATCGTTGAAACGCATCTGGATGGCACGACGTCGGCTCGTCTCGTCAATTGCCTCGCGCATCGAGTCGGTCACCGTGTCGGCATACATGATGACCTCGCCCTCGGCATTGCGCGCCGCGCGGCCGATAGTTTGGATAAGCGAGCGGCGATTGCGCAGAAAGCCCTCTTTGTCGGCGTCCAAAATGGCGACGAGGGACACCTCTGGCAGGTCAAGACCCTCTCGCAGCAAGTTAATGCCCACGAGCACGTCGATTTTCCCCTGACGAAGACTCCGCAGGATCTCAACGCGATCCATCGTCGCCGTATCTGAGTGCATGTAATTAACGCGAATACCCGCATCAAGCAGATGGTCCGTCAAATCTTCGGCCATGCGCTTGGTAAGTGTCGTCACCAGCACGCGTTCGTGCCGAGCGACGCGCTCGCGGATCCCATCGATAAGGTCATCGATTTGCCCACGTACCGGACGTACGTCGATCTTTGGATCGAGTAAGCCGGTAGGACGAATGATTTGCTCAACATTATTCTGACTCACGCGCAACTCGTAATCGCCCGGCGTCGCGCTCACGTAAATGAATTGTGGAATCCGAGCCTCGAATTCATCGAACCTCAGCGGTCGATTGTCCAGAGCGGAGGGCAACCTGAAACCGTGCTCGACCAACGTCACCTTGCGCGAGCGATCGCCCTCGTGCATACCGCGAATTTGAGGCACAGTCACATGACTCTCATCTATGATGCAGAGCATGTCCTTGGGGAAGTAGTCGATGAGGGTGAAGGGGGGCTCGCCGGGCTTTCGGCCATCAAGATGGCGCGAGTAGTTTTCAATACCCGTCGTGAAACCCATGGTCTCCAGCATTTCGAGATCGTAGCTCGTCCGCTGTTCCAACCGCTGCGCCTCAAGAAGCTTGTCGTTGGCTTTAAGCTCTGCCACGCGCTCTTCAAGCTCCTCTTCGATTGATTTGAGCGCAGCCGTCACCTTGGGCTTCTCGGTCACATAGTGCGATGCCGGCCAAACGGGAATGGCGTCGTACTCGCGCAGGAGTTCTCCGGTCACCTCGTCGATTTCGGCAATCACCTCGACCTCATCGCCAAAGAACTCGAATCGCAACGGATGCTCGGCATAGGGTGGATACACATCGACCACATCACCACGCACGCGGAACGTTCCGCGCGACAGGTCGTAGTCATTGCGATCGTACTGAATATCGATGAGAGCATGGATGAGCTCATCGCGTTCCAATGGAACCTTCTTGTCCACATTGGGGGCAAGGCCCGCGTAATCCTCAGGCGAACCGATACCGTAGATACACGAGACGGAGGCGACCACGATCACATCGCGGCGTGACAGCAAGCTTGCCGTTGCCTGATGCCGAAGCATCTCGACCTCTTCATTGATCGAAGAGTCCTTCTCGATATAGGTATCACTGGAAGGTACGTACGCCTCGGGCTGGTAGTAATCGTAATAGGAGACGAAATACACGACCGAATTATGCGGAAAGAACTCCTTGAGCTCGCTCGCAAGCTGCGCGGCGAGCGTTTTGTTCGGAGCCATGACCAAGGTCGGCTTTCCAAGAGCCTCGATTGTCTTGGCCATCGTAAAGGTCTTGCCTGATCCTGTTACTCCAAGGAGAACCTGGTAGCGATCACCTTGTTCCACACCCTCAACGAGCGAGGCAATCGCCTCCGGTTGATCGCCCGAAGGTTCAAACGGCGAGACCACCTCAAAGGAGGCCGACGTACCGCTGACTCCGAATCGCCGAAGCTCACCACCCACACGCTCAACTTCAAAATCGGCCATACCGCACCATCCACTCGCTCGATTCTCGGGGGTCACGCATTCTATGTGTTGATACCCCAGGATGTCAATCTCAAGACAGGGCTAGTGCGTGGCAGCACCACGGACGACTAGCAAAAAGCCTGGGGATACAGTTCCTGGTAACGAGTTTGTGCCATCGTAACGCGGACGAGATATGCCTGAGTTTCGGGGAACGTGATCGCGTTTCGCAGCAGATCGTCTTCCTGTGTCCAAATATCGACATTACCCATGCCGGCATTGTAAGCAGCGATAGCCTTGTCCGTAGCGCCATTGAAATACGAAAGGAGATACGAGAGATACGCGCAACCGAACTCGATATTCGTCTGGGGATCAAGAAGGTCATCGGCGGAGAACTGAGAACCATCGACCAGACCCTTGCTCACCATGTCAGAAGCGGTCTCGGGCATGAGCTGCATCAAGCCCATGGCCCCGCGATGAGACTGCGCCTCTGCATCCCAGCTTGATTCCGAGCGAATAATTGCTGCGACAAGATACGGATCAACGCCATGGGCGGCGGCAGACGAAGTGATTTCGTCTTCATATGAAAGAGGATACAGGGACTTGAAAATCAACGAGGGGGCAAATGAATAGGCATATGAGATCACGCCGAACACCAGAACAATAGCGAGTGGAAGCACCCGATACCACGTAAAAAAACGGGATCGCTTGATCATTATCGCTCACCTTCGTGAAGGCCCTCAATACCTCGAAGACGCACCCATGCATCAAGGGCATCGAACAACGAATCATCGCCTCGAGTGTTGTCGATACAATGATCCGCCATGGCGATGATTTCATCTTCGGAAGGCTGAACCGAAGCTCGCGCATCAAAATCCACGACGGACATACCCCGGGCAATCGCGCGCTCGCGACGGACTTCCAATGGCGCGCTGACGGCGATCACCTCATCTGCAAGTCCAAACGCATCAGAAAACGCCGCAGGTGCGGAAACCTCAACGACAGTGAGAGGAAAGGAAGGTACGAGCGTTGAACAACACTGGATGGGAAGAAGCAGCGTGCTCAGCTGCTCAATCAAAACAGGGTGCACAAGATCGTTAAGGATATGAGTTGTCTCGGGAGTGGCAAAAGCTCGTTCAGCCAAAACAGATGTACGAATGTCGCCATATTCGTCGAGAACATCCCAGCCGAATTCATCGGCAATTGCCTGTGTCAGATCAGAGCCCGGCACATAAAGCTCTTTTGCCATTCGATCAAGGTCGATGTGTCGTGCGCCACGAGAGGACAGATAACGGGAGGCAGTTGACTTACCAGATGCAAGGTTGCCAATAACAAAGGCGATATATGACATAAGAAGTCTCCATATGAAAAAAGGGGGGAGCTCGCGCTCCCCCCCTCGACTCGCCCCCGCAAGGGGGCGAGAGCCGTCCACCGGTCAGCGGCGCCCTGCTCTCCCACGGGCTTCCCCCGCAGTACCATCGGCGCGGTGCGGCTTAGCTTCCGGGTTCGGAATGG
>ENA-OQCZ01000484-OQCZ01000484.1-human-gut-metagenome-genome-assembly--contig:-NODE-484-length-10312-cov-2.997545_pt1 | contig 10312 bp, 4 predicted proteins | sample MGYA00242505_ERZ504594 | MGnify/ENA primary metagenome ERZ504594 (study PRJEB26092, sample SAMD00036329) | human gut metagenome | host: Homo sapiens | study: EMG produced TPA metagenomics assembly of... | reverse complement strand
AAAGGCTGTCGTTACTTGGACTGTGCTTTGGATGGCTGTTCTGGTTTTATTGTCAATGGTATGCGTAGCTTCTTCAGGGTTACTTCCTGCTGAAACTGTCGGGCAGTGGGTCTGGTTCGACAAGGCGTCTTTCTTGTTGGCTGGATGTATTCTATCGGCGCTTATCTTTAAGTCTAAAGGGGATTTTTATAAGTTTGGATTCTGTGATTTCCTGGGTATTGGTTGTGTTGGGAGATCTGAAGCTATTTAGGGTTGCGCCAACTCTATGGCTTTGCAACTTCCGGTCACTCTATGTACGCCTTGACGGGTTCTTTCTTCAATCCGGGACCTTATTCGGGCTATTTGGCTATGATACTTCCGGTGATGTTTGTATCAATGGCTGGTTTGTGGCAGGACGGGGGGGACGTGTTGTTGCCGGTGGTGTGATGCTGCTTATCCTTTGTGTGCTTCCGGCAGGAATGAGCCGTTCGGCATGGTTGGCGGCAGGAGTTTCCTGTCTGTGTGTATATGCTTGGCATATGGATTGGACGGATAAGTTCAGATTATTATGGCAGCAGCAAAGGCAGCGTGTGGTGATGGTAGTGGTCGGTGGATTCTGTGTCTTGCTATTGGCGGGCTATTTACTGTTTGTCTTGAAACCCGATTCTGCACGTGGCCGTCTTTTCATGTGGAAGATAACTTGTCGTGCCATTGCAGAAAAGCCGTTGACCGGATATGGGATTCATAATTTCGCAGCAGCCTATGGAAATGCGCAGGAAACTTATTTTGCAGCAGGTGATTATGAACCGTGGGAGGAACGTGTGGCGGGAAGTCCGGAATATGCATTCAATGAATATCTGCAGGCTGCGGTCGAACTGGGCATTCCTTTGGCGGTATGTCTATTGGTTGTGGTCGTGCTGTGTTTGTATAGGGGAGTCCGTAAAGGACGTTATGGTATCTGTGGGGCTATTCTTTCTTTGATGATATTCTCTTTTTCCTCCTATCCGCTACAACTTCCGGTATTTATCGTTACATTTGGAGGATTGCTTGTGGCGTGCTTGTCCGGTGCCGACCGTTGGCAATGGTTGGGGCTGGCTGTATCAGTAGGCATCATTGGCGGTTTTCGCCTGAAGAATGACTTGCAAGTGGAGCAGGCCTGTCGGGAGTGGATGAATGCGCGGGTGCTGTATAATGCAGGTGCGTATCAATCGGCAGAGAAAGAGTACGGGCGCCTTTATCCTCTGTTGAGGGACCGGGCATCTTTCTTGTTCGAATATGGGCATGGATTGCACAAGCAGCAGCAGTTCAGTAAATCCAACCGTATTTTGAAAGAAGCTTTACAGCGTAGTTGTGACCCCATGATACTGAATGTGATAGGCAAGAACTATCAGCAGATGGGTGATTGCTTGTCAGCGGAAGACTGGTTTATCCGTTCCACCCATCGTTTGCCGGGACGTATTTATCCCTATTATCTGCTTGCGAAGCTTTATGCGGAACCAAGCTTCAGGCAACCGGACAAGTTTGAAAAAATGAAGTGGATGGTATTGACGAAAGAGCCGAAAGTGCATTCTACGGCAATACGACAGATGAGGGAGGAAATAAAAAAGATTCAGCTTATTTTTGTCCATATTAAAAAAGATGAATAAAAACGGAAAGTGTTAATAATGAGTGAACTAATTGCTAAAGTGCTATGAAAAAAGTGTCCACATGCAAATATCGGTTCGTTTTTTTGAAACGATTAATTTTATCAATTTATAATTGAGTATGAATATGAAGACACAGAACTATCGATACCTGCTATGCATGGCCGTTGCCCTGCTTGCCGCCTGCTCCGATGCCGGAAAGGGAAAAGAGTCCGAGGAAGGGGTGGCAACCGTCCTGCCAAGTGAAAGCAATGAAGTGACCGTGAAAGTCCTGAAGCGGGCGACCTTTGAGCATGAACTGGTGAGCAACGGAAAAGTAACCGCCGGTGCCATGGCGGATTTGCGTTTTGAGACCACCGGTGTAGTGGCACACATCTACGTGAAGAACGGTGACCCGGTGCGCAAAGGGCAGAAACTTGCCGAACTGGATAAGTTCCGCCTGAAGAACAAGACCGCGCAGGCCAAGGATGCCTTGGAAAAAGCGGAACTTGAGCTGCAGGATGTATTGATAGGGCAAGGCTATCCGGTGGGGGATGCCTCCAAAGTACCTGCTGACATCATGAAGCTGGCCCGCGTGAGGAGCGGTTACGACCAGAGCCTCGCCCAGTATGAGCTTGCCGCGTATGAAGAGGAACACGCCACGCTGGTTGCGCCTTTTGACGGGGTAGTGGCGAACCTGTTCTCCAAACCGTTCAACGAGGCAAGTACCTCGGAAGCCTTCTGCTCCATTATCGGCACTCAAGGTATGGAGGTGGACTTCACGGTGCTGGAAAGCGAACTGCCGTTGATAAAGAGTGGCGACAAGGTGATTGTTACCCCTTATTCGGATGCCGGTTCCAGACAGGAGGGGCGCATCACCCAAATCAATCCTCTGGTGGATGACAAGGGGATGGTTAAGGTGAAGGCTACCGTCAATGGCAAGGGACGGCTGTTCAGTGGGATGAACGTGAGGGTGAACGTGCACCGCTCTCTGGGCGGACAGCTTGTAATCCCGAAGAGTGCCGTGGTGTTGCGTTCGGGCAAGCAGGTGGTGTTTACCCTGAAAGACGGAAAGGCGCAGTGGAACTATGTGCAGACCGGTCTGGAGAATGCGGAAAGCTATAGTATGGCCGACGATGCCCTGAAAGAGGGCGATACGGTCATTGTGACGGGAAATGTGAATCTGGCACATGAAGCACCGGTGAAGGTGGTTGATAGATAATGAGTGATAAGTGGTAATTCAAAATTCATAGTTCAATTGATAAAGTTTTTGATACAGCGGCCTATTGCCGTACTGATGGCATTTACAGCATGCTTCATTGTCGGGCTGGTGACTTACTTCACCTTGCCGGTATCCTTGCTGCCCGATATTGCCATCCCGGAAATTACAGTGCAGGTGTCGGCGCAGAATACCTCGGCGCGTGAATTAGAGAATACGGTGGTGAAACCTCTGCGGCAGCAGCTCATCCAGGTGGCGAAACTGAAGGACATGGACAGCGAGACGCGCGATGGTGCAGGCATCATCCGCCTGGGCTTCGACTTCGGTACGAATACCGACCTTGCCTTCATAGAAGTGAACGAGAAGATTGACGCTGCCATGAACTATCTGCCCAAGGATGCCGAACGCCCGAAGGTGATAAAGGCAAGTGCGACGGACATTCCTGTCTTCTACCTCAATCTGACCCTAAAAAACGACAGTGCATACGGCAAGGTGGACGAACGCGCGTTTCTTGATTTGTGCGAGTTTGCCGAAAATGTCATAAAGCGTCGCATCGAGCAGTTGGCGGAAGTGGCAATGGTGGATGTCACGGGTTTGGTCGAACGCCAGTTACAGATTGTGCCCGACCCGGATAAGCTTGCTGTGTTGGGGTTCTCCATTGAAGACATAGAAAACGTGCTGGCGCAAAACAACGTGGAGCCGGGCAGCATGACTGTGCGCGACGGCTACTACGAATACAACATTAAGTTCTCCACCCTGCTGCGGACAGAGGAGGACGTGAAGGGCATCCTGCTGCGCAAGGAAGGACGTATCATCCGCTTGGGAGACTTCTGCCGGGTAGAGATTGTTCCTGCCAAGGAGAAAGGTGTCTCCATGAGCAATGGCAAGCGTGCCGTTACCCTTGCCGTCATCAAGCAGGTGGACGAGAATATGGAAGACATGAAGCTTGCCATCAACAGTACGATGGACTACTTCAAGAAAGTATATCCCGACATTGATTTTAGCATCAGCCGTAACCAGACGGAGTTGCTGGACTATACCATCTCCAATCTTCAGCAAAATTTGTCGTTGGGTTTCCTGTTCATCTGCATTGTGGCGGTACTCTTCTTGGGTGACATCAAATCACCGTTCATCATCGGATTGAGTATGGTGGTATCTATTGTCATCTGCTTCCTGTTCTTCTACTTGTTCAAGATGTCACTCAATATCATTTCTTTGTCGGGATTAATCCTGGCGTTGGGTATGATGATTGACAGTAGTATCATTGTGACGGAGAACATTTCGCAGTATCGCGAACGGGGCTATTCGTTGCGGCGGGCTTGCGTGACGGGAACGAGTGAGGTGATTACGCCCATGCTGAGTTCGTCGCTGACCACTATTGCCGTATTTGTGCCGCTGATATTCATGAGCGGCATTGCAGGGGCGTTGTTCTACGACCAGGCATTCTCTGTTACGGTAGGGTTGCTGGTTTCCTACTTCACGGGCATCATGCTGCTGCCAGTCCTCTATATGCTGGTCTACCGGATGGGGTTGCGCGGCAGGTCGTGGTTCTCCCGCATCCGCATCAACAATCCGTTGAAGGAACATACGCTGGACCGTTTTTATGATGCGGGCATCGACTGGGTATTTTCCCACAAGACGGTAAGTAGCGTATTCTGTGTGGTTTCTATACCTCTTTGTGTCTTTCTGTTCTATTCCGTCGGCAAGGAGCGTATGCCGCAGATAGACCAGAATGAACTGATAGTCCACGTGGAATGGAACGAAAACATACATGTGGACGAGAACCGGCATCGTGTGAATGTGCTGTTCGGACAGTTGCTGGACGAGACTGTGGAACAGACGGCTGCCATAGGCCAGCAGGACTATCTGCTGAACCGTGAGCAGGCTCTCTCTTCTTCGGAGGCAGAATTGTATTTCAAGACTTCCTCGCCTGACGGGATTGCTCCCTTGCAGAAGCAGGCGGGCGAGTGGCTGACACGGGAATATCCGTTGGCGACAGTCTCCTTTTCTCCACCCGAAACCGTGTTCGAGAAGCTTTTCGTGACCGGGGAGGCCGATGTGGTGGCGGAACTTTATGCCCGCAATAAGGAGAAGGCGCCGGCGGCGGAAGAATTGCGCGGACTGGAACAACAGTTTGCGGAGCTTACGGGGACAGCGCCCGTAGGTATCGCTTTCGAGAACCAGCTTGACATAAGCATCCTGCAGGAAAAGCTGTTGCTCTATGACGTTTCGTATGACGAGCTTTACCGTACGCTGCGGACGGCATTCAAGGAGAACAGCGTAGCTATGCTCCATTCCTACCAGCAATACCTGCCTATCAGCATTGTGGGCGAGGAGCGGACAGTGAACGAGGTGCTGCTGCAGACATTGATACAGACCCGTCCGGACAGTAAGGGCGAAGTGGAGTATATTCCGCTTCGGGAGCTGGTAAAGGTGCGTCCGGCCGAGGATTTGAAAACGATTACGGCAGGACGCAACGGTGAATATATACCGTTCCGTTTCTATGAAGTGGACGATGCTCCGGAGTTGATGGAAAAGGTGAAGCGGGAGGCAGATGCCACGGGTGACTGGGATACGGCCTTCTCCGGCAGTTTCTTCTCCAACCGCCAGATGCTGGACGAGTTGGTGGTGATTCTTTTCATCTCTATCCTGCTGATGTATTTCATTCTTGCCGCCCAGTTCGAAAGCTTCGTGCAGCCGCTCATCGTGCTGCTGGAAATTCCGATAGATGTGGCGTTTGCCCTGCTTCTGTTGTGGATATGCGGGCATACCCTGAACCTGATGTCTGCCATCGGACTGATTGTGACGTGCGGTATCATCATCAACGACTCCATCTTGAAGCTGGATGCCATTAATGAATTACGGAGGGCTGGTATGCCGTTGCTCGAGGCCATCCACGAGGCGGGGCGCAGAAGGCTCCGGCCCATCATCATGACATCGCTCACCACCATTTTCGCTATGGTTCCGCTGCTGTTCTCGTTCGACATGGGCTCGGAGCTGCAGAAGCCGCTTTCCATAGCGATGATTGGGGCGATGTTCGTGGGGACACTGGTCAGTCTGTTCATCATCCCGTTGATATATTGGTTTATTTATAGAAAAGAAAGAGCATGAAGAAATTAAGTCTTATACTTTTGTTCAGTCTGGGAGCCCTTTCCGCTTTTGCCCAACAGCGGATAACGCTCGATTTGCAGCAGACCATTGCCCTGGCGAATGACAGTTCGCTGGAAGCCTTCCGCACCAAGAACATGTATCTGGCCGGTTATTGGGAATACCGCACCTATAAGGCAAACCGCCTTCCCAGCCTGACGCTGAACATGACTCCGGCACAGTACAACCGCGATATCACCAAGCGTTACGACTCCGAACAGGACCTTGACATCTATCGCAGCCAGCAATCCTTCTATGCATACGGCAATCTTGCCGTCAGACAGAATTTCGACTTGACGGGCGGTACGTTCTATCTGGATACGGAGCTGGGCTATATGCGGAGCTTCGGTGGAAACAAGTATACCCAGTTCACCAGTGTTCCGGTTCGTCTGGGCTACTCGCAGAGTCTGGTCGGTTACAATCCTTTCCGTTGGGAACGCAGGATTGAGCCGCTGAAGTACGAGAAGGTGAAGAAGGAGTATATCTACAATGCAGAGCGGGTGTCCGAGCAGGCCACTACCTATTTCTTTGCGCTTGCCATGGCACAGGCGGAATATGACTTGGCCAAGGACAATGCCGTCTCCACCGATACCCTCTACCGCATCGGCATGCAGCGCTTGAAAATAGCCGCCATCAGCCGTGCCGACCTGCTGACGCTGAAACTCGACGTGGTGAACGCCCGCAATACTTTGCAGAATGCCGCCAGTGCCTTGAAGCGCGCCATGTTTTCGTTGGCATCTTTCCTGAATATGGAGAAGAACACGGATATCAGGGTGTCGCTTCCGGGACGTCCGAGGGCGCTGACCATACCGGTTGATGAGGCTTTGCTGGCCGCTCAAGCCAACAATCCGGAATTTCTGGGGCTTCGTCAGGAAGTGCTGGAAGCCGAGCAGACAGTAGACAAGACGAAGAAGGAATCGCGCTTCAACGCCAGCATCAACGCCAGCGTCGGCTTCAACCAGGTGGCAGAGAAATTCGGTGAAGCATACAGGCATCCCATGCAGCAGGAGATGGTGTCGGTCAGTGTCTCCATTCCACTGGTGGACTGGGGCGTGAGGAAAGGCAAATACAACATGGCGAGGAACAATCTGAACGTGGTGAAGACTTCTGCCAGGCAAAGTGAAATCAGCATTGAGGAGGAGGTTATCATGACCGTCAGCGACTTCAACGTCCAGCAAGCCCTCGTCGCCAGTGCCGAAGAGGCCCTCGACCTTGCCATCCTGGCGTATAACGAAACCCGCCAGCGCTTCATTATCGGCAAGGCAGACATCAACAGCCTGACCCTCTCGCTGAACCGCCAGCAGGAAGCGCAACGCAATTACATCTCCGCCTTGCAGGACTACTGGCTGAATTATTACAAGATACGGAAACTGACGTTGCACGACTTTGCCAGCGGATTTTCGCTGTCGGAAAAATTTGATTATAATAACTGATGAAACGAGTTTCTTCCTTCACCGTCATAGTGGCGTTTGTCTGCCTTGCTTTGGTAGGAGTGGCGTTGATACCGCTGCTCCCCGTCAAGCTGAATCCGTCACGCAGCCTGCCCGGCTTCACGGTGGGTTTCAGCATGCCTGGCACTTCGTCGCGGGTGGTGGAGATGGAAGTGACCAGCAAGCTGGAATCCATGCTGGCGCGTATCCGCGGAGTGAAGCGGCTGAACTCCACCTCGGGCAACGGCTACGGCAACATTACTGTGGAGCTGGACAAGCATGCCGATGTCGAGGCAGTCCGCTTCGAAGCTTCCACCATCATCCGGCAGACGTGGCCCCAATTGCCCGAAGGTGTCAGCTATCCCACCATTCACATGAAAGTGCCCGACGAGAACGCCTCACGCCCTTTCATGTCCTTCACACTGAATGCCCCTTCCACTCCGATATTGATTCAGCAGTATGCCGAGGAGCATATCAAGCCGCGGCTGGCAAATATTCCGGGTATCTATAAGGTGGAACTCAGCGGTGCCACGCCCATGGAGTGGAGACTGGAATATGACAGTGAACAGTTGCGCTTGCTGGGTGTGACCCTATCGGACATCAGCGAGGCAGTACAGCGGCATTACCGGAAGGAATTTCTGGGTACGCACAATGTGGATACAGGTAACGGTAGCCGGGAATGGATACGCCTGGCACTGGTGCCGGAGAGCAACTCCCTTGGTTTTAATCCTGCTGCCATCACCGTGACGGCTACCGACGGGAAACTGCTCCGCTTGGACGAACTGGTGTCGGCTGTCCGTATGGAGGAGGAGCCGCAAAGCTATTACCGCATCAATGGGCTGAATTCCGTCTATCTATCCATTACTGCGGAAGAAACTGCCAACCAGTTGCAACTGAACCGTGCCGTGATGGACGAGATGGAAGCTGTTCGGCAGGTACTTCCTGTCGGATATGAAGTGCATACCAGCTATGATGCGACCGAGTACATACGGGAAGAACTGGACAAGATTTACTTCCGTACCGGCTTGACGGTACTCATCCTGCTTGTATTCGTATGGCTCATTACTCGTAAGTTGAAATATCTTTTTCTGATAGTTACCAGCCTGGCTGTAAATATAGCGGTGGCACTTATCTTCTACTACCTCTTCGGACTTGAGATGCAGCTTTATTCGCTGGCGGGTATCACTGTCTCGCTGAATCTGGTGATAGACAGTACCATTGTCATGACCGACCACATTCTGCACCGGCGTAATCTCAAGGCCTTCCTGTCGGTGTTGGCGGCAACCCTCACTACGATGGGTGCGCTTGTTATCATTTTCTTCCTTGACGAGAGGATACGGCTCAACCTGCAGGACTTTGCAGCGGTAGTGATCATCAATCTGGCTGTTTCCTTGATGGTGGCATTGTTCTTTGTTCCGTCGATGATTGAGAAGATAGGACTGGTGAGGCGGATTACGGGGAAGAAAAGGCGTCTTGTCTTGCCGGGGCTGACGCAAACATTCAAAACAAGGTTGGGACGGATTTTCAGACGTTTCCCCGTTTATTTCTCCTGCTGCTACTCTGCTCTCATCCGTTTTTTGTGCCGTTGGCGCTGGGCTGTATGCCTGCTGTTACTGTTGGGTTTCGGTCTGCCCGTTTTTCTGTTGCCCGACAAACTGGAAGGAGGGGGAAAATGGGAAGCTGCTTACAATAAGGTATTCGGTTCGGATACCTATAAGGAGTCGGTGAAACCCGTTGTGGACAAGGCGCTGGGCGGCAGCTTGCGGCTTTTCATACAGAAGGTGTACGAAGGCAGTTACTTCACCCGTAATGAGGAGGTGGTGCTCTATGCCAACGCCAACCTTCCCAATGGCAGCACCCTCGAGCAGATGAACACTTTGATGAAACGTATGGAGACCTACCTCAGCCGGTTCAAGGAAATCAGGCAGTTTCATACTTCCATCTACAGCCCCCGGCGTGCCAGTATGCAGATTTATTTCAAGAAGGAAGCCCGGAACAGCGGTTTTCCCTATACACTGAAAGCCAATATGATAAGCAAGGCACTGGAACTGGGAGGCGGCAGCTGGGGCATCTACGGATTGCAGGACCAGGGGTTCAGTAATGACGTCCGCGAGAGTGCCGGCTCCTACCGCATCAGGATGTACGGCTACAACTACGACGAACTCTATGAGTGGGCGGAGAAGCTGAAGGCCAAGCTGCTGACGCACCGGCGTATCAAGGAAGTGCTCATCAATTCGGAGTTCTCCTGGTGGAAGGATGACTATCAGGAATTCTACTTCAACCTGAACAAGGAGCGCATGGCGCAAGAGGGCATCGACGCGCAAGTGCTTTTCTCTGCGGTGCGCCCCATCTTCGGCAAGAATCTGGAGATTGGCTCGGTAGCGGCCGAGCAGGGAACGGAGAAAATCAAGCTCTCTTCCCGCCAGTCTGCCGAATATGACATCTGGGCGATGCAGTTCTTTCCCTATGGAGTAGGAAACAGCAAGCATTACAAGCTTTCCGAACTGACTACTGTGGAAAAGGGACAGATGCCGCAGGAGATTGCCAAAGAAAACCAGCAGTACCGCCTCTGCCTGCAATACGAATATATCGGCTCCAATGAGATGGGCAACAAGATACAGAAACGTGACCTGGAGGAGTTCAACAAACTGTTGCCGATGGGTTATACAGCCGAGTCGGACAGCAACAGTTGGTCATGGGGCGAGAAGGACAACCGCCAATACCTGCTTCTGCTGGTGGTGATAGCCATCATCTTCTTTACGACCAGCGTTCTGTTCAACTCCCTGAATATGCAGAATTCGACGTTCGCCCTCGCACGTCCAGTACTTTTGAAGATTGCCGTCCGAGGTGTTATCGGGCTTTGCGGCAGCCGCTTTTCCCTCTGGGGCAAAGGGTGCAATGGACAGCGAGACGTC
>ENA-OQCZ01000483-OQCZ01000483.1-human-gut-metagenome-genome-assembly--contig:-NODE-483-length-10343-cov-9.101214_pt1 | contig 10343 bp, 9 predicted proteins | sample MGYA00242505_ERZ504594 | MGnify/ENA primary metagenome ERZ504594 (study PRJEB26092, sample SAMD00036329) | human gut metagenome | host: Homo sapiens | study: EMG produced TPA metagenomics assembly of... | reverse complement strand
GTGGTGACTTTTATCTGCTATGGTGTGTTCCGTAAGAAGGCTTGGATATAATTCACGCAGAGAATAATTCGTCCTTCGCAGAGGATAATTAACCCTCCGCAGAGGATAACCAAGGGATAAGTTGTGCCAAAAAGGCCCAGAGCGCCAGGGCTGACGAAAATTTGTTGGCAAACGTTTGGCTATCCCGATAAAAATAACTTCATTTGCAAACGAATAAGCCGCTTGCTGAATCAGACGGCGAATTAACGTGTGCGGCATCAGAACGCCAAAGAGGCGAAGGTGGCCGCGAAGTATCGAAACATTATTGTACTATTGTGAAGGTGGTGTCTTGTCAGCGCTGTGTCTCCCATGCAGAGAGACAACGCGAAGCAGAGCTCGACCTTTAAGAAGAAAAAACTCCTATGAGCGAAGAGAAAATCAACGAATTGAACGCTGCAGAAGCTCCTGTGGAAGCTACGGAGCAAACGGCAAACATTGCTAATGAGGAAACGGTGGAGCAGGTGGCTGCTGTTGCTGAAAACACGTCTGCACGTGCATTGCCTACCACGAAGGAGGGCGTAATCGAGCGTCTGAAGGAAATCGTGGCCGAAGGACAAGACGTTGACCGCAATGAAATAGAACTGCTGAAGCAGACTTACTATAAACTCCACAATGCTTCAATCCTTGCCGCAAGAGAGGCTTTCTTGGCCAACGGCGGAAAGGTGGAAGAATTTATGCCGGCTCCTGATCCCGAAGAGGAAAACTTCAAGGCGCAGATGGTGCGCATTCGCGAAATGCGTGCGCAGGCCATGGAGGAACTTGAAAAGGAAAAGCAGGCCGGACTGGAAAGAAAACTCGCCATCATTGAGCGCATCAAGGAAATGTCGGCAACACCGGATGAGGCCGACAAAAATTATGATGAGTTTAAGAACTTGCAGGCTGAATGGAAGGAAATCAAACAGGTGCCGGCTGAACGTGCGACGGAACTGTGGAAAAACTACCAACTGTATGTTGAGCAGTTCTACGACCAATTGCGTCTGAACCACGAATTTCGCGCTTACGATTTCAAGAAGAACCTTGAAATCAAAACCGCTCTTTGCGAGGCCGCTGAGAAGTTGGCCGAGGTGGAAGACCCTGTGTCGGCTTTCCATCAGTTGCAGAAACTGCACCAGGAGTTCCGCGAGACGGGTCCTGTTGCCAAAGAGTTGCGCGAGGAAATCTGGAAGCGTTTCAAGGATGCTTCAACCGTTGTCAACAAACGCCATCAGGACCACTTCGAGGAACTGAAAAACCGCGAAGAGGAAAACCTCACGAAGAAGACGGCGCTCTGCGAGAAGATTGAGGAAATCAATACGCAGTTTGAAACGCTCAAGAATGCTGCCGACTGGGAAGGCAAGACCAAGGAGGTGATTGCGCTTCAGGCAGAATGGAAAACCATCGGTTTCACGCCGAAGAAGATGAACGCGAAAATCTTTGAGCGCTTCCGCAGTGCTTGCGATGCGTTCTTCACAGCTAAGACCAACTACTATAAGGCCACGCGCGAAACGCTCCAGGCTAATCTCGCTCAGAAAAATGCGCTCTGCGAACAGGCTGAGGCATTGAAAGATAGCAAGGACTGGAACAACGTGACCAACAAGTTTGTTGAACTCCAGAAGGAATGGAAGAAGGTGGGTCCTGTGCCTCACAAGATTTCTGAAACCATTTGGAAGCGTTTCAACGATGCTTGCAACTATTTCTTCGAGCAGAAGAATGCCGCCACTGCCGGACAGCGCGAAGCTGAAGAGGCCAATATGGCGAAGAAGAATGAAATCATCGCCGCGCTGGAGGCCCTCTTGACCAATCCGGGAGAGAACGTGCAGCAGCAGGTGCGTGACTTGCAGGCACAGTGGAACGAAACGGGCCACGTGCCTTTCCGCAAGAAGGAAAAGATGTACAAGCGTTACCACGAGGCTTGCGACAAGGTGTATAAGGAATTGCACCTGAGCGCAGGGCGCCGTAATCTGGAGAGCTTCCGCAAGAATGTGGCTGAAAAGGGTGGCAACGAACTGACGCGCGAACGTGCCCGCTTGAACAATGCGCTTGAAGCCAAGAAGCAGGAAATCAAGAACTACGAGACGAACCTTTCTTTCTTCTCTGTGAAGTCGAAGGGTGCCAACGCGCTCGTGGGAGAGGTTTCCAAAAAGATTGAACGCCTGAAAGAAGACCTCAAGCTCATCGAGGAGAAAATCAAGGCGGTCAACGAGAAAATCAAAGCAGAAAAATAATTGTGTTTCAAACGCCTGAGGCTTCCTCTGGTCGTTGAAGCAAAACCATTACTTTATGAAGGGCATGTTCTTAACGACGGAACATGCCCTCATTTGTAATAAGTTATACGGTGGAATATCCTCTTTAAAAGGTCAGTGGTTCATAAGTGGGTATTCATCCCATCCAAATATAAAATATATATCATGTCAACGGTTATCTATCCATCTCCCATCTTCGGTCCTGTCCACAGTCGCCGTCTGGGAGTTTCTTTGGGCATCAACCTCATGCCTGCCGACGGCAAGATTTGCACATTCGATTGCATCTATTGCGAGTGTGGCTTCAATGCCGACCATCGGCCACGCCTCCATCGTCCGACGCGCGAAGAGGTGCGCGAAAAACTGGAGCAGCAGCTCGTTGAGATGGCGGGTGAAGGGCGTTTGCCGGATGTGCTGACATTTGCCGGCAATGGTGAACCGACGGCGCATCCCGATTTTAAAGCCATCATTGAAGACACCATACAGTTGCGCAACCGCCATTGCCCCGAGGCCCGTGTGAGCGTGTTGAGCAATGCCACGTTGGCCGCCAAACCAAGTGTGAGGGAGGCCTTGCTTATGGTGGACAACAATATTTTGAAACTCGACACGGTCAATGCGGAATACATTCGGCGCGTGAATGCCCCAACGGGACATTACGATGTCGGTGAAGTCGTTGAGGCTCTGAAGAGCTATCATGGTCACGTCATCATCCAAACGATGTTCATGAAGGGACGTGACATGCACGGCGTGAGCGTCGACAACACCGGTGAGGAATATGTCGGCCCCTGGATTGAGGCGGTCAAGGCCATTGCGCCGCAGAGCGTCATGGTTTACACCATCGACCGTGAGACCCCCGACCAGGCCCTTCTCAAAGCCACGCATGAAGAACTCGATGCCATTGTCGCCCGCGTGAAAGCATGCGGCATTCCGGCTTCCGCCTCTTATTGATTGCCTGTGATGACTCCAATGAAAGACGAATTGCTGGATCTGGCGGGCCAAACCATCAAGCGGCAGCACCTCCTTCGCGAGGGCGACGCCTGTTTGGTGGCATTGAGCGGCGGTGCCGACTCGGTGTCGTTGCTCATCGTGTTGCAGACACTGGGCTTTCGCGTGGAGGCTGCGCATTGCAACTTCCATTTGCGTGGCAGCGAGAGCCTGCGCGACGAAATGTTCTGCCGAGATTTGTGCGAGCGCCTGCAGGTGCCGCTCCATGTTGTTGATTTCCAAACAAAGAAGGAGGCGCAGGCCAACGGCGAGAGCATCGAAATGGCCGCACGCCGCTTGCGCTACGCCTGGTTTGAAATGTTGCGAAAGGAACGCCAATTGGACAAAATCGCTGTTGGCCACCACCGTGACGACAATATCGAAACCCTCTTGCTCAACCTCGTGCGTGGCTCGGGAATCCGCGGCCTGACAGGTATGGCTTTTGAGCGCGACCGCATCATCCGCCCTTTCCTGGACGTCTCTCGCGAAACCTTGCTCCGTTTTTTGCAGCGCAGGAAACAGGATTATGTCACCGACAGCACGAATGCCGACACCAGCTATAAGCGCAATTTTGTGCGCAATCGCCTCCTGCCTTTGTTGAGGGAGATGAATCCTTCGGTGGAGCAGACCCTCGTTGGCGACATGAGAAAACTGCAATCGGCGGAAGAGGCTTACGAGGCCGTCATGGCGTCGACCTTCGACGCTCCTGCCTGCCCAACGCCGACGGGCTACGTCTTTCCTGTTTCGATGTTGCGCTTCCGCGCCAATTTCGATGCCATCGGAAGGCGTTTCGGTTTCGCCGAAGATGTCGTGTCTTTGCTTTCTCATCCAGAACGCTGTGGCGAGCGTGCCCTCTTCCAATCGGAAAACTTTCTCGCGGCCTATTATCGCGACCATCTGGAGGTGAGCCGTCGTCCAGCGAAATACCGCCCCGTCAGCCTTGCCGATGTCGTGCGGGCCACCTTGCCCGATGGTCGGACAATCAGTGTGCAATGGCTTCCCCGCGAAGCTTTGAACGAGATTCCGCGTCGCGTCGACCAAGTGGCGCTTGACGCCGACAAAATCGTGGGAGATTTGATGTTGCGCCGTCCGGAAAACGGAGAGCGCTTCACGCCCTTCGGTCTGCGCGGCAGCAAACTTGTGAGCGACTTCCTGACAAACAGACACGTCTCGCAGATACAGCGCCTATGGACGGCTGTCGTGGCCGATTCGCGCGGCATACTTTGGCTTGTGGGGCACCGTCCTGACCAGCGCGGGGCCATTTCTCCCGACACAAAGCGAGTGTTGCTCCTGAAACTTGAGGCATAATGCACTGTCGGGCAGTGTGGTTTAGCCGGAAATAATGCGAACCCTATAAAATGTATTACTCAATTAAAATGAAATTACATACCCTCCTTTATATCCTTCCCTCATTCATCCTCCTCTCAGCGTGCAACGGCGTAGACCGTTCTGGCGAGCAACCCTTTGCGCCGACGGTGGAAACTTTGGCGGCAGAGGCGGCGGGCGACGGTGTGCTTCTCAATGGCCGCGTGATTGATTCCCCCAACAGCGATGTGCTCGAGTGTGGTTTCCTTTATGGCAACGACACCTTGCGCGTGAAGCTTAAGAGTGAGGAAGTCTCTCTGCTTTTCTCGGCCTATGCCGACTCGCTGCAGAATGGAAACTACTACGCCGTGGCTTATGCTCGCAACGGGGTGGGGACGAGCTATGGCGACACGGTTCGTTTTCAAATCAACAAATGATGCGGCTTTTTGCCATCAGTTAATCCAGACCACCTGCTTGCAAAACAGAATAAAATGAAAGTCTTTAAGAATGTGGCCCTTGTCGGCCTGTGTCTTTTTGCTCTCTCGTTTACAGCATTGAGGGCACAAACCGTGATCGACCTTAAGCGTGGCGGTGTCGTGCGTGCCAAAACCATTGACGATTATCGCGAGGAAGCCAAGGTTAAGGAGCGGTTGGCAGCCGATTCCTTAGCTTACGTTGACCATCTGACGCGTGCACTCAATGCGTTGGGGCGCGATTCTTTGGCACAAGCAGAACAGCTTTTCAAGGAAGCACTGCGTGTTCGGCCGGAAGCTCCGTCGAATTACATCGTTAGGCATAATCTTGGAGAAATCTATCTCGCGCAAGGACGTTACCGGGAAGCCATCACGCGTTTCAGTGAGGTGCTGAAAGAGCATCCGGAAGTGGGCGAGGCGCGTTACGAACGCGCGGTAAGCTATTATGAGATGGGCAACCAGCAGGCGGCGCTTGAAGACTGTTCCGTGTTGCTGAATGGCAATCCGGCAACGCATCTGCGCGTGAAAGCCTTGTTCCTGCAAGCTGGCATTCACATGAAAAGCCGTCAGCCTCATCTGGCGAAAACTGACGTGGAGGAAATTATACGTCTTGACCCCGACAACCAGAATGCGCATTTGCTCGAAGCTGGGGCGCTCGAAGCGCTTGGACAATCGCAAAATGCGCTCCACAAACTCGATGCCTTTGTGGAGGCCCATCCTGAGAATGTTGAAGGACGCTTGGCAAGAGCCGAACTCGAAATGCGCTTGACGGTGCCAGATTTGGCAGTGAAGGACTATGATGCTGCCATTCTTCTTGCGCCGGAAAATCCAGAACTCTTCATTGGCCGCGCCAAGGCCAATTTGCAACTCAAACGTTTTGTGGCTGCCCGAAAGGATTTGGATGCCGCAGTGGCGTTGGGCATTCCGCGCGGGATGCTCAATGCGTATTATCAGCAGTTGAAGAAATAATGGAAGGACAGGAGGAATGCCCTTTTTAAGTAGGTGTTCAAAATTAGTTTATATTGAATTGTCGTATTATTTTGTTCCTACAGCTGTCTTGAAGAAGGAGCGTAGCGGGCTACGTGACTGATGAAAGGCAGTTGTAGGGGCAAAAGAATACGGCAAGGCAATATCAGACAGGTTTTCCCCTGCATGGATACTATAAAATAATTTTGAACACCTACTTAAGAAATAACTACCAGTTTATCACATGATAAAACACAATCTATATAGGAGACAAACGCTGCGGATGATTTTCATGCTCGCTGTCTTTATGCTCCTTTTCGCATCGCAGGGTCTGGCGCAGATACTTGGCGAGCGCTTTGCTGGACGGGAATATCGTGCCGTTTGGCTGACAACGCTGAGCGGACTTGACTGGCCTTCGCGTCCGGTGAGTGTTCCTTCAGACACCCTGCGCCAACAGCAGGCGCTCCGTCAGACACTTGACCGCCTGCAGCAGGCTGGCATCAATACCGTGATTTTCCAAACGCGCATCCGGGCCACCGTGGCTTATCCCTCAAACATCGAACCGTGGGATGGCGCCTTTTCAGGAACGCCGGGGCGCGGTCCGGGCTACGACCCGTTGGCCTTTGCCCTCAGAGAATGTCATAAGCGCGGCATGGAACTGCACGCTTGGGTCGTGGCCTTTCCCATCTGCAATGCGGCGTTGGCGCGGCGGCTCGGGGCGGAAGCTTTGCCAAAGAAACATCCCGAGTTCTGCCATCGCTGTGGCGATGCTTGGTTTATGGACCCTGGCGTTCCAGCCACGGCGCAATACGTTGCTGGCATCTGTCGGGAAATCGTGGAACGCTATGATGTGGACGGCATACATTTAGATTACATACGATATCCAGAAGAGTCTGTGGCTTGGAAAGACCAGACCACCTATCGAAAATATGGCAACGGAAAGCGCCTTGGAGACTGGCGGCGCGAGAATGTTTCGCGCGTTGTTCGGGAGGTGCATGACGCCGTCAAGTCTGTGCGCCCTTGGGTGAAACTGAGTTGCTCGCCAGTTGGAAAACGTGCCGATCTGCCCCGTCAGAGTAGCTATGGCTGGAATGCGCGTGAGGCCGTTTATCAAGATGCCGCACAATGGTTGCAGCAGGGACTGATGGACGTGTTGTTTCCCATGATGTATTTCGATGGTAAGCACTTTTATCCCTTTGCACAAGACTGGACAGAACAGAGCGGAGGGCGCCCAGTCGTTCCCGGTTTGGGAATTTACTTCCTTTCTCCGCGCGAGAAAAATTGGTCTTTGTCGGTCATCGCGCGGCAGATGCATTTCGCGCGTCAGCTCAATATGGGAGGCATGGCCTTTTTTCGGAGCAAGTTTCTGACAGACAACACCAAGGGACTTTATGATTTTCTTCAGAAGGATTTCTATCGCCAGCCCGTTCTGACACCGCCCATGAAGGTATCGGGCGTTGCAACTCCCGAGATGCCGCACGTCAGTATCAAAAGAGAAGGAAATACGTTGCACTTGTCGTGGAAGGCTGTCACCTCTGCCGTTCCAGTAACCTATAATATTTATCGCATTTCCAAAAGCGCGACAAGCGTCAGCCGTGTTTTCCCCCTTACTATTGGTGCGCCTCGGTCTCCGAAGGACACGTTTGTGCTGAAAAAAATCGTTGGAAGAACCGCGTCTGGTCGTTTCAAAAATCTCCGCGACACAATGGATTTATACCCCCTCTTTGCCTTCACTCTGCCACGATACCTATATCGTGCGGGCTATGGATGCCTATGGGCAGGAGAGTGGAGATGCTGATGGCGTAAATGTCGTGGCGATACAATAGTGACTCTTTGTCCGTTTTCCGCTTCGAGTCACGTAATGGCCGCCGCTTGCGGATATTGAAAAAAGGTATAGCAACAGTTCCTTTGAAATCCCAGAAATGTTATCTACCTTCGGCCGTAGTTCGTGCTACTCGCGGCCGCAGTTCGCGCTACTTTCGGCCGCGAGCAGCGCTACTCGCGGCCGCGAGTCGATGAGTTGTAATGTTTCTTGGGGAAATCGTTATATGAAGGTGAGAAATGGATTCGTCCCTATCATGCCATAGCACTAAAGTCAACCATGACATATCTGTTTTTGAAAGTAGAGCCAAGGGGCATCTATTCCATAAAAGACGTCCAATTGTTTGGTTGTAAAAAGAATCAATACTATCTTTGCGGTGTTGATTCCCGGTAGCCTCTGATTCGTCAAGCTATCGGGTCTTGTTTTTTATACAATTCGTCTACAAAAATACATAATTATCAGCGATTTCGGTTATGCAACATTGTACAAAATCGATAGATAGGCTGGAGAAGGATGACAATAGAAATAGAGGTGCTCAGAGCATTGCAGTTTCTGAGCACCTCTAATCGTTTTTTGTTGTCAAATGCAAGAGGTTGCAGCCATGCAAATAGATGAAAGCGATGGCTGCGTTATGGGGTGTGAGCAGAGCGCTATAAGGTTTTAAGTCCTTCCAGCATCCGTTTCAAAACCACGGTGGCCGAGATTTCGCGGTTGGCCGCTTCCGGGATGACCAGTGAGCGCGGTGATTCGATGACTTCGTCGGTTACAATCATATTGCGGCGCACGGGGAGGCAGTGCATAAACTGCGCATTGTTAGTGACAGCCATGTGGGCTTCATCAATGGTCCACGACATATCCTTGGAGAGAATTTTTCCATAGTCAGCCAGATTGCTGACACCTGGGCAACTCCAGTTCTTAGCGTAGACGAAATCCGCATTCTCCAGTGCGTGCATCTGGTCGTAGTCCACCGTGGCGTCGCCCACAAACAGTGGGTCGAGCTCGTAACCCTTTGGATGTGTCACCACGAAATCAACGTCTGCAGCGCGCATCCATTCAGCAAAACTGTTGGGCACGGCTTGCGGCAGTGCGCGGGGATGTGGCGCCCAAGTCAAGACCACTTTCGGACGCTTCTTCTCCTTGTGCTCCTCGATGGTTATGAGGTCGGCAAAGGCCTGCAATGGGTGTGCCGTAGCGCTCTCCATCGAAAAGACAGGGCGGTTGCTATATTTCATAAACTGCATGAGAATGCGTTCCGTATAGTCGGCCTCGCGGTCGGAAAGTCCGGCAAACGTACGTACACCAATGAGGTCGCAGTAAGATGCCATCACAGGAATAGCCTCCAGGAGGTGTTCACTCTTGTCTCCGTCCATGATCACGCCGCGCTCCGTTTCCAGTTTCCATGCCCCCTGATTCACGTCGAGCACAACAACGTCCAGACCGAGGTTGCGTGCCGCTTTCTGCGTTGACAGACGCGTGCGCAAACTGTTGTTGAAGAAAATGAGCAAAACCGTGTGGTGATGCCCGAGGTGTTCAAACTTGTAACGGTCTTGCTTGATTTCCTGTGCTTCCTTAAGGGCAACATTCAAGTCGCCGATATCGTTGACATGTAAGAATTCTCTCATGATGCTTGTCTTTTTATGGTTGTTGTATTGTGAATTGCAGTCATGTATAGGGTACGCCCTGTTTGACAGCGTCCAAAAATACAAAGAAAATCTGTATAAATAATTGTATATTCATTAAAAAGCAGATTTATTCATCCGATATGCAGAAATTTGTATGCTTCGCTCCGTTTTTTTTAATAACTTTGCCGTCTCACATACAATGATTTCTCGAAACCAAAACACTAAAAACATGATAAAGAAAATCTTTACCCTTTGTGTGATTGCTTCCGCATTCACCTCTATGAGCTGTACGGGCAAGAATGCTCCTGCATCAGCCAACCAGAAGACGGCTGTTGAAACAGAAAATGTTGAGAACGCTGCCCCGGCCGATGAACCTAAGGCAGTTTATAAAATCAATACCATCGATGCCAGCGTACCTGGTGCCGACGTGCTGAAGACGATTTCCGCCCAATTTAAGGGCTCTGTGGTGGTCATCGACTTTTGGGCAACATGGTGTGGCCCTTGCCGTATGGCTATGAAGGAAATCGATGCCATCAAACCTGATTTGCAGAAGAAAGGTGTGCAGTTTGTGTATATCACAGGCGAAACCTCTCCGCAGGCCGCTTGGGAAGGCATGATCAAGAATATTGCTGGCGTTCACTACCGCTTGACCAACAAGCAGTGGGGTGAACTCTGCTCAAGTCTCGGCATCCCTGGCATTCCTGTCTATTTGATCTTAAAATGCCGATGGTTCTGTGGCCTATAGCAATTTGCAGCAAGGCGGCTATCCTGGCAATGAAGTGATACAAAACAATGTGGAGGTGGCTCTGACTAATAAGTAAGGCATTGTTTGCCATCTATTGAAGGTGCGTCCATTGCGTGGGGTGGTTACACTTGAATGTGTTGATGTTCTCACACGTGAATGGTGGCATAT
>ENA-OQCZ01000482-OQCZ01000482.1-human-gut-metagenome-genome-assembly--contig:-NODE-482-length-10355-cov-6.067951_pt1 | contig 10355 bp, 13 predicted proteins | sample MGYA00242505_ERZ504594 | MGnify/ENA primary metagenome ERZ504594 (study PRJEB26092, sample SAMD00036329) | human gut metagenome | host: Homo sapiens | study: EMG produced TPA metagenomics assembly of... | reverse complement strand
GGAGTGAGGCGATGGAACAGGCGATGGCCTATGTGTGTTGTTCTGCAGAAGAGAGCAGAGCGAAGGTGCAGCGATATTGCCGGAAGATTTATGAGTTGGGATATGTGCCCATTTGTCCGAGGTTTGGATTTCTTCCTTTTTTGGATGAAGGGGAAGCCGAAGATTTGCAGGCATACAACCGGATGTCCCACTTAATCTTAAAGCGGTGCCGGATGGTGGTGGTCTGTGGAAAAGAGGTTACTGGAACAATGAATACCGATATCAGTACAGCAGACCGATTGCATATCATTTGCACCACATTAGATGGATTGATCAAGATTAAAGAAAAGGAATCATAATCGATTCTGCATGGGGGAGTCGATGGAAATCGATGGAACTGGTTTTGCAAGCATAGCGTTTGGATATCCAAACGCACTTTGGGGAGAACCCCAATCCCCCGGCAGTCGAGAAAGGAGAGAAGAAACATGTTTTTTGCAGGAATGGCGCTTGGGGCAATGGCAGGCGCAGCCTTTGGTATTGGACTGATGTGCTGTGTGGTTGCCGGAAAGCGGGAAGATCAGCAGATGGAACAGATGCGGATACGCAGACAGAAACAGGGAGAACGGAAAACAATCCATTTCCGAGATATGGAAGGGTTGGAACGGTTCTCCCTTTTGGATGGGGAAAGCCTTTGCATGATGGCAGAGGACGGAACAAAAGAGATTGGACTTTGCCGCTTTGTGGACGAAAAGCTGGTGGATGTGAATGGGCAGGTCTGGGAGATCGGGGAATTCCTCTGGCAGATGGAGCGCAGAGGAATCCAGGTGTATCCCTTACAGATAGCATAAAAGAAAAAGGGAGGTGGTCAAATGAGAAAACGAAACCATGTGGTTCCGGTACGGTTGAATGCAAAGGAACTTCGGCATCTGGACGGACAGGTGGCAAAGAGTGGACTAAGCAGGGAGGAATTTTTACGTTCCCTGATCTTAGGCGCACAGCTCCAGACAAAGCCCTGTGAGCATCATGCAGAACTTCTTCGGAAGATTGCGGGGCTTTGCAACAATGCCAACCAGCTGGCCCATGTCGCCAATGGCACCGGGATGGCAGGGGAAGCCAGCGTACAGGAAATGCTGCGGATTTCCAAAGAGACCTGGCGTCTGGTAAAAGAGGAATGGTAGATGGCATATACCAGCGTCCTCCCCGTCCACCGCCTGGACCGTTCCATTGATTATGTGAAGGACCGGGCAAAGACCACTAAGAGTGCCGGCTCTTTGGAAGAAGCCATCGATTATGCCCTAAACCGGGAAAAAACAGAAGAGACCATTTTTGAGGATGCCATTGGGTGTACCTGTGAAAATGCCTATGCGGACATGGTAAAGACCAAAGAGCGCTTCCATAAGAAAGGCGGGGTACAGGGCTACCATCTGGTGCAGAGCTTTGCAGAAGGGGAAGTATCCCCCGAACTAGCACATCTCATTGGACAGGAGCTGGCAGAGCAGTTATTGAAAGGGCAGTTTGAAGTGGTGATCACGACTCATTTGAATACCAGTCATTACCATAATCATCTGGTATGGAATTCGGTGAGCATGGCAGATGGGAAGAAATACCACAGTAATGCCAAAAGTTATTTTACCGAAGTGCGCCGGATTTCGGATGACTTATGCAGGAAATACGGTCTTTCCGTGATCCAGACGAATCAGGGGAAAGCCATGCACTATGCCCAGTGGAAAGCAGAAGCAGAAGGGAAACCTACCTGGAGGACTGCCATCCGCATGGATATCCGGGATGCCATTGGCGTGAGCTTTTCCTGGAGTCAGTTTGTAAAAGAAATGGAGAAGCGGGGCTATACCTGGAAGCTGAACCGGAAGTATCCGGCATTAAAGACGCCGGATATGGAGAGGTATGTCCGTCTGCGTTCCTTGGGAAAGGGCTATGGGGAGGCAGAGATCCGGGAGAAGATCCTGCGTCCAAAGATCCAACAGGTGTATGGAAAAACACAGGTGCAGTTTCCAAAGAGGAAACTTACCGGACTTCAAAAGCTGTATTTTTCTTATCTGTATCGGATGGGAGTGCTTCAGCAGAAGCCAAAACGGATTTCTTATGCGGTCCGTTCCGATATCCGAAAACTGGATCTCCGCATCCGGCAGATGGAGTTTTTTGCAAAAGAAGGGATCACCACCAGGGAAGAGCTGGCAGCATACCGGAAACCTTTGGAGGAACAGGTACTTTCCTTGATGAAGGAACGAAGGACGCTATACCGAAAAGAAGCAGGTGGTATGCGCATTCAGGAGATCAACAGGGAATTAAAAGAACTTCGGAAAAAGATCCGTTTAAGCCAGCAGATCGAAGTCCAGTCGAAAGAGATGGAAGAACGATTCAGGAGGGCAAAGGAACAGGAACTGGCACAGGAAACGTCCGGGAAACAACGAAGGGAAGAAGAACGGAAGCGGTAAGGAGGTGAGTGCGTATGAACTATGGCGGTGATGCGGCAGATCAGATCGTCCGGTATTCCATGGAAGGGATGGAACACACCCTGCGGATCAGCGGGAGCATTGCAAAGAATCTGGCAGTGCTGATCGTAGCGGTGCTGAAGGATCAGAAAAAGACCAGGGGGAAGACCAGCCTGCTTCGGATGTTAAAGGAACAGCGGGCTATGAAATTTTTCACCATTCCCCATGACAGGCTGCGGGAGTTTGCAGGGGAAGCCAAATCCAGGGGGCTTTTGTATGTAGTCATCCGGGATAAGAAGAACCCCCAGTTTTCTGAGATCATGGTGTTTGCCGATGATGCAGCGAAGGTGAACCGGGTGCTGGACAAGATGAATCTGGACTTTGTAAAATCTGAAGCCGGAGAAGCGGTTGTGGAACAAGCACCAGTACGGGAAACAGGGCGTGTGATCGATGCAGAATTTACCGAGAAAACCGAAGCAAAAGAAGAGCATCCGGTGAAAACCGAAACGGTGGTATTGCCGGAAGGCACCATTGAGTTTGAGCTGAATGAAGAAGAGCATCTGTTTGAGGTAGGGGAAGGCTCTCCTTCAGGAGAAAATTTTACCCAGGCGGAGAAGGCAGGGAATCTGTCCGGACCTTCCTCGCACAGCAGCGGTTCTTTTTCCGGGCAGGAAACTAGCTGGAAAGGGGAGAAACCTTCTGTCCGGCAGGAATTAAAGAAGATTGAAGTCGAGCAGAAACAGCGCAGGCAGACACAGAAGAGTCGGCGAAAACCGAGAAACCAGCAGCGAAAGAAGAAAAAAGTGAAAGGCAGGTAAGGCTATGGATTTAACGAACATGATCCCTGGTGGGCAGGGGAAGAAAAAACTCCACAACAGCAGTTATCAAAAGAAGAATATGCAGCCATGAAAAAACAGCAGAGGGAAGAAGTGTGGGCAGAGGTAGATGCCCAGGCACAGGCTGGTGTTCCAAAACGGCGATTCTTTAAAGGGGATTTTTAGATTTTATGGCGCAGTGCAATACGCAGAAAACACCTAATCTTCTGTTGATCTACGGACAGAATCCAGAGGCAACGGTGGTAAAATCCTATGATTACTGGAAAAAAGAACACCGTTCTCCAAAATCCGGGGTGCATGGTTACACCTATATGGTCAGTACGGAATATGAAAAAGATGGGGAGATGCGGACAGGCTATGCCATCGGTAAAGGATTTGACATCAGCCAGATGAGTGGAAAACCGCTGGAGGAACGTCCACAGCGTTCCATGGAAGAACTGATCCATGCAGTCTTAAAGGATCAGCCAGTGCGGATGCAGATCGCAGACAATCTGCCGGAGGGCATTCAGGCACAGTATATTCCGAAACAGCGTACCGTCTATGTGCGCAACGGAATGGATGAGAATACAACATTCCATGCAGTGAACCGGGAACTGGCCTGTGCCGCCCTGGATCAGCACGATGGGAACTATGCAAGGAAGAAGGTGAATGCCCAGGCATACTGTGCCGCGTATGTGATCGGCAAGCGGTATGGGGCGGACGTGTCCGGCTTCCAGTTTGGAAAAGTGGCAGAGATGCAGGCAAACGGACAGAAAGATCCTCAGGAATTAAGGGGGTTTTTGAATGATGTGCGTCAGGCAGCCTATACCATCCGCAACCATATGGAACGAAATTTCGGGGAACAGGAGCAGACCTTTTCCAAGGATGCGTTTTCCTTTGAGGAACCGCCAAAGCAGACACCGAAGAAGGAGAAAAAAGAGAAACAGCCGGAGCGATAGGTTCTTAAAAAAGTTCCGCCGTTGGGATAGCTATTGCAGGGTTCTTGTGGTATGTTGGGTGTAACAAAGATAGGAGGGAACGGGGATGGCAGATTACTATTTAAAAACGGATAACATCATGAAAAATATGTTTGTGGTGGCACTCAAAGATGAGCTGGCAGCCCAGAGCCAAAGGGGAACGGTTCACCCAGAGACAGAAGCCATGCTGCAGAAAGTCCGAGCCTATGAGCTTTCCGAGAAAAGGCTTCCCATTACAAGTGAGGAACAGCGGGAACTTCGCAATGCCCTCAACCGGCTGCGGGACAAGTATCTTGCCATGGGCAGGTACAGCGACGGCATTGACAGCGTGATCTTAAAGGTCATGAAACCACACACCAGCAGGCGCTTCTTCTGGTAACAGAAGGGAGGGATGTCTATGAGTATATACGATCAAAAACAAGTGGAACAATTACGAAAGCGGTATCCGAAAGGAACAAGGCTCTGCCTAGACTTTATGGACGAGCCGGGGATGCCGCCGGGATTACAAGGAACGGTAGCATATATTGATGATGCCGGGCAGATTCACATGCATTGGGAGAATGGGCGAAGCCTTGCCTTGATCCCCGGAGAGGATTCTTTTCATAGGATAGACGGACCAGCAAACGAAGTGCCAAAGAGTGAAAAAGCGAAGAAGGAGAGAAGCCGGCAGAGGTAGCATGGAAACGTGTGGACCTTTGGGTGTGGCTGCTGTTTCTGCCCGTTGTCTGGTGGGCAGGCGCCATCACTGCCTGTGCCATAAAACCGGATACCAATCTGTTACAGATCTTACAAGTGCTGACCGAAAAACTGGATCAGCCTTTTTCTATTTCTTATACACCGTACACGCTGCGGTGTATGTTCACATTCACAATCGCCTATGTGTTAGGCATCGGTATTTATTATTCCCAGAAGAGAAACTATCGAAGAGGGGTGGAGCATGGCTCTGCCAAATGGGGCGATGCAGCTTCCATCTGCAAGCGTTACCGGGACAAGCGGTACACCCAGAATCTCATTTTAACCCAGAACTTCCGCATGGGATTGGACTGCTATAAGCACAAACGAAACTTAAATGTTTTGGTGGTGGGCGGTTCCGGTGCGGGAAAAAGCCGGGCATACGCCGTAGTCAACATCATGCAGTGCAACTGTTCCATGGTGGTCACCGATCCTAAGGGAGAGCTTCTTCGGAAAACCGGAGGACTGCTGGAGAGGGAAGGATATGAAGTCCGGGTGTTTGACCTGATCAATCCGGAGACATCTTTTTGCTACAATCCCTTTGCCTATGTGCGGGATGATAAGGATGTGTTAAAGCTCATCAATAACCTGATCCGAAATACTACCCCGAAGGGGGCGCAGAGTTCAGATCCGTTTTGGGAGAAAAGTGAGACTGCCTTGCTGCAGGCGCTCATGCTGTATCTTCTGCATGAAGCGCCGCCGGAGGAACAGAACTTCTCCATGATCATGGAAATGTTAGGTTCTGCCCAGGTGAAAGAGGACGATGAGGAATACCAGTCTCCGCTGGATATCCTGTTTGAACGTTTGGAGATGCGAAATCCGGAAAGCATTGCAGTCAAGCAGTATGCGATTTACAAGCAGGCGGCAGGAAAGACCGCAAAGTCGATCCTGATCTCCGTAGGCGTCCGTCTGGCTGCGTTCAATTTAAAACAGATCGCCAATCTGACCTGTACCGATGAACTGGATCTTTACAGCATCGGGGAGAAAAAGGTGGCGCTGTTTTGCTGTATCCCGGATGCGGATACCAGCCTCAATTATCTGGTGGGCATGATCTACAGTAACCTCTTTCAAACCCTTTACTATGTGGCGGACCGGAAATACCATGGGAAACTTCCTATCCCGGTACACTGCATCATGGATGAGTGGCCAAACGTGGCACTGCCGGATGATTTTGACAAGCTGCTGGCAACCATGAGGTCGCGCGCAATTTCCTGCAGCATCATCATCCAGAACATTGCGCAGATGAAAGCCTTGTTTAAGGATAGCTGGGAAAGTCTCATAGGGAATTGCGATGAATTTTTATATCTGGGCGGCAATGAAAAAGAAGGGCATAAATATGTCTCGGAACTATTGGGGAAAGAAACACTGGATACCAATACCTATGGGCAGACCAAGGGAAGGAGTGGAAGTTATTCTGTGAATTTCCAGCAGTCCGGAAGGGAACTTTTGACTCCCGATGAAGTACGCCTTTTGGATAACCGGAAGGCAGTGCTTCTGGTGCGTGGGGAACGTCCCATTCTGGATGAGAAATATGATCTGCATAAACATGTGAATGTGAAATATACGGAGGATGGAGGGGCGCCGCCTTATGATTATGCGAAGGCTCCCCTGTCCCATGAAGATGTAACCATTGATACCAGGAGACTGGATGATTATGAACTGCTCTCGGCTGAGGAGATCCTCGGCAGGGAGCAGTCTTTTTGATTGGAGGAATGCCATTGAAGAAAAGAAATGAAATGCTAAAGAGACAGACAACAAACCATGCCACTGCACCGATGCCTATGGGCAGAGGACCAAAGCGTACTCTTGCTGCGTATGCAGCGCTGGTGCTTACTATGACGGTAGGAGGCATCCCGGTGCTTGCAGCCGGAGATCCCCTGTCAGTCATCAATAACCTGTCTACCTTTATCTTTTCCCTGATCCGGGCCATCGGCTTGATCTTACTGGGATTTGGTGTGGTGCAGGTAGGTTTGAGCTTAAAGAGCCATGATCCCAGCCAGAGAGCCAACGGGTTTCTGACGCTGGCAGGCGGTGTCATCATCACCTTTGCAAAAGAGATCCTGGATCTGATCGTTGGGTAGCAGGAAGAGACAGAAGCGGGCAGGGAGGACAGCTTCCTGCCCCGGCAAAGGAGGTGAGACTGTTTGAGTGATAACTGGATCGTGCAGAACTTAAACTCTGCACTGAACACCTGGAATGAGAAACTGGCAGAAATCTGGACACTCCTCACCCAAAGCCCGGAATCCTTTAAGGGCGGGACGATATGGAGTGTCATCACCGGGATCAACGGGGCTCTGACCGCTATTGGGTATGGACTTTTGGTATTGTTTTTTGCAGCCGGGATCGTAAAGACCTGTGGCAGCTTTACAGACATGAAAAAGCCGGAACATGCCCTCAAAGCCTTTATCCGGTTTGCACTGGCACAAGGCGCCATCATGTATGGCATGGAATTGATGACAGCCCTGTTTTCCATTGTACAGGGGATCGTGTCGACCATCATGGCACAGTCGGGGATGGCAAGCGGGGGTGTGACAGAGCTTCCGGCAGAGATCGTGGAAAAGATTGAAGCGGTAGGGATGTTGGAATCCATCCCCTTGTGGATCGTGACGCTGCTGGGAAGCCTTTTGATCACAGTGCTGTCTTTTATCATGATCCTTACGGTATATGGAAGGATGTTCAAGTTGTATATGTATACTGCCATTGCGCCCATCCCCATTTCCACCTTTGCGGGAGAACCCTCCCAGTCGGTGGGGAAGAACTTCATCAAGTCCTATGCAGGGGTGTGTCTGGAAGGGGCGATCATTGCACTGGCCTGTATCATTTTCTCCGTTTATTCTGCCAGTCCGCCGGCCATTGGGGATACGTCCTTAAGTGCAGTGACCATTGTGTGGAACTATGTAGGGGAATTGGTGTTCAACCTGCTGGTGCTGGTGGGTGCGGTGAAAGCATCTGACCGGATCGTAAAAGAAATGATGGGATTGTAGGAGGAAAGAACCATGCGTAAAGAAATATATGAAAATCAGGGAAGCAGCGATACACTGCCTTTCCATTGGGAATTTGGTAAGGAAGAGATCACTCTGAAAGTGTCCAGCTATGCCTATGGAAATGGGCTTGCGGTTTTGATGTATATCCAAAGTGAAGGGGAGCTGGAATTATTTAGTGACCTGACGGTCAATCTTCCGGGCGGGTATGGGCTGAAACCGCAGGAGGCATTTGTAAGCGGTGATTTTACCAGGGATAAGCTGGCCTTCATTCAAGAGAACAGGCTGGGAAAGGTGCTGCCGGGACAAGCCCGTTCAGGATTTGCCACCTACACCCCGGTGGCATTTGACCTTTCAAGACTCGCCCGGTATGACCGGGAAGGGGTGGAAGAATTTTGCAGACAATGGGGTTGGACATTCCAAAAGAACAGGAAAAAGTCCAAGGGAAACCGACAGGAAAAAAGAAAAAGGAAAGAGAGAGATAGAAGTATATGGAAGTAAAAATGAATAAAGAGATCCGCAACTATCAGGAATCCATGTTATGGGACTGAACCTGCGCCAGTGTATTTTCTCCCTGCTTGCCATCGCTGTGGCGGTAGGGATTTATTTTGGTCTGGGAAAGTATGTGGGACAGGAAATGACCGGGTGGCTGTGCATCTTAGGGGCTGTCCCCTTTCGCAGCCTGTGGTTTTTTCCAGTACCATGGCATGAATGCGGAGCAGTTTGCCTGGGCGTATATCAAGTCTGAATTTTTATACCCCAAGCGCCTGCTGTTTCAAAGTGAGGACCTGTACCATGCCTGCATGGAAGAAACGCTGGCCTTTGGAGAAAAGAGCCAGGGGGATGGCGCAGCCCTTATGAAAAAAAAGAGAACAGCGGGCAAGGAAGAAACGGATGAAACAGAAGAAGAAAACGGGAAGGAGTGGTGCGTTTGATTAAAACCTTACAGCAGGCATTGAAAATGGACCGGGAGAAGTTCAAAGTCCCAAGGTCTGTCCAGCAGGCGATCCCGATCCAGCGGATCTGGCCGGATGGGGTGTTCCAGTCCGGGACAAAATTTTCCAAGACCTTCCGGTTTTCCGATATCAACTATGCCATCGCAAGCAAAGAGGATAAAACAGAAATGTTCTTGGATTACAGTGAACTGTTAAATGCCTTAGATTCCGGTGCGGCGGCGAAGATCACTTTAAATAACAGAAGGATCAATAAAGAAGAGTTTGAAGCATCCCTGCTTTTGCCGATGAAAGAGGACGGGCTGGATGAATACCGAAAGGAATACAACGAAATGCTGTTGTCCAAGGTCAGCGGTACCAACAACAGCATCTATCAGGAACGGTATCTGACGGTCAGTGTCCATAAAAAGAACATCGATGAGGCAAGAACCTATTTTGCACGTGTGGGAACGGATATCATCACCCATCTGAGCAAGCTGTCCTCCATTGGGGAAGAAATGGATGCGGAACAGAGGTTACAGATCTTCCGGGATTTCTTCCGGGCAGAGGAACCCCAGTGCTTCCCTTTCGATATGAAGGCATTTGCCAAAAAGGGGAGCAGCTTCAAGGATTGGATCTGTCCCCAGTCCATGGAGTTTTCCAAAGACTGCTTCAAGATCAATGAACGGTTTGGGCGGGTGCTGTATATGCAGGATTATGCCAGTTATGTCAAGGATGACATGATCTCGGAACTGTGTGATCTAAGCCGGGACTTGATGCTGTCCATCGATATCCTCCCGGTACCCACAGACGAAGCGGTGCGTGAGATCCAGAACCGTCTGCTTGGCGTGGAGACCAATGTGACCAACTGGCAGAGACGCCAGAATGCCAACAATAACTTTTCTGCCATTGTGCCTTATGATATGGAATTACAGCGGAAGGAAACCAAAGAGATGCTGGATGACCTGACCACCAGGGATCAGCGGATGATGTTCGGCATCCTCACCATGGTGCATATGGCAGACAGCAAGAAACAGTTGGATTCGGATACGGAGAGTATCCTATCGGTGGCAAGAAAGCACTTGTGTCAGATGGCAACCTTGAAATGGCAGCAAGTGGATGGACTCAATACGGTACTGCCTTATGGCATCCGCAAGATCAATGCCCTTCGTACCCTGACCACAGAGTCTACCGCAGTGCTGATCCCCTTCCATACTCAGGAGATCATGCAGCCGGGCGGTATCTATTATGGGCAGAATGCGGTAGCAAAATATGCTGGTGGCAGACCGGAGGAAGTTATTGAATGGAAATTCCTTCCGTCTGGGTGTCAGCGGTTCGGGAAAGAGTTTCTCAGCAAAGAAGAGATCGTGGATCTTGCCCTGTCTACGGAAGATGACATCCTCATTTTAGATCCGGAGTCGGAATTCTGGTCTTTGGTGGAAGCGCTGAATTGGGGAATGGTGACTCCATTTCTGACAACGGTCCCATA
>ENA-OQCZ01000480-OQCZ01000480.1-human-gut-metagenome-genome-assembly--contig:-NODE-480-length-10364-cov-2.877015_pt1 | contig 10364 bp, 19 predicted proteins | sample MGYA00242505_ERZ504594 | MGnify/ENA primary metagenome ERZ504594 (study PRJEB26092, sample SAMD00036329) | human gut metagenome | host: Homo sapiens | study: EMG produced TPA metagenomics assembly of... | reverse complement strand
CTTTTTACAAGGGAGCAGTATAACATGAGCTGCTCTCTGTTTTTTTAGGAAGGAAAAGTGGATAAGGAAAGTGAAAAAGTAAGAAAAGTTTTACAATAAAAATCGTTTATGATAGAATAAAAAGATAAAAATACACATATAAGAGAGGTTTTGCCCATGGATCAGTCATGGAAACAGCCCCCAATTATTTATAATAGATATAAAAAGCTAATAGTGTCTGTAGAAGAAGCCATATCTAATCTTGGATGGGGATTTCCTCTTGCGGTCTTTTTATGCCTTGTACCAAGCTGTCGTTATTTATAATGACGGTGTGGAACGAGGCTTTTTTATTATATCAAAGGAAAAGTCTGCTTTGAGGTGTTTTTATAAGGAGAGAGCGAAATGAATAGCGAGAAGATAATGACTTTTTTACAAGAGCATTGTTATATTGCCTCGGTGCTCATCGGAACCGTGATTTTGTTTGGAGCGATCCGCGACTGGAACTGGCTCTGCGACCCCACTGGTACGCGGGATGCCTATCGCCACAGCAGAGGATACCGGCGTGTGGTTTTCTTCCTGCTGGGCGTCCTCCTGATTGTGGTAAGTATCTGGGAATTTGTGCTGAAATTGAAGTAGGAGGAGAAAGACTATGATGACTGAGAAATATCCCACCTGGCTCATCGGCCATGTGAAAGAATGGGCGGAGAAGCGTTTGCCTACCGTGATACTCTGTTCCACCACCGGCAATGAACTGCTGGAGGTTTGGTATTACGGAGATCTGCTCACGGCGAAAGGAGAGCCCCAATCCTATATTGTAGATGGCGATGTGGCTCCCGGACTGGTGGCAGCCCGTGACCCGGAAAACGGAGAGGAGTTCGTCATCTTTGACGGTGGACGGCATGGCTACGACAATATGTTCTGCGATGAACATGATCCATCTGAGCTGGAGCACCGTCCCCTCAAACGGTATGAGATCCCTGCCTCCAAACTGGTGCTGGAGCTGGGTTACAGTATCGACTATGAAGACGAAAAAGAGGACTTCGAACCGGATGAAGCGGATACCGTGGAACTGCTCAATGGTGAACGGATGCCGTGGGAACAGGTCAAGCGGGACGGCATCGACTATATCGCCCTTTACTATGTGAACGAGAAAGGAAAACCAGTTCAGATACTGGACGCGGAACTGGCATGAGTAAGGAGGCGCAGAGATGAAACTGAACTGTAAACGCATAGATTTTACATATACACCCGGTGAGGAAATCTTTACTTTTCCCAAAAACACGGGACTGCCCTTTATCTTCGATGTAGAGGAAGAACTGACCGGCGATCCTGCTGCCATGGATGCAGTGGGAGAAATGCTGGATGAGGCGGAAAAACTGGCAGAAAAGGCTAAATCCGCCATCAAAGCGGCGCTGGCGGACGAGGACAGCCGCTACCATAGCGTTGTGACATTTTTTATGGAGTTCCACCGAGACGATGTAGGCCCGGATATTGCGGCGGAACTCTTTCCGGGAACCGATCCATCCAAGCTATCCTTTGCCGAGATGGTAGACTTTTTGAAGCTCAAGCGGTTCGGCAGCCTGGTGGATGACGAGATGGATCAGCAAGTTTTCATTCTGGACCTGTCCTTCAATCCGGAGATTACTGACGAACTGATGGTGATCTACTTTGATTTGAACAAGGAGATTTTCTGTATCACCCATGAGAGCTGAGGAACGAAAAAGAGAAAATTATCTGCCCACGCTTCTGATCCAGCAGATCCGCCTGCAATGGTATAAAGACTGTCGGGGCGGAAACGCCGCCGCACAACGGAACCAGTATCCCAGAGCGATGCTGCTGCCGAAAGACTTTTTCTCTTACTATTCCTTTGGCCTGCCTACACACTTTGTATCTATTTTACAGAGACCCGATGGATTTCAGATCGATAAGGATTGTCGCAGGCTGATGGAATGGAAGCCGAATGGCACAGTGCGACTTCACCCTTTTGAACTGATTCAGCAGGAGCCCGGAATCCGGGTGCGTTACCGCTATGATTGGCATATTGGTGCGATGCCGGAGCGATATACCTATAACAAGACCGGGCAAAAACAGCCCCTCAATGAGCTGGCACTGGATTTGATTCCTGGTGATTATGGTCGGGCTGTCTGCAATGGTCGGTTCCGGGACTGGGATACAGGAATCTGGTATTATGTACTGGATATTTTAAATGTGATGCCGCTTACAGAACCCACTGACTCATTGACCAGTTTTACGGACAGAGAGCCTAATAAGATATATACCCAGATTGACCGACTGTGGTGACGAAAGACAGGAGGATAACCACATGATTTCCACAAAAGATTTATCTGGCCTTCCCAATGCGGAGCGCCTGAAAAAATTCTGCAAAGGGCTGGCGGCTCTGGACATCATCATGGTGGAGGAGGAATGGAGCTTCATCCGCCACTATACCTACAACCCTGCATGGCGAAAAGGCAAGGAGGCATTCTTTGCCACCGATGGTAGCGACCAGAGTATGATTGTCCTATTCGCGCCCGAAGGCTGCGTGATTAACGGCGTGGATTCTGAACTCTACGACTGGGAGGACAAACTTCCCCGTGTTGAAGACCTGACGAATGGAATGCCCCCTGCTTTGCAAAAACTCATGAGCAGCCGTGAAGTCAAAAAGATGAAAAGCACCTTCTGCGTCTGGACGGAAGATGGCACCACCTGGAACTGCAATCCCATGGACGGCGAGGATGCATCCAAGGATTTGCTCCCCACGATTGATGGCAATCCACAGACCTATGTGGAGTATGGAAAGTGGTTTTACCCAGCAGACCTGCCTTTGGAGGCTGTGCGCCAGCTTGCTGATGGGGTGCCGGTAACAAAAGAACTGGTCGCTGCGTTGAACTCCAAGCGCAATGAATGGGAAGAAATCAAGGTGGGGCTGGACAAGATCGGGTATCCAAATGAACTTTGATTCGCAGCAGACAGGAGGTGAATTGAATGATCAAAGAACGCATCCCTATCTCTGGCGATCTGGGCAGCAAGGTCAAGCAGCTGATGGAGTACGCCGGATGGCAGGAAGGCCGCAGTGTGGATATTTCCATTGCGGAGAAGTATTACGCCGATCATGGCGTCCCGATGATGAAGACCACCCAGCGGTTTTACCGCAAATATTTCGGCCTGTGCTACGAGTGGTACCTGGCGCAGAAAAAGCTGAAATGGGCGGCTGACTTTGAGTTTGCTCTGTTCCCTTACCTGGTCAACGGAATTAAAAACCATTTGGAGGACGCCTATTTCCGGGATATGTCCGGCTGTGAGCTGGCGGAGATCGAGCAGGCAGCTGGTCAGAAGTGCCAGCCCATCGGTCACATCGGCTACTACTACCCGGCAGAGGTTTGGATCTCGGAGTATGGGAAACTGTATGCGAAATATGAGTACCAGGATGAGATTGAGTGCTTTCCAGATGTGTTTGCCCTGATCGAACGGGAACTGCGGCAGTGCAAATTTGATTCCGCTGCCATGAAAACTGTGGAGGCACTGGACGAAAAACTATGAAACAGGACTTTACGATTTGGCGCAATCAAATATTGCAGAATCCACGGGACATTTTACCGCTGAAATTCGGAATGTCGCAGGATGAGGTCATAGAAATCTTCGGGAATCCCGATGCCGTTTCCACCATGAGAAGCGACGGGAAACCTTTGATTCTCAAATATTGTGACATTGAACTGCATTTCGATAGAAAGGACCCTCATGAACTCTACTTAGTTTACAGCGACGATGAGATTGAGTTGAGCATCACAGCCGAGCACGGAGAAATGCTCCAACCGCTCACCAACACAGAGCCGGTGGACAACGAATTTTTCCTTCGGGATGGAGCGGTCTATTTCTCCGGTCTATATGAAAACGGCTTGTTGAAGGGTGTTGCGCCCAAAGACTTCTGCTGCTGGCATTACTGGGGCAAATCCTCTACGGCCTGCTTTCTCAGCGGGATTCGCCTGCGTGGAGCAGACCCGGCGTCGTTTCGGGTGTTAAACTATGCCTACGCGATGGATAAAACAGCTGTCTACACCACCAGCGGGAGAATACCAGATGTAGAGCTGGCAGCCTTCCAGGTATTAGACAACGGCCAGAACGATTCGGGTGCGCCCCAGGGATATGCAAAGGACAGCCGACAGGTCTACTTCCACAACGGAGACGGCAAGGTGAAGATCATCAAGGGCGCGGAAGTTTCCTCTTTCCGCTCGTTGGGTGATACCTATTTTGCCAGAGATGAGAAGCGGATCTATGCCTACGGCAAACAGCTTCCAAAAGCAGAGCTGACTTCCTGGGAGCTGCTTGGGCACTGGTATTCCCGCGATGCCAAGCGGGTGTACTACCTCAACCGGGAGATCAAGGGGGCGGATCGGGACAGTTTCACAGTCTGCACTCCTGTGGATGCGGCTCCGCTTGCCGATCATCTGGCCCGCGACAAAGACCATTTTTACCAAAATGATGAGATAATGGAAGAAACGCTGTGGCTGGAACAGCTTCGCAAAATGACCCAAGAACCGTAAACGGAGGAAAACGGCTATGGACTATTTGAAGATATTACATGAAAACCCTGATTTGGCGGATGAATTTGATTCGCTGTTTGACTTCTTCCTGCTGGATGAGTTATCCCCGCGGGATGACGCAGAAGGCCGATGCACCTTTTCCCTGCCCGGCATGGCCTTTGCCAGAGATGGCTCCGGCGGAGAATACCACCTGTTGGAAGATGGCTCCATTGGATATTACAGCAGCGAAGGGGAGGCAGGCCGTTTGGCCGAGAGCATGGACGATCTCTTTTCTCTGCTTGTGAGTTGCATTTGCTGGCACGACTGCTGTGACACAAAGCAGTATGTGGATTCCAAGACATTGGAGGAGTATGGGCAGAGGCAGCGCAACTGCAACTTGGAAGATATGGATATGGACAGCTTGCGGCGGTTGTCTGATGCCCTCGGCATCCCTACCGGTGAGCCGCTGGCTCCGGTTCTGGAGCGGTTCCGCAAAGCAACCCAGCGTGAGTCTCTGTATCAGTGTATATTTCACGAGGACGACGGAAGCCTGACCGAATCATACGGTTTGATGTTTGAATGAGAAAGGAGAAATCACGATGAAAGCATTTGACCCCAATTACAAACTGCTGGACGAGATGTATCAAGACAATTACTATCCTGCCTTTTTTGGTAGACAAGGTAAAGGACGAGCTTCAGAAGGTCATCGACCTGCTGGAGAACGGCGAAACCGATACCGAAGTGGTGCAGGAAACGCTGGACGAGGCAGTCTGCGGCATCAATGATCTACAGGAGGTGTTTGACGAGCACGACAGCGAGATCGAAACGGTGGCACGGGAATGTATCGCGGCAACCGTGGCCTACATTCTGGAGTGGTTCAATATCCCTATTGACACCGAGGAGGCCATCCGGGAACGGGACTGGTGATCCCTATGGTAGAAAAAGAACTGGTCGTTTGTGATGAGTGCGGCAGCCTGTTTTTCAAAGGCTCCTCACAGATGATGGGGCTGTGCCCGGAATGTGCCCATATTCTCTATGGCTACCCGAATTGTGCCCATCATTTTCATGATGGTCGGTGTGTGAACTGCTATTGGGACGGCTCAAAGAGTGTGTACATCAAGAAACAGAATCAACAGGAGGAAACTGATATGCCTATAACTGAATGGCTGAATAAATACGAAGTAATCAAGAACAAACTGACCTGTAAAGATGACTTGGAGGCCCATTTCACAGAGAAAGTGATTGGGAACATGGCGGTGGATGTACTGGACATCGGCGCCGTCCATTTCCCCACCGGGCAGATCTTCGCCTGTGATCCGCTGGTGGAACTGGAGGACACTCTGCCGTTCCTTCAAACGATCCCCGCCGGAACTTATCCCGTGAAAATCTGCGTGGTACCCAGCGAACAATACGGCGACCGCTACGCCTGCGTCAAGGTGGAGGTTTCTCAGAAGAAGCCTGTCCGCTATGAGCTGGGCATGGTGGGCAACGAGGAGTTGGACACGGCGCTGGGAGATGACGACTACTTCGGTTTCGGCGTGGATGCCGGGATGGGGTGTATTGCGGACATCCAGACCCAGGCGGCCTTCAAGACATACTGGGCCAAGCGGCTGGAGGTGGACCCGGACATCGACCCCTACAACGACTTGTTCTGTGACTTACTGGAGGAAAACGCCCAAGCCCACCCCAAATATCAGGGGGACTGCGGCGACTGGCTCAACTGGACGGTGCCGGACACGGACTGCAACCTGCCCATCTTCGCTTCCGGCTGGGGTGACGGTTACTATCCCGTCTACTTCGGCTATGACGCCAAGGGCGAAGTCTGCGCCGTGTATGTGCGCTTCATCGACATTGAAGCCAGTTACAAAGAGCAGGAATAAGGAGGCACGCTATGGAATTACCAAAACGGGCGCGGACAGCGGACTGGGAAAACGGTGTCCTGACCTTAGACGGAGAAAAGAAATTTGAAATTCCGGAGCTGACCATGGAACTCATGGAGCGGCTGGCCGGTTACACCCTGGTGGGCTTCCATGTGAAAGATTATCCGGCGACGGATGAACTGCTTATACCCTTTGCCGGACATAAAAGCATGGCTAACTTCGGCGTAGAGAACGGCTCCCTCACTGACGCCTGTTTCCCCATCTTTGACCCCATGCCCAAACTTCGCTATCTGCTGTTGGACGGCAATTCTGCCATTCACGGCAGCGGCCTGTCCGCCTTGCACGGCAGCAAGCTGGACCTTTTGACCCTTAATCGGACCGGGCTGGACGACGCCGGTCTGCTCCAGGCGGCCTCCATCCCCAAGCTCTCCCATATCCAGATCGACCATACCGCCGTTACCTATAATGGCCTGCTGGCCATCGCTGGCAACAACCGCATTGAGCCGGTGGCCCATGTGCAATTCACCAAGGAGCAGATGGAACACTTCTCCCAGCTCCAGCGAGAAAAGGCCAAAAAGCCCGTCCATCTGGATGAGCAGGCGGCGGAGGAATGCCGCAGTGTGTTGTCCGCTTTCTTTGCCGAGATGACAGAATGGGAGCGGTATATGGAGCAGGCCGGGTTTGAGGATGCCGAGGCTGTACCCCGCCTGCTGGCGATGCTAGGGAGAAGTATGTGAGTGCAAAAGCCCCGTCCGGGCTATCGACCTCTGGGCCTCTCATACAGCGCCCAGGGCACCTACAACGGGGAAGAATTCCTTGACGCAGAGCAGATCACCAAAAACAAGCTCTACATCTACACCAGGGAGAAAAACATCGGCTTTGACCGCCGCTTTCTTATGAAGCGTGTGGGCGAAGGCTGGAAGATTGATGCGGTGCAGGAGCGGCTGAACGGCTGGCAGCGCACGGAATTGTGAGGCATCACATGGCTTGGGAATATGAAACCTTTGGCCCGGACGGTCAATGCAAATTGTTCGGTGTGAACATCTTTGACTACGACTGGCAAACCACCGGCAAGCGGGTAAAAATCAAAGACCCCATCTATCACCAAGACCATACCTTCGAGGTCTGGCAGGTAGAGATTGATGGGCAGATCCACCGCTTTGCTGCTGGAGAGTTCTCCAACTGCGTATGGGGATTTTATTTAGAGAAAGACGGATGAAAGGAGTGTGTGGGCGCATGAGCCGAATCGTCGATAAACCCTACTTTACATACAGTGCATACAACGCCCTGACCTCCGGCATTCAGGTGAAATGCCCCAAGTGCCACGGCGCGGGTGTGGTGACAGCGGATGAGGATAACGCCTATTTCCGCTGTTTGAGTTGCGGCCATCAGGAGACCCGTGACCGGACGATTTACCGCTACGATGTCCATAACCAGTGCAAAAACTGCGGCAGGTACTACCGGGTGGATATTGAAGATGAGGAAAGGAAGCACTTTTCCGTTCTCCATGTGGCCTGTCCCTATTGTGGAACAACCATGTCGGGAGAAGTTCATAAAACAGCAGAGGCTTTCTCCTATATTGCTGATATTCAGGACGGACGAGAACCTTATTTCGGCCTGGAACTTTGGTTTTTGACCTCCTTCCAGGGTAAGCCAGTCTGGGCCCTCAACCGGGAGCACCTTGCCTATCTGATCAACTATCTCAGTGCCGATTTGCGGGAAAAGCCGATGGGAAGAGCGAAAATGACCCAGGCTGACCATCTCCCCACCTTCATGAAAACCGCAAAGAACCGGGAGCGGATCGTGAAACTGCTGAAGAAGTTACAGGAGGGATGAGGATGGAGCAGAAAGTAATTTACAACGGCCAAATTCTTACTCTGACTCGGTTTTGGGCAACAGGAGAGCCTTGCCTGTGGATCACCGACCCACAGCAGATCGGAATGCCTAAAATGGAATTTGTGGGAGGCCACCCGGACGAATACTGCATTTTCCTGAAGAATCTGACTGAAACAGAACTGTCACAGATCACATCTCTGGACGGCGCTCCACTGGATGTGAAAGAAGAACGAAACGACATCGAATGAGGAGAACACTATGAAAGACCTTTGCCAATACGGAAACCGACCGGAGGACGAATGGGAAATCTTGCCATGGATACCTGATCCGCGCCCGCCCTTCAAAATTTGGGCGAAGCTGGAGCAGATCGCGCCATTCTTTCTCATCCCCCACCACCCCTATGCGATCTCCCTTCTGCTGAAAATCAGTGACGGGTTCCGGACAGAGGAATTCCGACGGCTGGGACTGATTGGCAACAGCGAGGACTGGGAGCGGCTTGCCCGGGGCGTGATCCAGGAGTTCGAGGAAAATAACAGCGGCGTGGATCTGTTTCACTTCGACTCCGACGAAGATGTGTTCTGCGTATACTCCCAATACATCGATGACCTGATGCTGTTGTCCAAAATGATCCGAGCGGCCTGTGACAATGAAAAAACGATGCGGACTTATACTGGGCAAAGGAGAGGTGGAACATGAGAAATAAGGAGCAGGAGTTCGTATGGCAAAAAGTAATAGAAGCCTGCATGGAGAATGTGAAACACCACTTCGATGACATCCAGCAGGCCATTGAGTTTGGCTGCTACATCCAGCCGGACAACTACTTTGTGTCCTACATCTTTGCCACCGATGCACAATTAGAGACGGCGCGGCGGAGCGGCCTGACGGAACAGATCAATTCCTATCACAGAGGGCAGCTGATAAAGCGTCATTACCCCATTGAGGGAATCAAGGACTGCACCTTTGCCTCACAGGAGGAATGTGACCGGGAATTTGGCGGGAATTGGTATTACTATTTCAAATGATACGATGAAGGGATCGAGATGATCGAGTACATCAAACTTTTTTGGGAGGGCGCACCGGAGGGAGAACCATTGGTGATCCTCTATGAAGTGGATACCGAAAATGAGCGGCTGGCCCTCCGCTCCATTGACATCTTTAGGGACGGCTGCACCCGCAACATACCTGACCTTTACGATGGAGCTATTGAAATCACGCCCGTCCCCACTGTGGAGGAACTGAACGCCCATGTCTGGGGCGAGGAATTCCACGCCTGCGTCATAGAGAAAGCGGAATTTGAGGCCATCTGGGAAAGCCACACCTATGATGGAGCGTTAAAAGAATCAGGAGGGTTCTGATGAAACAGACAGATATTTATACCGAAGCTCTGACCTGTCTGCGCTCCATCCTTCTGGCAGACCATCCAGAATTTCAAAACTGGATTGACTGGCTGGAGAGGGATATTCAGGACTGGATCCAGCGCCATGAGGTTGCCCACCATCTTCGGGCATACGGCGGCATGGGCTCGTTCAATGACCTGCCCAGTATGCGTGGAAATCATGACTATATTTTCGGCTTTCTCAAGTCCGTGTGCTATGCCTTCGGCCATCTTTATGGCAAACGGGAAGGCATTTCTCCGGAGGCACTGATGGAGGAGTGTCTGCACGATGTAGAGGAGGCAGCCTATCACCCCCATAAGCCACTGAACCAAGCCATTGCCCAGCACTTGATGCAGGGCGATTTACAGGAAAACCTGGATGCTCTGTGAGGGAAATACAATGCATGACATGAATTTGGAAAAAAACCGCAGTAAAATTCAAACTGCTTATAAAGTAAGCCCCTTCACAAAGGGTACCTGCCCAGAACCGGAGGATGCTGTGAAACGATTTGAAAGCAGGTATACTCCCATCCCCGCAGAGTACCGCTGGCTACTTTTGAACTTCGGCGGCTGCTATTTGGCAGAGCCGTGGATTTTCACACTGAAAGAGTTGGAAAAAGCCTACCCGATTTTTCAAGAGGCTTATGAGGATTACATGAGCGAATATGACCACGGTCCCGCCTTTCCAATCGGAGGATTGGGTGACGGGAGTATCGTATTTATCGACTTGGAGAGCGGCAGAGTCCGGGGCTGTAACTGTGACTATGCCGATCT
>ENA-OQCZ01000479-OQCZ01000479.1-human-gut-metagenome-genome-assembly--contig:-NODE-479-length-10380-cov-3.074125_pt1 | contig 10380 bp, 11 predicted proteins | sample MGYA00242505_ERZ504594 | MGnify/ENA primary metagenome ERZ504594 (study PRJEB26092, sample SAMD00036329) | human gut metagenome | host: Homo sapiens | study: EMG produced TPA metagenomics assembly of... | reverse complement strand
GATGAAGAACGCTGTCAGGGCTGGAACGGGCCGGTCCGGAAGATGATCTGTGTGTGGGAAATAGCGATGCAATGAATTTAAATGCTGGGCAGATGTCCTGAACTACGGAAAAAAAGATCTTAAAGAATGCGGGGATCGCAGAGGCAGATCTCGATTCCTGGTACCTGTTTGAGGAGATCTTCGGGATTTCCAGGGCGCAGTATTTTCTTTGCGCAAGGGAGAACATTGTCGGAAGCACGGCACAGAAGATCGCTGTGCAGGAGCAGCACGGAGATCTTTTAGAGAGCGGTAACGCGCTGGAATGTGCAGAACTGTGGCTGAAAGAGAAACTGTCAGTGTATGAGAGCGCACTGAAAAAGCGCGCAGCCCGCATTCCTCTGCAGCAGATCATAGGGCGGCAGGAGTTCATGGGACTCACGTTTTTTGTCAATGAGCATGTTCTGATCCCGAGACAGGATACGGAAACGCTGGTGGAGCTTGTGCTGCAGGAGCAGAAGGATAAGGATATTTCGATCCTTGATATGTGTACCGGATCCGGCTGTATTGCGGTGAGCCTGAAGAAGCTTGGCGGATATGCGCATGTGGAAGGCGCGGATATCTCGGAAGAGGCGTTAAAGGTTGCAAAAAGAAATTCAGAAGAGATTCTTGAAAACAACGACGTAAATAATGATGCAGTCAACAGCAGAACAGAACAAATACAGAATTGCACGAATCTGACAAACAATCAGAATAAACAGGACAATTCTGAAGAACGTATGGTTTCCGAAGTCCGCAGGGCGTCGCAGACAGGTGTAACATTCCGCCACAGCGACATGTTCAGCAGCTTCCGGGAGACAGAACAATTCAACGTGATCGTTTCCAACCCACCCTACATCCCCAGCGCTGTTATCGAGGAGCTGGAACCGGAAGTACGGGATCATGAGCCCCGGGGAGCCCTTGACGGGACCGCGGACGGGCTTTATTTTTACAGAATTCTGGCAGAAGAATGTGCCAAACATCTGACGCCGGGAGGACATGTGTATTTTGAGATCGGATATGACCAGGGAGCAGCGGTGAAGGAACTGCTGGATATCCATGGTTTTAAGGATACAAGAGTGATTCAGGATCTGACAGGAAAGGACCGCGTCGTGTGCGGCGCCTGGCAGACCACAGGCGTATGAGGAGGTTTTATAGATGTTTGACCGTTTGGATGATATGCTTCGGCATTACGAAGAGTTAATGCTGGAATTAAATAACCCGTCGGTGGCGGAAGATCAGAGAAAGTTCCGCAAGCTGATGAAGGAGCAGGCAGACCTGGCGCCGATCGTTGACGCGTACAAGCAGTACAAGCAGGCGAAACAGGACGTGGAGGACAGCCTTGCACTTCTCGATGAGGAGAGCGACGAGGAGATGAAGGAACTCGCGAAGGAAGAACTCGCCGATGCGAAGAAAAGAATTGAGGAGCTGGAACAGGAGTTAAAGATCCTGCTTCTCCCGAAAGACCCGAACGATGAGAAGAACGTAATCGTCGAGATCCGTGCCGGCGCGGGCGGAGACGAGGCAGCGTTATTCGCTTCCGAGTTATACCGCATGTATGTGCACTACGCGGAGAGCCAGCACTGGAAGACAGAGATGATCAACGTCAGTGAGAGTGGAATCGGTGGAATGAAAGAAGTCGAGTTTATGATCACCGGACACGGCGCTTACTCCAAGTTAAAATACGAGAGCGGCGTTCACCGTGTACAGCGTGTCCCGGAGACAGAGTCCGGCGGAAGGATCCACACCTCCACAGCGACCGTTGCCATCATGCCGGAGGCTGAGGAATTTGACGTTGTGATCGATGATAAGGATATCCGTATTGATGTTATGCGTGCGTCCGGTAACGGCGGACAGTGTGTCAACACCACAGACTCCGCGGTGCGCTTAACCCATATTCCGACAGGAATCGTGATCTACAGCCAGACTGAGAAGTCCCAGCTTCAGAATAAGGAAAAAGCGTTCCGTTTACTGCGTTCCAAGTTATATGATATGGAGCTTGAGAGACGCCAGAATGAAGAAGCGGCAGAGCGCCGCAGCCAGATCGGTACCGGTGACCGCTCCGAGAAGATCCGTACGTACAACTTCCCACAGGGACGTGTGACAGACCACAGGATCAAGCTGACACTCTATAAGATCGATGCCATCATGGACGGCGATATTCAGGAACTGATCGACAGCCTGATCGCAGCAGACCAGGCGGCGAAGCTTGCAAAAATGAATGAGAACTAATTAAAAATACCTTCGAGGATCAAAATGATCTTTGAAGGTATTTTTACCTCAGTCGAGAAGACTCCCACCTCTTCAGGTGGTGAGTCATAACAGATTAGTCTCAGTGGGAGTTAGGTCTCCGACTGAGAGAGACGCTCCGCGAGGATGCGCAGTGATTCTGTAAAGAATATGTCAGCTTGCGCTGACCAGAATTACGCGTCAAGTCTCATGGACGTTCGACTTGAAAAAATGGGAAATTCCAAGAAATTCCCTATTTCACAAAAGGCACATTCTCTTTATGAGAAAATAATCTTCTGCCACCGTCCGCTCTTATACCTGCAGACAAAGAAGATCCCGCGGACAAGCCAGTCGATGGTCATAGCAACCCAGACACCGAAGATTCCCATATGGAACACCATGGTCAGCAGGTAGCTGAAACCAAACCGGAACACCCACATGGAGATGATGGAGAGCACCATGGTGACCTTCACATCCGCCGCGGCGCGCAGCGTATTCGGCAGCGTGAAGGACAGCGGCCAGATCGTCACAACGCAGGCAGCATGATACAGGATAATATCGTTTGCATACTGGGCGGCCTCGTCGGAGAGATTGTAGACCGACAGGATAAACGGCAGCGCCAGGATCACGATGAGGTTTGACGCGATCAGGCAGAGATACTCCACGCGCATCATATGCTTTGTGTAATATTTTACCTGCTCGAAATCTCCCGCGCCGACGCACTGGGCGCAGACCGTGAGAAGTGCAAAGCCGAAGGACATGCCGGGCAGGATCGCAAAGTTCGCGATATTATTGCCGACCGCGTTCGCTGCCAGGGATGCGGTTCCGAGACCGGAGACGAGACTTAAAACGGCGATCTTTCCAAGCTGGAACATACTGTTCTCCAGGCCGTTCGGAATTCCGATATAGAGGATCTTTTTCAGCACATTCCACTTGATCTTAAACGGGTATGGGTGCAAAATGTGAAGTTCATGTTCCTGGTTGTTTAACAAAATAAGAATCACCACGCAGGCAACACCCCGGGACACGACCGTCGGGATCGCAACGCCCTCGACACCGCGGTGAAATCCGAAGATCAAAAGCGCGTTTCCGAATACGTTGATGGAGTTCATGAGAAGTGAGGTCTTCATCGCGACATTGGAATTTCCCATGGCGCGGAAGATCGCGGCTCCCGCATTGTACATGGCGATCATCGGGATGGAAGACAGGACGATCAGCAGGTAGGTACGACTGTCCTTCATGACTTCCGGCTCGATTTTTCCGAATACATGGTACAGGATCACGTTCTGTCCGAGGTAGCCGAGAATCATAATAAAGATCGAGAACAGGAATGTGAAGTTAAAAAGCTGGGCGGTCGCTTCGCAGCCGGTTTCGGATCTTTCTTCCAAGATACTGTCCGGCAATCACCGCACCGCCGGTGGCGAGAGCCGTGAAGATATTGATGATGAGAAGCATGACCGTGTCGACCAGGGAAACACCAGAGACGGCTGCCTCCCGACCCGGGCGACCATGATGGAGTCGGAAAGACCGACGGCGACCTGTAGAAACTGATCCACGATCAGGGGGATGATCAGGCGCACCAGGTCGTTCCGGCTGAAAAGACGATTATTCATATGTAGATACATCCTCCAGAAAAAAATATAATATAGGTTCTAACATATTTTATAAGATTTGCAATTGGGAAAAGTTCCGGTTTTAAGTATGGTCCTGTGGTATGATTTCAGCGAATTTTCTTAAATAAAGGGATAGTCTATAAGAATAGAACTGCAAAGGGAAATGAATGTCGAAGAAGGTGCAGGGGCAGTTAAGAAAAGAGTCAGAAGGAAAAACAGATGTCTGCGGAGGAAAACGGACAGAGAACATCATAGGTATGATGTGAAATATGGGGGAATTATAAAAATCCACAAAAATCTTCATGTTTTTTAAGAGAATTATAAGAGGAAGTACCTTTAAAAGAAAAGGCATTTATGCTATAATGACCCCAGTATAGGGCGTAGTGTGCCCAAAAACAGATGAGAAAAGGAGAGCATATGAAAGGAATCATACTTGCCGGCGGAAGCGGCACAAGACTGTATCCGCTCACGAAGGTAACTTCCAAACAGCTTTTACCAATTTATGATAAACCAATGATCTATTATCCGTTATCCGTGCTGATGAACGCAGGAATCAGAGATATCCTCATCATCTCCACACCGGACGATACACCGAGATTTGAGGCGCTGTTAGGTGACGGAAAACAGTTCGGCGTGAACTTATCCTACGCCGTACAGCCGAGCCCGGACGGACTTGCCCAGGCCTTCATCATCGGTGAAAAATTCATCAATGGTGACTCTGTTGCGATGATCTTAGGAGATAATATCTTCCACGGACAGGGCTTAAAGAAGCGTCTCCGCGCAGCCGCAGAGAAGGAGAAAGGCGCAACCGTATTCGGCTACTATGTAGATGATCCGGAGCGTTTCGGTATCGTTGAGTTCGACGAGACAGGAAAGGCGATCTCTATCGAGGAAAAGCCGGAGAAGCCGAAGTCCAACTACTGCGTAACCGGTCTTTATTTCTACGACAACCGCGTTGTGGAGTACGCAAAGAACTTAAAACCATCCGCAAGAGGCGAGCTTGAGATCACAGACCTTAACCGGATCTATCTTGAGAATGGTGAGCTTGATGTAACACTCTTAGGTCAGGGCTTCACATGGCTGGATACCGGTACCCACGAGTCCTTAGTTGAGGCCACAAACTTCGTTAAGACCATCGAGACCCACCAGCACAGAAAGATCGCGTGCCTGGAAGAGATCGCCTACACAAACGGCTGGATCTCCAAGGAAGAGGTTATGGCCGCATACGAGATCTACAAGAAGAACCAGTATGGCCAGTACTTAAAGGATGTTATCGACGGAAAATATATCGACAAACTGCCGGGACACGCAGATAAGTAAAACGAAAAGAGACAGCAGGATTTCAGCGCACTCACGCCCAAATACAAAGCGTTTGAGTGAAAGCTTCTGAATTGATACAGGAAAGGATGGAACATGAGCTGAGTGTATTTCTGTATGAAAATTTTGCAGTCAGGATCATGTTCATGAAGGAGAAATAAACACATGAAAATCATCGTAACAGGCGGCGCCGGATTTATCGGCGGCAACTTCATCCACCATATGGTAAACAAATACCCGGAGTACCAGATCGTAAACCTCGATCTCTTAACATACGCCGGAAACCTTGAGACATTAAAACCGGTCGAGAACAAGCCGAACTACAAGTTCGTAAAGGGTGATATCGCAGACCGCAAATTCGTATTCGACCTCTTCGAGAAAGAGAAACCGGATATCGTTGTAAACTTCGCGGCAGAGAGCCATGTTGACCGTTCCGTTGTAGATCCGGAGAGCTTTGTCCGCACAAACGTAATGGGAACCACAACGCTGCTTGACGCATGCCGCACCTACGGGATCAAGCGTTACCATCAGGTTTCCACCGATGAGGTCTATGGAGATCTTCCGTTAGACCGCCCGGACCTCTTCTTCACAGAGGAGACACCGCTCCACACCTCCAGCCCGTACTCTTCCTCCAAGGCAAGCGCTGACCTCTTCGTTCTCGCCTACCACAGAACCTATGGACTTCCGGTGACGATTTCCCGCTGCTCTAACAACTACGGTCCGTACCACTTCCCGGAGAAGCTGATCCCGCTGATGATCAGCCGTGCCCTCGCTGATGAGGCACTTCCGGTATACGGAACAGGCGAGAATGTCCGCGACTGGCTCCATGTTTCCGACCACTGTGAGGCCATCGACCTGATCATCCACAACGGACGTGTCGGTGAGGTTTATAACGTCGGTGGACACAATGAGAGAACAAACCTTGAGGTCGTTAAGACGATCTTAAGCAGTTAAATAAGCCGGAGAGCCTCATTAAATTCGTAACAGACCGTCCGGGCCACGACAGACGTTACGCCATCGACCCGACAAAGCTTGAGACAGAGCTTGGCTGGAAGCCGAAGTACAACTTTGATACCGGTATCCAGCAGACGATCCAGTGGTATCTGGATAACGAGGACTGGTGGAAGCACATCTTAAGCGGTGAGTACAGCAATTACTTCGATAATATGTACGGCGACCGCCTTGGTAAGGATTTAAAGTAAGGCACTTTCAGGTGAAAGGAATAACGCGAACATGAGAGTTTTAGTAACAGGCGTAAAAGGCCAGCTTGGTCATGACGTTGTAAACGAGATGGAAAAACGCGGTCTGACTCCGGTCGGAGTCGATCTTGCGGAGATGGATATTACCGATAAAGAGGCATGCGACCGATGTGATTACGGAGGCAAATGTCGAGGCGGTCATCCACTGTGCCGCTTATACAGCGGTTGACGCAGCGGAGGACAATGTGGATGTTTGCATGAAGGTCAACGCAGGCGGGACAAGAAATATCGCGGAAGTCTGCAAAAAACTTGGCATCAAGATGATGTATATCAGCACAGACTATGTGTTCGACGGACAGGGAACCCGCCCGTGGGAGCCGGATGATGAGAGACATCCACTGAATGTCTATGGACAGTCCAAATATGAGGGAGAGCTTGCAGTCGAGGAGCTGGTAGAGAAATTCTTTACCGTCCGCATCGCCTGGGTATTCGGCGTAAACGGCAAGAACTTTATCAAGACCATGCTGACGGATCGAAGGAGCGTGGAGCTGCATCTGTCGTGATGACCAGATCGGGTCCCCGACCTACACCTACGATCTCGCAAGACTCCTTGTTGATATGATCCAGACCGACAAATACGGCAGATACCATGCGACCAACGAGGGACTCTGCTCCTGGTATGAGTTCGCGTGTGAGATCTTCCGCGCAGCCGGCATGGATGTCAAGGTGACACCGGTGCATTCCGATGAGTATCCGGCAGCAAAGGCAAAACGCCCGATGAACAGCCGGATGAGCAAGGAAAAGCTTACAGAGAACGGCTTCGAGCGTCTTCCGGAGTGGAAGGACGCGGTTGCGAGATATCTGAAGGAGATCACCTGGTAGAAGGGTTCACTGCCTGAAAGAGGTGGAGCCTTACCGGACTGGGATAAAGATCAGGATTTGGCGGCGAAGGACCGGTCCTGCTTATAAAAAGACATACGGCTGTCGGTGAAGACATGTTCTCCGGCAGCCTGTTTTATCAGAGAAAACAGGATCTGCGAAGTCCTGTCAGCAGCGTATCAATGCCGGACAGTTTGGTGCAGATGCGCATAATCTATGAAGAGACAGAAAACCGCGGACTCTATAGAGAATGAGGATATTGTTTTATGGAAATGTCCGATTCTCTATAAGGTTCGCGGTATATGGAGGAAATTGAGGAATGGGAAAATATTTTGGTACCGACGGCTTCCGCGGCGAGGCAAACGTCGATCTTACCGTGGAACACGCGTATAAAGTCGGAAGATTTCTCGGCTGGTATTATGGAAAACAGGCCAAGGGAGACCACTGCAGAGTTGTGATCGGAAAAGACACGAGACGCTCCAGCTATATGTTTGAGTACTCCCTTGCGGCGGGACTCACGGCATCCGGCGCTGACACTTATCTTTTACATGTAACAACAACTCCGAGTGTGTCCCATGTGATCCGCACGGAAGATTTTGACTGTGGGATCATGATCTCCGCCAGCCACAATCCGTACTATGACAATGGAATCAAGGTCATGAACGGCAACGGTGAGAAGCTCGAGGAGAGCGTGATCACAGAGATCGAGAAGTACTTAGACGGAGAGCTGGAAGAGATCCCGCTTGCAAAGAGAGAAAATATCGGAAGAACGCAGGATTTTGCAGCGGGAAGAAACCGCTATATCGGTTACCTGATCTCAATCGCTACGAGATCCTTTAAGGGTAAGAAAGTCGGCCTCGACTGCTCCAACGGAAGTGCTTCCTCCGTTGCGAAGAGCGTATTTGATGCTCTCGGCGCTGACACATATGTTATCAATGACAAGCCGGACGGACTGAACATCAACCGAGACTGCGGTTCCACCCATATTGAAAAACTTCAGAAATTCGTGAAGGAGAAAGGTCTCGATGTGGGCTTTGCCTATGATGGTGACGCGGACCGCTGCCTGGCTGTGGATGAGAACGGAAACGTCGTGGACGGCGACCTGATCCTCTACATCTGTGGAAAATATATGAAGGAACAGGGACTTCTGCGCAACAACAAGATTGTTACCACAGTTATGTCAAACCTTGGTCTCTACAAGGCACTTGACCGTGAGGGCATCGGCTACGAAAAGACGGCTGTCGGCGACAAATATGTATACGAGAACATGTCCAAGACCGGAAACTGCCTCGGAGGTGAGCAGTCCGGACATATCATTTTCAGCAAGTACGCGACTACCGGTGACGGAATCCTGACGTCCTTAAAGATCATGGAGGTTATGCTGGAGAAGAAGGAGACGCTCGGAAAGCTTGCTTCCGAGGTTACGATCCTTCCGCAGCTCTTAAAAAATGTCCGCGTGGCAGACAAGGTGGCGGCATTAAATGACCCGGATGTGCAGGCAGCAGGAAAGGCTGTTGATGAGGCACTCGGAAATGACGGAAGACTTCTCCTCCGCCAGAGCGGAACAGAGCCGCTGATCCGCGTTATGGTCGAGGCGGAGACACCGGAGATCTGCGAAAAGTATGTGGATCAGGTGATCGATGTATTGAAGAAAAAAGGTCATGTGACAGAAAGCTGATCGCTTGAAATATAAAATATGAACGATGAGGCAGTGAAGAAAATTCGCTGCCTCATTTTACATATGGTGGTAGTGGATTTTGCCGATTTGGAATGCGAAGCATCGGCAAAATCCTGTTACAGTGCGCGGGCATGGAGTGCCCGTGTACTGTAACACTGCATATCTCCCATATCTAAATGTTATGGTATAGATTCTTGCGATTCCTTTTTCGCAGTGATATAATGAAGAAACGAAAAGGAAGCGGCCGCAAAAACGCGGCCGCCGCCAGAATTTCACAAAAAAGGACTGATGAAAATGGGGTTAGACCTAAAAGCGTAACATTGTTTATAATTGAGAAGTACAGCGTGGTTTACCGACTCCGTGGCCTGCGACTATGAAGCTGGAGGGAAACTGCAGTGCCTGGAAAGACTGCATGATTACAGAAATTCATGAAATGCAGGAATGAAAATAACTTTTATCAGAAAAGCGGAGGAAAGAAACTATGATGCAATTATAAGAGATATCAGAGAGTACCGGTCATGAATTACCCGGAGCGGGAGTGGCCGAATAAAGAGATCCAGAAGGCGCCGATCTGGTGCAGCGTGGATCTGCGCGACGGCAACCAGGCCCTTGTAGAGCCGATGGTCGTTGAAGAGAAGATTGAAATGTTCAATATGCTGGTGCAGATTGGGCTTCAAGGAGATCGAGATCGGTTTCCCGGCCGCTTCCCAGATCGAATTTGACATTTTTAAGACAGCTCGTTGAACGCAGGCTGATCCCGGACGATGTGACGGTTCAGGTTCTGACCCAGTGCCGTGATCACCTGTTAAAGAGAACCTTCGAGTCCATTCAGGGAATCCCGAAGGCAGTTGTGCATATTTACAACTCTACATCCACCTTACAGCGTGATGTTGTATTCCATATGGACCGTGAGGAGATCAAGCAGATCGCAATCGACGGTGTCGATATGGTAAAGAAGTACATGAAAGATTATGACGGAAAAGTGATCCTGGAGTATTCCCCGGAGAGCTTTACCGGAACAGAGATGGACTATGCGCTTGATATCTGCAACGCGGTCCAGAGAGCATGGGGACCGACACCGGACAATAAGATGATCATCAACCTTCCGTCCACTGTCGAGATGACGACGCCGAACGTATTTGCAGACCAGATCGAGTGGATGAGCAAACATCTGGAGAACCGCGAGAGCATCATTTTAAGCGTTCATCCGCATAATGACCGCGGAACAGGTGTCGCTGCTGCAGAACTTGCAATGCTTGCAGGCGCTGACCGCGTTGAGGGAACCCTGTTCGGAAATGGTGAGCGTACCGGAAACGTGGATATCCTGACCATCGCCTACAATATGTTCTCTCAGGGAATCGACCCAGAGCTTGAAATCGGCGATATCAAGAAGATCGCGGAAGTTTACGAGCGCTGCACAAAGATGCATATCGATCCGCGTCATCCGTAC
>ENA-OQCZ01000476-OQCZ01000476.1-human-gut-metagenome-genome-assembly--contig:-NODE-476-length-10430-cov-7.480151_pt1 | contig 10430 bp, 9 predicted proteins | sample MGYA00242505_ERZ504594 | MGnify/ENA primary metagenome ERZ504594 (study PRJEB26092, sample SAMD00036329) | human gut metagenome | host: Homo sapiens | study: EMG produced TPA metagenomics assembly of... | reverse complement strand
AATATTACCAAGTAATAGCGAAATAAAATGACCCACCCGACCAGGGCATTTAGTGGGTCAATAATAAATCGTTTTACTGGGTCTAAAATACTTTGACAGGGTGGGTCAAATTAGTGTGGCTTTTCCAGCTTTTCACAAATCACGACTTTCATTTTCTTACATTTTTATTGTCAGGTTATTATCTGTTGTTTATGGATTATCCTATTTGGGGACGTTTCTTCGACTTCCCGGCTCCTTTGGCGGGTTTCTCTCCGCTCCGGGCTTTCTTTGTTTTCCCGATCTTCTCGGAAAGCTGCGGCATATTCCCCATGCTTTCCGCGGGGGAAGGGAGTGTCCGGGCGGGAGGAATCCCCATAGGGACCATGTCATACCCTTTGGAGGTCATCTCCAGTCTCACATGGTCCATCGGCTTGAGATACAGGGTGGCTTTCCCGTCGGAGGTGAACTCGTAAAGGACCGTCTCCCTTCCGGCGAGGATGCTCTCGTAGTTCTGGTAGCAGAGGCTTTCCTGCGGGACACCGTTCTGTCGGAGCATCCCGCAGATCTCGTCGGGGCACAGGTTTCCGAATTTCCTCTCATGCGGCGAGGCGAATATATACTCGTAGGTGGACAGCAGCAGACTTTCCTGAAGCAGGCTCGGGCAGCGGTCATAAGTGGTCATCCGGTATATTTTCCTGGATATGTCCTTCAGCTGCCGGGAAAGGTCGCGGGGCTTGGAGGAAAGCGGTATGCTCCCCAGGCGGATGAGCGAGCGGTTGATGTCGCCTATGACGCCCCGTTCCCACCGGGCGAGCAGGTCCGCGCGGTTCTGCCGGAAATTCTCACGGAGAATCCCCGGAATTCCTCCGGTGTTGAAGAACAGGCCGGCGCGTTTCCATAAGGATGGTTTCCTCAGGTTGGTGGCGCTCCAGCGGATGACATTGAAACGGTAGTTTTCCATGAACTGCCGGAGTGGGTTCCGGTATGAGAAAATATCCTTTATGGTCTTCTGCAGCGCCTTGCGGTCGATGGTGCGTCTGCCGGCGTCGAGCAGCTCTTCGGGTGTGGGTGTTCCTGTTGTTTCCATTGCGGTTTATAATTGGGGTTTCACTTTTCTGAAGGCCGGTCCCTTTTGCTTGCGGGCCGGTTCCTTTTTCTTTTCACCGAAGGATGGGGGGATCATGCCCTTTTCCGGGCATTCCGCCATGGCCTGTATCCTTTCCGCATACTTGTCCGTCTTTTGGGGAACGGATGGCGTATCCCTGCGGATCCCTTCCCTTTTCAGGAGGAGTTCGGCGGCCGCCATGGACCTTTCCCGAAGGTCGTGCATCCTCTCCTTATAAGGGAAGTTGCGGTACAGTTCCCTTTCCCTTGCGAGCATGCGGAGTTCCTTCTCGATACCGGCGAACTCCTTCCTGTAACGGAACGGACCGTCCATATACAGGTGGGCGTATCCCTTCCGGGCGATATCCTGCAGGGTCATGATCTCCCGGTTGTTTGCGGAGAGCGCCAGGGAGTTGGCCCTCACGAAACGCTCCAGGTTCTCCGCCGTGGGCGACATGTCGAAAGATGCTGTCGGGAGATAGCGGGCAAGGATTTCCAACGGGGGCCGGGAGGCGGGAAAATCCCGTCTGTTCTCCCGTGACATTTCCAGCAGCCTCCGGGAGGCTGTCTCGATCCGGTATATGGAAAGCGTTTTCATTCCTTCCCATGCGGCGGAATAGAAACGGTCCGCCATCTCCTGCAGCATCCCGCGCATACGCTCCGGGCCCTGCAGTCCGTCATTGAACACCCCGACACCCCGTTCCGTCTTCACGAGGGTAAGGCGGAACAGGGCTTTCTTCCCTTCCGAGGCCCTTTCCATGGCGGTCTCATAGGCCTCGTAGTTCCGGCAGCCGGGTGAAAGCCCCATCTCTTCGAGTGCGGTACGGTCTATCTCCCTTCCGTGCGCCCTCAGGTAGACGGCCCGTCTGAGCGGGACCGGTTTTCCTCCGGTTATTTCGCCATATCCGGAGATGAGCTTCCATATGTTTCCGGGGCGTTCCTCCCGGAGCTCCTCCCTTGTCGGAAGCATTCTTTCCGGTACTCCTTCCAGGGCCAGCAGCAGGTTGTCCGGAACCTGCCCGTTTCCCTCCCTTATGGCTTTGTCGGCGGTATGCCCGATGAATTCCATGAAGGGATCCGTGCCTTTCGGCCTGTGCCGGACCACCATGAAGGATTTTATCCGGTTGTCCGGACACAGCTCCAGATAGAGGTTTCCGGACGTTTCCTTCCGGGGGCGTTTCCAAGGCCTTTTCAGCCGTTCCAGCCACCATGCCATGCTATATCCGTCTTTTAGGGGTTCCATCTGTTTTCCTCCATCGGTTTGTCTTCTTTTTACCGGCAGGCGGACCGGCTCTGTGCCCGGTTTCCTTTTCCGCTATGGAAGGCGCGTATCCCCGTACCTTATATTCTGTTCTGAGAATTCTCTCCGCCATGTCCCTGGAGGCCTGTCCGAGTGCCCGGTACATCACAATGTCATTCCTTTTCAGGCAGGCCTGCCGGCGTTCATACAGGCTGCGGAATCCGGCCCGGTGGACGGATACCTTCTCCAGCTGTCCGGGATCCGACAGTCCTCCGGCACGGATTTCGGTCAGGGCGGCGATTTCATTCGCCTCGTCCGTGGCATTCAGGCCGAAGGTCTTGACAAACCGCCGGAACGCCTCACCGTCCGCATGCATGGGACAGCCGGCTGACGGATGGAGTCCGGCCACAAGGGAGTCCGGCAGATAACCCGCCTTTTGGAGGACGAACTCACGCCGGCCTTGCAGGGTGAACATAAAGGCGCACCTTTTGGCCGCGTCCGATATGCCTTTATCGGATGTACTGAAGTGGTATACCTCCAGTTTTTCCAGCCCGTGGAGTTCGGGGGAGAAATACCGGTCCGCGTGGTACTGCAGGTAACCTTCCAGACATTGCAGTCCCCGGCCCGAGTCGTCGAACAGGAGCACGCCCTTGTCCGTGCGGACGGCGGAGAGGGTGCGTCCGGGCAGGGCATTCTCCCTTTTTTCGTGGTAGGCATGGTACGCTTCCAGCATTTTTCTATTATCGGGGTTGTCCGCCAGCCGTTCTGTCTTTTCCAGTATGGCCCACATCCCTTCCGGAAGGCCGCCCCCCGTGGTCTCATGGATGAACGTGAGGCTGCGCAGGCCAATCGAGGGCAGGTCGCGGATGTCGCCTTCTCGGATATAGTTGTCCAGCAGTTCCGGAAGGCCGTCGTCCGTCCGTTCCGCCCCCGCCAGGCAGAATACGGATTCATCGGGGACATACGCCCCGCCCAGGGCCAGCTCCGCCTGCCGGAGCAGATAATCGCCGCATTCACGGTCGCTGTGGCATACGGCATAGTCCGCCAGCCTGCCTTTTCTGTCCACATTGAAAAGGACGACCGGCCCGTTCTGTTTCAAATCGGTTTCTTTTTCCATATCGTGATATTTTAAATTTCTTTATATCCCGGCAGGTTATGATATTTTCCTGCCTGCGGATTTACGGGTGGTCTTTTTCTTCTCCGGTACCTTTTCCCGCGGACTGACGGGATGCGGGACGCCGTCCTTTACCCGGTAGGTCCTGACCGGGAACGGTTCACCGGATACCAGCAGTCTGTTCCGTGTAAAGTCCGCCATGCAGTACAGCAGGTGCCGGGAGGAGGGGCGGTCATTCTCCGGCAGGTACAGGGCGTTTCCTTTGGCCAGTATCCCGAGTTGCGCCTTGTCCAGTACCCTGTTTCCCACAAGAAGGGAGGTATCGGGGGCATTGAGGTATTTCTCCAGCGGGCGGTGGCCCCTTGCGTCGAAGTCCCGGTGAAGTATATCCTCCGCCGCTTTTCTTATTTTAAGGGAAAGTTCCTTGAAGGCTTGCACGTCGAACAGGCCGGCGGATTTGACCTGGGTCACCTTTTCAAGCTGCTCGGCCAGGGGCAGCAGCTCCCGGTAATAGGTGAACGGCTTGTCATGGATGTTCATATAACCGTGTTCCCTGATGGAGAGCAGGCGGTAGATATCCTCGTTCTCCGGCTTTCGGGATAGTTCGAGCCCCATATATCCCCTCACTTGGGAGAACAGCCCGGAATACCCCTCGGATGTCGGATTCATGGGAACGTAAAGTTTCGGTTCGAGGCGGTTGATGAATTCTGCCGGGAGGAGACCGGAGGAAACATGCCCGCCCTTTCTGTCCCCGCCCGGTAAAAGTCCCCTGCGGCAGCTGCTGTTGATATGGGAGGCCAGCTCCTTCCGTAAACCGGAATACTCATAAATTTCCAGGGCCCCGTCATGGGCATGGGGATCGAAGAAATGGTCGGCGGTATGCTGGAGATAGCTTTCAAGGCCTTCCTTGCCGGTATTGCTGTCGGAAAACAGCAGATAACCGGACTCCCGCCGCACCACTTTCAAAGGTGTTGTCTTGTTTTTCTTTTCCATACTGTCTTTCTTGATTTTACAATTTTACATTTTATGATGGGGGCCCGTCTTCTTTTTTGTACTTCTCGGAGAAGCGGAGGACCTCTTTCCCGTATCCCGTTTGAACCCGGCGGTTTCCCGGTCTCCGGGCGGGCGGCTGCCAAAGACGAAGCGGTCCGTATTCCTATCTACCCATGCATACGCGTGAGCGGGGGCGGGATCATCCGGTATCCTTCCTGCCGTGCGGTGTCCGCGGACATCATAGGCGGAGTCCGGCAGCCTTTGCAGCTGCTGCCTGGTCTTGCGGGTTTCATCCTCTTCGTGGGGAACCGCTTCCGGCATGTGCCGGAGCGTTTCCAAATGCCTGTCGTAACGCTCCGGGGCCTCCAGGGTGTCGGCGATATTTCCGTTACGATGGCTGACCGTGCAACCGGCATTGTGACAGAAGCTGCGGAAATCCTCTGCCGTCGGTCTCATCCCGTTCCGGTAACGGACATCCTGCCGGAAAGCCTCCGGCTTTCGCGCGTAGGGATATGCCGCAAGGGAGATTTTCTCCGGATTGACCGGAGAGAGATCAGTAAGTACGCCTTCCGCCTCATAGACGCATACCGGTCCCAGGTCGAATGACGGCTCGAAATAGGTATCTGCCATTTCCTGAAGGAATTCCCGAAGGCTCCTCCTGCCTTCTTCCGTATGGGTGAAGAAGAGGAAACCCCGGGATGTCTCCACGGCCGTATAAGCCGTGGAAGGGATATTGTTTCGTTTTTCCGGTTTTTCCTCGGGACTGACAGTCCAGGGGAAGCACCTCATGATGCCTTCGGGACAGCACCTTGATATTTCCGGCTGTCTCATGGATTCCCCGTCCAGTTTGATGACAATGTAAAAGTCCGTCTCATTCCGGCCTGTCTCGCAAAGGGAGGTGACGGTTCCCTTGTACGGATAGCTTTCAGGGGATTCGGGATCGTCCCCGACAATCCGCATCCCGATTCTGACTTGCTCTTTTCTGATCATGGCTATATTTTAGGCTTGTTACTCTTGGACTTCGTTTCTCTTTTTTTCGCTTTCCCGTCAGGTTCCGGATCAACCGGTCGGATCAGCCCGTCGCTTGTCATCCGGTATGTCCGCACGCCGGGGAACGGCCTTGCCGATGTTACCAGCCGGTTTTCGAACCTGTCGGCCATGCAGTACGCCTGTCGGCGGTTTTCCGGAGAGTCATTCTCCGGAAGATGCACCGCGTGCCCGTCGTGAAGCACCGCCCTTTGGACGGAGTTCAGCTTGACGCGGCCTACCGTGAAGGCAAGGTTCCCGTCATCCAGCTCGTTTACGATGGAACGGTGCCCCCTCACATCGAAATCCCTTTGCAGGATGGCTTCCGCCTGTCGGCTGAGAACCGAGGAATAGATCCTGAAATCGTCCGCGTTGAACGCGGCGGCGTTTTTCACCTGCGTGACCTGTTCCAGCTTCCTTGCCACCGGCAGCAGGGTGTCGAAGTACGTAAACGGTTTCTCATGGACATTCATATAGCCGTTACGCATGACGGTCAGCAGCCGGTAGATGTCGTAGTTCTCCCGGCTGACGGTCGTTTGTGTCCTCTCATCGTCCTTGAAGCGTGAGATGAAACCGGCGAAACTATCCGCGTCGGGACGCAGCGGATGGCTGTATAGGGGAACCAGCCCTTCCGTGAATCCCTCCGGCAGCGCGGACGGGGCGACATGGCGGTGAGGGGAAAAATCGAACCGGTTTACCGGAAAGTATCGGAAAGGGGCGTATACCGTGTCAATAAAGGAAGGCAGCTTTCCCTTCAGGACGGGGCATTCATAGATATCCAGCCGGCCCATGTCGCAGTGCGGGTCGAAATAGTGGTCCGCCACATGCTGGATGCAGGCCCTGAACCCCTCCCTGCCGGTCTCGTTGCCGGAGAAAAGCAGGTAACCGAAATCATTTTTCACCACCGTAATGGGCAGCACGTATTCCGGCTGCAGGCGGTAGATGTTCTTCCTTTCACGCTGTCTCCCGAGGAATTCGATGTAGCCGGTCTCCTGCATGAAGTGTTTTTTCAGCACGGAGCAGTCCGGCGTTCCCCTGGTCAGGGTGGAATATACCGCGTCGGCAAGGGTGATTTTCTTTTCCGGCAGCCGGTTTTCCGAAGTCAGGTAAGGAAGGAGCGTGTCGCGTATGTAGTGGTATGCCGTCTGTCCCGTTCCGGGTGGCGGCACGTCTTTCATGCTTTGGAAACGGAAGACGAGCAGTGTCACGTCCGGCACATATGTGCAGAGGGTTGCAGCCTTCACGTTGTCGTCCAGAAAATGCCTTACTCCGGTTTCCACGTCATCCTGCTGCAGGAAACGCAGGGCGTTTTCCGAAGACGGCCGGTAATGGCCGTACCTGTCCATGGCGATACAGACCGTGCCGGGCTGCTGCGGATTGAAATAAGGTTCGGAAGATAGTCTGTTGCTGTCCATCGTATTATCGTTTTATCCTGTTGTTCCTTTCGTTTTTTTCGACCCTGTTCCTTTTTACTCTCTCCGGAGTGCCGTATCCCCGTACCAGGAAATCCCTCCTTAAGATACGGTCCGACTTTTCCCGCATCTCCTCCAGTATTTTTTCCATGCTGTCCCCCTTGGAAAGGCCGTTCACGCAATCATCCATCCTCCTGACGAATTCCTTGAACCGGAAATGGTAGGCGAAAGCCGGATCGAGGATGATGTCCCTGTCGAAGTGCTTCTGCAGGGTGAGCAGCCGGCAGATATCCCTGTTGTTCCCTTCCGGCCGGCAGCCGGAGAAGTCCTCCAGGCGGCGGTATTCCGTGTCGGAAGGGGCCATGTCCGTGGCGAATTCCAACACCCATCCTTTCTTTTCCGACGCCCCGATATCGGCGTACGCGTCGAAAAGGTCGAATATGTACCTGCCTGTTTCCGCTTCTTTCCGGAAGACGGTGTCGGTGAGCCCGTACAGCCTTCCGGAAGGGGAATCCACGCGGTATTGCCTGACGGGACCGGAAGGCGCGTGCTGGAAAAGCCACACTAATTTGACCCACCCTGTCAAAGTATTTTAGACCCAGTTTCTGATTCCCAGGGTATCTACTGCATAATTCCAGCCCCCTTCGCAGCTTCATATTTTCGTGAAACCAACTGAAAAGTTTCTGAATATCATAGTAAGTCACCGGACCCGGAAGAAGCTCCAGAAGATCATAATATTTAAGATTTCTCTGAAGCTCAGTCAGATCCTGCAATTCCCCAGGTACAGAAAACAAAATCCTCTCCGCACCAGTCCAGAAAGTCCCGGATTGCCTGAGGAAACGGTACTCCGTTCATAAGGTCTTTATAATCCACATGTACTACGCTGTGGATGCTGTCATGGATCCACTTATACACCTGGGGTTTGATCAAAGTCTGAAACTCTCCGGTTTTTTCTCTTTTTTCATTGAGCCTGACCGCCCCGATCTCTATGATCTCAAAGGGCATCCGCTCATCCGATCCGCTTTTTCCCTCCGGACTCTGGTTCCACTCCAGATCAAAAATTATATAATTCATTTATTTGCTTCCTTTATTTTATTTACGGAATATAATGCTTCAGCGCTGTCCCAGCTCATACAGAGAAGTGATCAGAATCTCCCGGAACCTGTCTTTATCCGCCTCAGTCAGTACAAAAGCATTGGCATCCTCTGCCTCATGCTGCCACCAGCGGAAGCCCCCCAGTACCGCACCCCGGGCGCTTCCCTCAGAACAGTCTACGGTCAGGATTTTCTGACTTCCCTTAAATATCTCCGGATGAAGAAGATACATCACAGGAACCGCATCATGTACGCTGGTTTCCCCTCTGTATTTTTCTGATGTGTTTTCCAGAGAATAACCCAGCATATCTCCGCAGAGCTTTGCGATTCTGTTTCCTGACTGACACAGCTTCAGAATCTGATTTCTTGACAGAGTACACTGTTCTGTCACATCCAGACCGCACAGCGCGCACAGACCTATGTAAAACAGGCTGTATATCACTCTCACTCCTGTAAAAATTTTGACAAAAGTATACAGCTTCTCACGCTCGTCCCGGTAGCCTGGATACTCCTCGTCCATCCGGGTAATGTATTCCTCTCCCATCTCGTAGGTAATCAGGCGCATCTGCGGCCTTTGTCTTCTGTTCATGTTTTTCTATCCTTTCCCGCGTCAGAACTCTATTCCTCGTCTGGCTCCTGTTCCCTGCTCAAACGGATGCTTTCTGCACAGAATCTCCGACACATAGTCTGCGGCTTCCGCCATCCTGGCAGACGGATTCCGTCCCGTCAGAACTGTCTCCAGATTCTGCGGCCTTTTTTCCAGGAAATCCAGCACCTGCTCTTCCTCCACAAACCCGTTTCCCACAGCCGCGGCTATCTCGTCTAAAATAAGAAGAGCCTGTCCGGCTTTGGCGCAGGCCTCCCGCGCCAGGCTGACGGCCATTTCAAACAGCCCTCTGTAGTAAAGAGCGGCCTCTTTCTTTTCCTCCCGCGTCATCTGCCAGGTAAAGCCAAAGGTCTTTTTACAGGGAATCACCGTAATTCCCGGAAGGTTCTTAAGGGCTCTTACCTCCCCTGAATCGTCTGTCTTCAGAAACCGGGCAATCACCACAGGATAACCGCAGCCCTGCATTCTCACGGCTAGGCCGACAGCCGCCGTAGTCTTTCCTTTTCCGTCTCCGCAGTAAAGATGGACACAGTTCATATTTCCTACCATTCCTTTCCGTCCTGCTCCTCCAGATACTCCTCCACAAATCTGGAAACCTCCGCCGGCTTGTGATATCTGGTTTTTTACGCCGTACACGTGAAGACGCTGCTTGGCCCTTGTCATGGCCACATAGAACAGGCGTCTCTCCTCCTCGATGTCAGCGTCCAGCACCGCCTTATTGTGAGGTGTGACGCCTTCGTTGGCGTCCAGAATGTACACCACCCGGTATTCCAGCCCTTTGGAACTGTGCATGGTGGAGAGCATCACCGCATCCGCCTGCTCCTCCCGCTCCCTGGCCTGCCTTTTCAGCTCTTCGCCGTAGGCCCGGATATGTTCAAACCAGGCGTCGAAGGTCTTATATCTGGCCGCGCTCTCCCTGAGCTGCTCCGCTGTCTCCAAAAGCTCCTCCGCTTTCACATGGTGGGCCGCGGCATACTCATAAAGCCAGGCATCGTAGCCGATGGATTTCCGGATATAATTCACTGCCGCCAGGGGGGACATGCGGCTGACTGCCGTCAGATCGAACTCCAGGTTCTCAATGCGCTCCACCATCCAGTCCTTATCTTTATAATAGGCCTTCAGCTGTTCAAAAGACACCTGGGGATCTCTCAGCGCGTCACGGCCCACATACCTGGCCGGCCGGTTGATCATCTGGAGCACCTCTGCCCTGTCTCTGTTTCCCAGGGCTACCCGGATATAGGACAGAATATTCTGGGAAATCCAGTGTTCATAGAGATTGGGAACCTGATCTCTGGCCCGAAAAGGGAGGTTGTACTCCATCAGCTTCTCAATCAGCCGCTTAGGCCCGGAGTTTGTCCTGTACAGGACTGCGATATCGCTGTAGCTGCACCCTGCCTCTGCATACATCCTGATTTCCTCCGCAATGCGGCTGTTCTCCTCCTCCTCGTCCTCCAGGGCCCGCTCCAGCTTCTCCCGGTACTCCACCGCCTTGGCCAGATTTTCCCGGATCACCGCGGCGGTAGCCATACGGGTGGAGGGGGTCTCGTGGCGCTCGTTATAGGTGAGCTTGGGGTTCTCGCCCAGAGCCATCTTCATGGCGGCAGGGGCTTTGAGCACCATGGCGTCCACCCACTTGCCGTTGGTCTTCAGGGCGGCAAACTGTCCGCTGATGGGATTGGCAGAGCCGGGGCCGGTGAGCACCGTGGTCACGCCCGCCTCCCGGGCCTCCTGGAAGCAGCGGTCCAGAGGATTCACCGCGTCCACGGCTCTCAGATGAGGGGTACAGGGATCGGTGGCCTCGTTGCCGTCGTCCCCCCTCGATGCCCACACCGTCGCCGAACATACCCAAATGGCAGTGGGC
>ENA-OQCZ01000475-OQCZ01000475.1-human-gut-metagenome-genome-assembly--contig:-NODE-475-length-10434-cov-3.143786_pt1 | contig 10434 bp, 8 predicted proteins | sample MGYA00242505_ERZ504594 | MGnify/ENA primary metagenome ERZ504594 (study PRJEB26092, sample SAMD00036329) | human gut metagenome | host: Homo sapiens | study: EMG produced TPA metagenomics assembly of... | reverse complement strand
GTATCAGCCCATGTTCGAGAAGGGGAAAGATACTACTGAGTATTATCTGCTTACAAAAGATTACGTGTCAGTAAGCGAGTTTGAAGGAAAACCTATCCTGAAGATTGAAAAAGAAGGTTTGACGGCAATGGCCAATGCGGCTTTCCGTGATGTATCGTTCATGTTGCGTCGTTCGCACAACGAGCAGGTTGCTAAGATTCTGAGTGACCCCGAAGCAAGCGATAACGATAAATACGTGGCACTCACCTTCCTGCGCAATGCAGAGGTAGCATCCAAGGGGGTACTTCCTTTCTGCCAGGATACGGGTACGGCAATCATCCACGGCGAAAAGGGACAACAAGTATGGACCGGCTACTGTGATGAAGAAGCTCTCTCACTGGGTGTTTACAAGACTTATACCGAAGAGAACCTGCGCTATTCGCAGAATGCTCCCCTCACCATGTACGATGAGGTGAATACGAAGTGCAACCTTCCCGCACAGATTGACATCGAAGCTACGGAAGGTATGGAGTACGAGTTCCTCTGCGTAACCAAGGGTGGTGGCTCTGCCAACAAGACTTATCTCTACCAGGAGACAAAGGCTATCCTCAACCCCGAAACATTGGTTCCCTTCCTTATTCTCAAAAATCAAGACTTTCGGGTACGGCAGCTTGTCCTCCCTATCACATCGCATTCGTTATCGGCGGTACCTCTGCCGAAAAGAACTTGCTGACTGTGAAACTGGCTTCCACCCACTTCTACGATAACCTACCCACTACCGGCAATGAGTTCGGCCGCGCTTTCCGCGATGTGGAACTGGAGAAGCTGGTACTGGAAGAAGCTCATAAGATTGGCCTCGGTGCCCAGTTCGGCGGCAAGTATCTGGCTCACGACATCCGCATCATCCGCCTGCCGCGTCACGGTGCGTCCTGTCCCGTGGGTCTGGGTGTTTCCTGCTCTGCCGACCGTAACATCAAGTGTAAAATCAATAAAGAAGGTATCTGGATTGAAAAGCTCGACAGCAATCCGGGTGAACTGATTCCCGAAGAACTCCGTAAGGCCGGTGAAGGCGACGTGGTGAAGATTGACTTGAACCAGCCGATGGCCGATATTCTGAAGGAACTGACCAAGTATCCGGTTTCCACCCGTTTGTCTCTGAATGGAACCATTATCGTAGGCCGTGACATCGCACACGCCAAGCTGAAAGAACGTCTGGACCGTGGCGAAGACCTGCCGCAGTACATCAAAGACCATCCCATCTACTACGCCGGTCCTGCCAAGACTCCTCAAGGCATGGCTTGCGGCTCCATGGGCCCGACTACTGCCGGACGTATGGACCCGTATGTAGACCTCTTCCAAAGCCACGGCGGCAGCATGATTATGCTTGCCAAAGGTAACCGCAGCCAGCAAGTGACAGATGCCTGCCAAAAGTATGGTGGTTTCTACTTGGGCTCTATCGGTGGTCCTGCCGCTATCTTGGCACAGAACAACATCAAGAGCATTGAGTGCGTGGAATATCCCGAACTCGGTATGGAAGCTATCTGGAAGATTGAGGTGGAGAACTTCCCTGCATTCATCTTGGTGGACGATAAGGGCAACGACTTCTTCAAGCAACTGAAGCCCTGGAATTGCAGCAAGTAAAACAGAAGCCTTTTAGAAAGGCATAATATAAGGAAAGCCGTAACGGAGAAAATCTTGTTACGGCTTTTTTGTTTTGTAGAGGAAAACAAAGTGTTTCGCGGCATAGAACACTCTGTTTCATCAAGACAAAACAAACTGTTACCATTTATGTTGAACAAATTGTTTACATTCCTATTGAAACAATCTGATTCTTTCATGTTGGAACAAATTGTTCTTCCCTATTGGAACACTCTGTTCTGCCTTGATAAAACAGATTGTTCTCTATAGGAGAATAAAACTGAAACTCGTTTGTTGTCGTATTTTTGTTACATTCTCCTTTTCATTTCTCGGTTAACTTCTTTATCTTTAGCCCTCCAAACAACCAATTTAATAAAACATGGAACTGACTCTTACACGACAAACTCCGGCACAACACATCGTATGGCTGGATGTGGTACGCCTTGTTGCAATGTTTACAGTAGTTTGCTGCCATTGCACAGACCCTTTAACTTCTATCCGGGCACATCGCCCGACATTGTTGACATCAAGTTCTGGGGAGCTGTCTACGGTGCGGCGCTCCGTCCTTGCGTACCGCTTTTTGTAATGATTACCGGTGCATTGCTGTTGCCGGTACGGGGTGACGCCTCGGCATTCTACAAGAAACGTATCCCCCGCGTATTCTTTCCTTTCTTCATCTGGGTCTGTGATTTACAATCTGTTCCCCTGGATAACGGGACTGCTGGGAGTGGAGCCGAAAGTGATTCTGGATTTCTTCCCTTATTCGGGTGAGGAAGTGATGCGCCAGTCTCTGGCAGTGAGCCTGGGATATATTGCAGAAATGCCTTTTAATTTCTCTCTATTGGATGTACACATGTGGTATATCTATCTGCTGATAGGGCTTTATCTCTATCTTCCGATATTCTCGGCATGGGTGGAGAAGGCCTCGGAACGTGCCAAACTATGGTTTCTTGCAGCATGGGGAGTGACACTGCTGCTGCCTTATTATACCGAGTTTGCCGCTCCGTACCTTTGGGGGACTTGCTCGTGGAACTCGTTCGGTATGCTGTATTACTTTGCCGGTTTTAACGGCTACCTATTGTTGGGCCATTATCTGAGGAACCATAACTGGACGGGCCGGCAACTCTGTGGCATCGGCATTCCCATGTTTGCCATTGGCTATGCCGTAACATTCCTTGGTTTCCGTCGTATGACCTCCTTGCCGGATTTTACGGATGAGATGCTCGAACTCTTCTTCACCTACTGTTCGCTGAATGTAGTAATGATGACTATCCCCGTGTTTATGCTTTGCAAGCGGGCCAATTTCCGTTCGGAGCGCATCAAGAAAGCATTGGCAAACTTGACGCTCTGTGGTTTTGGAGTCTATATGATACACTATTTCTTTACCGGACCGAGCGTAGTCCTGATGCGTGCTATCCATGTTCCTATCTATCTTCAGATACCTTGTGCCGCAGTCGTCGCTTTCTGTACTTCCTGGTTTCTGGTGGCAATGGCATACCGTTGTTTCGGGAAGCGGACCAAGTGGGTGCTGGGGTAGTTTGGATGAAAGATTGTTTATCTTTAAAGGAGGAGATTTAGGGCTTATTATTTCCTCCAGATTCTCCACATATAGTAAGCGCAGTGCGTGAATGCGAAAACAAACGAGATAATCAGCAGCACTTTGCTTTCTCCCCATCCCACAGTCTGTTGGTGCCACAGTCCGGTGATGACACAAAGAACGGCAAGGATAAGTCCAATCATGTTCAAGGCCACCTGCCCGTGGCGGGTGGCGCCTCCATGCTCCAGCTTACTGTGCTTCATGCCGTAGCCCACGTAGATGTCCAGACCGATGAGCATCCACAGCACCAGGCGTATCCATGTATCGGCAGGAAGGAACAACATCATGCAAAGGCAAGTAAGAATACCCAGTATGGGGATAAGTGGAACAAGTGGGGTTTTAAAGGAACGGGGCACGTCGGGCATGGTTCTGCGTACCACCAATACAGCAGCACAGACCAGCGTGAAGGCCATCAGCGTGCCGATGCTTGTCATCTCCCCGGCCAGCCGTGCGGGTACAAAAGCTGCCAGCAGGCCCACAAGTACCATGAAGAGCAGGTTGCTGCGTGCCGGAGTACGGAACTTTTCGTTGATATGCGAGAAGAAAGGAGGCAGCAGCCCGTCATGGCTCATGCTTAGGAATACGCGGCTCTGTCCCAGCAACGTCACCATGATGACGGAGCAATATCCGAACAGAATGGACAGCACGATGGCACGGTTCAGCCAGGGATAGTCCGGCTGGATGATACCTGCTGCATCAGCCTGCCCCATGTGCTCTATGGCTATGGCAACGGGAGCAATGCCTTGCTGTCCGCTGAAGGCGGTGTAGTGTGCCACTCCCGTCATGACGTGGGCAAAAACCATATAGAGCACGGTGCATACCAGCAGGGAGACCAGAATGCCGATAGGCATGTTCCGCTTCGGGTTCTTCGTCTCTTGGGCAGCTGTGCTCACGGCGTCGAACCGAGGAAGGCGAAGAATACGATGGCCGCCCTCGCAGGATGCCGGAGAAGCATATTCGCCAGCAGCCGTATTGGCAGGGATGTAAGGTGTATTACGTTGTCGGTAATTGATGTATTTCCAGCCGAGTAGACAAAAATCAGTATGACGGAAACCTTCAGGAATACAATGAAGCCGTTGAAGATGGAGCTGCCTTCCGTACCCCGTATCAGGAAGAGGCTCATCAGCACGACGATAAGGAAGGCGGGGATATTTACGACTCCACCATCCCAGGGACAGGCGGTGAGGGCTTGCGGTAGATGTATGTCCAGTCCCTCGAGAAAGACGACCAGATAGCGGCTCCAGCTGATGCTTACCGTGGTTGCGGCTACGGTGTATTCCAGTACCAGGTCCCACCCGATAATCCAGGCGATGAGTTCGCCCATCGTGGCATACGAGTAGGTGTATGCGCTGCCGGCTACGGGTATCATGGATGCAAATTCCGCATAACATAGTCCGGCGAAGCAGCATCCCAGTGCGGCAATGGCAAAGGACAGTGTGATGGCCGGTCCCGTATAGCCTGCCGCCACCGTTCCGGTGATGGAGAATAGACCCGCTCCGATGATGACTCCCACGCCCAGGGCAACAAGGCTCCACGGACCAAGTACACGTTTCAATGTTTTCTTTCCGGAGGCATTAGCCTCCGCTTGCAGTGCCTCGAATGGCTTTCTGATGAATAATCCCATTGTGCTTCAATTCTGATAAACCGGGCGCAAAGGTACGGATTATATTGCTTATTCCATATAGCGCGCTACTTTTCCACTGATTTGCAGTAGGGAGATTTCACATAATTTGGTATCATATTCCGCGGAGAGAATACGTTCTTCTGCATCCAGCAGACTCTTTTGGGCTTCGCGCATCTCGATTCCCGAGAGGTTGCCCAGCATATATCGTTCCATGGCAATCTCGTGGTTCTCCTTGGCAGCCACAAGGTTCTGGCGTTCCAGGTTCAGCATTTGCAGGTTATTTTGGTAGGCCTGCCATAGGTTGCTGAGGTCGGCGCGCAGGGCTTGCTCCAGTTGCTCCCGTTCCAGGCGAGCGTTCTGCACGGCAATGCGGGCATTCTTGCGTTCGCGGCGCCGGTTGCCGTCGAACAGATTGAAGCCGACCGTGACGCCGAAGTTCAGACCGAGGTTGCTGCGGCGGCTGTTGGCAGAGATGTCATACTTGTTGAGGGTGTAGCCGTATCCGCCGTTCATCTTCACGTATGGGTAGTCGCGCGAGCAGACTTTCTTGTAGTCCAGACGGGCCAGGGTATTGTTCTGTTCGGCACGTAGCAGTGAGGCGTTGATGGTGAGGGTGGCGTTCCACAGCTCCTCGAAGTTCAGGGAGGCGGTCACGTTGATGAGGCTGTCTTGTATGATAAACGGCTGGTCTACATCTTTGTTTGCCATGAGTTCGTTCAGCTGGATACGTGAGGTGTGCAGCAGTTCCTGCTGTTTCATGTATTGGGCACTGTCGGCATTGAAGTCCACTTTGGCCTGCTGGTAGTCCAGGCGCGAGAAGTTACCGATGTGGTAACGCTCTTCCACAATGCGCAGGCGCTCTTTGGATAGCGATACGGCATAACGGAAGTTCTTCAAGCGGATTTTCTGCTGCACATAGTTATAGTATTCGGCGGCTATGTTGGCTATCAGGTCCTCGATGGCGATGCGCGTATTGGTCTCGCCTTGGCGTTCCAGCTCCTTGAGCCGTTGGTAGTTGGCGGTAATGTTGAAACCGTCGAAGATGGTCCAGTTCAGGTTGATGCCTGCATCGAGAGTTTGGTCAAACACTCCGTTGTCCTTGGTTGTCTCTCCGGTGGCTCGGGCTTTGGTCTCGGTATTGTCTATGGTTCCCTTGTAGCCGGCGGAGAGGTCCAGTGTGGGCAGGTAGCCCGCATTGCCCAGTGTGGCGTTGTTCTTGCTGACCTGCTCTTCATTGCGGACAATGCGCAGGGAGTAGTTGTTCAGCAATCCCTGCTCCAGGCAGGACTTCAAGGTGTAGGTAGGCGCAGGCTGTGCATAAAGGTCCAGCGCTGTGCAGGCAGTGGCTATGAAAATTAAAACAATGCGTTTCATTCGGTCTTCAGTTTACTTCGGTTCGTTGATACATAACTATATATGGCAGGCACGATGTACATCGTCAGCAGTGTGGAGATGAGCATGCCGCCTACGACGGCAGTACCCATGGCGATGCGCTGGTTGCAGCCTTCGCCGGTGGCGTAGGCAAGCGGTATCAATCCCAGGATGGTGGAGGCACTCGTCATCAGGATGGGGCGCAGACGTTGCAGGGAGGCGTCCTTGATGGCTCGCATCTTGTCTTCACCCGCTTCCTGCTTCTGATTGGCAAATTCCACAATCAGGATACCGTTCTTTGCCACTAGACCAATCAGCATGATAATACCAATCTGGCTGAATATATTCATCGTAATCCCCCCGAAATACATGAACACCAGTGCGCCGGCAATGGCGAGAGGCACCGTCAACATGATAATCAGCGGGTCCTTGAAGCTTTCGAACTGGGCGGCCAGAATCAGGTAAATCAGCACGATGGCCAGAATGAAGGCGAACATCAGACTGGAGGAACTCTCCCTATACTCTTTGGAGTCTCCGGTCAGTGCGGTGCGGAAGGTCTCGTCCAGCGTCTCCTTGGCAATCTTGTCCATTTCATCCAGACCTTGTCCGATGGTCTTGCCGTCCGCCAGTCCCGCGGAGATGGTGGCAGAAACGAAACGGTTGTAACGGTACAGTTTCGGAGGTGCGATGCCGCCGGTAAGCTCAATCAGGTTGTCCAGCTGTACCATGTTCCCGTTGTCGCTTCGGATATAGATGCCTTTCAGGTCGGCGGGCTTGTTGCGTTGCTGGCGGTTGATTTCGCCTAATATCTCGTATTGCTTTCCGTTCATGTAGAAGTAGCCCATGCGCTGTCCGCTCAAGCCGTATTGCAGGGTTTGGGCAATGTTCTTGGTGCTTACGCCCATGATGCTCGCCTTGTCACGGTTGATGTTGATGCGCGCTTCAGGCTTGCTGAACTTCAGGTTTACGTCTGCCATCTGGAATACCGGATTTTCGTAGACCTTCGTCATGAACTTGGGGAGCACCTCCTGCAATTTCTCGATATTAGTTGCCTGCAATACATACTGCACGGGCATACCGCCGCGCCGTCCTCCGAATGAGGAGGACTGCTGTACGAAAGAGCGTGCCATGGTCTTTTTCTGCACTGCCTTCGACAACTTTTCGGCAACCTCCATCTGGGTATAGTCACGGTCTTTCATGTCTTTCAGTGTGATACGTACGTTACCGCTACCACTGGATACACGCGCTGTTACCGCTTCTGCATCCGGGATAATGGAGTCCACCAGATGATTGATGTCTTCGGTATAGTCGCGGATATATTCGTAAGTCACTCCTTCGGCACCCATTGTATTGATACTGATTTGCGAACGGTCCTCCAATGGCGCCATTTCAGCCGGGATAGTATTCCAAAGGACTCCGATAAGCAGGATGGTGACGATGGTGAAGGGCAGGGCAATCCAGCGCCGTTTCAGGAAGGCGGCCAGTGACTGGCTGTATACCCGGTTCATCCCTTCGAAGAAAGGTTCGGTCTTGCGATAGAACCAGCTCTGCTGTTCCCTTTGATTAAAAGTTTGGTGGCAAGCATCGGCGTAAAAGTCAATGCGGCGAAGGTAGGAGATAATCACCGAACCGGAGACCACGATACTGAATTCGCGGAACAGTCGTCCTGTCGTACCGTCCATGAATACAATAGGGAAGAATACCGCCACCAGCGTAATGGTAGTGGAGATGACGGCAAAGAAAATCTCCTTGGCTCCTTCTATGCCGGCTTCTTTCGGTGGCATCCCTTTCTCGATGCGGACATAAATGTTCTCCGTCATCACGATGGCGTCGTCCACCACCAAGCCCACGGCAAGCACCACGGCAAGCATGGAGAGCACATTGATGGAGAAACCGGCCAGATACATGACGAAGAAAGCTCCAATCAGCGAAACGGGGATTACAATACATGGCACAAGCGTCACACGCCAATCGCGCAAGAAGAGGAAAATGATGATGATAACCAGTACAAAGGCCTCATACACCGTCTGCTTCACCTCGTCGATAGAAGCGCGGATAAACTTGGTATTGTCAAAACCGTAGTTGTAATGAACATCTTCGGGAAGGTCTTTCTTCATCTTCTCCATGCGGTCATATACGGCGTTGGCTATTTCAATGTGGTTGGCACCCGGCTGAGGGATAACTACCACACCGACCATGGGCACACCGTTCATTTTCATATAGCTTTTGATGTCGGCAGGTCCCAATTCGGCATACCCGATATCACTGAAGCGTACTACCTGTCCATTCTGTTCCTTTAAGATGATGTTGTTGAATTCTTTAGCCGTATGCATCTGTCCCATGGTACGCAGGGTAAGCTCCATGGTATTTCCTTCAATACTTCCTGAAGGGAGCTCCAGGTTCTGGTCGTTGATGGCATTCTTGACATCTACAGGCGTAATTCCGTAACCAGCCATTTTTACCGGGTCCAGCCATAGGCGCATGGAGTAACGTTTTTCTCCCCAGATGGATACGCTGCTGACATCCGGAATGGTCTGCAACTGCTCCTTGACCGTTAAATCAGCTATTTCACTCAGCTCCAGCAGTGAGCGGGTATTGCTTTGGATGGCTACCATCAGGATGGGGCTGGCATCTGCATCGGCTTTGGAAACGTAGGAGGGTCACAGTCGCGTGGCAGGTAACGCTGCGCACGTGATACCTTGTCGCGCACGTCGTTGGCAGCAGTTTCCAAATCCACAGACAACTCAAATTCTACCGTAATACGGCATTGTCCTTGCTGGCTGGTACTCGACAGGGAACGGATGCCCGGAATACCGTTGATGTTCTGCTCCAGAGGTTCCGTAATCTGGTTCTCAATAACTTCTGCATTCGCTCCCGGATAACTGCAGGTCACAGAGATAATCGGGTTATCTACCGACGGATATTACGTACTCCTAAAGTCGTATAACCAATCAGTCCGAAATAGCAGGATAATGATGGTGAGTACGGTGGCCAGTACCGGCCTTCGTATACTAAGTTCGGATATGTTCATACGGCAGAAAGTTAGTTGATTTGGTCAAGAATTACCGGCATACCGGTACGTAACTGCAGGGTACCGGAGGTCAGTATGGTATCTCCGGCAGACAGGCCTTTCAAGACTTGTACTTCTGCTTCCGTGCGGATACCTATCTCTACATCTACCGGTTCTGCCACTCCCGAACGATATAAGAATACCTTGTTTTTCCCCATTTCTGGCACGATGGCTTCCGAGGGGATAGCAATGGCATCTTGAATTTCCTGTTGTTTCAGTGCGATGTCTGCATAACGTCCGGGGAGCAGTTCTCCGTTCCGGTTCGGATAGAGGGCACGTACGGTCAGGGTATGTGTTTCTTCATTGATGCGCGACTCAGTAGCATATACTTGCGAATTGAAGGTCTCCAGTCGGCCTTCAATTTTGAAGGTCAGGTTGGTACCTTTCTGAATCTGTCGGGCATAACGTTCCGGCACGGCAAACTCTACTTTTAACGGAGTGATTTTAGTCAGTTTGGCAATGACCGTAGTCGGAGAGGCGTATGCTCCCAAGCTGACCTGTCGCAATCCGATGATGCCGTCGAAGGGAGCACGGAGTTCCGTCATGGCAATATTGGCCTTTACATTTTCGATGTCGGCATTGAGGGTGGCCAGTTCCGTTTTTACCTGTTCGTAGGCTTCCTTACTGACCGCATCGCGTTGCAGCAAGGCATTCTGACGGAACACGCGGTCTTCGGCCAGTGGCATTTGAGCTTCCAGGCGTTTCAATTGAGCCTGTAACTGGCTGTCGTTCACCTTGGCCAGCAACTGTCCCTTTGATACGAAACTACCTTCCGTAAATTCGATGCTGGTAATTTTTCCGGAGGTTTCCAAATGACAGGTCCACCTCTTCGTCCGGCATCAGCTTTCCGCTTACGAACAATTGGTCCGTAAGCAGATGAGGCTTGATAATCTTCGCATTTACATTCAGCGCCTTATTTTTGTCGACTGGCGATTTCTTCTCGGCAGCAGCCAGTTCCTTGTTCTCTCCGGGAGTAAATGTATGAATGCCCAAGGCGGTCAGTCCTGCACCTACCAAAACGATAATTCCCCATTTAATTCGTTTGTCCATGTGTTTATTAGAGTCTGGTTAATTAATTATTTGGCAAACATATTGATTTATTGAAAGAATACCATGTTTTTTATAGTTTTTATAGTTTAAAAGAAACCCCTTTTT
>ENA-OQCZ01000474-OQCZ01000474.1-human-gut-metagenome-genome-assembly--contig:-NODE-474-length-10439-cov-2.409814_pt1 | contig 10439 bp, 8 predicted proteins | sample MGYA00242505_ERZ504594 | MGnify/ENA primary metagenome ERZ504594 (study PRJEB26092, sample SAMD00036329) | human gut metagenome | host: Homo sapiens | study: EMG produced TPA metagenomics assembly of... | reverse complement strand
TGACCGTAATAGCCCGTAGCGGCCTGCGACCCCTTGCTCACAACGGCCAGCGCAGCTCCGAAACTTTGTACGTTGCCGTCGCCGCTGGTCTTGTATTTGCGCGTGCCGTCGCCTTGATACGTCGACTTCACAACCGCGTCTCCGCCGATCGAGAGGTTGCCGGAATCGATCTCGATTCCGGTCCAGCCCTCGACGGTGCCGCCCGTGATGCTCACATCGCCATATCCCGGGAGGTACACGGCGCAATCCTGAGCGCTCTTGATCGTGCCGCCCGTGACATTGACGGCGATGCCGCCGCGATCCAGAGTGCCGTTGCGAGTTCCGTTGCCCGAAACGGCGAACCCGCCATCGACGGCTCCGTTCGCATACGTGTTCTCGATGGTACCGCCGGTCACATTGAGAGTCGCACCGTTGCCGTACGGATACACGGTTGCTGCATAGCCACCGCTGTTCGCGATAGTACCGCCCTCAAGCGTAAGCGTAGAGGATACCGCATTGCTCGGATCCGGCTTGGATCCGTCGGTGTACGTCGTATCCCCCAACCACCTCGAAGCCGTATTTGACGAGCTGGATCTTGCCACCCTCGGCAGAGTCCCTAACCGTAAGTTTCGCGCCATCAGTCACTTTGGCGCCGATTGTTTCATCGGCGACGATCGACTTCCCATTCAGATCGAGCACGATGCTCTTGTCCGCACCCGACACCTGCAAGGCGTCTCCGCTCCTAGAAAGCTGCACGTCGTTCGTCAAGGTCACCGTATCACCAGGTTGAGCTGCCGCGATGGCGTCTTTGAGGCTTGCGTAGTAACCGGTTCCCACGTTAGCTGCGAAATCGTTGACGGTTCCAATCGTAGCATCGGGGCCCACGTCAAACGTCCATGCAAGATCTTTCGCCGCATCCCAATAGCTGATGCCGATCGATCCGATCGTACCGCCGGTAATCTCGGTGGAAACCGTAGAGCTGCTATGATCCTGACCAGCACCGCTCGCTTCCCAGAAGCTTCCCTCGGTATACACGCTGTCGATGGCGCCGGCCTCGATAACGGTGCGCGGATGCGTGCCGACGACATAGTTGCCGGTAGTCACCGCATAGCCGCCTTCGATGGAGGCGGCGATACTCGCATTGGCTCCCCGAACGGTCAGGTTGCCGCAGTTGTTGACGGTCGAGTCGCCATTGCCGAGGCCCGAAGCCTGCACGACGACGTTTTCGAGCGTCAAGTCACAGTAGTTCTTGATCATGAAGTGCAGGCCCGCGTTCGCGCTGGCCGTCATGGTGCCGTTCTTGATGACCACGGTGCTGCCCTTGATAAGCTGCATGCCGTTCGTCTCGGTGCCTGTGGAGCCAACTCCCTGCACGACGTTGTACGTATGGCTGTTCAAATCGAGGATGACGTTCTTGTCGCCGTTGATTTTAACTCCGCCGGTGGCATCGCTGTTCAACGTGATGGTTGTCGGCGTGGCCCCCGAATCCGGAACGGCGGCGATGGCGGCGGCGAGCGTGTCGTACGCGGTGCCGTCGATGGTGGCCACTGCAGTTGCATTCTGCGTTTCTCCAGCTGCAAATGCAACCGGAGTCTCCGTCGTCTTGACAACGTCGACGATCTCGGACGACTCAACCGTCGGTTCTGCGCTCGAGTCGGTCACCTGCTCTTCAACAGGTACGACCGGCTCGGTTTCCGCCACCTGCGAACCGACCACGGCAGAACTTTCCTCGCCCGTATCAGCCCATGCGGCAATGGGCGCATTCATGGAAACGACCATGGATGCGCTAAGCGCCACTGCTAGCAGCTGATCCGCTCCTTTTCTTTTCTTCATACGGCCCCGCCTTTCTCGTCTGCTTTTGCTCAGTCTTTTGCTAGTACGTATGCATGTATGCCTTCCAGCAAACGTAATCGCTCGGTAATGATGAGCAATGAAAATAGAATACCCCCCCCCCCCCAGCATTACGTCAATAGAGAGCCTTGCCAAAGGCGCAACCACTGCGAGAGGCTGAGAAGGCCGTTTCCCCGCGATCGAAACCAGAGGTCGGAAATCGTGCCGACGCCAACCTCGAACCGCACGTTCGTCAACCGTCGATTCGGCAACGGACACGGAAACCAGCTTGCAGGGGTTCTCGGGCTTTTAGCCGCGTCTGACGGCGGGTGAGCAGCGCGACACTGCGCCGATAAAAAAGCGGCCCCTGATTTCCTTTCGGAAATCAGGGGCCGCAAAACCGCTCGGATAGATAGTTATCTGCGCGTTATCGCTACTCTGAGTCGACTGCGGGAGCCGGCTGAGCAGCCGTCTCGTTCGCGACGACCGGCTGCTCCACGTTCACGATGGCATGATCGAGCAGCCACTGGTTCGCCTTCATGCGCTCGGCGGCCTCGCGCAGAGCGAAGCCGCGGCCGTTCTCCTGCATCTCGCGCTTCACGGCGTCCGGGTTCTGCGGGTTCATCGAACGGCAGGCGGCGTCGATGTCCTCGTCGGTGAGGGTCATCTTCTCGTGACGGAACAGCGCGTCCAGCGCGTAGCCCTGCACGAGCATCTCGCGGGTCTGCATCATCATGATCATGCCGAACTGCTGCTCGCCGCCCTGGCTTTGCACGAACTGCTCGAAGGGGATGCCCTGCTGCTGCAGCTGGCCGCGCAGGTTGGACACGAGCGTCTGCTGCATGGCCTCGTACACCTCGTCCTGAATGCGGCCCTCGAAACGCTTGGCCAGCTCGGATGCCGCAACCTGCAGCTTGTACGCCTCGTACTGGGCGCGACGGTCGGCCGTCAGGCGATCGGTTATGCCGCCGCGCAGAGCGGCCGCATCGCGGTACATGGGCAGGTTCTTGGCCACCCATTCGTCATCGATGGCGGGGACGACCTTTTTCTGCATCTCCTTGACGGTGACGGTGCAGTCGACGGTGTCGCCCTTGTCGTCGGCGTTCATGCCGGGCAGGTCGAAGGAGAACGACTTCGTTTCGCCCACGTTCATGCCGATGAGATGCTTCTCGAAGTCCTCGGGCATGAGGCCCATGCCGGTGAGGTACGTGCGGCCTTCGGTGGACAGGTTGTCCATCTTCTCGCCGTTCTGGAAGGCTTCGAGCGCCAGCAGGAAAGCCGTCGCCTTTCTCCACCGGGTGCGGCTCGTCCGACACGAACTCCGCGTAGCTCTCGGCGATCTGCGCGATCTGCTCCTCGACCTCGGCCTGCTCGATCTCGAAAGGCGGCACGGTGATGGACACGGGCTCGTAGGACTTCAGCTCGTAGTCGGGCTTCGGCGTGACGCGAACCTCGAACGAGAAGGTCTGGCCGCGCTTGAGCGGACCGGCGGCCTTCGGAAGAGCCGGAACGCGCGTGATGTTGCGCTTGTCGATGGCGAACGGCACGAGGTACTCCACGGCCTGCTGCTGCACGATGGCGTCGAGGTCCTTGATGCCAGCTGCTTCTCGACGGCCTGCTCCACGGACATGCCCGGCGTGGGCTGCACGCCCATCTGCTGGGCGAACCTGTACTGAGCCGCCGTGAGGGCATGGCTGACCTCGGCGGTGGAGGCTACGGCCTCCAGCAGGATGCGTCCGTCGTCGAGCTTCTTTTCGGTTACCTTCATGAAGAGTCCCCTTCTGTTTCGATCGTCAAGCGCTCATTGTAGCGCATTACTCGTTCGACTTGAGGCTTTCCACCATGTCGATGCGGCGCAATTTGCCGCGCATGGCCAGCATCACGAGCACGGTGAACAGCATGGTCAGCAGAAACGCCAGCAGGAAGCTGGTCGGGTGTATGGCACGGCCGAACATGATCTGGTCCACCTCGGCCGTGACCACGACGAAGCCTTCCATCCACACGCCCAGCACGAGACCGACCGCGCAGCCGATGGCCGCCAAGAGGAATATCTCGCGGAAGATGTAAGCGTTCATCTCACGCGGCGTGAAGCCGAGCACCTTGAGGGTGGCGATCTCGCGCATGCGCTCGGTGATGTTGATGTTCGTGAGGTTGTACAGCACGATGAACGCGAGCGCCGCCGCCGCGGTGACCAGCACCACGACAATCATGTTCACGCTCGACATCATGTCGCGGTACGCGTCGATGGTCTCGTCGTTGTACGCCACGGTCTTCACGCCTCCTGCGGCCAGAAGGTCGTTCGAGAACTGCACGCGCAAGTCGGGGTCGGACGTGGTGACGGCCAGCACGGTGCGGTAGTCGGGAGCCTTGCCCATAAGCTGCTCGTAGAGGGCGGGACCCATATAGGCGTAATGGTACACATAGTTCTCGACGATGCCCGTGACCGTGGCCTCGTAGGACGTGCCGGTCGCGTTGCCGATGGCATCCTGCTCGGTCAGCGTGACGGCATCGCCTGCGCGCACGCCCAACTCCGCCGCCAGCTTCTCGGTGAGCACGAGGCCGTCGTCGTCCAGCTTCACCGGATGATGGCCGACGCGGGTGTTCAAGGCCACGAAGCGGTCGAACGATGCCGGATCCTCGGGCACGACCAGCTCCATGCGCTTGTCTTGCTCGTCCGGCCCGCCGGCCAGCATGTTCTGCCGCATGACCAGCGTATGCGCGGTGACGAGCGAGCCGTCGTCGAGCAGGTCGTCAATACGCCGCTGCTCTTCGCTTGACAGGTCGTCCGCCAGCGTAACGACGGCGTTGTACTTCGTGATCTCGCCGAACTGCTTGTCGATTATATCGTTGATGGCGTTGGACAACCCGAGACCCGTCAGCAAGAGCGCCGTGCAGCCCGCGATGCCGATGACCGTCATGACGAAGCGCTTCTTGTAGCGGAACAGGTTGCGGAACGTCACTTTCCACGAGAACGAGAGATGCCGCCACAGCGGACCGATGCGTTCGAGTAATATGCGCTTGCCCGCCTTCGGAGTGCGCGGCAGCATGAGCTGCGCCGGGCGCTCGCGCAAGGTGGCGGCGACGGCGGCCCAGGTGGCGAACAGCGTGACGCCGACGCCGAGCCCGGCTGCAAGCCCGGCGAACCCAGGATCGACGGGCAGCGGCAGCGGCAGCTCGGGCACGAAGTATATGATGCCGTAGGCCTTCATGATGACGGCGGGCAGCACTTGGGACAGCGCGAGGATGCCTAGAATGCTGCCGATCCCGCTGGCCGCGGCTGCGTATGCGAGGTATTTGGAGGCGATGCGCGTGCGACGGTAGCCAAGCGCCTTGAACGTGCCGATGAGGGCACGCTCCTCCTCCACCATGCGCGTCATGGTGGTGAGGGCCACGAGAGCCGCCACGAGGAAGAAGATGAACGGGAACACCGCGGCGATGCTGTCCACGCGGTCGGCGTCCGCCTCGAAGCTGGCTGCACCGTAGTTCGCCGTGCGGTCCATGACCAGCCATTCGGGGCGCTCCAGATCGTCGATCTGCTTCTGGGCGTCGTCGAGGCGACGCTCGGCATCCGCCAGCTGCGCATCGGCGTCCGATTTCTTCTGCTCGTATTCGGCGAGGCCGCTGTCGTAGTCGGCGCGACCTTGTTCGAGCTGGGCGCGGCCGTCCTGCAGCCGAGCGGCGGCGTCATCGAGCTGCTGCTGAGCCGCGGCGATCTGCGCGTCGGCTTGCGAGCGCGATGAGGCGAGATCGGCGCGCGCCTGATCAATGCTTCGGCGCTCGCGTCGAACTGAGCCTTCCCCCCCTTCATAGGCGGCCTGCTGCTGTTCGAGCTCGACCTTGGAAGAGTCCAGGGCGTCCTGCTTGCCCTGGAGTTCGGCGCGCGCTGCCTCCAGCTTGGGCTTCTGCACGTTGACGAGATCGTCGAGGGTGGCCTGGACGAGAGCCATCTGCGCCCGGAGATCCTGCTGTTGCGCTTTGAGGGCGTCTTGCTCGGCGCGCAGTTCGGCGATCTTCTGCGCGTCCTTGTCGGGATCGAGCTGCTTGATCTGCTCCTCCAGCGCGTCGATGCCCTTCTGGATCCGGTCGACGCCGGCCGCTGCGTCGGCGACGCCGGCCTGCGCCCGAGTTATGCCCGCGTCAAGCTCGTCGGATTGCCGCTCCCAATCGCCCCACGCCGCCGCGAGGGCGTCGGCACCCTGTTGCCACTGAGCCCGGGCCGCTTGGAGTTGCCCTGCGGCATCATCCAACTGCGGGCGCTGCGCGTCGAGCTGCGCCTGCCCTTCGGCTATCTGCCGTTCGGCATCGTCCAGCTGCGCCTGAGCACTCGCACGCTGGCTCGCCAGCTCGGACGCGCCGCTGTCGTAGGCCGCCTGGCCGTCGGCCAGCTCCTGCTCGCTTGCGGCGATCGTCGCGGCGGCATCGTCGAGCTGGCGCTTCGCATCGTCCAGTTGCGACTGCGCGTCGGCCCTCTCGCCCTCGTAGTCGGCGCGCTTCTCGTCGAGCTCCTTCTGCGCATCGGACTTCAGCTGGTCGACACGCGCCTGCTCGCGCTCGGGCGCAAGCGCCTTGATGCGATCCGCCACTTCGTCTACGAGCCGCTGGTAGGCGTCGCTCGACGCGCGTTCGTTCGCCGCCCCGCGCACCGTGAGGTACGCCTCGGTATAGGGAAGATCGGCCGAGAAGTCGCTCTCGGGCACGTACATATACTGTTGGATGGAGCCCGAACCCAGCGTGGTCTCGCCCATGCTCGAAGACGTTGCGTAGTACGGAGCGTTCACAAAGCCCGTCACCGTGTACGTGCGCGTGACGAGGGTCTGGTCCACGTCCTGCACGCCTTCGGTGATGGTCAGCGTGTCGCCGACGGCGATGGCGTCGTTCTCCACGAGGTTGGCCGACAGCACGCACTCCCCCGTCTTCTGCGGCCACGAACCCCGGACGAGGAGGGGACGGTTCAGATAGTCGGGGTCGTCGGAACGCGCATGCACGCCGTCGGAGGTGTCGCTCGTGCGCGCTGCATCGGGCAGCGAATGCACGCGCGTGGCGTACTGCTCGCCGTCGATGGAGGCCATGACGTCGGTCTCGCGCGCGGGCATCACAGCCTCGACTCCCTCGACGTGGCGCAGCGCCGCGATGTCGTCGTCGGTGAGGCCGAGGGTCGAAAGCACGCGGATGTCCATGAGCGACGTGCCGTCGAAGTACTCGTCGGCCGCCAGCTTCATATCGGGCGCGGTCATGCGCAGGCCGGCGTAGAAGCCCGTGCCCAGCGCGACGATGGCGGCGATAGCCAGGAAGCGCCCGAGCGAGTGGGTGATCGAACGCAGGGTCTCAGTGTTGAACGCGCTTTTCACGACGCGCCGGCTACCACTCGATCGCCTCGGCGGAAACAGGCGCTTCGTTCACTTCGACGCCCGCAACGCGTCCTTCGCGGATGTGGATCACCCGGTCGGCGATGGCGGTGAACGCGGAGTTGTGCGTGATGAGCACCACCGTCTTGCCCGTGTCGAAGCACGTGTCCTGCAACAGCTTCAGGATGGCCTTGCCCGTGCGGTAATCGAGCGCGCCGGTGGGCTCGTCGCACAGCAGGAGCTTAGGGTTCTTAGCCAGCGCACGGGCGATGGCCACGCGCTGCTGCTCGCCGCCGGAAAGCTGCGCCGGGAAGTTGTCCAGGCGATGGCCCAGGCCCACCTGCTTGAGCACGGTTCCCGCATCGAGCGGATCCTTACAGATCTGACTGGCAAGCTCCACGTTCTCAAGCGCCGTGAGGTTCTGCACGAGATTGTAGAACTGGAAGACGAACCCGATATCGTAGCGACGGTAGTACGTGAGCTCCTTCTCGGAGAATGCGCTGATCTCGCGACCGTCGAGCATGATGGTTCCCGACGAGCAGGCGTCCATCCCGCCCAACATGTTCAAAAGCGTCGTCTTGCCCGCGCCCGAGGGGCCCACGACCACGACGAGCTCGCCGCGTTCGATGTCGAAGGTCATGCCGTCGACGGCAGCCACCTCCACCTCGCCCATGCGGTACACCTTGAGCACGTCGCGAAACTCCACGAACGCCATGTCGCCCTTCTTCCGTCAGCCCGAATACCGGTTTCCCTCACCATACACGAACCCACATCCCAACGCCAGCGACAACACGCCTGCCCTGCGAACAAATTCCACGGATCCGATCAACGGCTCGCAGCTTGCCGGATGCAATGCGCAGGTTATGGCAAAAGTGCGAGATTTCTTGTTCTTTCAATCCCCCTATGACCTCAAGGCCGCCAGTCATGGTATTTCTTTGCTCGAACGTTATCTTGATGGGCTGCGTCCTGGCAATACGAATCCAAGCCGCTCCCCCTCCCTGCAAGAGCAAAGCGTGATCTCGCTATTCTTTCGAAAGGCTCGTCATGAATGAGACGGTTCTCATAGTCGAAGACGATTCGGATATTATCGAAATCCTGAGCCTCTATCTATGCGGTAGCGACTACCAAGTCGAAACCGCTGCGAACGGAAAGCTGGGACTCGAGCTGCTTGAGCGCAAGTCCCCTTCCGTCATACTCGTGGATTTGATGATGCCCGAAATGAACGGGTTTGACTTCATCAAGGAAGCTCGCTTAGTTTCGAACGCGCCCATCATCATCATTTCGGCGCGCAGTCAGCCCACCGACAAGATGCTCGGCTTGGATTTGGGTGCCGACGGGTACATCACGAAGCCGTTCGACCCGATCGAAGTGCTGGCCTACATTCGCGCGGTTCTCAGACGCTGCAACGCATTGTCCGCAAGCGGCCCAAGCAACATTTCACCGGACGGTTCGGTCGTGCGCATGGGCGCCATAGAATTCGACAAAGAGTCCTTGATCGTTCGGAAGAACAGCAACGTGGTTTCCTTTACGGCCTCGGAATTGAAGATATTCAGCAAACTGTTCTCCTCGCCCGGCCGCGTGTACACGAAGGCGCAATTGTATGAACTGATCAGCGCTTCCTCGCATGGCGGAGGCGAGGACAGCATCATGGTTCACATATCCAACATCCGCTCTAAGATAGAAGACGATCCCAACAATCCGGCGCATATCGTTACGGTTCGTGGATTGGGATATCGTTTTGAGGGCTGATGCGACATCGGTGAAGCTGGGGGTGGAGTCGCTGCTTTCCAGCTTGGCGTTTCGGTGCATGTCGATCGTGCTTGTTTATGCGGTCTTGATCATGGGCCTGTTTTCGACTGTCGGCTACCTCGCGGACTCGCGCCTCAACAGCGCGTTTCCTTCCATCGACGATCTGGAGGAAAACAGGGTCGCGCTGGAAAACGACTCTTTCAACGAATTGAGAAACTCGATACCGCCATCTGCTCAGATGGTGATATTCGATCAGAACGGAAACCGCCTCTATGCCAGCGATGACGATGTCGCCAAATCGATCGACGCCAACGACCTGGAAATCATCAACGGAACCGAAGAAGATCAGGTGTTCTACGAGGTTTTGCAGCGCTTCGATGCCCGCTACGGCACCGTGTATGAAATAAACTTATGCGGAATGAGCGGGATCGGGAGTTCGAAGATAGTCTTATCCTCATGCGTTTGCAAGCTTGATGGAACGATCGTCGAAGGCGACCTGTTCGCCGGTCGAGAATCGCTGAGCAAGCGGGAGCTTTCCCTGATAAACGGGGAATTCAGCGCAAACAAATCTATCCAGAAGCTCGAATACGTTACCGTCGACAATCAGCCCCGCACCCTTGTTTTTATCTCCTCGAATGTGAGCGAAGCAACATACGATGAGCTGATCAGCCAAAACGGGATGATTTGGCTTTCTTCTATCCCTGTCGCGGTTGCCTTCACGGCAATTGCCGCCGTGGTGCTCGTGAGAATGATACGCAGGGCGGCAAAGCCGCTCGACGCTGCCATTACCGCATGCAAGGAAGGCGGCGAAAGCCCCGACGGCATGCATCGCGTTCCAGCTGAGCTGGTGCCGACATACGATAAATTTTCTCGAGCTGATGGAGGAGCTTAAGGCCGCGCAAAACGACAAGCAGCGCATCGTTTCGGATATTTCGCATGATCTGAAAACGCCGTTGACGGTGATAAGGGGGTATGCGCAGGCATTTGAGGACGGATGCGTGCCGCCCGAAAAAAGCCGGAGAGTATCTGAGGGCAATGAAGGAAAAAACGGACGAGCCTCCCAGCTCATCGATTCGCTGTTTCTTTACGCCAAAACGAACCACCCCTCGTACATCCCTCAGCTTGTGCGGATGGACGTTTGCGAGGCGGTTCGTCGCATTGCGGTGGAAATGCTTCCGACTATCTGAACAGCGCGCCTGCCGCCTTGACGCGGCAATCCCCGACGATCCCATTTGGGTGCGCGCCGACGGCTCGTTGCTGGCGCGCGTGCTTGGCAACCTGATCAACAATGCATGCGTGCATAATCCTGGCGGCGTTACCGTTCGATTGACCTGCAAACGCACTGAAAGCGAGGCGGTGATCGCCGTAGCGGATGACGGCGCGGGAATTCCCGAATCCATACGCGACCATGTGTTCGAACCGTTTGTGACAAGCAATGACGCACGCGAAATCGGGCAAGGGCACCGGCTTGGGGCTTTCCATTGCCAAACGTTTCATAGACTTGCAGGGTGGAACGATTGCCGTTTCAGCTCAGCC
>ENA-OQCZ01000473-OQCZ01000473.1-human-gut-metagenome-genome-assembly--contig:-NODE-473-length-10439-cov-3.487587_pt1 | contig 10439 bp, 8 predicted proteins | sample MGYA00242505_ERZ504594 | MGnify/ENA primary metagenome ERZ504594 (study PRJEB26092, sample SAMD00036329) | human gut metagenome | host: Homo sapiens | study: EMG produced TPA metagenomics assembly of... | reverse complement strand
CGCATCAAGAATACCGCCCATAACAAGGATTGCCAGATCACTGCGTAAGGCAGCGCGGGTTACATTCAGCCTTTTCGGCTATATGCTCGCCGGTAATAGGTCCGTCCAGACGTACAATTTCAGCAATTTTGCTTCTGCCTGTTGCTTAAAGCTATGAATCTTCACACCCTTTCTGTCTAATACAATAGTCTTATAATATAGGTATAGTATCACTATTAAACAGAAAAAATGCTAGATTGCGACACAAATAATTTCTGCAAATTTTAGCTGTATAGCTTAAATTTCTAATTGTGTTATTTTTATCTGCGCCCCCTTGTCCTGACCGTGACCGCTGGGAATGTAATAGCGCGTTCCCACCAGCTCATCCGGCAGGTACTGCTGCTCCACCCAGCCTCCGGGGAAGTTGTGCGAATATTTGTAATCTATGCCGTGCCCCAGCTTGGCAGCACCGGGATAATGCGCATCACGCAAATGCTTGGGCACACTACCGCAGTTACGGCTGCGCACATCCGCACGCGCCTTGGCAATGCCCATATAGGCTGTGTTGCTCTTGGGTGCGTTGGCAATATAGCATACTGCCTCCGCCAACGGTATCTGCGCCTCAGGCCAGCCTACAAAATCCGCAGCCTGCGCCGCAGCATTGGCTACCACCAGCGCCTGCGGGTCAGCCAGGCCTACATCTTCCGCCGCACAGATAACGACGCGACGTGCCACAAAGCGCACGTCCTCGCCACCCTCAATCATGCGCGCCAGATAATGCAGCGCAGCATCCGCATCGCCGCCGCGCATGCTCTTGATAAAGGCGCTGATGATATCGTAATGCTGGTCGCCCTTCTTATCATAACGCTGCAGCGCCGTACCGATAACACTGCGCAGCGTTGCTACCGTCAGCACACGCTCGCCCTCCTCCGGCAGCATGAACTCGGCCTGCTCCAGAATGTTCAGCGCACTGCGAGCATCACCTGCCGCAAAATCGGCAATAATCCTCAGCGCCTCAGGCTCCGCCTTAAAGCTGTTGCCAAAACCACGCTCCGGGTCGGCAATCGCACGCTCCAGAATCTGCTGAATCTGCGGTGCCTGCAGTTTTTCCAGGCGCACCACCTTCATGCGCGAAAGCAGCGGCGAATTGATTTCGAAGAAAGGGTTTTCGGTAGTAGCACCGATGAGCACTATCGTGCCGTTTTCCACGTAAGGAAGCAGTACATCCTGCTGCGCCTTGTTGAAGCGATGAATCTCGTCGATAAACACGATAGTACGGCCGCGTCCGCTACGCCTGTCCTCCTGCGCCTTGGCGATGAGCTTGCGCAGCTCGGGCACACCGCTGGAAACGGCGTTAATGGCCTCAAACTTTTCGCCGGTGACATGCGCGATGACCTTCGCCAGTGTTGTTTTGCCGGTTCCAGGAGGTCCGTAAAATAGTACGGACTGCAGTACATCACGCTCAATCATACGGCGCAGCGGACTGCCTGCGCCCACGGCGCTCTCCTGCCCCACAAAATCGCTGAGGCGTTCTGGACGCATGCGGTCAGCCAAAGGCTTCGTCTGTCGCTTTTCAGTTTCAAATAAATTACCGAATAGATTTTCCATCGCTTTTTACCTGTATCTTTCTGTGACGAAAATTATCTCATAAAAAAATTAATCCCCACAATGCCGTCCAGCTCCGTGTTTTGAACCTGCATGTGCAGGTGGGTGCCTTCCCTACCAATCGCAAACGTCCACTCAAAGGAGGCATGTTTTTGAAAGAAGGAGTATCAGGCTCCCTAGGTTAGAGTGTTGGCTCAAAACCTTTGGAGCAATGTAACGAACATCGCAGGGGTATAATTAACAACTATTCTTCAATTGTCTTTAACTTCTATCGACATACATATAATACCAAAAATGGAAGCGTTTTTCAACGCTTCCATTAAAAATTTTGAATATTTATTTCGCTTTATCCACTTGACAGAAGCAGGCTAAAGTGCTTATTTGTCTTCTTTGTCCTTCTTCATCAGCAGGCTGGTCTTGATGTGCAGCTCACGCAGCTGTTTTTCATCAACATCGTTAGGAGCCTGAGTCATCAGGTCGGATGCGCTCTGAGTTTTCGGGAAAGCAATTACGTCGCGGATAGAATCGCGCTGAGCCATAATCATGATCAGACGGTCAAGACCGAATGCCAGACCACCGTGTGGCGGAGCACCGTATTCGAATGCGTTCATCATGAAGCCAAACTTCTCTTGTGCTTCCTCATCGGACAGGCCGATAGCTTCGAATACCTTCTTCTGTACGTCGCGGCGATGGATACGGATGGAACCGCCACCGATTTCGGTGCCGTTCAGAACCATATCATAAGCCTTAGCATATACCTTGCCGGGGTTGGTCAGCAGCAGCGGCAGGTCCTCGTCACGCGGAGCGGTGAACGGATGGTGCATTGCAACATAACGTTTTTCTTCCTCATTGTACTCGAACATCGGGAAGTCAACTACCCAGGTGAAGGCCAGCTTATCCGGATCAATCAGACCACGGCGTTTAGCCATTTCGATACGCAGTGCGCCCAGAGAAGCAGCAACTACAGACGGTTTATCGGCAACGAAGAGCAGCAGGTCACCTGCTTCAACTTCAGCAGCTTTTTGATTGCTTCGATGTTTTCATCGCTGAAGAATTTAGCGATGGAGGATTTTACGCCGCCTTCTGCCGGGAATTGCAGCCAAGCCATACCCTTAGCACCGTAGATGCCGCAGAATTTAACGAGCTCATCCAGCTGACGACGCGGAATATCTGCATATCCTTTTACGTTAATGCATTTTACCTGACCGCCGTTAGCGATAACATTGTTGAATACCTGGAAGGTGCAGCCTTGAACAGCTTCGCTGACATTTTTCAGCTCCATGCCGAAGCGCAGGTCCGGTTTATCGCTGCCGAAACGATCCATAGCATCGTCCCAGGTCAGACGTTTGAAAGGAATCTGGATATCCTTGCCCAGAGCACCCTTGAAGATGTGGTGAATTAAGCCTTCCATCAGCTCCAGGATTTCGTCAACTTCCATGAAGGACATTTCCATATCCAGCTGGGTAAATTCCGGCTGACGGTCTGCACGCAGGTCCTCATCACGGAAGCAGCGGGCGATTTGGAAATAACGCTCCATACCGGCTACCATCAGCAGCTGTTTGAAGATTTGCGGAGATTGCGGCAGTGCATAGAACTTGCCGGGGTTTACACGGCTCGGAACGAGGTAGTCACGAGCACCCTCCGGAGTGGATTTGCACAGCATCGGAGTTTCAATCTCGAGGAAATGGTTATCATCAAGATAGTCGCGCATCAGTTTAGCAACTTTGTGACGCAGAATCAGATTGCGTTGCATTTCCGGACGGCGCAGGTCCAGATAACGGTATTTCAGACGCAGGTTTTCATCGGTATCAATGCCGTCTTTGATGTAGAACGGAGGAGTTTTTGCACCGTTCAGCACTTCGATATCATGTGCCAGTACTTCGATAGTACCGGTAGGAATGTTTTCGTTGATGGTGTCCTCATCACGCAGACGTACATTACCAATTACTTTGATAACATATTCGTTACGGATGTCCTCGGCAGTTTTGAAGCTGCTGCCGGCGCTTTCGGGATCGGCAACAACCTGCACGATACCGCTGCGGTCACGCAAATCGATAAAAATCAATCCGCCGTGGTCACGTCGTTTAGCAACCCAGCCACACAGTACAACCTGTTCGCCGGCTTGCTCCTTGGTCAGCACACCACAATGATGGCTGCGTTTTTCATTAATCATCTTTAGCACCTCTACTTATAAAGTATTGAAATAACTAATAATATCATTAACAGCGATTTCATGTTGCTCGCTTGTTGCCATGTTACGCACAGTAACGGCATTACGGCTGAGCTCATCCTCGCCAAATATTAACACTTGCTTAGCTTGGAATTTGTTGGCCTGCTTCATCTGGGACTTCATGCTGCGGCCGTTAAAGTCATATTCAACCTTAAAGCCTGCACGACGCAGCTCGATGGCGGTTTTGAAAGCCAGCGCAAAGTTTTCCTGCTTGGGGCAGACAACATATGCGTCAATGCTTTCATCAAATTCGGGCAGCAGATTCTGCTTCTCCAGAGCCAGCAGCACGCGCTCCATACCCATAGCAAAGCCGATGCCGGGGCGGGCTTCGTCACCGCTGATTTCCTGTACCAGTCCGTCGTAACGGCCGCCGCCGCAAACAGCGCTTTGTGCGCCCAGCGGAGCGTACTGGATTTCAAAAGCAGTTTTTGTATAATAATCAAGGCCACGCACAAGATTGTGGTCAACCTCATATTCAACACCAGCAGCGGTCAGCAGCTGTTTCAGGCCCTCAAAGTGTTCCTTGCACTCATCGCACAGGCATTCCTCCAGGCTCGGTGCGCCCTCGCCCAGCTCATGACAGTGCGGATTTTTGCAGTCCAAAAGACGCAGCGGATTGCGGTCGAAGCGGCCTTGGCAATCCTTGCACAGCTCGTCGAAGTTAGGCTTGAAGAAAGCCTGCAGCTTTTCTCTGTGCTGCGGACGACATTTGGGGCAGCCTACGGAATTGATTTTCAGCTTCAAATCCTTCAGTCCCAGACTCTGCAGTACCTGCACAGCCAGCAGAATGATTTCCGCATCGACATTCGGACCGGTTACGCCCAGAGCTTCTACACCGAACTGGTGGAACTCACGCAGACGGCCTGCCTGCGGACGGTCATAACGGAACATAGGTCCGATGTAATAGAACTTCGTGGCAGCGTCATCCTTGCTCAGCTTATGCTCAACGTAAGCGCGGACAGCACTGGCGGTGTTTTCCGGACGCAGGGTAATGCTGCGGTTGCCGCGGTCGGTAAAGGTATACATTTCCTTTTCAACAACGTCGGTGGTATCACCGATACCGCGTTGGAACAGCTCTGTATGCTCAAACACAGGAGTTCTGATTTCTTTGTAGCCATATTGTGCGCAAATTTTGCGCATGGTTTCTTCCAGATAACGCCATGCGTTAACGTCGGAAGGCATAATATCCTTCGTACCTCTGGGTGCTGTTGTCAGCATAGTCTATCCTCTCCTAACGGCACTCATGCCTATTACAGGTCTGTGCCTTCTATATTAAACAAATCACGGCGACGCTCTGCCAGTTCCTGCAGGCGCGCTCCATACACTGCCACATTTTTCGGCATATTCAGTTTATGCAGATGGTGTCCGTCAGGCAAAGGCACCTTGCTGGCAGATGCAGGTCCCACACCAATCACCGGATGACGTTCCTCCATCATCTGGATATTATAGATACTTTCCGTACCCGGCTTGGCATAACCGATGTTTGCCAGATGCCCCAGCATATAATGCTGGCGGTACAGATAGTAAGGCTCTAACCCAATCGCAGCAGCCATCTCAGCGGCCCGCTGCACCATTTTTTTCCGCTGCCTGCGTAGTCAGCACTGCCTGCTCCTGCTTTTGAAAGAGCGGTGCGCTGCGCTTCAGCGTAAGCGTATGCACAGTAAGATTCTCCGGCGCCAGCTTTACTGCCTGCTCCAAAGAATATGCAATCTCCTGCTCCGTTTCCTGCGGCAGACCGATAATCAGATCCACATTCACAACAGGAATCCTGCTTTTGCGCACAAGCTCATAAGCATTGTAGAAATCCTTAACGCTATGACACCTGCCAATCAGCTGCAGTGTTTTGTCATGGAAGCTTTGCGGATTGACGCTGATGCGGTTCACTCCCGCCGCCTCCATCGCCGCCAATTTAGCCGCACTGAAGCAGTCCGGGCGACCGGCCTCCACCGTGAACTCGCGCAGATGCCGCAAGCCTTCGCAGTTGCTTTGCAGCAGTCTTCGTTCCACAGCCTGCAGCAAACGTGCAAATACCTTATCACTCAGGCTCGTGGGCGTACCGCCGCCGATATAAAGTGATTTTACACGCAAGCTATGCATACCTATTAATTGTACCACATTTTGCAGGTCTTGTTCAATCATATTTACAAAGTTTTGCTGAGATTCTTCATCCTGCGGCACAATTCCCGCCGGGAACGAGCAATAGCTGCAGCACGAAGGACAATACGGCACGCCGATATAAATACCGGTATCCGTAAGGCGCGTACTGTCGCTGAGGATATGATTCTGCTTAAGAGCAATGTCCGTAAGCAGCCTTCCCTGCGACATTGGCAGCAAATAGTTTTCGCTCAGATATTCCGGCAAGGCCGCAGCCTCTACACCGCCGTCCAGCAGCTTATGCGCCAGCTTCGTCGGCCGCACGCCCGTAAGAATACCCCATGGCAGCTTAGGCTGCAGACCGGTAAGCTCGGCAAAAACCTTCAGCACGACGAGCTTCACGCAACGTGTTATATCACCGCTCGCCGCAGCTTCGCTGCAAGGCTCGCTCGCTGTAAAGCTTTGCTCCGCACCTTGCAGGCAGGCGCTGATACAGCCGTGCTCGCGCGCAAGCGTCAGCGTCAGCGCAGCGGACGGCGCCGGCTGATAGCCAAAAAAATGCGGCCATGTCGCTCACAGGCCGCGCAGCATCAAGCTCCAATGTATTACGTAAGCAAAAAAACATTTAATTCTCCCGTCCTTCACCGGCATGCCACAACTGCTTGTACAGCACTCTGTAAACCGCTGCTACAGGTACGGCAAAAAACCATACCGAGAATACCGAACAGCTTAGCACCGATGAGCAGACTGATAATCAAAACTACAGGATGCAAATCAATCTTCTGTCCCATGAGCTTAGGCATAATAAAATTGGCATCCAGCTGATAATATACCAGATAAAAAAGCGCTACATGAAAGGCAGCCTCCGGCGCCTGACCGTAAGCGATAAATACAGCAGGCACAGCGCCCATCAGCGGGCCGACTACAGGTACCGTTTCGGCAAGGATGGCCCAAAAGCCAAGCACCAGCGGAAAATCAATACCCAAAAAAGCCGTGCCGATGGTAATCACGAAGCCGGAAATCAGGCTCAGCTTGCCCATGCCGCGCACATAGGCGCTCATGGTTCTGCCGATTTCGTCCACAACCTCCGCCGCCTTCTCCTGCGCGTCGTAGTTGAACAGATTAATCACCATCAAGCGCAGCTCGCGCCAGTCCTTAAGAAAATAAAAGGCAAGGAAGGGCACGATAATCAGTCCTATCAAGCTCTGCACAATCCCCAGACTGGACTGGACAAGATTACGCAGCACCGTTCCTACAAAGCCCATCGCCCAGTTCAGCAGACCGTTGACCAGCATATTGAAATCGGACGGCAAGAGCGGAATGGTAGACGGGTCCTTAAGCATGCTGTCCAAATCCTGAAGATTGGATTTGACGGCCAATGCCGGCAGCTTTTGCAGGAACTCGTTCATCTGCCCGAAGAGCGGCAGAATAATGAAGCCGATAATCATAAAAATAAAGATACAAAAGGCCATTAATGCCAGGATAATCGCCACCACGCGCGACAGCTTAATCATGCCATGCGCCATGCGCACCTGCGCGATAGCATTAACCAGCGGATAAAGTGCGAAGGCCAGGCCTACTGCCAGCAGCAGCGGCAGTAAAAAGCCTGCCATTAAATATAAAACATAAGAGATTGCTGTAACAACACCCAGCTTAAAGAAGGTGCTTTTACGTATTTGAGGCCAATATTTCAGCATAATGTTTTATTGCAGGAAAGGATTCCTGCGACGCTCCCAGCCCACGGTAGTAGCAGGTCCGTGGCCCGGCAGCAGCTTAACGTCGTCATCAAGCACCATCAGCTTTGTTTTGATGGACTGGATTAGTGCGCGATAGCTGCCTCCCGGCAAATCGGTGCGTCCGATAGATTCGCAGAAAATAGTATCACCGGCAAAAACTACCTTGCCCGGCGCGTAGTAATAACAGAAGCCGCCTTTGGTATGTCCCGGCGTAGCAAAAGCTTCAAACTTCATGCCTGCCAGCTCCAGCACATCACCGTCATGTACAAGGTGGTCCGCAGGCTCATTTTTCAATTCTTCACCGATAAAGAAGGAAAGGTTTCTGTTCGGCTGTGTCAGGCAGTCAGAATCATCCTCGCCGATATATACCGGCGCACCGGTAGCCTTACGCAGCTCTGCCAGCGCACCGATGTGATCGCTGTGGCCGTGAGTCAGCACGATAGCGACAACCTTAGCCTTAGCCTGTTCAATCATTCTCAGAATGGTCGGGCAATCTCCGCCCGGATCGAAAATAACGCCTTCACCGATAGCTTCGTTTACAGCAAAATAACAGTTGGTAGCAAGCATACCTGCTTCAACATGATAAATCTTCATTCTTCAACCTCCGTTGATAAATCTATGCACAATATAATTATAACAGCTTCGTGCTGTCCAGCAAAATAGTTACCGGACCGTTGTTCACCAGCTCTACCAGCATATGCGCGCGGAATACGCCAGTTTCTACCGGCAGGCCTGCCTTGCGGCAGCCGTCGACAAAGCGCTCATAATAGGCGTTGGCCACATCAGGCGCTGCCGCCGCCGTAAAGGACGGACGCTTGCCGTGGCGGCAGTCACCGCACAGGGTAAACTGAGAAACCGCCAGAATCGCACCGCCTACATCCTTCACCGACAGGTTCATCTTGCCTGCCTCATCCTCAAAAATGCGTATACCGCACACCTTGTCGATAATATAGGCCAGATCCTTATCGGTGTCACCCTCGGCCACCCCCAGGAGCACCAGAAGGCCCTTCTGTACCTCGCCGGTAATCTTTTCATCTACAGTAACATTGGCGCGGTCTACACGCTGTACAACTGCTCTCATTTCTTCTTGCCTCCGCTGCCGTTCGCCGTAGAAATCAGGCGCTCAACAGAATAAACACCCTTCATGCGGCGGATACGGTTCATAAAATATTCCAGCTGCTCCAGGCTCATGATATCAAGTCCCATATGCATGGTAGCAATTTTATTCTTATCTGTGTGACAGGCAAGCGAGAAAATATTAATCTTCGTTTCGCTCGTCACATTCATAATATCGCTCATCAGTCCGGTTCTGTCTACGGACGTAATCACGATATTAACCTTATAGACATCATCAATGCCTACATCCCAGGCAACCTCAATTAAGCGACGCTGCTCCTCGGGGTTATTGGTCAGGATATTGGGGCAGTCCGCACGGTGTACGGAAATGCCGCTGCCGCGCGTAATATAACCGATTACCGGGTCACCGGGAATCGGGTTGCAGCAGCGCGCCAGCTTAACCATGATGCCTTCCTCGCCCTTAACGAGGATGCCGTGGCTGGCCTTAGCCTTAGATTTTCGCGGCTTCAGCTCTGCCAGTACCTGCGCCAGGTCCTTGGCGGTTTCCAGCTTCTGCTCTTTTTTATAGATTTCCACCAGCTTTGACATAACAGTGTTCAGTGTAACACCGCCGTAGCCCAGTGTTGCCAGCAGATTTTCATCCGTATCAATGCGGATTTTGCTGCCTGCTTCCTTCAGCTTTTCCGGAGACATCAGCACCTTAGGCTCGTAGCCGAGGCGTTTAACCTCACGCTCCAGCATTTCACGGCCCTTGACGATATTTTCCTCACGGCGCTCCTTCTTGAACCAGCTTTTGATTTTGTTGCGTGTATCGGAAGAGCCGACAACATTAATCCAGTCACGGCTCGGGCCGTTGGACTGCTTGGAGGTGATAACCTCTACGATATCGCCGTTCTTCAGCTGGTAGTCAAGCGGTACGATGCGTCCGTTGACCTTAGCACCTACGCAGCGGTTGCCTACGTCCGTATGGATGCGGTAAGCGAAGTCAATCGGCACACTGCCTACAGGCAGGTCGATAACATCACCGCGCGGCGTAAAGACAAAGACCTCATCGGCAAAAATATCCATCTTGACCGTGTTGACAAAGTCGCGCGAATCATTCATATCCTTGTGCCATTCCAGCAGCTGACGCAGCCAGCTCAGCTTGGCATCAAAGCCCTTGTCACCGCCGGCTGCAGGCTTGCTTCCGCCGCTTTCCTTATAGCGCCAGTGCGCAGCGATACCGTATTCGCTGATGCGGTGCATCTCAAAGGTACGGATTTGGATTTCCAGCGGCTGACCGCCATTGGAAAGCACTGTCGTATGCAAGGACTGATACATATTGGATTTCGGCACCGCTACATAGTCCTTGAAGCGGCCCGGAATAGGACGCCACATGCTGTGTACGATACCCAGCGTTCCATAGCAGTCCTTAACGGTGTCTACCAGCACACGGATGGCCAGCAGATCATAAATCTCGCTCAGCTGCTTATGGTCACGCAGCATTTTCTTATGAATGCTGTAAAAGTTTTTCGGTCTGCCCTGAATTTCGCAGCGGATACCGGCCTTCTCGACAGCGTCCTTCAACGTTGTCATAGCCTCGTTAATCATATCCTCACGCTCACGGCGTTTAATTTTTTACCTGCTCTACCAGGTCGTAATAAATATCCGGCTCCATATAACGGAAGGCCAGATCCTCCAGCTCCCATTTAATGGTATAGATACCAAGACGATGTGCG
>ENA-OQCZ01000472-OQCZ01000472.1-human-gut-metagenome-genome-assembly--contig:-NODE-472-length-10442-cov-6.539506_pt1 | contig 10442 bp, 12 predicted proteins | sample MGYA00242505_ERZ504594 | MGnify/ENA primary metagenome ERZ504594 (study PRJEB26092, sample SAMD00036329) | human gut metagenome | host: Homo sapiens | study: EMG produced TPA metagenomics assembly of... | reverse complement strand
CGCGGTACCAGAAGTCGGGGCAGATGACCTCCTCACCGGCGCGGGAGATGGCGCGGCCCTCAAGGTCTGCCGCCGCGCTGGCGAGGGAATCGTAGTAGGTGCCGTGACCCCAGTGCCCAGTCTCCTCATCATAGCCGTGGGCGACGATAAACTCGCGGCTGCCGTCGGCCATCTTGTGCATCACGAGCGCGTCATCGCCGTTGCGGTCGATGGGGACGTGATTCTCCTTCCACGCGGCGATTTCTGCGGTCTTGTCCATGCCGTTCTCCTTTCCGGGGGCATCGGCCCCATTTTCAGCCATGTGCGATTGCACGGCCTTTCTCACGTTCTATGGGGATGCGATGACCCAACCGTCCTCGGAGGCGATTTGAGCGAACACTTCATCGCGCGGGTCGATAAGCGGAGCATTCTCCTCGCCGTCCTCGATGATGGTCTCGATGCTGTCGGTGATGTAACCCGTATAGTTCAGCCCGCCCACGATGTCCTCATACAGGTCGAAATCGGGGTTATCAACGACCGCCAGCAGGTTCGGGTCGTCGAGGTGGACGTATGTATTGGCGATGCTTCCCGTGTAGTTATATTCCCACCAGAACTCGCCGGTCTGAGGGTTGTAGAGGTCCTTGCCAGAAAGCAGCGCCTCTTTGACCGCCTGCGGCGTGTCGAGAAGGGGGTCCTTACCGTCATTCACCATGTCCATGTGCTATCTCCTTGCCTTGTTGTACTTACCCTTGGGCTTGCTATCGAATATAGGCTCTATCGAGCCGTCCTTCTCGAGTTTCGCCTTGCAGTCGAAGGTCTTGCCCGTGGTCTTGGATATGCAGCCGGTGAGCTTCACCGCCTTGCCTCCGAGCAGCGATGCAGCCTGCTTCGCCGTGAACGTCTTGCCGCACCAGCCCAGCAGCTTGAAACCGCAGCCCGCGATTTGCTTCCAAGTCCCGTCCTCCTGCTTCTCGCTCTTGTTCGAGGAGCAGGTGTAGAAGGCCTTACCGGACTTCGACTTGCGCTGCACCACGTCCGCGCCGCAGAGAGGGCACTTGCCCACGACCGTGGCCTTGGGCGCGATGCTCGCACCGACGTAGGCGGTGTCCTGATGGCCCTTGAAGACCTCGATGACGCTCTGTTGCAGGGCGTTCACATCCGCGTTGCCCTCGGCGATGTCCTGCTGGATGAGCCACCATCGGGCGGTCACGTCCGCGCCGCGAATCTCGGGCGGCAGGAGATGGTAGAAGGCGCGGGCCTTCTCAGTGGAGCGAATCTTGCCCTTCACGTCCTCAAGGTACCCGCGCTCCTTCAACTTCTCGATGATGGAGGCGCGGGTGGCCGTGGTGCCGATTCCGCCGTGCTCGCCCTTCTTTCCGTCGTCCTTCTGCTTGAGGATGGCCTTGACCTCCGGGTCGGTGACGTACTTGGCGATGGAGGCCATGTCGGCGATGAGTGTGCCTTCCGTGTAGGGCTTGGGCGGGGCGGTCTCCTTCTCGGTGACGGCGCATTCGATGCGCTCAAGGCGATGGTCGCCTTCGTCAATCCAAGGGTTGCCGGAGGCCGCGTCATCGCCGTCCTCATCGGAGACGTTGCCGAACACGGCCTTGAAACCGGCCTCGCGCACACGCCGCGCGACGGCTTGGAACTCCCCGCCATCGACCGCGAAGGCACTGGTGCTCACATCGTAGGTGGCGGGTGGGAGGAACTGCATGGCGTAGCGCTCGACGATGGCCGTGTAGACCTTGGCTTCATCCCCAGTCATGTCGGCCACGGGGGCGTTGACCTCCTGCGGGATGATGCCGTGGTGCGCAGTGACGTTCTTCTCGTTGAACGCCTTGGAGTGGATGGAGTAGTCGAGCGGCCATGTTGCCCCGACGTTCTCCATGGCCTGCCCAAGCACCACAGGTGCCTGCGCGAAGTGCTCCTCCTTGAGGTACTGGGAGTCCGAGCGGTTGTAGGTTATCGCCTTGTACTTATCACGCAAATCCTGCGTGATTTGCTGGGTCTTCGATGCGGGGAAGCCGTAACGGCGGGGACATGTCGGACAGCAGCACCGTCAGGTTGTAGGGCAGGGGAGGGTTCTCGACCTTCTTCGAGATGACCGTGGAGAAGGACATACCCGAGCCGTCCAGCTTCGCCTTGATGACATCGAGGACATCGCGGTCGAAGACGTGCTTTTCACCGGCCAACATATCCTTGTCCGGCTTGAACTTGAACACCGGTGCTCCCGACGCGTCTGCACAGCCGCCGGTGGCGGTCAGCTCGTAATACTTCCGGGTGACGTGGTTCTCTATCGCCTCATCGCGGTTGACAACCAGCCCGAGGGTCGGGGTCTGCACGCGACCGACGGAGAACAGGCCCCCGAGCCGCTTGGTGGCAAGGCGAGTCTCGTTCACGCCAAAGCACTTGTCGGCCATTTGGCGGGCGTATGCCGCGTCACCGGCAGGGCGACACTGCTCGTTGGGTACCAGACGCTCGAACGCCTTGACGATGTTTTTCTCGATGTTGTCGTTGACGTAGACGCGCAGCACCTCGCCCTTGTAGCCGAGGTAGTCCAGCACCTCATCAACGATGAGCTGGCCTTCATCGTCGGGGTCACCGGCGTTGATGACGCACTCGGCCTCCGGCAAAAGCGAGTCGATGCGCTCCACCAAGTCTTTCTTGTCCTCGGTCGGCTCCTTCGCCCAATCGTCGATTTGGATGGGCAGCACGTCCAACGACCATGGTTTGCCCCATGCGGGGTTCACCGCATCCGGCTCCACCAGTTCGAGCAGGTGACCGGCGCAGGCGATGACCGTGTATCCATTGCCCGAGATGGGCAGCCGCGCCGACTCCGATACCTCCTTGCCGCAGATGGCGCGGGCGATGTCGCGTGCTAGCATCGGCTTCTCAGCGATTACCAGTTTCATGCGTCTCCTCCTTTTCCGTTATTTCCTCAATGGCGGAATCCCTTGACATTTGACTAGTGTGTTCCGAAGCCAACTTCGCACTCGAATCACGGGTCTCTTTGACCTTCGATTCCAACCGATACCCCTCTTGACCTGCGCTTTCGCTCTTGACTATGCACTGCGGTCGGCGTATAATAGTCCTATTGAGGTCGGGTTCGACGATGTGGCTCCGAAGCAAATGTAGCTTCGCAAGTGCATTGAGTTTCCGGCCTCTTTCTTCGTCATAATAGACGACCCTATCGGGCGTGATGAGGTTGTCGAAGTAGCGGGGGAAGTTCGTCCTACCGTAGACAGCCAAGATGAAGTTGGTCTCAATCTCGCCAGTCTCGTAATAACCGCGTCCATCGGGCCGCACGGCCATGATGAGCGGCAGGTCATCGCAATCCACATCGCACAGCACCGCGAGCATGGTGTCCTCGCGGGCGGGGCTGTCGCAGAGCATCACGGGATGCTCCATCAGCTCGGGCAGGCGCTTCATCTGCTCAACGGTGAGTCCATGGCGGTGGGGGTCGTAGCTGCTCTTCGGTCGGATGGCATCGCCGTTGGGTGTAGAGCATCGGCAGCGGACGGAACCCGGCCTGCACGAACAGCTCCGGCGTGTCGCAGAACTTGACCGCGCTGGAACGGGGATACTCCCCGCAGGTGACGGCATCGACCTCATCGCCGAAGCGAAGGTACTCAGCGCACTTCGCGGCGTGCCCCGTGTAATCCGATGCCTTATCGTCGCCGTCTTTCAGATGCACACCGCCGCGCGGGTCGAGGTAGGTGACGCGCTCGCCCTCGGGCATCGCCACCGAGTTCTCATACTCGCGGATGGTCAAGATGACCTCTCGCTTGTTCATCTCATTTGGCATATGGCCTCCTTCCTTTGTGGTCTGATAGTTTTCAATATGTATAGTTGAGGCGGTTTCCCACCCTTCCAACAGCCTTCGGGTCGGGTTGAGAACCCTCCGGCCATTGAAAGCGTGGAAAACCGCTTATGCTATTCCTACTCCAACTCCTCGCGCTCGACGGCCTTATCGCCATGGCTCTCGGAGCCAAGCTGGGCGGATGCCTCGCGGGATTCCTTGGCCGTCTCATGGAGTTTGGTGCTACGGATGGCATCAGCCTTGCCCGCTTGCCCAGCGTACTTGACGGAACGCGGCATGGACTTTTTCTCGGCCTCCACATCGGCGATGGAGCCGCCCTGCTGGAAGCTGATTTTGAGCGCGTCCATCAGCTCGGGATTGAGGCTTGCATCGGCGATGACATCCAGCATCTCGGGCGTGATGTCCTTATCGCCTGCCGCGAGGTAGAGTGATTCCATCTGTTCCGGTGCGAAGCTGCCATCGGCGAGACGCAGCACCGTCTGCACGTCCACACCGAAGGTGAGGCCGGTGCGCATGGCCTCAATAACCGCCACGGGACGGGTGGGGTCGCACAGCACGTCAAGCTGCTCGCTCGTGAAGCGACCACCCGAGATGGCCGAATAGAAGCCCCAGACCTGCTCCATGGAGAGGTCGGGGTTCATCAGGCGCTCGATTCCCGGCTTTTCCATGCCTTCGGTGAGCGCCATGGTGATGACATCCATGTGGTCGGCGGTGTAAGTACCGTCCGCGTATTCCTCCAAGGCGTCCATGGGGACATCGGACTTGAGGGCGTGACGCACGACCTCCATCTGGCGTGAGTCGAGTTTCAGCCAGTCGCGAGGGAACGCGATGTCATGGATGGCGGTGGTTTTCATAAGCTCACGGGCCTGATGTAGATGCTCGGCGGTGTACTCACCGTTCGAGAGCGTCTTGAAGACATCCTTTTTATAAGGGCTTGCGTCGTGGTCGGCGAAATCGGTATGCACGGCGATGCGGCGAAGCTCGCGCATCTGGGCATGGTTCAGGACCGGGTTCGCGATGCGCTCCGCGATGACGTCCGCATCGACGCCTACCTCGAAAGCCTTGCAGATTTGGTATGCCTGCCACTCGGTGAAGTCTCCCTGCGAGAGGACTTTGGCTGCTGGCAGACGCAGGTTCACGGGCAAGTTGTTGAACGCCGTCATGACGTTCTCAATCTGACGCTCGCCCAGCGCGTCTTTGAAGTCGCATTCATCGAGTGGAAGCACCTCGAAGCTCATGAGCTGCCCGTCGAGGCAGTAGCCGAGGTCGATGGGGACGCACTCGCCGGACTCGATGATGTCCGGGTCGATTTCCGACTCCGGCACGAGGCCCATGGCGATGCGCAAATCATCCGGCGTGCCGCCATAGTCGAGGATGGCGTGCATCGTCTCCTCAATAGTGCCTTGAACGTCCATGGTGTCCGCATCGTCGGCCACATCCGCGATGCAGTAGCGGGGGAAGTAATCGCCGTCGATGGAATACCGTGCGATGGTCGTGTCCATCAGCACGTCATAGTTGCCGTCGGACAGGTCGAGGCGCAGCAGTTGCAGCACGTCGGGGATGTTCTTGTCGTATGCCATGGTGTTTTCCTACCTTTCTGCCATGATGGCTTTCTATATTTCTACACGATGGAGTGGTCGTCGCGTGCCGGTGAGCCGGTGCCGCGTCCCTCTGCCAGCTTCTCGGAGGCGGCACGCGATGCCTGAGCCTCCCCCTTGAGGGTGACGCGGCCATCCTCCGAGCGGGCTTCCTCGCGGCGCTGTCCCGTGCGGATTGCGATGACCTCCTCGATGCCGCTGCCGGGTTTGCTGACCTCGGTGAAGTAGTCGGCTACGCGGGACATCTCATCGGCTGAGAGGTCGCGATTCTCTCCGGTCTCGAAGTCGAACCCGACGGCCACGAGGTCGCCGCAGAGGATGGAGTACAGTTCTCCCTCCTTGACCGGTGAACTGTAATCCATCATGGAGAGGTACCCGGCCTCCTCCATACCCTTCGTCGCGTACACCGCGCGGTTGGGCGGACAGGTGAATAGGCCCTCCTCATTGACGTAGAGGCTGATGCCATCGCCGAAGATGACATCGAACGGCTCGATGTTCCCGCCGACGAGGCGTTGCAGGTCGTGTAGCGTCGAACCCTCCTCATCAACCTTGATGTCGATTTCGACCGGGTTCCCGTTTGTCGGGATGAGCACGCCCTTCATGTCGCAATCCTCCTTCCTAGCGGGCGTCCTGCCCGCGATTTGAATGGTTTCCGTTATCGGCCATCGCGGCGGAAGCGCCACGGGCCGTCTCCACCTCGCCCTTGAGGGACACGGCTTTCTCGGGAGATTGGTGGGCTTTCACCTTCTCGTACTCGGCCCGCGCCTTCTCCATGGCGGGGCGGAGCATGTCGCCGGGGACGCCTTGATAAGTGCAGAACCGCTCTGCGGCTGATGGGTCGGGGAAAAGATGGGGAACCTCGAAGCGATTCGCTTCCTGATTCCCGGCGATGATTCCCGTGAGCGCGTCGCGCCATGCCTCCCCGTTGACGGATTTGAAGTCGGCGAGCGACGAGTAGCCGTAACGGGACAGCAGGCCGTTCAGGTAATCTTCGGGGAGATGGCAGTCAAGGTCGTCATTCTCAAGGTCATAGCTGCCGGTCAGGACGGCCCAACTGCCGTCCTCAAAGGGCCATCCTATGACGTAATCCGTCCTCGTACCGACCTGCGCATGGAAGCCGAAGCCGTGGTCGGTGAAGGTTCCGCACTCCTTGAAGGTCGGTTCTTCGTGCTCTGCCTCGCCGATTGCGTCCATCAGCTCGGTGTACCAGCCGCCCATCTCGGCCTCGCCCTCGATGAACTCGCGGACCTTGGACGCGAGGGATTCACCGGCCCCGCTCGATACGATGGGGTCGTTCTCGACCGCCTGAACCAGCCGCATCAGCTCGGTCGCATCGTAGAAATCCATAGAGCCGCCTCCTTCCTAATGGTCGTCATGTGTGCAGGAGAGAGCTTCGGATGCCTTGCGGGCGTCCTCGGCCTCATGTTCGAGGTCCACGGTCGGTGCCCCATGTGCTGCCAGCGCCTCGGATGCCGCGCGCGCCTCCTTGGCTGCGGATTTCAAGCTCACCGGCTCGGCGGCCTCCTGTTCCTCGATTTCCCAGTCCGTGGCGCGGGCCTTCTGCAAAGCGAGCGCGTAGTCCTCCTTCACGTCGGTCTCGATGTCGTCGCTGAGTTGGGCTGGTTTCCAGCAGGAACCGACGAGACCGTAGACGTCGTTGACCGTGTACCCCTCGGGGTCGGACTGACCCTCGATTTGGAACCCGCGAATCATGGAGAGGGGCATGACGGCATCCTTCTCAAGCAGGATGTCGAGCACGCCGCCGCAGCCGGACCACTGGTTGAAGATGCCCATGGTGGCGCAATCCCTCGGCAGCACGAGACTGCCCTTTGCCTCGGAGCGCTTTCCGATGAGGTCCAGCATCTCGCGTGCGTCCATGCGCACGAGTGCGCAAAGCTCGCTCATCGCCTCGCTGCTGTTCTCGTCTATCTCCTCGCGGATTGAGTGGATGAAGGCGTTATCGGGATTCCCGAAGACCTCCTCGACGCTGTGGCCCTGCTGGTTGACGAGGTAGGAGAGGGCGTTGTCCAAGCTCTCCGCGTCGATGTCCTCAAGGCGAGGCTCGCGATAGTCGTTGCCGAAGGAATCGACGATGCTCCCCATATCGAAGTTCTTCTCGGTCTCGGTGGCGAAGAAGAGGTTGACGTTGAATGAGGAGCGGGAGAGCAGGTCGTCGAGGTTCATGTCGATGCCGGTGTACCCGGCCTCGTAAAGGTCGTCCCAGATGCCCGTCGATTCATCCCAACATGCCCTTACCTCATCGGGCGCGTCGTTGAGGTCGTCGAGGATGGAGACGTACAGCTGGCTCTCCTGAGCCTCCCCGACTGTATCGTACAAGGTCGATGCGAGATAGCTTTCCGGGCTGGTATAGCCCTCTGACTTCCAGTTATCGACCGCCTCGACCAGTTGGTCCGGCGTGATGGAATCGTCGTAGTCCCAATAGACCTCGTAGCTCCCATCATCGTTGCAGTAGTCCTCAAGTTTCTCGCGCAGCCACGCGATATAAGCTTCACGATTCTCCTGTGCCATTTGAATCACTCCCTCCTAACGGGCATCCTGCCCGATGTCCTCATGTGCATCGTTACCGGCCAAGGCAGCCGAAGCCTCGCGGGACTCCTTTGCGGCGGTTTTCAGGCTCACCGGCCGCTCAGGCTCGCCCATGACCTCCTTCGCATACTCCGCGATGCCTTTGCCGGTCTCATGTCTGCAATACGCATCCATCTTCGGAAGCAGGGCAGAGCGCTCTGCTTCATCCAGCGGGTAGCTCAGTTCATCTATCCTGCCGTCTGCGCGGTTCAGGGCGATGTCGAGCTGGTTGCCGACCTTGCCGGTGAACATGTCGTAATCGACGTAGATGATGAGATAATCGTCGTTGTCAGGAGAGCACACGTCCGTCCCGAACACGGCATCGCAGTCGAACGTGACCGGAATGTAGAAGTTCAGCTTGTCGTCATACTCGGTAATCTCCTCGGCGAAGCCGATGAGGTCCAGCGGTAGCGCGGCAAGGGCCTCTTTTGCGGGCATACCAAGCGCAAGCTCCGCATAGCGCGGAGGGGATACGAGCGCGGGGTCGTCCCACATGGCGTGGAAAGTCCCGCGCACCGCATCGAAATCACCACGGCGCTCGGCGGTCAAGATAGAGTCCATGGCTCGCTCGCCCTCGTCGGTCAGCTTGCGGACCTCGACAAGGAGCGGCGAGTTATCGGGCCACTTGCCGGAGAGGAAAAGATGGCCGTCCTCGTCCCACACCTTGTCCACGCGGTGCAGCGGCGAGGTGTAGGTGTGGAGCAAATCATCAAGGTCGTTGAGGTTGAACTGCACGAAACCGCCATCGTAGTTGACAGGGCTGTAACGAACGAGGATGGACTTGCCCAAGAAGGCGTCCAGCGCCTTCTCATTCGAGCGCCAATCCATCTCCATGAGGTCGCGCAGGTCGTGCTCGCCCATGTCATAGCTGATGGAATCCTCGAAATCGGCATCGTTATGGGAGAATAGGAGTCACGGGTCTCGCGCAGGTAATCCAAATCGTACTTTTCCGCGTCAAAGATGACGCGCTGCTTGGGGATTCTCGCCATGTCTCATCGCCTCCTTCATGTGAAAAGGGCGGGCGGGATGAACCCGCGCCGCCCGGTCATCGTCTTATCTAATGCTCAGCGTCCCCATCGGCACGCTCATCCTCACGCTCGGGCATTGGGAGAGAAGGTCTGCGACCCCCTGAGATTCGTTATAGTTTGGCATGGCGGCTCCTTTCCAAGGCTCTTATGATTGCCCCAATAATATATTATTAAAGGAAAGGGACGGTGCCAAAGACCGTCCCTTTTCGGTTGATGGTGACATTTTCTCGGTAAACGGTTAGCTACCCAGAATCTCCTTTGCCCAAGAACCGGACTTTACGAGGGCGTAAATGAGAAGGAATGTAATGGCAAGGAACTCCAGAAGTACCAGAACTGATGCTGAGGCGAGACCAGCTGTTCCAGTGGCGGGAATCGACATCAGGAAGAGGATGGATGCACCACCTGTAACACCGCTTGCTGTCGTCATCGTACTCAGGGCGTGAGGGTAGATAACCAAGACGAACATCATGACGGCACCGGCGAGTACGGCAGCGGCGAAGTTTTTGAGAAAGCCTATGCCCATCTGTCGAGTCTCGTCAAACCCCAATAGGGCTATGGGAATAGAAGAGAAGGCGGCCATGGTATAGATTTGCCAAGCTCGCGCATAGGCGACGATGAATGCGACCATGTACGCGAGAACACCGCCAATAATGCTAAGGACTGACGCTATGAGCGTCAGGAAGCATCCACCAATCGTGAGCTTATCCCAAGTATCTTCGGGAATGCTCTCAGTGGTCAATACACCCTCGAAGAATCCCTTGTTACTGCTCGCGCTGCCGATTTCTGGAATGATGTTATCAACGGCTATCTTATAGATGGCCTGCATGATGTCTAGCGAATTGATAATAAACCAATGTATGAGCACGTAAACGACTGCGAGGAATACGATGTCTTTCACAGCTGGTAGAGTCGCAGTGGAGTCGATACGCTGACTGATTTTCACCAATTGCACCAACATGAAGAGAGCCAGAATGGATTCAGCAATGGGGATGATTGCTGTCTGATGGATAGTCTTCGTGAGTTCATAAGTATCAACACCGAGCAGAGAGTCAAATGGCGCTGACAGCATATCGGAACTACCGATTTTCAGAGCGATGTCGTTATACAGGTTGAATCCCAACATGACATGTCTAAAAGCCATTCGCAGACCATATTCTTGAGGTTCGTGCCAACATCCCAGAACGGTGCCGCATAGACTGGCTGGGGAAGGAGGAGTGGCACAGTTATGGCAATCAGCAGGATGATGACGGATAAGGGCTTACTAGGAAACCTGTTTTTGAAGCGGGAAATTACCTTGTTTGCGTTTTCTTTCATATTTCAATCCTTTCTGCTCCGTCATCGAGACTACAACTCGAAAATTGAACGATTTGTCAGAAAGACTATATGTGACGGCGAATGGAAAACGGGGGTCTCTGTGTTCAAAAGTGAAAA
>ENA-OQCZ01000471-OQCZ01000471.1-human-gut-metagenome-genome-assembly--contig:-NODE-471-length-10453-cov-3.498935_pt1 | contig 10453 bp, 11 predicted proteins | sample MGYA00242505_ERZ504594 | MGnify/ENA primary metagenome ERZ504594 (study PRJEB26092, sample SAMD00036329) | human gut metagenome | host: Homo sapiens | study: EMG produced TPA metagenomics assembly of... | reverse complement strand
CGCTGACGGGAGCCACCGTGCAAGTAAGCGGAACAGCACAAGGCGCCGTCGCCGATTTTGGATGGTAACTATACACTGGAGCTGAAGAACGGGACCTATACCCTCACCGTCCGTTACATCGGCTACAAAGACATGACGATGAACGCCGTAGAGATAAAGGGTGAAACCGTGCTGAACTTCGACATGGAGCCGGACACGCAAACCTTGGGCGAAGTGCAGGTCACCGCCAAGAAGAACCTCGAAGGCGAACGTGCCTTGCAAATGGAACGGCAAAAAGCGACCCTCGCCATCGAGAACCTCGGTTCCAAAGAGATGTCCCTCAAAGGCATCGGCAATGTGGAAGAAGGAGTAAAGAAAATAACGGGTATCTCCATCGCCAGCGCCGGACAACTTATCGTCCGCGGACTGGGCGACCGCTACAGCACCACCACGCTGAACGGACTGCCCATCGCCTCGCCCAACCCGGACAACAAGCTGGTGCCGCTCGACCTGTTCCCCTCGTCCACCGTACAGAACATCACCGTCAGCAAAGTGTATGACGCAGCCGCCTTTGCCGACTACAGCGGTGCGCACATCAACATCAGCACCAAAGAAAACATACCGGAAGATTTCTTCCAACTGAGCCTCAACACGGGCGGGAAGTTCAACACCTTAGGCAAAGACCGCTATCAGATGGACCGCAGCGGTTCGCTCTTGAAGACACCCAGCGTAGACGCGGCCGCCCTCGACATGCCCTTGATGGAGTTTGACAAATACGTGAAGACCCACAATATCTTCGATACCTCCTTTGCCGCCAGCAAGAAGAGCTCGTTGCCCGAACCTGGGTGGAAACCTCGGTTTCGGCAAGAACTTCGGTATAAGCAACCAGACACTCAGCCTGCTTGCCTCCTTCAGCGCCAGCAACGGCTACCAAAACATGGAAGATGCCTTCTACAAGACACTCGAAGCCACTGGCACCGTGCAGGACGACTTCTCCTACGACAGCTTTGCGCAGGAACTGAAGCTCGCCGCCCTCGGCTACCTGGGCTACACCTTGCGCCGGAGCGACCGCATAGGCTACACTTTCTTCTACGCCCGCAATGCCATCGACACCTACCAACGCCGCGAAGGTACTGATGCCGAAGGACACGAGCTGACCGGCAGCAACAACATCATGCACATATACACCCTGCAAAACCATCAACTGAACGGAATCCATAACTTCGGCGAGGGCGACAGGTGGCAACTGACCTGGGGAGGCTCGTACAGCAAGACCGGCAGCGAAGAGCCCGACCGACGGCAAGTGATGTACGTCAAAGACAACGACGGCAGTCTCAGGCTCTTCAAACTGAACCGCCAAGAGACTATGCGCTACTTCGGCAGCCTGGACGAAGAAGAGTGGAATGCCAACCTCGCCATGCGCTGGAAGTGGAACGACACCAGCCACCTCAAGCTCGGCTTCAACTACAAGGACAAGAACCGCGACTACAACGCTACCCGCTTCTACTACAACCTGAACAAACTGAACCCGTCATCACCGACATCTACAACACCGACGGCTTCCTCAACCAGCAGAACATTGCCGACGGACAAATCGTGGTACAGCGTGTGATGCAGCCCAAAGACAGCTACCGCGCCGGAAACGAAATCTAACTCCGCCTACCTGCTGACCGACTTCTATCCCACCGAAGCCCTCTTGGTGAACCTCGGCCTGCGCTACGAAATGAGCAAGCAATGGGTGCGCTACGCCAGCGACGGCGGCGACTGGTACTCCCGTCGGCGCAATTTAGACAAGAACGACCTCTTCCCCGCCCTGAACCTGAAATATGCGGTGAACCCCACCAACAGCATCCGCTTCTCTGCCTCGCGCACCGTCACCCGTCCCTCGTTCATCGAGATGGCCCCCCTTTCCTCTATCAAGAGTCCTACGGTTCGGCACAAATCCGCGGTAACGAAGAGTTGCAGAACGGTTACAACTACAACTTCGACCTACGTTACGAACGCTTCGGCAAGGACGGCGACATGCTCTCCGTGACCGGCTACTTCAAATACCTCGACAGCCCCATCGAACGCATCCAAGACCTGCAAGGCGGCGCCACGCTGCACAGCTTCAAGAATGCCGACAACGGCATGGCTGCCGGCGTGGAGCTGGAGATGCGCAAACGGCTCGTCAAAGACCTGCGCCTAGGCGCCAACATCAGTTACATGTACACCAACGTGAAGCTGCCCCAAGGCGGTGCCTACACCAACAAGGAACGTTCGCTGCAAGGCGCATCGCCCATCCTTGCCAATGCCGACCTCACCTACTCGCCACGCTTCGGCGAAGACAGGCAGCTCAACCTCGCCCTGCTCTACAACCTGCAAGGCAGCCGCATCCATGCGGTAGGCGTGTCGGGTCTGGGCGATGTCAGGCAACAGACGCTGCACACGTTGAACTTCAGCGCCGGATATAGCCTGAACAAGCACTTCAACCTGAAGCTGCAAGTGAACGACCTGCTGAACCGCGATGTCATCTTCAAGCAAGATGTGCCCACCACGGGGCAGGAAATGGAAGTGGAACGCTACCACAAGGGAACGAACTTTGAGGTGGGAATAAGCTACAACCTATAAAGCCCCCGCCCTCCCCCTGAAGGGAACGGAGAACACTCTTTGACAAACAAGCAGATTTAAGAGAATCAATCTGAATGACAGACAGATAAATTGGATATAACAACTAAAACAATTGAATTATGAAAACAATGAAATGGAAATTCTACTCTCTGGCCTTTGTAGCCGGAATGTCTATCCTCACCGCTTGCAGCAGCGACGACAACAACGACAATGACGGTAACGGCGGCAACGGAAACGGCAATGAAATCGAAAACGGTACGATATTGAAAGGTACCATCACCTCCGACGTGACCCTGGCTGCCGGAAACACCTACAAGCTGAGCGGCGAATACATCGTAGAAGAAGGTGCCACGCTCCACATAGAGGAAGGCGTGAAGATTATCGCCGTCTACGATGACATCGCAGACTACATCCTCGTGAAGCAGGGCGGTAAAATCAACGCCGTAGGCACGCCGGACAAACCCATCGTAATGACCAGCGAAAAAGAAGAGCCGGGCGCATGGGGAGGCATCCACATCTGCGGACGCGCCCACACCAATGCCGAAGGCGGCAAGGGAAGTTCTGAAATAGGCGGTGCCGTTTACGGCGGCAACGATGATGCCGACAACTCGGGCACGCTGCAATACATTCGTCTGGAATACACCGGCTTTGCCTTCGATGAAGAGCACGAAGCCAACGGTATCTCTTTCTACGGCGTAGGCAACGGTACCATCGTGGACCACTGCCAAGCCTACAAAGGTTCCGATGACGGCTTTGAGTTCTTCGGCGGCTCGGTAAACGTGAGCAACCTCGTAGCCGTAAGCTGTAGCGACGACTCCTTCGACTGGACCGAAGGCTGGAACGGCAAAGGCACCAACCTCGTGGCTTACCAAGAAGCCGAATCCACACTGGGCTACGACTGCGACTGCCTGATGGAGTGCGACAACAACGGCAGCAACAACGCCGCCACTCCCGTTGCCCACCCCGTATTGAAGAACCTCATCCTCGTCGGCAACGGCGGCAGCAAGCAAGGCATCCGTCTGCGTGCCGGCACGGAAGTGGAAATAGACAACGCCAAGGTCTGCGGCAAAGGCCAACCCCTGACCGTGGAAACCGCCCTTACCGAAAACGCCCTGAAGAACGGCACTTCCAAGCTGACCAACATCACCCTCACCTCCGAGCTGAGCTGCAAAGAAGGCATCTACACCCATGCCGACTTTATCGCCGTGACAAGCAACAAGGTGGACGCCAACCTGAGCTATAGTTCTTTCGAGGACATCAAGAAAGAATGCAGCTGGATGAACGGAAGCTGGGTGAAGTAAAAAAAAAGAAGCACTCACAAGACTATAAAGAAACACACAACTTCTTCAACAGCGTACCCCTCGAATGCCTTCCGGCTTCAAGGGGTACGCGCTGTTTCAAGAAAGAAACTAAAAGTACCGTTTACTTCTTCTTCAGCTCCTTCTTCAATTCCTGAACCTGAAAGCTGAACAAGTCCAGATGACGGCAAACGCGCTGCATGAAACTGCCTGCCGCCCTGAAGCAGATACGCGAAATGCGCACTTTATCTGCCGTACAGTCCTCTATCCGTTCCACCGGTTCGCTGGTGATGGAGGGGAAAAAGTTTCCAAGTCCCTTGATGTTCACCGTGCGTCCACTGGCCAGATAGTCCGCTATAATATCCGGCAGTTGCACCAGCACGGACTGGGCATCGCCCACCTGCAGGGAGCTGACAAAAGCCAGCCTCTTGGCCAGTTCGTCATTGCTCACCGGTTCCGGCTGAAGCACTTTTGACGCGGCGTAGTAGCGCACCACTTCCTTGTCTCCACTCTTGTCCACCTTCTTGCGGACCACATAATTCATTGACATACCAATCTTTCTTTATAATTAGGTTCGTAAAAAACGAAAGATATTCCCGCCCGACGCGAGGCACACCTACAACTTGCATACACAAAGCCTATACCTTACGGTAAAGACTCCGTGACCGAATACCTTTCACTATATGACTGAATACCTAAAACACCCGGATGTATTGCCCCAAAACATGGAGATGTTTTCACCCAAAACACCCGGATGTAATACCCCAAAACATGGGATGTTTTGGGAGAAAAGATGGGGATGTTCTGACCTTTCAGTATAGGGTTCAAAGGTAATGACTCCCTATGAGAAATACAATAGATATAGGCCTTTTTGATGGTCGGAATCAAGCTCCCTTTTTTCTTCGGAAGCAGCAGGCAGTACCCGCTGGAAATCTCTGCCGGACGGAGACTGGAATACCTGCAAATCGAATTCGGGGATGATTGCCAGCACATGGTCGAATACATCCGCCTGCACCCCTTCATAGGGCACCCAATCCTTCAGCGCACAGAAGAAATAAAGTTCTATCGGGATACCGCGGTCGGTAGGCTGGAGTTGGCGCACCATGCAGGTCAGTTCCTGATTTACGTCGGGAAGACTTTTCAAATAAGCCGTCAGATACGCCCGGAACACACCCAGATTGGTCTGGCGGCGTCCGTTGACGAGGATGGAGTTATCGATGCCGTTTTCCACATTGTACTTTTCAATCACTTCCTCCGTCTGCTCCACATAATCTTTCAGTAGCTGTATCTTGCGATATTTTGCCAGCATCTCCGGGGTGCAGAAACGGACGCTGGTCATGTCGATATTGATACTGCGCTTCACTCGCCGCCCACCGCTCTCGCGCATGCCGCGCCAGTTCTGGAAGGAGTCGCTGACAAGCAGGTAAGGAGGGATGGTGGTAATGGTATTGTCCCAGTTGCGCACTTTTACGGTGTTCAACGTTACCTCTATCACCGTACCGTTGGCACCGTACTTGGGCATCTCAATCCAGTCGCCCACCTTCAGCATGTCGTTGGCCGAAAGCTGCACACCGGAGACAAAGCCCATAATGGAATCCTTGAATACCAGCATCAGGATGGCTGCCGAAGCACCCAATCCGGCAAGCAGCGAAAGCGGGTCGCGGCCTATCAGTTCGCCCACGACCACAATGCCGCCGACCAGCCATAGGATGACTTGCATAGTTTGCAACATCCCCTTTAAAGGGCGGTCACGAAATTGCTCCTTCTCACTGTATACACTGTAAACAGCCTTCAGGAACGAGTTAACGAAACTCAGGAAAGTAATGATGATGTAAATAAGGCAGATACGCCGGATGAAATCCATTGCCGATGAACCGACTTCGACAAATGCCAATGGAACAAACAGATAGATGATGACGGGAGCCACCATGCGGCTGAGGTGCACCATCACTTTACGGTCGAATACGATGTCGTCCCACGTAGCCTTGGTCTTCTTCACCAGTTGTGCCACTACCTTCAGCAGGATTTTCCGGCATAGGGCATCCGCCAGGAAAGCAACGGCAAGTATCAGTACGAAGGCAATGAATTGGTCGAGCATATCAGCCCGGGAAGGGGATATGCCCCACCCGATTAAAAGGTCGTCTATCTTCTTCAATATCTCCATAATCGTATGTTTATCATAACGGCAATCTTATCTACGCGACTGTTCCTCCCGCTCGAGGAACTCCATAATGTCTTCTTTCAACCACTGATAAAGATAAAGGTTCTTGTAGCCGCTGTTTTTTTTCAGCATCACGGATACATTGACCTGACTGTTCTCATACCCCGTCAGTTCGTTGCGGAACTGTTCGTTATGCTCTGCCAGGCGCTTTATCTCCTGCTCGCGTTCACGACGCAGCACCGTACATACCGGGATAAGGATTTTCAGCACTACACAATCCATGATATGGTGTCCTTGGATATAAAGATAGGTATTGTCCGGAGTCAGTCCCAAACGTTCCAGCTCCGTGCCCAGCTGCTCCACCCGGTCGATGTAGCGGGGGAAACGGACTTGCAGTTCGGACAGCTTTGCCGACACCGTCTTTTGCATCTCGTCCAGACTACGGTAAGGATGACGCAGGTTTATCTCTTGCAAACGCACGCAGGCGTTGAAGTCGTACATCGGGAAAGTGTGTGTGTCGTGCTGGCGGTAGAACCAGACATTCCACAGAAACAGCGGATAGGCAATCTGAGAATAACGCTTCAGAAAAGCGGGGAAGTCCAGGATATGCCGGTCGTTCAGCGTGGCCTGCACACAGACTTCATGCAGACTGTCGGCAAAGCAGTGGAAGTTCTCGATGGCATAGCCATAAGTCTGGAAGATATAGGGATTCTTGTTTATCTTATGCGACACCTTGGTGGCACCTTGCAGCAGGAAGTCGTAGTCGCTGTCTACACAAGCTATCAGGCTGCGGCCCAGCTCCGATGTGTTCAACGTATTCATCAGCACCATCTTCTTGCCCTTTGCCAGAGAGGTGGCCGAGGGAAGCATCACTTGAAAATAACGTTCCTCATTCTCGAACTCAGACAGCAGCGTCCGCCAGAAAGCGATGTCGTCATAGCTTTCCACATACGCCACTATGCGCCTGCGTGCTCTCTTGGGGGACAACTTGCGGGCGGCATCCAGATAGGCGGAAGTAAGGTTATGTCTTAGGGAAGTGGGCACTTGGGTAGGAATTAAGGATTAGGGATTAGGGATGAGATTTCGCTGACTTCGGTGACGGCATCCAGCCAGCCTTCCATGATGACTGCGGGCGAATGGGTGGTGAGGATAAGCTGCACATTGGGATTCAGATTGCGTATCATGCCGATAAGCTTCTGCTGCCATTCGATGTGCAGGGAGGCTTCCGGCTCGTCCATGAAGAGTACGCAGTGGTCATCGTCACGCACCAGCACGGTCAGCAGGATGACCAGCATCTGCTTCTCGCCCGAAGACAGTTTGTAGGGCAGCAGGCGTTCACCGTTCTGATAGAAAACGATGTCGTTGCTTTTGCGGTCTATCGTCTTATGGGTATAGCTGAAAAGCTCGTCAATCATATCCTGGAACTTCCGCTTGGGGAGGGAAAGGGAGGGAGCCAGGCTACGCTGCTCTTCATCACCGCTGAGCAGTTCTATCATCTTGTTGCCGATGTTCACCTGATAGTCCAGATAACGGCGCTGGAGCAGATAGAGCTGCCAGTCCAGTTCCGACTTCACGTTGGCATCGGCCATGCGTGCCGTAAAGTCGCCCATGATAAGGGGACGGTCGTAGCTGCGGATTACATCATAGGGGATAAAGGTGGCTGCAGAATTGTCGAAGTAGACGTGTACGCCGTTCTTCTCGTCACTCTTCACTTCACCCGATGTCTGTTCCAGATAGTTGACCGAACGGTTCAGGATAGTGGTTTTCCCCACTCCGTTGATGCCGGAAAGTATATTGACGTCAGGACGCAGGTCCCAGGCAATATCGTACCGATGCCACAATCCGTGTATTTCGATACGCTTGATGTAATTGGCTTGTACTTCCATGGTTTCTTGCTTTAATTAGAAGCAAATATACACGATAATCTCTTATTTCTACGCCCATGAACCAGAAAAATCATATAATGAAAGATTTTCTCTTTTCAGAAAATAGTTGTTCTTTTGCACCCGCAAAGAACAAAAGAGTATGAACAAGAACATTCAAGGGCATCTGTTCGCCCTTACCGCAAATATCTTATGGGGCTTGATGGCACCTATAGGCAAGTCAGCTCTGGTAGAGTTTTCCGCGTTGTCAGTAACCACATTCCGCATGGTAGGCGCAGCCGCCTGCTTCTGGCTCCTCTCCTTATTCTGCAAACGCGAACAGGTGGACCACCGGGACATGCTGAAGATATTCTTCGCCGCACTCTTCGCACTGGTATTCAATCAGGGTGTCTATATCTTCGGACTCTCCATGACTTCGCCCATAGACGCCTCCATCGTTACAACCACGCTGCCTATCGTCACCATGATAGTGGCTGCAATCTATCTGAAAGAGCCGGTCACCAACAAGAAAGTGCTGGGCATCTTTGTAGGGGCTATGGGCGCATTCATACTCATCATGAGCAGCCAGACCACCGGTGCCGGCAATGGCAGCCTCATCGGAGACCTTCTCTGCCTGCTCGCCCAAATCAGCTTCTCCATTTATCTGACCGTATTCAAGGGGTTGTCGCAAAAATACTCTCCCATCACCCTGAACAAATGGATGTTTGTCTATGCCTCCATGTGCTACATCCCGTTCTCTTACCACGACGTGGCTGCCATACAGTGGAGCGAAATATCTACAGCCGCCCTGCTGCAAGCGGGATATGTGGTTGTGGGAGGAAGCTTCCTTGCCTATATCTTCATAATGAGTGCGCAGAGGCTGTTGCGCCCCACTGTGGTGAGCATGTACAACTACATGCAGCCCATCGTGGCCTCAACCGTTGCCATCATCTTAGGATTGGGAGTGTTCAATTTGGAAAAGGGAATAGCCATAGCCTTGGTATTCCTGGGAGTGTACATCGTGACACAAAGCAAGTCACGCAAGGATTTCGAGAAAGAAGGGAAAGCCGTATAAAACAGCCGTTCCACCGTCACAGTACTCCGGCACGTACCCGGCTCAGAGACTCGGGAGTCATTAACAGATAAGATGCTATGTGGTTGACTGAGGCACGCCGGGCTATCTCCGGATAATCCCTGACCAAGCGCGCATACCGCTCGCGTGAGGTTTCGAAACGCCAAGAGTCTGCTTTATATTGGGAAAGCATTAAAGACCCCTCCAATAAATGGCGAAGCAGACGGGCTATATGCAGATAACGCTCAGAGAGTTCGACCAGTCCTGCATACGAAATGCTCCAGATGACGCCTTCCTCCAAGGATTCCAGCTGAAGGCAATTACGGCGTCCGGTGAAAAGGCTGACGATACACATAGCGCCGTCACCGTCGCAGGCAAAGTTCTCTGTAATGTCCCGGCCTTCTTTGAAATAGAACTGGCGAAGCAGTCCTTTCTCTACAAAAACAATATCCCTGGCTATATCTTTTTCACTAATCAACAGTTCTCCTTTGTGCACCTCACGGCGTACAAACAAACCGGCAATGAGCTCCAGCTCCTCAGAAGGGAGTTCATGAAGGCGGCGGGTAAACCGCCGCGCCACTTCCATGTTGTTTTCCTTAGTCATCGATATAGAGAAAGGGATATGCCCCTATTTCTTCAGTTCTGCAAAATAGGTGTCCAGCAAGTTCTTGGCAGCCACAAAAGAAGTCAAGTTGCCCTGTAGCACTTGTTTTTCCTTGCCAGTCAGCATCGCTTCAATCTGCGGATTGTGGTAGAAGCTGTCGCGCAGCTGTTCGTTAATGGTCTCGTACATCCAGTATTTGCTTTGCTCATTGCGGCGGTATTCAAAATAGCCGTTATCTTTCACAAAGTCAATGTATTTGTAGACCATATCCCACACTTCTTTTACACCAAGATTATAGAAACCGGAATAAGTCAGCACTTGGGGTGTCCAACCGCTCTCCGGAGCCGGGAAGAGGTGCAGCGCATTACGGAACTGCGTTGCTGCCAGTCTGGCCCGCTCCAGATTGTCGCCATCAGCCTTATTAATAACAATGCCATCGGCCATTTCCATGATGCCGCGTTTGATGCCTTGCAACTCATCGCCCGTACCCGCCAGCTGTATCAGCAGGAAGAAGTCTACCATAGAATGTACGGCAGTCTCACTCTGCCCCACCCCTACCGTCTCTACAAATATCTTGTCGAAACCGGCAGCCTCACAAAGCACAATCGTTTCACGCGTCTTGCGTGCCACGCCACCCAGCGAACCGGCAGAGGGACTGGGACGTATAAAGGACTTGGGATGAACGGAGAGCTTCTCCATACGCGTCTTATCACCGAGAATACTGCCTTTGCTGCGTTCACTGCTCGGGTCAATGGCAAGAACGGCCAACTTGCCGCCGTGTTCCTCCAGTACATGCAAGCCAAATACATCAATAGAGGTACTTTTACCGGCACCGGGCACACCACTGATACCCACACGGACGGAGTT
>ENA-OQCZ01000470-OQCZ01000470.1-human-gut-metagenome-genome-assembly--contig:-NODE-470-length-10548-cov-6.382593_pt1 | contig 10548 bp, 7 predicted proteins | sample MGYA00242505_ERZ504594 | MGnify/ENA primary metagenome ERZ504594 (study PRJEB26092, sample SAMD00036329) | human gut metagenome | host: Homo sapiens | study: EMG produced TPA metagenomics assembly of... | reverse complement strand
GGGCAAAAGTATGGGCGCACCTGTTGTTTATTACTTTTGCCCTTACAGGGCGAAGGTGCGGTACGTACGTTAACCCAGGGCGTTGCCCTGGGCTCCGGACTTGTTGGGCTTTCAGCCCGCGCAGGCCGCCCGCAACCCTACCCCGCAACATTTCGATTAATTCGAACCACCGTCCCCCCTCGTGGGACACCAATCTCTATCAATATGACACGTTATATTCCACTTCTCATATTCAGTCTTTTCTCTTTTCTCTGCTCCTGTACGTCGGACATCGACCAGACAGGGACGGAGAAGCAACGCGTCACCCTGACCCTCTCCCTCGGCTGCCGCGATATGGTCACCGCCGATTTCCTGCAACCGCAGGCAGACGATACACCGGCCGCCGTTGCGGAGGTGCGCGGCAATACCACCAAAGGCGACAATACCACCCAAAATGGTACTGGCAACTGACCTCATCCGTGATGCCTACGTCGTGATGTGTAAAAAACGGAACGGTCGAACATATTTACCATGTAATAAACGAAGATGGCAACGATTTCGAAAGACACCAAGTGGCATCCATCAGTACCGAGACGGGTGAGTACACGTTCTATAGTTTTGCCAATTTGCAGTTCGATGAGAAGGTGGAAGGTGGTCAGGTGAAATCCCTTGAAATACATGGCGTTAATAAAATGTATGGTGACAAACCAATGTTGTCTGTAACGTTCAAGGTGGGCGAGACCCTTCCCAAATTCCAGTTTAATGGAAAAGAGTATGGCAATGTCGACAATATGGTGGTCTCCTGCGAATACAACGGTTTCGACTTGGTCACGAGCAACGAAGGCCGCGGCATCCCGATGTCCAATAAGGAGACACACACCATCGACAACAATATGACCCTTGTGCTCTCGCTCTATCGCCTCCTTGCCAAGATGCAGATGACGTTCAACAACAAAACGGACCAGCCCATACGTATTTTGAAGATTACAACGGGCGACATCACAAAAAACACGGGTGAAACTCTCACCAGACCTTCGTGTACCTACCTCTTTCCGCCGTTGGATGGTAACGGATTGGTGACGACGAATTTTGAGCGAATAACAAGCCATGATACCTGTTCTTATGTGCATTACCCCAAGCCTGACAAGCCCGACGAAAGCCAAGAGATAGCGGCCAACGGCACACACACCTTCCCCGACTTCTACATCAACGACAGCGAGGCCACCAATGTCATGAAGTCCTTTCCCCTCACCATCCTCATGCAGCGTCAGAACGCGGAGGGAAACTGGGTCAAGGACGAGCGTAAGGCATTGATACAGTTGCCACGCATCCCGCGTAATACCGTGGCCTACGTCAAAATCAACTTGACGGACTACGTGCTCAAACTCAAGGCATTCACCTATGCTCCCATTGGCGGTTATCCTCCTTTTGTCGTGAAGCAGAACGATGATTTTTATGTCACCTTCACCCGTCCCGGCGATTTCGAACTCCGTCCGTCGCTCTATAAATATGTTGACAGCGCCCATCCAGAGAAATGGATTGACCTGAACGACAAAAAGCAGGTGGCAGATGCACATATCGACGTGGCAGACCCCAACGGCATCCTCGAATTCAAACCGACGCTCGACCCAGTAACGGGAGAGATCATCGGCAGTATCGCGAAAGCGGCCGACGGCACGGCGAAGAAGGGAACGGCGACCATCCGACTGACCATCAATATCGTTAATGCCGCGAATGTTATCCAGCCTTATACGCGCACGATTTATGTCGTGAGCGCACCTGGGGCGTGACGGGGTGTACAACGAAAGATGTTTGGGGCAGTATTACAACGAAATATATTTGGCCTCGGACGGCGTAACAACGAATTACACGAATTAACGAATTTCGTGGACGCGCTGGGGAAATAATGAAATGTGGCGCCAGCGCCCCTGAAAGGGGCTCATATTTAGGGTAGGGGCTTGCCCCTACCTCTTGGAGCCGATTTATGAACCTCGCCCCTGTAAGGGGCTCATATCTCGACAGATGTTGCGGGGCAAGCCCCGCCCACGATATGCGCCCCTTACAGGGGCAGCAGCGAGAATTGATGAGCTGCGGCGAGAGATAGGGGCAAGCCCCTATCCTGGAATATGCGCCCCTTTCAGGGGCAATCCCCCGCAACTGCCATGTTATTTGGCTCAAAACCGCACAGAGACTTTTCTTGATTTTGAACACCCTACCTCAGATGGCGTAATAACGAATGACACGAATTTCGTGGGCGGCGGATGGGGCGCCAGCACTGTAGCTCACTTTGCTTGCAAAGTGAGGGCCACGGACACGTCGCGAGAAGGCTTAGGTTCGCTATGGGTTCGCAATAACCTTCGTCCCCCTCACTTTGCAAGCAAAGTGAGCTACAATGCTTCGCCGCAAAGTTATAGTGTTTCGCCGCAAAACAAGTAGCCGTTTGGGCGTTGCGGAGAATATAATTATACCCTTTCGGGTGCAAATGTGATAAATTAAAATTACATTGCCCCCCGAAAGGGTATAATTATATGAGTGCAAGAAGGAAGGTTTATTGCTTCAGCGTCCAAACGCAGCGGTCGGAAAGTCGTCCGCCTTTGCTTTTCGCCTCCACTTCAATGATGTTCTCACCTGGTCGTAGCGTGATGGCCTTGAAATTGCAGACACAAACGCGGTCGGGGCGTTGTGTGCCGATGGTCTTGCCGTTAACGCGGAGCGTCACGGCGCCGCTGTTGCAGAACACCTGGATGTCTGTTGTTTGGCGTGTGCGTTCCGTGTTGCGTCGGCCTGCGATGTAGACCATCGGTTGCGGGTTCCAGTTGGCCTTGTAGAAGAAGAAGGCATCCTTTCTCACTTTGCGGTCGTGCGTCACCAGTCCCTTGTCGTTGATGCCCGGTCGGTCGCCCTCTGTTCGGTGGGCCGCTCCGAAGTCAAACATGTTCCAAACGAAAGTTCCCCATACGAAGGGGCGTTCGCTGATGATTTCCCAGTTGCGGATGTGGTATTCCGTCTGCCAGTTTTCTGGGTGCCACCAGCTTGTCGGGTTGGTCTGTATGAGCGTGTCCTGCTGATGATAGATGCTCGCTCCGGCACCATATTCGCTGACACCGATGCAGAGGTTGGGGCGGCTCTTGTGGGTGTTATCGAAGAACGAAGCTAACGTTTTCGGCGTAGAGCCATACCAGCCGTCGTAGCGGTTCCAGGCGATGAGGTCCGTGATGTAGTTGAGGTTGCCACCCTGATTGGATGCCGCCGTGGTGTAGCGCGTGGAGTCGAGAGCGTGCGCCAGAGCGTTCAGTTCCTTGACATATTCCACTGGGTTGTCGCCGTCTTCCTTGATTTCATTGAAGAGGCCCCACATCATGATAGAAGGGTGGTTGTAGTGCTGACGGATCATTTCGCGCAGCTGTTCCCGTCCGTTGGCTTTGAACGACTCCTGGTCGACATAGCCCTTGTCGGCATAACCGCCAGGACCAACGAAAGGAATCTCTGCCCAGGTCACGATGCCGTTGCGGTCCATCAGGTCGTAAAAGTATTCCGCTTGCGGATAGTGGGCCAGTCTCACGGCGTTGACACCCATCTCACGCATGATGCGTGCATCCTCGTCGTGGTGTTCGTTGCGCAGGGCGTTGCCCACTTCCGCCCGCTCCTGATGGCGGTCGACGCCTTGCAATCTCAGGTGTTTACCGTTGAGGAAGAAGCCCTTGTTGGGGTCCACCTTGAAATAGCGCAAGCCCAGCGGCTGTTCCACGCGGTCGATTTCCTTGCCGTTTTTGCAGAGCGTCACCTCAGCGCGGTAGATGAAAGGATCTGCCGTGCCGTTCCAGAGGTGCGGTTTCGTGATGGAGAGCGGCAACGATGCCATCTGCTTTGTGGACTTCCCTTCAACGCGCACCGTGCGTTCCGTTTCCGTCACCACCTTCTTGCCGTCGAGTACGCGAATCTTCAGTGTTGCTTCGGCAGCCTGCTCTTCAGCATTCGAGAGCGCGATGGTGGCCGTCACGTCGGCCTGCTGCTCCGTCACCTTGTTTTGCGTCAGATAGACCCCCGACGAGGCATAGTCGAGCGGCGAGATGCAAAGTTGCTGCGTCGTGATGAGATGTACCGGACGATAGATGCCGCCGTAGAAATTGAAGTCGCCAACGAGTGGCATGATGTCGAGCGTCTCGGCGTTGTTCACACGCACGAGCAAGGTATTGTCCTTTCCGTAGTTCACCCGGTCGGTGATTTCAAAGACGAAAGCCCCGTAGCCGCCACGGTGTTCCCCCACCATCTTTCCGTTGACGAGGAGGTTGGTTATTTGGTTGGCCCCTTCGAAGCGCAGGAAGAGGCGGCGTCCCTTCCAGTCGGCCGGGACGAAGATTTTCTTTGTATAGTTGCCGATGCCCCGTTTGTAGTCGATTTTCCCGACGAGGGCATCCGTGGTGTTCCAGGTGTGGGGGAGGTCCACCCGCTTTCCGCTGTTGCGTTCCACCTGATGAGAGAAGCGGAAGCGCCAGTCGTGGTTCACTGTCTGGTCTTCGCGTTGAGCGTGGAGCGGCAATGCACAGCCGAGGATGAGGGTGCCCAAGGATAACCTTAAATAGTTCATTTGGTTCGTAGTTAGGAAAATGTGTTTGATTGAAAATGTATTTGGCTTTTCTATTCAATGTGAACTAATCATGAACAGCCACTTGGAGTATCGTAAAAGTCAGGACTTTCACCCATAGGGTGTTCAAAATCGAGAAAAATTAAGTAGGTGGAGATTGTGCGGAAAAAGCCTTGTCTGCGGCCCTGCGCGGGCTGAAAGCCCAGCAAGTTCCTAGCCCAGGGCAACGCCCTGGGTACCATGTCCCCATTCCCTACGCCTGTAAGGGCAAAAGTAAAAGCCAACCGTTCGCCCATACTTTGCCCTTACAGGGCGTAGGCGTTTATACGCTGATACCCAGGGCGTTGCCCTGGGCTGTGAACTGGTTGCCCTTTCAGGGCGCTCCTTTTCGCGCTTTGTTCGTTTATCATGTGTGTATGCTTTGCCACTTATTATCTGGCTCAAAACTGCGCAGAGTTTTTTCTGGATTTTGAACACCCTACCTTTCAGAGGCGCTGTCACCCCCTTCTCGTTAGCAGCATCATCACCACCGGCACGCCCATCAGTGGCGTGATGGCATTCACTGGCAGGGTGAGGCCGCCGGGCACCGCGTGGCCGAGGAGGAGCGCCAAGAGCGCCATGTTGGCCCCCCAGAGCAGGCTCATGGGGAGGAGCGTGTGGTGGTTGGCCGTTTGATGGACGAGGCGGGCCACCTGCGGGGCGGCGAGGCCGATGAAAGCAATCGGGCCGCAGAGTGCCGTGACCACCGCGCAGAGGGCCCCCGCCGTGAAGAGCAGCAGGGTGCGGGCGCGTTTCGGGCGGATGCCCAAGTTGCGGGCATAGTCGGCACCGAGCAAGAGCGCGTTGAGCGCTTTCGTTTGCAGAAAGAGCAGGGCCAGCAAGCCCAAGAGCAGGGCGGCGAAGAACGGCAGGCGCTCCAGCGTGACACTGCCGAAATCCCCCATGCCCCATGCCACGTAGGTTTGCAGCCCCTCGCTGGTGGCGAAGAAACTGAAGATGGAGATGAGGGCCGAGGCGGCAAAACTGATCATCACGCCGGCCACGAGCAGATGGAGGTTGCTGCGGAAGAGGGCCGAGAGGCTCATTAGCAGAAGGACAATGGCAAAGGCACCGAGACACGAGGCCGCCACCGTCAGCAGATAGCCGCCGAGCGACACCGCCCCCGCCGTCAGCGAGCCGCCCAAGAGCAACATCGCAATGGCCGCTCCCAGTCCGGCTCCCGCATTGACCCCCAAGAGCGAAGGGTCGGCCAACGGATTGGAAAACACCGTTTGCATCACGAGGCCCGCCGCCGCCAGACTGCAGCCGCAGAGCAGGGCCGTGAGCATCTGCGGAAGACGCACCTGCAAGATGATGAACGACGCCAAATTATCTGGCGACGCCTGTCCCGTGAGCACATGCCACACTTCCGACAGCGGTGTCGGCACATCACCGAGGCACAGCGCCGTCAGGGCAAGCAGAGGCAGGAGCAAGAAAGGCAGGAGAAATTTCATGGCGTTGGCAGTGGAGAATAATAGCGCAGGCGATGGTGGGGCAGGAGAGAGGGATGGAGGATTTTCACGATGTCTTGCAACAGACGGTCGGGGTGGAACGGCGCTTCCTCATAAAACGGGATGCGGAGCGTGTTGCATCCCCAGATGTGGCGTTCCTGCCACGGACGCAGACCCTTGTAGGGCGCATAGTCCGTTGCCAGTTGCGTGTACGACAAATCGTTTGCCGCTCCATATTTAATGAGCCACACGTCCGCTTCATGTCCACGCGCCAGCACCGTCTCCACGGAAAGTGCCGCAGAACCGCTTTCTGGGCGGTCGGCAAACAGATAGTTCGCCCCGGCATCGGCATAAAGTTGCCCCAGATAGCTCTTTCCACCCGGCGTGTACCAGGCCGTGCCTTGCTTCGTGTCGCAAAGCAGCGATGGGCGCTCAGTGGTGGAGGCCACCGCCTGACGGAGCGAGTCGTAGCGTTCCGAAATGTCGGAGAACAGGCTGTCGGCCTGCGTTTCTGCGCCCAGCAGTCGGCCGAAGAAACGCATCCATTCCGCGCGGCCGAGCGCCGACGTCTCCAGATAGTCGGCACACAACACCAGGGTCAGTCCGGCTTTCTCCAGCAAACCATAGTTCGCGCCCTCCATCGGCGGCACGAAAACAGCGTCGGGCTTCAGGGCCAGCAGGCGTTCCACATTGGGCGCCATGCTGCTGCCGGCATCAGCGATGCGCCCTTGACGCAGACCCTCTTTGAGGCGCGGGTCGACAGCATAGGTCATGTCGGTCATGGCCACGAGCTGCTTCTCGCACGAGAGGTCGTGGAGCAGGGCGGCGTGTACGGACGAAAACACCACTACGCGTTTCAACGGTGTGCGCACCAAAATGCCTTCCGGCAGATTGCTTGGCACGCGTTGCGAGCGGGGGACGAGCACATACGTTTGCAGGGGGCGTCCCTCGTGCCAGGTGTCGCGCACTTCCACACGGGTGAAACTGTCGGCGAGTTCCATGCGCAGGAGGGTGGCATGGCGTAATGGCTCTGCCTCGCTGACTTCCGAAGAATGGCAGCCGGCGAGAAAGAGCGTGAGGAAGAAGAGGAGGGGGAAGATAGTGTGGCGCATTGAGGTGGGTGGTGTAAGTTGGTGAGGGTGGTATAATATATAAAATATGTACTATATATAATGCGTGTGGTATATACAATGGGTACGGTATTTGTCACACCGTGATTTCTCCCGCAATACTCTCGTTCATGAGTCGCGTGATTTTTTCCCATTTGTAGTCGTGTCCCAGGAGGAACATCATTTTCGTGACCATGCCTTCCACGGTGCTGTCGTGTCCGTTGAGCACGCCCGCTTGCAGCAGTTGCAGGCCCGTTCCGTAGCGTTGCATCTCCACCGCACCTTGAGAGCACTGCGTGATGTTGACGATGATCACGCCGCGGTCGACGAGTTCGCGAAGAATCTTGATGAGCCACGGTTTCTGCGGTGCATTGCCAGAGCCAAACGTCTTGAGGATGATGCCCCGCACCCCGTTGAGGCGGCACACCGATTCAACATATTCTTTGCGGATGCCCGGGAAGAGCGTGAGGATGATGACATGATTGTCCATCAAGAAATGCGGCTGGAACGGGCGTGTGGGGTCTGGGCGACGGATGAGGTGGCGTTCGTATTTTATGTGGATGCCGGCGTGGGCCAGTGACGGACAATTGTAAGACCGGAAAGCGTTGAAGCCCTCCGCGTTGATTTTCGTCGTGCGGTTGCCGCGCATCAGGCGGTTTTCAAAGAAGATGCAGACCTCTGGGACGATGGGCGTGCCGTCGGCATCGCGTGCCGCAGCGATTTCGATGCTCGTCAGGAGATTTTCCTTGCCGTCTGTTCTCAGCTGTCCGATGGGCAGTTGGGAGCCCGTGATGATGACCGGTTTGCCCAGATTCTCAAGCATAAAACTCAAGGCAGATGCCGTGTAGGCCATCGTGTCTGTGCCGTGCAGCACCACGAAACCATCGTAGCGGTCGTATTGTTCGCTGATGAGCCGCGCCAGTTTAATCCAGTATTTCGGTTCCATGTCGCTCGAGTCGATGGGCGGATTAAACGTCTGCGCGTCGATTTCATAGTTGAAGCGGTTGAGCTCAGGCACGTTATGCTGGAAGTGCTCCAGATCGAAGTTTTCCAAAGCACCCGTTTGGGGATTCTCTATCATGCCGATAGTGCCTCCCGTATAGATAATGAGAATGGTCAGTCTGTTCATATTGCAAAGCTACGAATTTTGCCGTGTTTAGCAATGCAGAGCAGATAAATTCTGCCTCAGACGACAGACTGAATGTTGAAAGGGAAGGGGGGCATTGACCTATTATTTCGGAATATAAGTTGCTTGAAACCTTTCAGCCAAACTCCCGTCGTTGTCAGGAACCGCCGTATGCGGAACCGCACGTACGGTGGTGTGAGAGGTCGGAAAACGAAAGTAGGAAGAAAACTGCTTCGTTTTCCTCCTACTCGATTGGACTATGACTTATTCTATAATTATTAATCTATTCTATTTCAGTTTCTTATAACCGTAAGCAGCGTTCTTTCCCAACTGCTCCTCAATACGGATAAGCTGGTTGTACTTTGCCATACGATCGGTACGGCTCATCGAACCTGTCTTGATCTGACCAGAGTTGGTTGCCACAGCGATATCGGCGATTGTCGTATCCTCTGTTTCACCTGAACGGTGTGACGTGACAGTGGTGTAGCCATGACGATGGGCCATCTCTATAGCATCCAAGGTCTCTGTAAGCGAGCCAATCTGGTTCACCTTGATAAGGATAGAGTTAGCAGCGCCCATCTTGATGCCCTTCTCCAAGAACTTCACGTTCGTAACAAAGAGGTCGTCACCAACCAACTGGCAACGGTCACCGATGGCAGCCGTAAGCTTCACCCAGTTGTCCCAATCGTTCTCGTCAAGACCGTCCTCGATGGAATCGATAGGATATTTGGTAATCAGTTCTTCCAAGAACTTGATTTGCTCAGCAGCTGTGAGTTTCTTGCCGTTAGGATCCTTCTTCTTGCCGTCCTTCAGCTGGCGGTAATCGTAATACCACTCACCATTCTCCTGAACAGCAAACTCGCTGGCAGCGCAGTCCATAGCAATCTTTACATCCTTTCCTGGCTCATAACCGGCATCCTTGATTGCCTGGCAGATGCTCTCAAGGGCGTCCTCAATGCCATTGAGTGCAGGAGCAAAACCGCCCTCGTCGCCGACAGCAGTGGAAAGGCCGCGACTCTTCAGGAGCTTTGCCAAGGCATGGAACACCTCCGCACCCATACGGATTGCCTCCTTCTCATTAGGAGCACCCACAGGACGGATCATAAACTCCTGGAAGGCGATTGGAGCATCAGAGTGAGCACCACCGTTGATGATGTTCATCATAGGAACTGGAAGGGTGTAAGTGTTGCAACCGCCGATGTAGCGATACAGCGGGATATGGAGATACTCGGCAGCAGCATGAGCCACAGCAAGCGATACGCCAAGAATGGCATTGGCACCTAAGTTTGACTTGGTCTTAGTGCCATCCAGCTCCAACATCTTATAGTCGATAGCACGCTGCTCCAAGGCAGAGAATCCGACCAAAGCCGGAGCAATCACGTTATTGACATTCTCTACAGCCTTTAATACTCCCTTGCCACAATAACGGCTCTTGTCGCCATCACGAAGCTCCAGTGCCTCATTCTCACCAGTTGAAGCACCTGACGGAACTGATGCACGGCCAACCACGCCAGATTTTAATAATACCTCAACCTCTACTGTAGGATTGCCACGAGAATCCAAGATTTCTCTTGCATGAACATTTTCGATAATCATAATACAATAATATTTTTAACCTTATATACCTATATATAAACCGCATAAATTGGTTGCACAAATACGATTCTTTTCACGAATGCAAAAATAGAAATTATAAGAAAAACCGCCAAATTCAGAGCATACCCAAAAATAGGTATTCCGCTGAAAATACCTACTTGTAAGTATAACGGATTTGAGTTTGGCGAGTTTCCAACTTGCTAAACAGCAGACAAGTTGACAAGAAACGAGTAGACAAGGAACGAGTAGACAAGGCGATTGGTTTTCTCTTGATAATAGCTCCTTACAACCTTTCCTGACTTCGTCACTCAAAAACCATACATTTTACAATTTGCTGATAAACAATATTTTGTATCTTTGCGTCGCCTAATTTTTGGTGACGCAATGACGAAGTTAGGAAAACACCTCTTGCCCTATAGATTCAAGACAGAAGGGCAATCTATGCTAATTAAGGATTTGTCATCCACAATCTTATGCCTATGCCTCTTGGCGAACGTGGGCCCAGACGCATTCGTCTCTGGGAGGAGGCGCGTCCGCGTCTGGGACGAGAGACGATCGCGTCTGGGATATGAAACGGATGAATCTGGGACGGCGTTCGCCGACAAGTTGGGATGCAGGATTTGCGACTTGTGTTTTTCTGGGGGACAGGTAGGAGAATCAGTC
>ENA-OQCZ01000469-OQCZ01000469.1-human-gut-metagenome-genome-assembly--contig:-NODE-469-length-10549-cov-3.672903_pt1 | contig 10549 bp, 9 predicted proteins | sample MGYA00242505_ERZ504594 | MGnify/ENA primary metagenome ERZ504594 (study PRJEB26092, sample SAMD00036329) | human gut metagenome | host: Homo sapiens | study: EMG produced TPA metagenomics assembly of... | reverse complement strand
CACCATCAGGTACCAAAGACAAGACAGCTGTTGAAGATTTTTATCACAGGCAGCATCATATTCGCCGCAGCCTAAAAAGAGGGTAATGCCATATTCACAGCACAATTTACGCAGCGGCTTCCAGCTCAGGTGACGGATTGTGGCACTACCACAGCGTTTTCATCTATGCGATAAAAATAATATCCCTGTACTGCCATCTCCGGCGTTAATACCCAGTCTGCGCCCTGCTCCGCAGCAATGCGCACTGCCTGCTCCAATATCTGCAGATTGCGCTCCTGCGGACCGCAGCTGAGCTCTAAATGACATAAAGCAATTTTCATTCCATTGCCTCCGAAAATTCTAAACAATCATTTTTTCTATTTTATTGTATATACTAAGAATATAGTCAAGCAAAAGATACTACCAAGCAGCTTAGTTATGTCAAAAGATATGTAGAAAATACCTGTTAGATGTCAGAAGCATTACCTGACGCATTATTTATTAACAAAGAAACGTCAGCGAAGCGAAATACTTTGTTAAGCACCCGACGCTGACGTTTTTTTACTTTTGTATGCGTTTTATCGCTTCACGCTTCATGCTGCATTCCGCGCCATAGGCAGACTTATCCTCGAAGCCATACCAACGCGCGAAGCAACCGCCGCCACACAATTTAAAATCATCGCATTGACGGCAAAAATCCATAGACTCGGCAATCACCTGCTTAGTTTTTTCTACCAAAGCAGGCTCTAAGCCGTTATATACATTACCAAGGTAAAAATCCGCATTGCCTACCAGCGAGGAGCAGGCGTAAATATCCCCCTTGGCATCCACAAAGGCTGCTTCACCGTTCATGGCGTAGCAATGGCCGAAGGTCAGACTGCAATCCTTACACAAAAGCTGCGCCCGCTCCTGCTGCGCAATCGCTATGCGCATTCCTGTGAGCTTCGCCAGCTCGTCGCAGCGCGCAAAAACGCGCTGCATAGCCTGCTGCATCGCTGCAGGCGTTGGCGGCTGCAGATTGCGGCCACGTCCCTGCCCGCGCAGGATGTCAAAGCCGATTTTACGGATGTTGCCCAAAAAATAGGCAAAATCTACGATGCCTTCCAGTGTATCTACATTTTTCGATGTCACTACACAGGTTACGCCGCAGGCAATATTGTTGCGGCGTAAAACCTCAATACCTTTGAGGATTTCTCCGGTCGCACCGTAGCCATTCTTTTTCAGCCTCAGCTTATCATTGACAGCCGGTCTGCCGTCAAGGCTCACGCCGATAGCAACCTTATTTTTATAGAGATACTTGGCAATCTTATCAGTAAGCAAAGAGCCGTTAGTCTGCAGCTGCAGTACGGCAGGCAGCTTTTCCTGATGCACATAATCTACCACTGCCTTCAGGAAATCAAAGTTCAGCAGCGGCTCGCCGCCGCTGAACTGAATTACGAAGCGTTCACCGCCGTCCGCCGCCAGCTTAACTGCTGCCAACGCTGTTTCCGGTGACATCATACTGCGTTCATGCTCGGCAGCATAGCAGTAACGGCAGGCAAAGTTGCACTGGCCGGTCAAGCTCAGCACTAACATTTTAATGCCCATCTGCTCTGTCCTCCAGCTCGCCCTCCATATCAAGGTAGAGCTTTTGCAGCTCTTCTTTGGTTTCCGGCTTAGCCTGCCACAGTCCGCGCTGTTCTGCCTCCAGCAGAATTTCCGTCATGCGCTGCAGCGCCCAGGGGTTCACATCACGCAGCCATTCCTGTACTGCCGGGTCAAAGGTATATTTTTCAGCATATTTTTCGTACATCCAGTCCTCCATAACGGCGCTCGTCGCATCCCATTGGAAGCTGTGCGCAATCATGTTGGCCATATCGGCAGCGCCCTTATAGCCATGCTGCATCATGCCCTTGATAAACTTAGGATTAATCGCCTCGCTGCGGAACAGGCGCTTTGCCTCCTCCTGCACGCTGTGCATCGTCACACGCGTCCTGTCGGTACTATCGCCGCAGTAGGAGCGCGGCGCGCTGCCCTTAATCGAACGCACTGCTGCGATCATGCCACCATGATATGCATTGTAGTCATCACTGCTGAGCATATTTGTTTCGTGGTTATCCTCGTTTTTAATCGTAATATCCAAGCTGCCCATACGCTTGCGGAACTGCTGCGGCAGGAATTTACCCTTGGTTTTGCCGCCATAGGCATGACCGCCCCAACGTACATAAACATCGGCAATATCATCAATGGTTTCCCAGTTCTTGCTTTCCAACAGCGCCGCAACGCCTGCGCCATAGGTTCCCTGCGCATCGCCAAAGACGCGGAAGGCCGCCTGACGCCATGCTGCAGCGTGCTCCATACCCTCCTGCTGCTCCAGCTCCCTGGTATCCTCCTGAATATGCTTGCGTACAAAGTTTAAGTCATCAGGCTCATCCTGCTCCGCTGCCAACAGCACCGCCTTATCCATCAATTGCATTACCGACGGCATAGTATCGCGGAAGAGGCCGCTGATACGCGCCGTAACGTCAATACGCGGACGTTTGAGCTCCATCAGCGGAATGACCTCCAGGCCGTTGATACGCAGGCTGCCGCTCTGGTACTTGGGACGGATGCCCATGAGATAGAGGAATTCAGCAATGCACTGGCCATGACTGCGCATATTCGCGCCGGACCAGAAGACCATACCGATATTTTCCGGATAATGACCTTCCTCCGCAATGAAGCGCTCTACCACCTGGTCGCCCAGTGTCTGGCCGATTTCCCATGCCGCCGGAGTTGGCAGGCAGCGCGGGTCCACACCGTAGAAGTTGCGTCCTGTCGGCAGCAAATCAGCGCCGCCGCTGGAGGGCGCACCACTAGGACCAGGCTCGATATATTCGCCCTCAAAGCCACGCAGCATATTGGTAATTTCCTGCTTCGTTAAAAGCAGATTGGGGTAAAGTGTATCTACAATATAGTTGCATACCACTTCCAGCTTTTCTCTGCTTTCCGCCGGTGCCTGCTGCACCCAGGGCAGCTGCAGAGCGTCGGCAACAGCTTCCTTCACAAAGTCACGCTGCTGCAGGCAGCGAATCAGCTCGCGGCACTGATTGGCGATACGGTCAATCAGCATACCATAGGTGATATTCAGCGGTTCGTATATCAGGCTGCTGTTTTCCAGCAGATAGTAATAATCAAAGCCATACAGCGCAGCAATTGCCTGCGTCAGGCTGGGGATATTGCCGTTATCAAGACGCAGCAGCAGCCACAGATAATCCTCCAGCTGCTGGTCCTCCGGCGGCTGTCCCATAATATGCAGGCCTGTGTGTACCTCCATATTCTTCAAATCCGTAATGTAATTATGCAGATTCATCACGTATTCGTCGAAGGGCTTTTCTTCATCGTAAGTAACCTCATCCTGCAGGTTGGCCTCGGCAACCTTCGCCAGTACAAGCTCCTGCAAGCGCGGCAGATTATCCGGCTGCGTGCTGCTGAAGTGCACGTATTCGTCCATGAGCTTTTCCAGCTCCTCCAGCTCGTCGTACACTCCCGCTTGTGTCTGCGGCGCCGGCAAATGCTCAATCAGGCAGGCAGCGCCACGGCGTTTTGCCTGAATGCCCTCACCGGTAATAGTGATGTTATAAGGATAAATATTCGGCAAATCTCCCAGCGCCAAATCCGGGTAGCAGCTGCAATCAAGGCCGGCGTTCTTGCCCGGAAGCCATTCCAGGCTGCCATGCGTACCGATATGCGCAACAGCGTCTGCCTGCCAAACATCGCGTACCCAACGGTAGAAGGCAAGATATTGATGCGTCGGTGCAACGTAAGGATCGTGGTAAATTTTCTCCGGGTCCTCGCCAAAACCACGCGGCGGCTGCACGGTTACGAAAACATTGCCGTTCATCGTTCCCGGTACCAGGATATCGCCGTCATATTCCATGACAGTGCCGGGCGCTTCGCCCCAATCCTTCACCAGCTGCTCCTGCACCTTTTTGTCCATCAGCGCAAAGAATTCTCTATATTCTGCTCCCGTCAGCTTATAGGCAGCATCAACCTGCTTTTCCGTCAGCATACTGCGGTCATTGGTGGCATTAGCCGTCAGCTGTTTGATAAATTCCTTCGTATCCTCAGGAATCCAATCTACCTTATAGCCACGCTCGCGCATAGCAGCCAGCACGCGACGGATGCTTTCGATTGTATCTAAACCGATAGCACTGCCGATATTGGAATTACGTGGCGGATAGTTATGGAAAATAATAGCGATTTTCTTCTCGCTGTTGGCCTTGTGGCGCAGCATCGCCCACTTCTTCGCCTTGGAGGCCATGCGCTTTACACGCTCCATATTAGGCAGATAGCGGACATCGCCGTTTTCCAGAATTTTTTTGTGTGCTATAGGCACGCCGTGAATAATACCATCAAATTCCGGCAGAGAAACGCTGATGGAAACCTCCATGGCGTTCATGCCTTCAAAGCTGTCCTTCCATTCCTCAAAGGGCGCAATTGTCGTATAGGCAGCCAAAACCGGTACGTTAAGCTTTTTCAGATAATCAAGGTTAATCGAACCGCCGGTAGTCATGGAAAACTTTCATGACATTCAGCAACACATCGATTGCAGGCACACCGTCCGCATTGCAGAAGAAGCTGTTGAAAACCTGCGTCAGACTGGGCATGCCCATCTCCTCCACCGGCATGCCGTTGCTGAAAACGCAGACAGCGTTGACGCCCTGTGCTTCCAGCTCTTCTATTATCGCAGTCTGGTAGGTCAAATCGCCCCAAACCCATTCGTCGCGATAAAAAAGAATACCGGCTGTCGGACGGCCGCTGACGCAAAAATCACGCTGGTATTCCGCTAAATCGGTATATACCTTTTTCGCGCGCGGGTGATAAATACCGCACCAGTGAATCGGGTTAGGCTCATCGACTGTAATAGTCTCACCTTGCAACAGCTGCTGCAGATATAACCACAGATTGCTATAGTTGATTTCGCCGCCGAACATGCAATATTTTTTGATAACAGCAAGCTGCTCTGGTGTCAGTCCCTGCGCCAGCTCGCCCTCCTTGCTGCCGGCAGCATCAATATAAAAGGGCAGGCGCAACTGCTTCAGCAAGCTTACACAGCGCTGCAGAAACGGTGTATCCAGACCTGTACCCATCCATTTCATAATGACCAGCTTGGAGCCGGCAAGCTCCTTGTGCCATTTATCATCCCAAGCCGTCGCATCTGTAATCCAACGGCAGGCGCAGGCATTATCTAGCTTGCCTTCCTGCTGCAGCTTTTCCATAGTCTGCTGCATCATACCCATGCGGCGAATAACATTCGTCAAGAAAATAACCTTCATAATTTCCACCTCATCTTAAAAGAACTGCTTCTGCATTCTGCGCAGCAGATACAGGAAGTACGGCGTACCTAAAAACGCCGTCATAATGCCTACACGCACCTCTGCCGGCGGCATAATAATGCGTCCCAGCGAATCGCAGAATACCAAAAAGGCTGCGCCGCCAAGTGCGCTGGCAGGCAAAAGCACGCGATGGTCAGGACCGATAAGCATACGCATCATATGCGGAATAACCAAGCCGACAAACCCGATATTACCACTGACGCAAACGGAGGTAGCAGTAGTCATAGCTGCTACAAAAAGCAGCCCCATGCGGAAAGCAGTAACAGGCATACCAACGGCTTTGGCTTCCGTTTCGCCCAGCACCAGAATGTTCAGGTGACGTGCCAGCAGGCACATAATAATAATGCCGCACAGCACAGGTCCCACTGCCAGATATACGTGCTCCCAACGACGGTAATCAAGACCGCCGACCATCCAGAACAGATATTGCTGCAGCTTCTGCTCGTTCATAAATGTAAGCAGACCGGAGGTAATCGCACCCAAAAGCATACCCACGGCAACGCCTGCCAAAAGCAGCGTCATAACAGGTATTTTGCCGTTACGCATCGCCAAAAATACCGTCAGGCACACAGCACAGATACTGCCGCAAAAGGCAAAGGCCGGCATAGCAAACATGCTGCCAGAGGCTGCACCCAAAGCAATAGAAAGCACGGCACCGGTAGCAGCACCGGAGGAGATACCGATAAGACCGGGATCAGCCAGCGGGTTGCTGAAGATGCCCTGCATTACAGCGCCGGAAATCCCCAGCGCCGCACCTACAAGCACACCTACCAGCATACGCGGCAGACGGATATACCAGATAACGGCAAGCTGCTCCCTGCTGTAATCAGCATCCGTAAAGCCTGGCAGATTCAACTGAGAGCCGATAACTGCCAGCGCTTTGCCCACAGGCACATCTATCTGACCGAAGGTCAGCGATACACAGGCAATAACAACTAAGAGAACTGCTAAAAGAATAATAGCCAATGGACTCCGTTCACGTTTAATAATCATCTACAAACACACTTCCTCAAAAAATTTCCGGATATACAGCATGCGCGATGTTTTCAATAGCATCGACAATATGCTGGCTGGCAACATAGCGGTATTTGTCCGAAACAAACTTAATCTGCTTGTTGCGTACAGCCTTGACATCACGATAAGCAGGGTCATTCATTACGGCATAAGCATAACCCTGCACATCCTGTTTATTGTTATAATTCCAGGTCGGCAGCATAAAAATATCCGGATTTATGCGTACCACCTGTTCCTTGCTGATAGCAGGCATACCATGCTCACTCTTGTTTTCATCGGCAACAATGGCTGCGCCGTTAATTACATGCGCCATCGTCAGCATGCTGTCGAGCAAATCTCCTCTCCGCCCCATGGCAGAGGTAAAATTAAAGGCTACAGCAACGCGCCTTTCGCTTGACGGAATCTGACGCAAGCGTTTTTGCAGCTGCTGCAGGTGCGTATCCATCTTCTGCACCATCAGCTCCCCCTGCTGATTTTCGCCTACCGCTGCAGCTATACCGCGGATTTTGTCGCACATCTCCTGATAATTATGCGGACTGCGCGCTATATAAACCGGCACGCCCAACCCCTCCAGACTGCGTACCAAGTCGCTAGAGGTGGCCGTTGAAGCAACAACAAGATCAGGCTGCAATGCGTAAACAGCTTCGGTATTTTCCGGCACCTTGCGTCCCACAGTATAGGCCTGCTCCTTGGTAATAAAGCTGATTTCGCTGTCGCCTGCCCAACGGCTGTAGGCCATAATACGTTTTATGTCAACTAAATCGGTAAGGATTTCATCCGTACCATATGTAAGCGAAACTATCCGCTGCGGCCTATGCTCAAAGTGCAGCGTCCTTCCGGCATCGTCCGTAACGCTGTAGGCTGCATCCGCCGCCGGCGGTGCAGGAACATCGGCAGCCTGCTGTTTGTTGCATCCTGCAGTAAATACCAAAAGCAACAGGCTTATAATCATCAATAGCTTTTTCATAGACCACCTACTCTACTTTATTCTTTTTCCTGCGGATAAAGCAATTCCACAGTCGCTCCAGCATGTAAGCACTGCCCTGCAGGCCTACCATCGGCTGCTTGGTAATAAACACCTCATCATTCGTAGGATAGCAGATATTGCAGGCATCAAAGCTGCACTGCTTTCTGCGATAAAGAACCGAGCTTTCGCTGCTGCTTGCCAGCAGCAGTACATTGTCACAGGTTTTAAAATATTCGCTGATGGCAGCATCATCTACGCCAACAGTGTAAATCGCCTCTGCAGTGTCGCAGGCAGGCGCATCTTTAAGCGACTGTTGGCAGATGACCGTCAGCCTGCCGATGTCAGTCCATTCCGTGCGCAGCGTCTGTGCGAGGCACAGCGCCTGCGTCGCAGGCGCGCTGACGAGCACGTTGTCAAACCACATGCTGCCCCAAAGTGCAATCGCTTCATTATTACGGCTCAGCAAATAATTATCCTGCGCCTGAGCTTCTGCCGTCACCTTGTCCATAGCGGGTGCAGGCAGCTGCGCATTTATCTGCTGCAGCCAGAGCAGCGTTCCCTGTACACCGTAAGGCAGACCGGCAAAAATATACGGCGTACCGTATTGCTTCTGCAGATATTCTGCCAGCGGCAAACCCAGCTCCGCATTCGTAACAATGTTCAGCGCAGCTTCAGGCAAACGCTGCAGCTCCTCCAGCGTGCATTCGCAGCCGGGAGTGCACAGCACCTCATAGCCTGCCAGCTGCAGTAAGCGTTTTAATTCCCGCGTATCGGCCGCACCCTGCAGATAAAATTCCGATTGTCCTAAAATATTCACTGCCAAGGACTTTGCTGTCGCAGTCTGCGGCAACAGCTGCGCAAACAGCTTCTTGGCAGCCTTGGCGTAGCCCTCGGCAAAGCCGCCGACCATACCGCCGCTGTCCAAAGTAACTACCGGAAACGGCAGCTGCAGCTTGCGCGCCATGCCTGCCAGGTCATCACCGATTAAGCTCAGCGAGCAGCTGCTTTCCAAAAGCAGTACCGAAGGCTTATGACCATCCTCCAGCATACGCCGCAGTTCCTGCGTTACATATTCCTCGGAGCCATAAATAACAGCGTTATTATCAGGCTGTGAGCCGTAAAAGCGCGTATACATATCGGGACGCGCCTTTTCCAGATGGCGTAAAGCATAAAAATAACACCACAACGGTCCGTTAATCAAAACCTCACTCTTATCAATAGCAGCAAAAAAAGCTCCTGCACCTGTCAGCGCACAGGTATCCACACGCTCGCAGATATTGCCCCAACCTTGCTTTTCAGACATAGCGCACGCCTCCCTTCAGCCTGCTGCACAGGCTCTGATAGATTCCCTGCATCATCTTGATCTCACCGGCAACGGCAACCTGCGGCAGCATCGGCAGGAAAATCTGGCGTGCCTCCTTATTCTGCAGTTCGTGCGTTGTCAGCACAATGTCTGCATCTGCTACCAGCTTTTCACCCTCCGCCGTAGTATAAACAGGCACATCGCTGTTTTCCTGCACAACCTTCAGCATCGCTTCGCGCTCATCACCGTCATAGGAATCCAGTAAAATAATGCCGGTAATATTCAAGCGCAAAAGCTTGATGGTCTGCAGGATATTCCCCGGATGAAAATATCTTAGGATACGGCCGATGCACAGCACTGTTTTCTTGCCTTCCGTTACCGGCAGAAAATGCTGCAGATGCTCACTTAAGCGCTGCTGCTCCAGCCTCAGCACCTGCTCTGCCAACGCCTCACGTCCCAGCATACGGCCGATGCTGATAATCCAGTCCTGCGTTTCCTGCCAGCCGACAGGATAAATATCGGCCAGATAATGTGTGCCGTATTTTTCCTGCAGCTGCTCCGCAACCTTACGCAAGCCGATATGCGTCTGCCCGCGGCCGCCAAGCACAACCGCATATTCGGCAGCCGCCACCTTTTCCAGCTCATCCATAGCCATATAGCCGGGGAACTGACCGATAACCTCTACGCCGAACTCCTGCAGAATACGGGTAACCTCTTTTGCGTAATGGCCCCACGGGCCGCCGTTATCGCCTAAAAGCAGGACGCTGTCCTTTTGCTTGGTACAAGGCTTGACGAAGCGCTCCAACAGCTTCTGCGTAATTTCAAAATATCCGTCATAATATTCCGCACCCAAAAAGGCCGCAGCATTCCACAGTAAGGATAGGAACATTGTATTCCTCCTCCACCTCGCGTGCCACGGATTCCACATCGTCACCGATAACACCGGCAACGCAGGAATTGGCAATCATCAGGCATTTGGCTTATAGGTTCAATGGCAAAGCGCAAACATTTTTCCAAACGCGCCACACCGCCGAAAATTGCGTCCTTTTCCTGCATCTGGCTGCTGAGCAGCGGAACGGAGCCCCATTGCTCGCGTTCATTCTCGGAAAGCGTGCGGTATTGGGAATTGATATCCATCGTGCGTGCTACATGAGCACAGGCACGCGGGCTGTGAAAAACTACTACAGCGCCGTCCATGTAGGCAACAGCGCGCCACACGCCCGGCATGCTGCAGCTGCAGCTTTTGCGTGCACTGTAAAAGCGTCTTGTTTTAATTGCCATATTCGGCCACCAGCTTTTCAAGCTCCTCAAAGCTCATCGGCGTAGGAATAGCCATGTTTTCATTATGCCAGATATCATGCGCCAGCTTGCGGTAAACACCGGCCTGAGAGCTTTCCGGTGCATATTGCAGCACTGTCTGGCGATTATTTTCCGCCTTATTGACGATAACGTCACGCGGAATAAAAGCAATCAGCTGAGTGTGCAGGCGTTTGGCAAACTCCTGCAGCAGCTGCTGCTCGTTAGGTGTATTACGGCCGTTGCCGATGATACCGCCAAGACGCACACCGCCACGCATAGCAAAGCGTTTAACGCCCTTGGCAATATTATTGGCAGCGTACAGGCTCATCAGCTCGCCGGAAGAAACAATATATATATCGGTTGCGTAGCCTTCGCGGATTGGCACAGCAAAGCCACCGCAAACTACGTCACCTAAAACGTCATACATAATCAGGTCCTCGTCTGTCAGCACCTCCAATGAACGCAGCTTTTCCAGCGCCACAATAATACCACGGCCCGCACAGCCTACGCCCGGTTCAGGACCGCCGGCCTCTACGCATTTAATGCCGTTATAGCCAGTATGGACAATATCCTCTGCCGCAACCTCATCATTATCGCGCACCATGTCCAGCACAGTCTGGCTGCAGATAC
>ENA-OQCZ01000467-OQCZ01000467.1-human-gut-metagenome-genome-assembly--contig:-NODE-467-length-10586-cov-3.340568_pt1 | contig 10586 bp, 13 predicted proteins | sample MGYA00242505_ERZ504594 | MGnify/ENA primary metagenome ERZ504594 (study PRJEB26092, sample SAMD00036329) | human gut metagenome | host: Homo sapiens | study: EMG produced TPA metagenomics assembly of... | reverse complement strand
AAAGCCATGCGCTTGAAGGAGCTGATCGAAGATCTTTTTGAGGTCAGCAAGGCAAACAGCGGTACCGTGACCCTCCACCTGGAAGAGGTGGAGATTGTCAGCTTGTTAAAGCAGGTGCGCTGCGAGCTGGCCGACAAGATTGAAAAGAGCGGTGTGGACTTCCGTTTCCAGCTGCCGGAGGAAAAAATATACCTTCATCTGGACGGTCAGAAAACCTGCCGTATCTTTGAAAACCTCATGGTAAATATTACAAAGTATGCCATGAAGGGAACCAGAGCCTATATCCAGATCAGGCGGGAGGAAAACGGCTATGTGGCTGTTTCTATGCGAAATATTTCAGAACATGAATTAACGGTATCCCCGGATGAGCTCACAGAGCGCTTTGTACGGGGGGATGAATCCCGCAATACGGAAGGCTCCGGCCTGGGGCTTGCCATTGCAAGAAGCTTTACTGAGGCCCAGGGCGGTACGATGAAGCTGGAAGCAGAGGATGACCTCTTTAAGGTTACCGTCCGCTGGAAGGAGGAAAAGATGGAAAAAGCCTCCCGTCCATACGGAACCGGTGGAGGAAGCCGATCCCCTGAAATCTGCCGATTTGCAGCCTGGCGATCCACAGGTTTCAGATTTGCAGCCTGTTGATCCACAGGTTTCGGATGTACAGCCCGTCAGTTCGCAGCCCTCTGGTTTGCAGCCTTCCGGTTCACGTCCGCCGGTTCCGGCCTCATTTACCTAGGTGGGATCCTGAAAAAATGAGATGTTAGAGGAACAGGAAGAAGAGAAGGAAACGGATGAACCATAAATAAAGCTTCCCGCAGACGATCAGATGGTTCGTCCTGCGGGGAAGCTTTTTATTTAAGGGGATGCCGGAGTGACGCCGGCATCTCTGTTTTTAGTTCCGATCAGTGCTGATTAATACTTCTCTTTACATAGCTGGTATGGAGCAGATGGTGCGCCTTTTCGCTTCCGGGCTCGCCCAGATAGGTGGCATATAACTCCTTAATCGCCGTATTTTCATGGGATTTGCGGATGGTATTTGCCTCATCGCTGTCATAGAGAACCTTAGCTCTTAAGCCGCGGATATCCACCGTGTTGCGGATATAACCCGGCTGCTGAGGCTGGCCGCCGCCGTTGACACAGCCGCCGGGACAGCCCATGATCTCGATGAAGTGGTAATCTGCCTCTCCTGACTTTACCTTTTAATGCTAGCTCTCTGGCATTTCCAAGGCCGGAGGCGACCGCTACCTTTACATCCATATCTGCCACATGATAGGTGGCTTCCTTGATGCCTGCAGTGCCGCGGACCTCGTGAAATTCAAGCTTTGGAAGCTCTTCGCCGGTAAGTGTCTCAACTGCAGTTCTTAATGCAGCCTCCATAACGCCTCCCGTAGCGCCGAAGATCACGCCTGCACCGGAGCCAAGGCCTAAAGGCTCGTCAAAGCTCTCATCCGGCAGATCCAGGAAGCGGATCCTTGCCTTGCGGATCATCCGGGCCAGCTCTCTGGTGGTGATGGAGATATCCACATCCGGAACGCCGTTTGCCGCCTCGTCCTCTCTTCCGATCTCGAACTTCTTTGCCGTACAGGGCATAACGCTGACAGATACGATATCCTTTGGATCAATGCCCATCTTCTCAGCATAGTAGGATTTGGCAATGGCTCCGAACATCTGCTGAGGGGATTTGCAGGTGGAAAGATTTTCCGTCATATCCGGGAAATAGTGCTCACAGTATTTAACCCAGCCGGGAGAACAGGAGGTGATCATAGGCAGGACACCGCCGTTTTTCACGCGGTCTAAAAATTCATGTGCCTCCTCCATGATGGTCAAGTCAGCGGAAAAGTCTGTATCAAATACGCGGTCAAATCCCAGACGGCGCAGGGCGGCAGCCATCTTTCCTTCCACATTGGTGCCGATGGGAAGGCCGAATTCTTCGCCTAAAGCGGCACGGACAGCAGGAGCGGTCTGTACGATCACATGCTTGGAAGGATCTGCAATGGCTGCAAATACCTCGGACGTGCAGTCCTTTTCCTGAAGGGCTCCCGTAGGACAGACGGCAATACACTGGCCGCAGGATACACAGGAGGTCTCGCCAAGGCCCATACCGAAGGCAGAGCCGATTTCAGTTGCAAAGCCCCGGTTGTTGGCGCCGATGACGCCAATCCCCTGTACCTCGCTGCAGACTGCCACGCAGCGGCGGCAGAGAATACATTTGCTGTTGTCACGGATCATATGGGCGGCAGAGGTATCGATCTCAGAGGGTGTGGTCTCGCCGTCATAATAGCCCTCATCCTCTACGCCAAGCTCTCGTGCCAGCTCCTGAAGCTCGCAGTGTCCGCTGCGTACGCAGGACAGGCAGGAGCGGTTATGGTTGGATAATAAAAGCTGGATGGTCTTTTTTCTGGAATCCATGACCTTTGGAGTATTGGTAAATACTTCCATTCCGTCTTCCGCAGGATATACGCAGGAAGTAACCAGCTTTCCATTTTTTAATTCGACAATACATACGCGGCAGGCGCCGATTTCGTTGATCTCTTTTAAGAAGCATAAGGTAGGGATCTCGATATGCGCCAGTCTTGCTGCCTCCAGGATGGTTGAGCCCTTGGGAGCAGTGACTTCAATGCCGTTGATTTTCAGTTTGATCGTTTCCATCGTCTATTCCCTCCCTTTATTTTTGTAGATTGCGCCGAACTTACATTTCTCCATGCAGGCACCGCACTTGATGCACTTGTTCTGATCAATAATGTGCGGATTCTTTACAGAGCCGATGATTGCTCCGGCAGGACAGGTGCGGGCGCACAGAGTACAGCCGCGGCACTTGTCACGGTCAATGTTGTAGGATAAGAGCGCCTTGCAGACGCCGGCAGGACAGCGCTTCTCCTTGATATGGGCCTCGTACTCGTCGCGGAAATAGCGCAGGGTGGACAGCACCGGATTGGGGGCTGTCTGTCCCAGGCCGCAGAGGGAATTGTTCTTTACATAGTAGCAGAGTTCTTCCAGCTTATCCAGGTCAGCCATATCGGCCTGTCCCTTGGTGATCTTTGTGAGGATTTCAAGCATACGTTTGGTGCCGATACGGCAGGCAGTACACTTGCCGCAGGATTCCTCCACAGTAAATTCAAGGAAGAATTTGGCAATGTCTACCATACAGTCATCCTCATCCATAACGATCAGACCGCCGGAGCCCATCATGGAACCTATGGCAATCAGGTTGTCATAGTCAATGGGGATATCAAAGTGTTCAGCCGGGATACAGCCGCCGGAAGGTCCTCCGGTCTGTGCGGCCTTGAACTTCTTTCCGCCGGGGATGCCGCCGCCGATTTCCTCGATTACGGTCCTTAGGGTGGTTCCCATGGGAACCTCTACCAGACCGGTGTTGTTGATCTTGCCTCCCAGGGCAAATACCTTGGTGCCCTTGGACTTTTCCGTACCCATGGAAGCAAACCATTCTGGACCGTTTAAGATGATCTGAGGGATATTGGCGTAGGTTTCTACGTTATTTAAGATGCTTGGCTTTCCGAATAAGCCCTTCTGCGCCGGGAATGGAGGACGGGGCCTTGGCTCACCGCGTTTTCCCTCAATGGAGGTCATAAGAGCCGTTTCCTCGCCGCAGACGAAAGCGCCTGCGCCCAGACGGAGGTCAATATCAAAATCAAAGCCGGTTCCGAAAATGTTTTTGCCTAAAAGTTCCATGTCGCGGGCCTGCTTGATGGCAATCTGCAGGCGTTCTACCGCGATGGGGTATTCGGCACGGACGTAGATATAGCCCTGGTTTGCACCGATGGCATAGCCGGCGATGGCCATGGCCTCCAGCACTGCATGGGGATCGCCCTCCAGCACGGAACGGTCCATAAATGCGCCGGGATCGCCTTCGTCTGCATTACAGCAGACATACTTCTGGTCTGCGTCGTTCTGACGGCAGAGCTTCCATTTTAAGCCGGTGGGGAAGCCTGCGCCTCCGCGGCCTCTCAGGCCTGCGTCTAAAAGGGTCTGGATCACATCCTCCGGGGTCATTTCCGTAAGAACCTTTCCCAGAGCCTGATAGCCGCCGGTTCCGATGTATTCTTCGATATTTTCAGGGTCAATAGCACCGCAGTTGCGAAGGGCGATACGGTGCTGCTTCTTATAAAAGTTTGTGTCGCTTAAGGCCTTGATGCCTCCGGTGGGGCTTACGGTCTCCTGATAGAGAAGACGGGTTACTACACGACCCTTTAAGAGATGTTCGGATACGATCTCAGGGATGTCTCCAGGCTGTACCATGGAATAAAAGGTAGCATCCGGGTAAACGATCATAATCGGGCCCAGGGCACAGAGGCCGTGGCAGCCGGTTTCTACAACCGCTACTTCCTCCTCCAGTCCCTGGCGTTTTAATTCATTTTTTAATGCATCCATGATCTGGGGGCTTCCGGAAGAGGTACATCCGGTACCGCCGCAGACAAGCACATGTGAACGATACATAGATAGTCCCTCCTTTATTTTAATCCTGCAGCGCCCATGGTATATTTCTCAACCGGGTGTCCGCCGACCAGATGGCGCTCGATCACCTCTAAGGCCTTGTCAGGGTTCATTTTTACATATGTAATTTTGTCCTTGCCGGGTTCCATGATCTCAACAATGGGTTCATACTGGCACAGCCCGATGCAGCCGGTCTGAGTTACGCTGATGCGGTCTGTAAGGCCTCTGGACTGGATCTCCTGGGCAAAGGTATTGAGAACAGGTCTGGCACCTGCGGCGATTCCGCAGGTGGCCATGCCTACTACTACGCGGGTATGGTTATGGTCTTCCGCGCGCAGGTTTACCTGGCTCTGCATCCGTTCGCGGATGGCCTGTAATTCAGCAAGAGTTTTCATGGGTTATAAACCTCCTTCTGTCTAAGGGGCAGCGGTCACAGCGATGCGCCGCCGTCGGTTTCCTTCTGATTTTCATTCAGAAATTCCAAAATATAGGCGGATACTTCCGGCGTATTTAATGGAATACCGCCAAGGATCTCCTTCATCTGCCTGGTATCAAGGGTAAAGGAAGCTCCGTTGTATGTATATGTATAGCAAAAATCCGTGTCCGGATGGTACACGATCAGGTTGTGGATGGTGCTGTTTATATCCCCCAGAGGCATACGGTCAATGTGGGATAAGCCAAATTCGGCAGTCACCTCTGTGCCTTCTCCAATCTGGGAATGGATGGAAAAGCTCCCTCCGGCGCTTTCGGCAGCCATTTTAAAAAAAGGAACGCCCAGTCCTACCTTCCGCGTTGTGCGGGTGGTGTAAAAGGGGTCTGTTACATGGGAAAGCTGTTCTTCGCTCATGCCGCAGCCATTATCCCCGATCTGTATGGTCAGACGGTCGGCGTCTGTATCTGCTGTGACGTTTATAGTCACAAGAGAGGCGCCTGCCCGTGTGGAATTTTCTGCTACATCCAGTATATTTAAGGAAATTTCCGGCATCATAGGCTAGTTATACTTGGCTAAAATGCCCGGAATGTCGTCGGGGGTAAGACGGCCGTAAACTTCTCCGTTGATCATCATAACAGGAGCCAGTCCGCAGGCGCCTACACAGCGGCAGGAATCCAGTGAGAATTTGCCGTCCGGTGTACACTCACCGTTGGTAATCCCTAAAATTTCCTCCAGCTTGTGAAAGATTTCCCCGGAACCTTCACATAGCAGGCTGTTCCCAGACAGACAGAAATTTTATACTGTCCCTTGGGCTGTAAGGCAAACTGTGCATAAAATGGTCGCTACGCCGTAAACCTTTTCTAACGGAACCTCCATCTCGTCTGAGATGATGGTCTGCACTTCAATGGGAAGATATCCATAAATTTCCTGAGCCTTCTGCATCACCGGCATCAGAGCGCCCGGCTGGCTTTTAAGATCAGCAATTACCGCTTTCAGCGCGGCCTCCTGCTCAGGTGTTCCCCGAAAGGGAACCGTCTGTTTTTTGCACGCCATCGTTTTTACCTCCTCGTCGTTGTAAATTATGCAATGTGTTAATATTCTAACACATATAGTCAAAAAAATCTACATTTCTGGGAAAATGTGTCAAAAACTTTGTGTAGAATTGCGGATAAAATGTGCAAAAACGAGACATTTATTGAAAGAATTGGGGATAAATGATATGCTGACAGTAGCCGGAAACACAGAACCAAACAGGTAGGAGAGAACGCGTATGACAGTGAGAGATGTAAGAGAGGTATTAGGCGCCAGGGTACTGGCCGGAGAGGAGCATCTGGACAGGGAGGTAAGGTCTGCCTGCGGCTCTGATATGATGAGCGATGTGCTGGCATTTTCAAAGGATCATTCCGTACTGCTGACAGGATTGTGCAATCCCCAGGTGATCCGTACAGCAGAGATGCTTGATATTGTGTGCATTATATTTGTGAGAGGAAAAAAGCCGGATGAAAGTATGCTTGAGATGGCAAGGGAGAGGAATCTTGTGGTTCTTGCCACCGGACACAGGATGTTTTCTTCCTGCGGAATGCTTTATCAGGCAGGGCTTAACAGCGGGGCAATCTAGAGAGTGCTGCGCTGATACGACGATATATGGAAATTCAGGAAGGAAAGATTTTCTATGGAAGAAGCAATTATTTTAAAATATCCCATATCCGGAGAGGATTTTACACGGGCAGGGGAAGCCAGCAGCGATGTAAAGCGCAAGCTCAAGCAGATGGGGGTGAATCCGGAGGCCATCCGGAAGGTGGCCATCGCCATGTATGAGGGGGAGATCAATATGGTAATCCATGCAGACGGAGGGGAGATTACAGTAGAGATTACTCCGGAAAAGATCGATATGATCCTGGATGACAAAGGGCCGGGGATTAAGGATGTGGAGCTGGCGATGCAGGCCGGATATTCCACGGCTCCGGATGAGATCCGTTCTCTGGGCTTTGGAGCGGGGATGGGGCTTCCCAATATGAAAAAATATTCAGACCAGATGGAGATCGATACCCGGATCGGAGAGGGAACAAAGATCACCATGACAGTATATATCTGAGGGGGTGGAGGAATGGATAAATTCTATCATTCCGTGCGGCTTGACCCTTCTTTGTGCAAAGGCTGCATTAACTGCATTAAGCGCTGTCCTACAGAGGCCATCCGCGTCCGAGGGGGAAAGGCAAGCATCAATAAAAAGTTCTGCATAGACTGCGGAGAGTGCATCCGCGTCTGCCCTCATCATGCAAAACACGCAACCTACGATAAGCTGGATACGATGAATCAGTACGAATATACGGTGGCGCTTCCGGCGCCGTCTCTGTACAGCCAGTTCAACAATCTGGATGACTCTAATATTGTGTTAAAGGCCCTTCTTCGTATGGGCTTTGATGATGTATTCGAGGTCAGCGCGGCGGCAGAGCTGGTCAGTGAAGCCACCAGACAGTACATATCCGACCATGAGGAACAGCTTCCTTTGATCAGTACCGCCTGTCCTTCTGTGGTGCGGCTGATCCGGGTGCGTTTTCCATCCCTGATTCCTCACCTGCTTCCTTTAAATCCCCCGGTAGAGGTAGCGGCTATTCTGGCGGCCAGAAGGGCCATGGAGAAAACGGGGCTTCCCAGAGAGAAGATAGGAATTATGTTTATTTCTCCCTGCCCCTCCAAGGTAACCTATGTGAGAGCGCCTCTTGGTACGGAAAAGAGCCAGGTGGACAAGGTGCTTGCTATCAAGGATGTGTATCCCAGACTGTTAGCAGCCATGAAGTCGGTAGCGGGAGAGGATTATCCAGCTATTGGAACTTCCGGAAAAATCGGCATCAGCTGGGGGCACAGCGGCGGGGAAGCCAGCGGGCTGTTTACGGAAAATTATCTGGCAGCGGACGGTATTGAAAATGTGATCCGTGTGTTAGAGGATATGGAAGATCAGAAGTTTACCAATCTGAAATTTGTGGAGCTGAACGCCTGCAACGGAGGCTGTGTGGGCGGTGTGCTTACGGTGGAAAATCCCTATGTGGCAGAGGTGAAGCTAAAGCGCCTGCGCAAATATATGCCTGTTGCCAGAAACCATATGGAGGATGGTGAGCTGGATGCGGTAAAATGGACAACGCAGATCCAGTTTGAACCCGTATTTAATCTGGGAAATAATATGATGGAAAGCTTTCTGCGTTTAAATCAGGCGGAGCGGCTTGTGAAGAAATTTCCGGGACTGGACTGCGGTTCCTGCGGAGCTCCTACCTGTAAGGCCCTGGCGGAGGACATTGTCCGGGGAGAGGCCAGTGAGACCGACTGCGTGTATTATCTGAGAGAAAATCTCCACAGGCTTTCTGAGGAGGTAGCCATACTGGCAGACGATCTTCACAGCAAGGATAAAAGCAGCCAGGATACCTTAAATACATTAAAAGAGTGCATACGGCGGATTTCGGATGAGATGTCTTCTCTGGACAGCCGGGAAGAGGGGGAGAAGAATGACCGTACAGGAACTGATTGATAAAAATGTTTTTCAGGAGATTAATATAGGGGACGATACAGACCGGAGCATCACAAAGCCCTTTTGCTGCGATCTTTTAAGCATTGCCATGGGACGGGCTCCGGCAGGCTGTGCCTGGGTTACGGTAATGGGAAACTTAAATACGCTGGCAGTGGCAGCTCTTGCGGATGCGGCCTGTGTGATTCTGGCAGAGGGCGCCATGCTGGATGAGGCTGCTGTGAAGAAGGCTGCTCTTCAGGGGATCACGGTGCTGCGGACAGAGGAACCGGTATTTGAGACGGCCCTGGCTGTAAAGGAGCTGTTAAAATGACAGAGCTGGCATATGATCTTCATATCCATTCCTGCTTATCGCCCTGTGGGGATGATGATATGACGCCGGCCAATATTGCGGGAATGGCAGCGTTAAAAGGGCTGGATGCAGTGGCTCTCACAGACCACAACAGCTGTAAAAACTGCCCTGCGTTCCTGGCTGCGGCGAAGGAATACGGGATCATCGGGATTCCGGGGATGGAACTGACAACTTCAGAGGAAGTCCACGCAGTCTGTCTGTTTCCGGAGCTTTATCAGGCGATGGAATTTGACCGCTTTGTGTACAGCCGTCTCATTAAGGTAAAAAATCGCCCGGAAATTTTTGGAAAACAGCAGATTTATGATGAAAATGATTCTGTCTACAGGGAAGAATCCTGTCTGCTTATCAATGCCGTTAATTTGTCTTTTGAGGGGTTGTGGGAAAAGGCGGCTTCCTACGGGGGTGTCATGTTTCCGGCCCATATTGATAAAATTCCAACAGCCTCATTGCCAATCTGGGCTTTATTCCTCCGGACAGCTCCTTTCAGACTGTGGAACTGAAGGATATGAAGAAGCTTCATTCCCTGAAACGGGAACATCCTTATCTGGAGCACTGCCGCATCATCAGTAATTCAGACGCACATTATCTGGAGCATATCAACGAACGGGGATTCACGCTGCCGGCTGCAGAGCGGTCTGCCAAGGCTGTTGTGGATACACTGCGCAGAGGGCTTTTTTAAGGAAATCTCTTTTATAAAAGCTTGAGTTTCCACACTTTACACCGCACTCCGGCGTCTGGTGTTCAGGGCTCCGGTTTTCTTATGGCCTTCAAAGTCGTCCTGAACACCAGATGCCAGAGCGCACTGCAAAATGCGGAAACTCAAGTATAAAAGTCCTTGTGGCACAGAGGCAGGTCGTGGTATGATGGGGGACAGGATTAAGGCATTAAAGTACAGTAGAAAGGATGCATATGATCATGACAGCAGAAGCACAGATTAAAGATTATCTGGAATTATTATCATCCAAAGCCCCCGTACCGGGCGGCGGCGGAGCCTCTGCTCTTGCAGGCGCACTGGGAGACAGCCTGGGACAGATGGTGGTACACCTGACCCTGGGAAAGAAGAGGTATGCGCAGGCAGAGCAGGATATGCTGAACTATGAAAGAGAGCTGAAACGTCTTCAGCAGGAATTTCTGATGCTGGCAGATAAGGATGCAGAGGTGTTTGCCCCTCTGGCAGAATGTTACCGCCTCCCCTCATCAACGGAGGAAGAAAAGGCATATAAGGAAAAGGTAATGGAGGAACGGCTTGTACAGGCCAGCTATGTTCCTCTGGAAATCATGGAAAAGGCAGCAGAAATGCTGGGGAATTTTAAAGGAACTGGCAGAGAAGGGAAGCGTTATGGCGGTCAGTGATGTGGGCGTAGGCGTTCAGTTTGCCCGTACTGCCATTTTAAGGGGCTGTGATGAACGTGTATATCAATACCCGTTCCATGAAGATCGTAAAAGGGCAGAAGAACTGAACCGTGAAGCGAAGCGTCTTACAAAAAGAAGGGACAGACGCTGCGGATCGGATCTATGGAAAAAAATAGTAAAGCAGCTTCAGGGCTGATGACACAGAACCATTAAACATGAGGAGGAAATGAAAATGGAATTGTTAAAGGGCGCTCCTGTTTCTGCTGCTATCAGAGAGTGGGCTGCGGAGGAAATAAAACAGCTTCAGGGATCGGTTCCCAAGCTTGCCATTATCCGGTAGGAGAAAAACCGGACGATATGTCCTATGAAAGAAGTGCTGTGAAAAAAAGATGGAAGCCTTTGGGCTGAGGGTGCAGACCTTTGTATTTCCGAAGGATATTTCAGACGAAGAGTTTAAAGAAGCCTTTCAGAAGATCAAT